>Ga0116134_1000269_pt1 | contig 27494 bp, 30 predicted proteins | sample June2015DPH_19_5_FD_89737 | JGI IMG/M metagenome (GOLD analysis project Ga0116134, IMG submission 89737) | Peatland microbial communities from SPRUCE experiment site at the Marcell Experimental Forest, Minnesota, USA - June2015DPH_19_40 | ecosystem: Environmental > Terrestrial > Soil > Wetlands... | reverse complement strand
GGAGACGACCGCTGACTGCTGATTAATGTTGGGGAAGGCTGGACGAAGACGGAGATGTATTTGCAGGATCTCCAGTCGAAGAATCCACCCATCGAGATCACCACCGGTAAGAATTTTCTTTACGACGCCGACTTCTTTGCGGGCAAACTCTACATCACCACCAACGAAGATGCGCCCCATTCCCGCGTCTTTGTCGCCGACGCGGCCAATCCTAAGCGCGAAAACTGGAAGGAAATAATCCCGCCATCGGACGCCGTCTTGCAGAGCGCGAGCGTGGCCGGCGGCAAGCTTCTGGCGCAGTACGAGCACAACGCGACTTCCGAGTTGAAGCTGTTCGCACTCGACGGCAAGAAGCTCGCCGACATTCCGTTGCCGGCTATCGGCGATGTTTTCGGCGCCTCCGGCCGGTATGACCGCAACGAAATCTTTTTCGGATTTCAGTCCTTCACCGTGCCGCCCTCGATCTACCGCGTTGATTTGACCGACGTGAAAAGCGTGCTCTGGGCTAAGGTGGACGCGCCCTCCATCGATCCTTCCGCCTATGACGTGCAACAGGTTTGGTACACCTCGAAAGACAGCACGAAAGTTCCGATGTTCGTCGTCAGCAAAAAGGGAATCGAGAAGAACGGCAAGAACCCAACATTGCTGACCGGCTACGGTGGTTTCAACGTCTCGCTGACGCCAGCCTTCAGCCGCAGCATGTATCTCTGGATGGAGCACGGCGGCATTTACGCGGTCGCCAACCTGCGCGGCGGCGCCGAGTTCGGCGAAGACTGGCATCGCGCCGGCATGCTCGATAAGAAGCAGAATGTGTTTGATGACTTCATTGCCGCCGCCGAATATCTCATCGCACAGAAATACACCGACCGCGAACACCTTGCCATTCAGGGCGGTTCCAATGGCGGCCTGCTGATGGGCGCGATGATCACGCAGCGGCCAGACCTGTTCCGCGCCGTCGTATGCGCCGTTCCGCTGCTGGACATGCTGCGCTATCAGCATTTCCAGATTGCGAAGCTTTGGATCCCGGAATATGGCTCGGCCGAAGACGCCAAGCAGTTCGACTGGCTCTACGCTTACTCGCCCTATCATCACGTGAAGCCGGGCGTGGAGTATCCCGCCATCCTCTTTATGACGGGCGACACCGATACCCGCGTCGACCCCATGCACGCCAAGAAGATGGCGGCCCTAATGCAGGCTGAGGCTAAGAACGGCGCCAGCAAAGAAAGACCAATTCTGCTGCGCATCGACATCAAAGCCGGGCACGGCCAAGGCAAGCCGGTCACCAAGCAGATCGAAGAGAGTACCGATATGTACTCGTTTCTGTTCTGGCAGTTGGGGATGAAGCCGTAGTTGTGTAGGGACGGGCGCCCCCGCCCGTCCAGTTTCCCCTGGGCTCGCCTCTGTGGTTAAATGATCTCAGTGGCCACTGACCCCAAAATCCGCGTCCTCGTCGCAAAGCCTGGCCTCGACGGCCACGACCGCGGCGCCAAGGTGATCGCTCGCGCGCTCCGCGATGCCGGCATGGAAGTTATCTACACCGGCCTGCGCCAGACGCCGGAGATGATCGTCAACGCCTCCCTTCAAGAAGACGTGCAGGTCATCGGACTCTCGATTCTGTCGGGTGCGCACAACGCGATCGTGCCACGCGTGATGGATCTGATGAAGCAGAACAAAATGGACAATGTGCTGGTGCTCGTCGGCGGGATCATCCCCGATCAGGATATCGAAGGCCTGAAGAAAATCGGCGTAGCCGGTATCTTCCAGCCCGGTACTCCCATGGACGACATCGTTAAGTTCATCCGCGAGCATGTGAAGCCGCACGGCGTGCTGGCGGTTTAGTTTTGTGTAGGACAGCCGAGGGCGGCTGTCGCCATGCGATCCTCACGTAAGATGTTTCCGTGTCTGCTCTCTTCCTTCGAATCGAGTCTGACGGCTCGGCGCGCATTCTGCGCCTCATTTCACCCGACGGCACTAACCGTCTCACGCACGCCTGCGTGCTCGCGCTGAGCATTGCCCTCGCCGAACAGAAAAAGAAAATTCAACCGCTGGTCATCGCGGGCAATCGCCAATTTTTCTCGGTGGGCGCCGACCTGAATGAAATCGCCGCACTGACATTGTCCGGCCCCGAAGCCTATGAGTTCTCCGCCATGGGACAAGCCTTGATGAACGCAATCGCCAGCTATCCCGCCCCCGTCATCGCCGCGATCGAAGGCCACTGCATGGGCGGAGGTCTTGATCTCGCGCTCGCTTGTCACCGCCGGATCGCAGCGCCCCACGCCGTCTTCGGCCATCGCGGCGCCGCTCTCGGACTCATGACCGGATGGGGAGGTACGCAACGTTTGCCGCGCCTGATCGGGAAGAGCAGAGCGCTGGAGCTTTTCATCGCCGCGGAGAAAGTCTCCGCCGCCCGCGCGCTTGAAATTGGATTGGTGGATGCAATCGCCGACGATCCCGTTGCCGAGGCGCTGCGTCAACTCACAGCCGCATACAGCTGAGCGTTCCGTAGAGACGCAGCTCGCGGCGTCTCCTGTGTGCCCTCGGCGCGTTGATTCCGCGCATAAGCAGCCGTGAAACCCCTTACAAGACCAGCGACCAGCTCAGAAACGCCCACAGCCACGCCAGGTTGAAGGCGAACAGCGCCACGCACAAAAACGCGAAGAGCGTCCGCTTCATCTTCTCCGTCCATTTTCCCATCGTCAGGTAAGCCGGATACATCGGCAGCAGATAGCGCAGAGTGCCCAGCAGCGGCGGCCAACACATCCGCAACAGAAGATGCGCGATCACTGCCGCCGAGAAACACCTGTCTTCCATCCGCATCCTGCGCCGCGCCACCACTCCCGCAACGAAGAAGAGCAGAAGCGCAACCAGGCTGAGCGCCGCCAGTGAGTCGGGATGGTCGGTCAGCGAGCGAATCGCCTGCCACAGCGTCATCCACGGACTTGCCACCTCTATGTGCCAGTACGTTGGATAAGCCGCCGACATGCCAGGGCGTCCCGTCTCCCGTAACCAGAACCAATATCCCAGCGTTCCGAGCGGAGCGAGCGCAATCGGCCATCTCTCCCGGCGCGACGCCCTCCATGCCATGATCGCCAGCGGCACGACCGCCAAGGTTCCCACCGACCGCGCCAGCCCCGCGGCAAAAGCGCACGCCGACGCCGATACCCAACGCTCGTCCCGCGCCCGTACGACCGACCAAACGATCAACGCAACCGTCAGCGCCTCCGCATATCCCGCGAAAAAGATAAAACTCGCCGGCCACACCGCCGCCAGCACCACCGTCCGCAGCGGTCGCGTATTTGGAAACTCACTTCGCGCCAGACGCAGCAGTCCCCAAAAATAAAAAAACGCCGCCACCGTGGAAATCAGCAAAGCCGCAGCCATCGGGTCTGCCAGTCCGCTCAAGCCCCGAATGAGCCACGGATAAAGAGGATAGAAAACCACGCCCGCCGGCAGATCATAACCACGCTCGGCGATGCGCAAAAACCAGAGCGTATCGAATCGCTCCCAAATCCCCAGAAGCGCATAATGCAGACCCTGCGGCGGCGGCAAATTTTCAGTGAGCGCATTGCTGTGAATCGCCGCTGGGTCCGGATGCAGGAATGGTAGAAATGCCGCTGCCATCGCCGTATAAAGCGCGCGCAACGCCACGGTTACCGCCATCGCGATCTGCCAGTCTGGTCGGGATGCGAGCTTCCGCAACATTTTTAGATTGTAGCGCCCGCCTCTGGCCACGCCCGCACTCCCGATCGTCGCGCTCTTAATCAATGCGCTCCGCCCCTCGCGCGCTGATATAGTAAGTAGTTTCGCAAGTAGTTTGGAACTCTTTCCTCATGAGCGAACGTACCGATTCCACGGCTCTCTCCATCAACAACGTCCTGCCCACCAAAGTTGACCCCAGCTCTCTCCGTTTCGAATCCAATATGCGCGCGGTCGCCGAACTGGTCGCCCAGGTCCGCAACGAAGAGGAAAAAATCCGCGAAGGCGGAGGCCCGAAAGCCATCGAAAGCCAGCACGCCAAATCGCGCCTCACCGCCCGCGAGCGCATCAACCTGCTCGCCGACCCCGGCTCCTTCTTCGAACTCGGCCTTTATGCCGCGCACAAAATGTACGAAGAATGGGGTGGCGCGCCCGCCGCCGGCGTTATCACCGGACTCGCCCGCATCCACACCCGCATGGTCATGCTCATCGTGAACGACGCCACCGTCAAAGCCGGCGCCTTCTTCCCCATGACCGCGAAGAAAGTCATCCGCGCGCAAAACATCGCCATCGAAAATCGCATTCCGACTATCTACCTCGTCGACTCTGCCGGAGTCTTCCTTCCGCTGCAAGAAGACGTCTTTCCTGACACCGACGATTTCGGCCGCGTCTTCCGCAACAATGCGGTCATGTCAGCCATGGGCATCCCGCAGATTGCCGCCATCATGGGCATGTGCGTGGCCGGAGGCGGCTATCTCCCGGTGATGTGCGACCACGTGCTCATGACCGACGGCAGCGGCCTGTTCCTCGCCGGCCCTGCGCTCGTGCAAGCCGCCATCGGGCAGAAAGTTTCCGCCGAAGAATTGGGCGGCGCCGCCATGCACTCCGCCATCAGCGGCACAGTCGACTTTCGTGAGCCCAACGACGAAGCCTGCCTTGCCCGCATCCGCTCGCTCATTGATAAATGGGGATACCGGCGCCAGTCGCTCTGGGATCGCAAGCAGCCCGTGGACCCGGCGATGTCAGCAGAAGAAATTTACGGCGCCTACGACGCCTCCTCCGCGCGCCCGTACGACATGAAGGAAATTCTCGCGCGCATCGTGGACGAAAGCCGATTTGACGAGTACAAGCCTGAGTATGGCAAAACGCTGATCTGCGGCTACGCGCGCATTGGAGGCTTTGCCGTGGGCATCGTCGCCAACCAGAAACTCCACGCGCACCAGACCGACCATGAAGGCCACAAGCGCATCGAGTTCGGCGGTGTCATCTACACCGAGTCCGCCGAAAAGGCTGCCCGCTTCATCATGGACTGCAACCAGGAACTGATCCCGCTTGTCTTTTTCCACGACGTCAACGGCTTCATGGTCGGCCGCGATGCCGAGTGGACCGGCATCATCAAGGCCGGAGCAAAAATGGTGAATGCGGTGTCGAACTCCGTCGTGCCCAAGATTGCCGTGATCGTAGGCGGCTCTTTCGGCGCGGGACACTACGCCATGTGCGGCAAAGCCTTCGATCCCCGCTTCGTCTTTGCCTGGCCCACCGCGAAATATGCGGTGATGAGCGGAGATGCCGCTGCCGGCACGCTGGTGGAAATCAAAGTAAAGCAACTGGAGCGCAGCGGCAAGAAATTGACCGAAGAAGAAAGAAAAGAGCTGTTCGATTCAACCAAGAAAACATACGAGGAGCAAACCGACCCCCGCTATGGCGCCGCGCGCCTCTGGATAGACAAAATCATCGACCCCATGGAAACGCGGCAAGCCATCACGCAGGCGTTGGAAGCGGCGTCGCTGAATCCGGACGTGCCGGAGTTCAAAGTGGGAGTCTTACAGACATGATTCACCAAGGAGACACGGAGGCACGGAGCAAACTTCTTCATGAAGAGCTCACTGAGCAGGTCATTGGAGCCGCCATCGAGGTACATCGTGCGCTTGGTCCGGGCCTGCTCGAATCTGCTTACGAAGAGTGCTTGTGCCGCGAATTCAACCTGCGGAGGCTAGCATTTCAGCGCCAGGTCCCGCTGCCAGTCGAATACAAAGGTGTCAAACTGGACTGTGGTTATCGCCTCGACTTGATTGTTCAAGATGCGGTCGTTTTGGAACTGAAGTGCGCAGACCACATTCTTCCAGTCCACGAAGCCCAGCTTCTCACCTATCTGAAGCTGACCGGCAAACACGTAGGCCTGATCATCAACTTCAACGTCGCAACGCTCGTAAGAGGAGGGATAGTTAGAAAGGTTCTATGAAAGGAGTTGCTTTCCTCCGTGCCTCCGTGTCTCCGTGGTGAACATGTCTGAAGCAGTCAAACTCATCGAGTGTCCCCGCGATGCCTGGCAAGGTCTCAAGGGTCAGATCCCTGCCGAGCTCAAGACCAACTATCTTCAGGCCCTGATCTCCGCTGGTTTCAAACATATTGACGCCGTCAGTTTCGTCTCTCCCAACGCCGTCCCGCAGACGGCCGACTCCGAAGAAGTTCTGAAGGAACTCGACCCGCCGGACGACGTCGAAATCATCGGCATCGTGGTCAACGAAAAGGGCGCGCAGCGGGCGATCGCGACGGAAGCCGTGCGCACCGTGGGTTTTCCGTATTCACTCTCACCAACATTTCTGCAAAACAATCAACGGCAGACTCTCGAAGACGCGATTGAGGAACTGGAAAAGATCGAGAAGAAAGCCGACGAAGCCAGTCTCGAAACCGTCGTCTACATTTCGATGGCTTTCGGCAATCCTTACGGTGACCCCTGGAGCATTGATGAGGTCGTCGAAGCCGTTGGATTACTCGAATTGCAGGAGATTCGCATGATCTCCCTTGCCGACACAGTAGGCGTAGCGCCGCCCGAAAAAATTCGGGAAGTCGTTTCCGCGGTGCTGGCGAAGTACGACTACCTCGAAATCGGAGTCCACCTGCACAGCCGCCCCGATCAGGCCGCCGCTAAAATCATCGCAGCCTATGAAGCCGGCTGTCGCCGCTTCGATTCCGCCATCGGCGGTCTCGGCGGATGCCCCTTCGCGCAGAATGACATGGTCGGAAATATTCCCACGGAAACAGTAATCGAAACCCTGCGCAAGAACGGTGCGCAGTTGCCCGTGTTGAAGCCGTTGGACGCGCTCTTGAGAGCAACGGCCGAGATCGGCGTGAGGTACAAGACTTCGGCGGCCGCAGACTAACATGTGCTGAAAACCACCATGAACTACAAAACGCTCCAACTCACACTCGACTCCGCCTTGGCCACCATCACTCTGAATCGGCCCGACAAGCGCAACGCCATCAGCTACGAACTCATTGACGATCTGATCCGCGCTCTGGACGAAGTGAACAACTCCTCCGCGCGCATCCTGATCTTGACGGGGGCAGGGAAGGCCTTCTGCTCCGGCATGGACCTCGACAATCTGAAGGCTCTGATCGGCCGAACGCCCGAGCAAAATCTCGAAGACTCGCGAACCATGGTCAGCCTGTTCCGCTCGCTCTATGAATTTCCCAAGCCAACGATTGCCGCGGTCAACGGCGCGGCCATCGCCGGCGGAACGGGGCTCGCCCTGCTCTGCGATTTCGCGCTTGCCGTGCCGGAAGCCAAGTTTGGCTACACCGAGGTTCGGATCGGATTTGTGCCCGCCATCGTTTCGACCTTTCTCCTGCGCCAGGTCAGTGAGAAAATCGCTCGCGACCTCCTGCTTACGGGCCGCATCTTCGACGCGGCGGAAGCCCTGAAAATGGGCCTGATCAACGAAATCGTTCCTGCGGAAAAGTTGCTCGACCGCGCTCGCGAACTGGCCGCGCAGTTGGCGGAGCTTAGCCCGCTCTCGCTTTTCCGTACCAAGCGCCTGCTCACCGATCACGCGAGCGCGGAACTCGATACGCAGATTGAAGCCGCCATCCGCGAAAATGCCGGCATCCGCGAGAGCGCCGATTTCCGCGAAGGGATTGAGTCGTTTCTCGAAAAGCGCAAGCCAAAGTGGACGGGCCGATGAACCGGTCTTCTACATCGATGTCCGTCAATGTAAGTCAGACAGCGACGGTGAATGAAACTCGCATTCGCGTGCGTTATGCTGAGACCGACCAGATGGGCGTCGTCTATCACTCCAACCATTTCATCTGGTTTGAAGTGGGACGTGTAGAGCTCCTGCGCCAGTTCGGCTTCAGCTATAAAGATATGGAGCGCGAAGACGGCTGTTTCATCGCCGTCGTCGATGCCCGCTGCCGCTACAGGTCTCCCGTGCACTATGATGACGAGGTCGTAGTGCGTACGTACCTGAAACATGTGCGGGAGAAAGTGATCCGCTTCGGATACGAACTGCGAAGCGCGGAGACTGGCGAGTTGCTGGCCGAAGGCGAGACCACGCACATCGTCGCCAATGCGCAAATGAAACCCCGCGCGCTACCGAAGAAATATATGAAGGTGTTCCGCGCCGCCGTTGAGGGATAGAAAAGAAGGGTCCGATGCAAGAGTTTCTCTACAGACTGGAACTTGTGCGCGGAGATATGCTCCGCACCGGCCCGACCGACTCGGAACAGGCCGTAGTGGCCGAACATTTCGCATATCTCCAGGACCTCACCGCGAAAGGGATCATAATCCTCGTGGGCCGCACCCTGAATACCGACGAAAATGCGATGGGACTTGCGGTCTTCCGCGCCGAATCTGAAGACGCCGGCCGCCAGATCATGAACGGGGATCCGGCCGTAAAGAAGGGCGTAATGACGGCAACGTTATATCCGTTCAAAGTAGTCTTGCAAGGAAAGTGAAAAACTCGAAACCAGAAACTGAGAACTGCCTTGAACGCCCTGCGCATCAACGGAAATGACCTCACGCTTGAAGCCGTGCGCGAAGTAGCGCACATCGACGTCCGCCGGCCCGTTCTCCTCGATCCCGACGCGCGCGAGGCCGTCAACCGCGCCCGTGCGGTCGTCGACGCGCTCGTCGCCAACAATAAAATTTCTTACGCGATCACGACTGGCGTCGGTAAGCTGAGCGATGTGCACATCGTCGGCGACCAGATCCGCGAGTTGCAAGTCAACCTGGTGCGCTCGCACGCTGTGGGCGTGGGCGAACCGCTTTCGATCGCCGACACGCGCGCCATGATGCTCTTGCGCGCCAACTCGCTAGCGAAAGGCAACTCGGGGGTGCGCGCGATTATCATCGACACTATCTGCGAGATGCTCAATCGCGGTGTCACTCCGATGGTGCCATCGCGGGGAAGCGTAGGGGCTAGCGGGGATCTGGCGCCCCTGGCGCACCTGGCGCTGGCTCTAATCGGTGAAGGCGAATGCTTTGACGAAAAAGGCGCGCGCATGGCCAGTGCCGAAGCGTTGAAGCGCGCCCAAATCAAGCCCCTGGTGCTCGAAGCGAAAGAAGCGGTGTCGCTCATCAATGGCACACAGGCCATGCTGGCCATTGGCACTCTGGCGCTGCTTGCCGCGGAGACGCTGGTCGACACCGCCGACGTTATCGGCGCCATGGCGTGCGATGCCCTTCAGGGAACCAACGTCGCTTTCGACGAGCGCATTCAAAAGGCTCGCCCACATGCGGGACAGATCAAGACCGCGGCGAACCTGCGCCGTCTGCTCGAACAGACTGAGATCCGCGACTCGCACCGCGACTGCGGTCGCGTGCAGGACGCTTATTCGTTACGCTGCATCCCACAGGTGCATGGCGCGGTGCGCGACACGCTCGCTCATTGCCGCGCCGTGTTTGAGACGGAGACGAACTCGGCGGTCGATAACCCGCTGGTGTTCGTGAAGAATCCGAAGGCGATGGACGGCGAGGGCGACGTGCTCTCCGGCGGTAACTTTCACGGCGAACCGCTCGCGTTCGCGCTCGATTTTCTCGCGATTGCTTTGAGCGCGCTGGCCGGCATCAGCGAGCGGCGGCTAGAGCGCATGGTGAACCCCGCGCTTAGCGAGGGGCTGCCGCCATTTCTTGCGCCGGATGCGGGGATGAACTCGGGCTTCATGATGCCGCAAGTGACCGCGGCCGCGCTGGTGAGTGAGAACAAAGTGCTGGCGCATCCTGCGTCGGTCGATTCGATTACGACGTCGGGGAACAAAGAAGACTTCGTCTCGATGGGGATGACTGCGGCAAACAAGCTGAAGAAGGTGGTTGAGAACACGCGCTACACGCTGGCTATCGAGGCCATGGCGGCGGCGCAGGCGATTGACTTCCTTGCACCGCTGAAGACTTCCAAGCCCTTGCAGCAGGCGCATGCGGCGATCCGAACGGTGTGCCGGACGATGGAGAAGGACCGCGTGATGTACCAGGATTTTGCGCGCATCGCGGAGTTGATCGCCAGCGGGAGGCTGGCCGACGTGGTGCGGTAGGCTTGGCAAAAACGACGAAGTGTTCCACGTGGAACACTGTACTTACGGAAGTGTATGTACTTGTGACTGTGTCATAACTACATGGGGCTATTGCGGCGCCCGGCGGGGGTTGCAAGTCTTTGAAAATGCTCAGTGTCGTTTGTGGCTAAGTAGACACAAGCGGGTACTTATTTCACTGTAATTGTTACATACTCATTAAGAGGAATATCGTTCGTTTCGCTCAGAGATCGTGCGGCAGGGGCGCCTGGGCGGACTTGGCTGGCGATCCATCCAACCCTAGTTTGCCCGCGATCCCTTTCATGGCTTCGATGCAGAAAGCGATGTGCTCTTCCAGATCCACGCCCAGATCGGCGGCGCCTTCTGTGATGTCTTCGCGGTGGACGCTGCGAGCGAAGGCTCTGTCCTTCATTTTTTTCCGGACGGACCGGGCTTCGACTTCAGCGAGCGATTTTCCCGGCTTCACCAGGGCACAGGCGGTGATGAATCCGGCGAGTTCATCGCAGGCGAAGAGGGTCTTTTCCATGGGTGAGAGACGGGCGACGCCGGTGTACTGAGCATGCGACAGGATGGCGCGGCGCACTTCTTCGGAATAGCCGCGCTCTTTCAGAATCTCGGAGCCTTTGTAGGGGTGGTCGTCGGCGCTCGGGTATTTCTCGTAATCGAAGTCGTGGAGAAGGCCGACCAAGCCCCACAATTCTTCGTCGGCTCCGGCTTTGCGGGCGTAGGCGCGCATGCATGCCTCGACTGAGAGGGCATGTTTCCTGAGACTTTCAGACGGAGTGAACTCAGTTAGTAAACTCCATGCAGCGTCCAACCTATTGATTTCAGCCATGTTACTAAAGATACGCGGTTGAGAAGACGCCGCGCAAGCGCGCTTGCCGGACCATTCGCATCCCGAGGCACGTTTATGCGCGGGTCATCCGGCGTTACACGGTCGGCTAGGTCCAATAAGTAGAAGCGAGATCTAACGTCAACTACGATCCGCGTTCTCAGTTTTGGAGTTGCCGATGATCCGGGAATTCCAAGCCACAATGACGAACCAGTACCTGGGGGGCGTGCAGGCGAGGGGAGCGATCAGGGCGGGCGCGCGCGGGAAGGGTTTTCACGATATTTTAACAATCACAATGAGGCCATGTTTGAGATAGTGTGGAAGCTTTCGCAGGGGCAACAAAGCGGGACAACCGAAATTTTTTCGAGGCGGTGCCTTCGTCTACCGTTCCAAGTGCCCTTGTTCGATACCGGTTGAGAGGAGGACCGATTATGCATAAGCCTTTTTTCGCGCTGGTCCTAGCGCTGATTTCAATTGCGTCGTATGCCGTGACCGTCGATGAACCAAATAGGGAGCTTTCGCCAACTTCGACCCGCACTGTGTCGGGCACTCGGATCGTGACCTACAAGAACGGACCCGTGCCGGTTGACCTTTCGACTACGACGATTGCTGTACTTGTTCCTAACGGGTCCGGCGGCTACAGCGCGTTGACCGGCACCGGAACCAGCAGCGGCACATTTACCATCCCCAACGTGCCCAAAGGATACTATCTGTTGCAAGTCGGAACCGACTACGTGTGGACGAGTGAGAATGAGGTGAATGCCGATTCCGTCGCCTACTACCGTTCTAACATCGTAGCGGCAGACTCAAGCACAACGCTCACCTTCGATCTCACCAATCTAAATTCGTGGCAGGAAACGGACTTCTTCGAAATGGTGTGCCCGAACAATCTCTCGTTCGAGTATTACTTCCCCACGATAGGGGAAACTACCTTCACCGGCACGTTTCCCTATGACAGCGTTATCCCCGCAAATTTGAGCGTGGCATCGGACGGCGACCAGTACTATATCGCTCAACTAAGCACGCAGAACCTGGGGGGCTACCCCTTTACCGGGTTGGGGAGGTATATGGCGCCCCGCAAATTTACTCAGGCGCAGGGATCCGATACGCCGATCGACGGCGAGCTCAAAACAATTACCCAGAGCTATGAGTTTGAGGCCAACGTCAACGGAGCGGATCTTACCGCACAAGCGCTCGCGGCCAACCCCGGCGCTGTACTATCCTATGCGAATGTTGGCTTGGATGTTTATCCCGGGAGCTTCGCAAAAGGACAAAACACCGACACCCCGGATTTGGTCATCCTGCAATCGCCGCCCTTCCTCACGACCAATGGCGACCTGGGGCAAGTCCTTTATGGAAACCCATACTCCTCAAAATGGCCTCTATTCGTGTTCTACAGCTGGGGTTCCCTAACGAGCTATTTGGCAGCGGGAGCGACAAGCAGCGAGTCATTGTTAACCGGGGTATTTGGCAGCACGCTGACGCTGCCGACGCCTACTAGTCCGATCAAACCTCTAGCTGGCGTGGTAAGCGCTCCGACCGTAAATGGCGTGAATTTCTTTAACAACGTAAGCGGCGTGGAAACCACGCCCACTTTGAGTTGGTCGCCTCCAACCGTGGGAGCGGCCAATAATTATCTTGTTGGGATTTCCCAGTTGTCCAACAGTGCGGGCAACACCGTCATCAACCCCGTCGCTTCGTTTTACACTCAGAGCACGTCCCTGATAGTTCCTCCGGGTGTGCTGAGTGCAGGGCAAGCGTACGTTTTCGAGATATCTTCGGAGTATATTCCTGGCGTGAACTTCGCCAAGACGCCGTTCATGAGCGGTTCGACCAGCGCCGTTGCCCAGGTGACTTCCGGAATAATGCAGCCCTAGAGCTGGAAGAGTTTGACGGAAAGCAGCCGTTTTTGCACGATAACGAGGATCATCGAGACTTTCGCCCAGCGAGGTAACCGAACTAATCGGCGACTGCACGCATTGACCGAGCAGACCGATGTGGGATGATATTTCAGGAGTCTCCAAATTTTGTGCTAATTTGCGCTGCGAATCCAGTGCCCATCCATTTTGGCCATTTTAGCCTGTTATAGAAACAGTAACTTGCCTGTTCACCACATCGTTACGAATACAGTTAGTAAACACCATGCCGTATCGCGTTGATTCATGGTTTATCCCCGGTTTTGTGCTGGTTCTTGCCGCTTCATTATAGTTCGGCCCGATAAACTCTTTATTTCTCGCACTTTTGTCTTGACTTTCACAGGCCAAATCCAGCAGATTACGGATTAGCTGGCTTTGAGAGTAGCCCACGCTCTGGCACTCGCAAACCCTGAATGGCCACCACATTGACCCCCGTGGACTCACGGGAAGTCGTACGATGCGACCGCTGTCTCTTAGTGCAATTCCGCACATCAAACAGTCTTTGCCGCCGTTGCCATCTGTCATTGGATGAGGACGAGGCGGAGATTGCCGCCATGACTCCGGCGCCGGAAGTAATGCCGGTGAACATCAATTCCAACGGGCGCGGGCATCTGAAGCTGGCGTACTCGATCCGGTCGCTGCGGCTGCGCAATGGTTTGAGCCAGCGGCAACTGGCGCTGCGCATGTCGGTGCCGCGGACTTACGTTTCGAAAATCGAAAACGAGAAGGCGACCCCTACACTGTCTTCGCTGGAGCGACTGGCAAAGGCGCTCGAGGTGAGTGTGCCGGATTTGCTCTCCGGTGGAGAACGGAACCGGCAGGAGGAAGTGCGCGAGTTGATGGAAGATCAGTTCGTCGCCGAAGTTTTGCCGTATCTGTCACAGTTGAACGGGATGCAGATGTCGAGCATTCTGGCGCAGGTGCGCGACTTGACGGTGCGGCCGCGACGGAGCGCATAAGCGAGAGACGCGGCCAAGCTGCCTCTCTGCAGGCTAGATTTTTATCCGGGCACACAACCAACTGGACAGCCGGGGCCTTCGGGCTCCGGCTTTTTTTGTGGGCGGTGCGCTATGCGAAGCGCGACGGCGAGCGAGGAGCGTGCAGACACTTGCACAGTTCATGCAGTCTGTGCGCAACAGTTTGCATTTCGTCGAGATATTTTTTTGAGGATGTGCTGATTTCCGCTTGACCCAAGCCGCTGAACAGGCTAACCTCGCCGCACTCCCCCAAAGCTGGGAGACTGATAACCCAGCTTGATTCTTTTGGTGAACAGGAAAACTTCGATGAAAATCTCTCTGGTCTGTGCAGTGGTTTTGCTGCTAGTAGCGGCGTCTTCGATGGCTTTTGCCGACTCGAACACTGATCCTAAAGTCATCATTAAAGGCATCGGCAATAACGTCATCGGCGGCGACGGATGCCAGTACACTTGCGCCCAGATGTTTTTTAACTTCAAGACTCCCCCGAGCGGGTTTGGAACTCTAGATTTCACGAATAACACCGATGTGACGTGGACTTCGCTGACCCTGGTCGAGCGTGGGAACAACCCGGACGTTTACCAAATCAGTTGCTTTGCCACGACTGTTTTTACGAACTGTTTGAAAGCGGTGACGGGCCAGGGCCAGGGTGGCCATCCGGAATTAATTTTTTCGGGCGGTACAGGAATCGCTCCCGGTGAGAACTTCGAGATAGCCTTTTCGTGCAATCCTCACTGCTGGCCGCAGGGCGGGGTAGGGTTTGGCGGTTACGCAAACACGCCTAACGGCGTTAACACTCCGGAGCCCGGCACGATTGCACTAATGGCGACGGGATTGGGTGCGCTGGTTTCGCGCCGCAAGCAGTGGAAGAACCGCTTCCAGGCTTAGACTTGAACGTTTAGTGGTTCTTTTTCGAGAACTGATTCACCAATTGTGAGAACTGCGGCAGGGCCTGGAGCTTCTGAAGCTCGGGATCGTTCCAGGCCTCCTGCGCGGAGTAGCCCTTCTCCAATGCCAGCCGCAGTGCTTTCAGCGCCTCTTCCGGCTTACCGACCATGGTCTTCACCTGGGCTTCCTGGTACATCGAACCCACATCATCGGGACTAATGGCACGAGATTGCTGCATGTACTGCAGTGCGTTCGGAGCATCGCCCTTCTTGGCATAGAGGAGCCCGAGATCGCCCATGATACTAGCGGATCGCGGGTTCACCTGCAGCTCCTGGAAAGCAAGTGAGATGGCTTTGCCGTAGGCGGCTGCGGCCTGGTCAGAATGGCCCGACCAGCGATATGCGTCGCCAAGATTGCCCTGAAGTACTTCGTCGTTGGGGGTCATCGCGACCGCTTTTTCATAATTCTTCGTGGCCGGGTCGTAGTTCTTCAGGAAGAAGTAGGCGGTGCCGAGATTGGAATACGCATCCGCGTCTGGTGCGATCGACAGTGACTTCTGGAGCCAAGGGATAGCCTCGCTCCACAGGCCCTCGCGCAGATATACGGCGCCGATGTTCTGGTAGGCCAGAGAATTGTCCGGCGCGAGTTCCGTGACCCTCTGATATTCGGCGGCCGCTTTGGCGGTGTCGCCGCGCTTGAAGTAGGCGTTCCCCAGCGCAACATGATTTCCCCAGAAGTAGGGGTTGGCGGCGACCGCATTCTGGTAAGCGGAAATGGCTTCGTCACTTTGACCGCTGGAGGCGTAGGCGTCACCCAGGCTGCGATAGGCTTCATCGGAGTTCGGAGCCAGCGCCAAAGCGCGTTTCAGTTCCGTGATCGCCTGGGTGTTCTGCCCGGTGGCGCCGTAGACGCTGCCGAGAGATATGAGGACTTCGGGCAGGTTGTTGGAGAGCCGCTCGGCCTGCTGCGCGGACAAAGTGGCTTTTTGCGCCCAGACAGCCTCCTTGGTTTCACCATACATGCGGATGCTGGAGTCGGCGAGTCCAGTGTATGCGAGGGCGAAATTGGGGTCCTTGTCAATGGCTTGTTCGAATAACCCCACGGCCTGGCGATAGGCGACCTTTTCGTGACCGTTGCGCAGAGTGTTGCGTCCCTGCAGGTAGAGGTCATAGGCCTTCACGTTCTCGGTGGGATGGGCGCCGACACGAGCTTGCTCTTCGTCAGTCGGCTTGAGGGCAAGGGCGGTGGCCACGTTGCCGTAGATCTGGTCTTCGAGGGCGAGCAGATCGCCCGGGGCTCCGGGGAACTCCTGGCTCCAGACGCGCTTGCCGGTGGTAGCATCGTCGAGGTTGAAGGTGACGCGGAGCTTGTCGCTATTGCCCTGCACCATGCCCTGCAACACGAGGTTGACGCCCAGTTCGTGGGCGAGCTTCGGAAGCGGCAGATCCTTGGCTGCTGCTTTATCAACCGCGTCAGAGGATGCCAGGTGGATTTCCTTCAGCTGAAACAGCTTGGCAGTGAGAGCTTCCTGAATGCCGTCGGCCACATAACCCAGCGTTTTCTCATCGCCAACCTTTCTTAGCGGCAGGATGGCAACATACTTTCCCTGCTTGAGAGAGGGAATGCCTTGCGCCGTCTGGCTGGACGACGTTCCCGGGCGATTCAGCAGGGTGCGTCCGGCAAAGGTTGCCAGCAGGATGACGAGCACGGCTCCGGCAATCCACATCCAACTTTTTCCAGGAAGATCGAGGCTGAAGCGCGAGGGACGCACGATCGGATGCGCAATCATCTTCGACAGCGTTTCGGCGCTGATATTGGGGTTGGCTTCCCAAGTCGCCAATTGCTGCAACAGTTCTACCGCGGAGTGATAGCGGTTGGCGGGCTCGCGCTCCAGGCAGCGGCTGACAATCGCACTCAGGGATCGGGGAACGGAGGCGTCGACGTCGGAAGCAGCGCGTGCCTCCTCGCGCGTGCGTTTCATGAGGCTGGCAATGGCGGTGTCGGCCTCGTAGGGAGCTTTTCCGGTAAGCAGTTCGTAGAAGATCAGGCCGACGCTGAAAATGTCGGAGCGCTGGTCGAGCGTGCTGCCCAGAGCTTGCTCGGGCGACATGTATTCCATGGTGCCGACGATGGCGCCGGTCTGGGTCAGGCCGGAATCGCCCAGCGAGCGCGCCAGGCCGAAATCCATCACCACGATGCGCCCGTGCTTGTCACGCATGATGTTCTGCGGCTTCAGGTCGCGATGGATCACGCCTTCGGAGTGGGCGGAATCGAGCGCGCGGCAGACCTGCTCCACCACCGCGAGGGCTTCCTTGGGCGAGAACTTACCCGCACGGCGCAATAGCGTGCGTAGATCCTCGCCCTCGACGTATTCCATGCTGATGAAGCGGATCCCGTCTGCCTCGCCCAGGTCGTAAATGCGGACCACGTTCTTGTGCGTGATGTTGCGGGAGAGAATGAGCTCTTGCTTGAAGCGCTGCAGAATCGCGGGATCAGTCGCCAGTTCGGGACGGATGACCTTCAGCGCGATCAGGCGGTCGAGCTCGCGGTCGCGGGCTTTGTACACGGCGCCCATGCCGCCCTGCCCGAGCACGCCCAGAATTTCGTAGCGTCCACCGAAAAGCACGCCCGGCTGCAAACTCAGAAAAGCGGAGATGCTGCTGACCCCGGGCGTTGAGGACGAAGACGGACGGGCGTAGGGAGGCGCTGGCTTCGCGCCCGGAATCGCGGTCCCGTGCGGCAAGGTGGGAGCGTCGGAGAGCGGTGCATTGGAAAGGGGCGGAGGGGTTAGCGCCCCAGCGCCAACGAAGTCTGCGGGCAGACGGGTACCGGGCATCGTCGGGCTGTCGGAATCATTGTCCCTGCGGTCGCGCTCATCCATTAGGATCGCCCGGATTCGGAGAGCCAGCGAGGGAGCGCGCCTCGGTCCCTTGACCAAGGCATACATTCGCCTCAGGTTGTCGAGGGGAATTCGAAAACCCAGCACTCCGATTTTTAGGAGTATACCCCCGATCTGGCTTTGGCGAAAGCGGGTGGAAAGCCTCCGAGATAATAGTGTTTTTTGGGCGTCGACCGTTTCTCACGGCCGAACCGGGGGTGTACGCCGTTGTCGCTCCCCAAGCCAACCGGTCGGTACGAGAATTTCGTGATTACTGCCTGCCGTGCTTAAATGACACGTTGGGCGACGAGCTTTTGCGCCGTCCCCAAGCACGGCATCCCAAGCACAATTTTCAGAACGAACATTTCAGACCAAACTACAGATCCCTCGTTCCGCTCGGGATGACAAATTTAAAGTGACAAGTCTTAGGCGGAGGCGGGGGGAATCCGATGGAGGATATTTGGACTTTCAGTTGAACGAAGAGCAACTGCACCTGAAGAAGAGCGTGCGCGAGTTTGCCGAACGCGAGATTGCACCGAACATTATGAGGTGGGATGAAGCCTGCGAATTCCCGCTCGCGACGATCAAGGAGCTGGGCAAGCTCGGCCTGATGGGCACGATCTTCCCGCCCGAATACGGCGGCGCCGGAATGGGCTACGTGGAGTACGTCACGGCCATCGAGGAACTCTCTCGCGTGGATGGATCGGTCGGCATCATCGTGGCGGCGCACACGTCACTGTGCTCGAACCATATTTATGCGGCGGGAAACGAGGCGCAGAAGAAGAAGTATGTGCCGAAGCTGGCCAGCGGCGAGTACATCGGCGCATGGGGATTGACCGAGCCCTCGGCGGGGTCGGATGCGGGCAGCGCGCGCATGACGGCGGCGCGGGTGAAGGGCGGATGGGTGCTCAACGGCACCAAGACTTTCATCACCAATGGCCACTATGCGGATGTGGTGGTCGTGCTGGCGGTGACCGATCGCGTGGCGCGCACGCACGGGCTTTCGGCCTTTCTGGTGGACAAGAACACCAAGGGATTTCGCCCCGGAAAGAAAGAGAACAAACTCGGGCTGCGCGCCAGCGACACCTCCGAGCTGATCTTCGAAGATTGTTTTGTGCCGGGAGAAAACCTGCTGGGCAAGGAAGGCGACGGATTCATCGATGCCATGCGCGTGCTCGACGGTGGGCGCATCTCGATCGCCGCGCTCTCGCTCGGCATGGCGGAAGGCGCATACGGGGCGGCGCTGAAGTATTCGAAGGAGCGGAAGCAATTTGGCCAGGCGATTTCGGAATTTCAGGCGATCCAGTGGAAGCTGGCCGACATGGCAACGGAAATCGAGGCGGCAAAACTGCTGACGTTTCGCGCCGCCGCCATGAAAGATGCCGGCATTAAGACCACGCTGGAATCGTCAATGGCCAAGCTTTACGCGAGCGAAGTCGCGGTGAAGTGCGCCAACGAAGGCGTGCAGATTCACGGCGGCTACGGGTTCATCAAGGACTATCCGGCGGAGAAGTTTTATCGCGACGTGAAGCTGTGCACCATCGGCGAAGGCACGAGCGAGATCCAGCGGCTGGTGATTGCGCGGCAGTTGCTGAAGGACTGAGATGCTCGCCATTCCGCGAGGCGAGAAGGGAACTGCGATGATTAACGGAGCTCATGTCATCGTTTACAGCACGGACGCGGAAAGCGACCGCGCTTTCTTTCGCGATGTTCTCAAGTTTCCCGCGGTGGACGCCGGGCATGGCTGGCTCATCTTTGCGCTGCCGCCTGCGGAAGCTGCGTTTCATCCTTCCGAGAAGAACGACCTGCACGCGCTGTACTTCATGTGCGACGACCTGAAGGCGACGATGGAATCGCTGAAGGCGAAGAAAGTGAAGTGCGGTGCGGTGACAGAGGAGCGCTGGGGCAGTCTGACCACGATTGCTCTTCCTGGCGGCGGGAAGATTGGGCTCTACCAGCCTAAGCATCCGAGGGCGATCGGGCGCTGAGGCCGGATCAACACGAATCGGATTTTAGTGCTCGAGCGGTTGACGGCGGCCGTGGCGGATATGCAACACGTGCACCGTTTCGCCCTCAATGGTGAACAGAATCCGATAGACGTGCGGTGCGTGGCCATAGAGTAGATGGCGCACTTCAAAGGGGAAGGCCGAGTTCTCCGGAGCCAGCGGACAACGCGCCGGGAATTCGGCAAGCGATGCTACGGCGTTCTGCAAGGCCAGGAACCAGCGTATGCCCGCGTCTCCGGCGTGCTCGGACAACAACCAGTCAAGAATTGCATCCGCGTCTTGCTCGGCTGCTGCCGTCGTTTCAACGCGGAAGGTCATGCTTGCGCCGCAGATCGGCGAGGAATTCCGCGGCGGGTTTCGTGCGTCCGGCCTTCACATCCTCGTAGCCGTGACGGATGCTTTCGACGGCTTCTGCGAAGTCTTGGCGCTCCCACTCCAGGTAGGTGGCCAGAACATCGTCGAGGGCTGTGGCAGGGTCTTGTCCGCGACGTTTGGCGTACTCTTCCAGTTGCGCCTTACGCTCCGGCTTGAGTGGGATCATATCCATGCTGGCCTTAGCTTCCTTCCGTTTATCGTAAGGGTTTGGGCGGCTGAGGTCAAAAGCTATCTAGCGGCGCCTGCGGGTATGCTTGGCGCAGGGGAACTTTATGTCGGTGAACTGGGTAACGGTAGCTGTGAGTGTCGCAATCAACACGCCTGCAGTTGGGGGCTTGTTGGGATTTCTCGGAAAGCGCATGCTTCAACGACAAATCCAGGAGCACGGTAAGGAACTGGAGCAACTGAAAGCGGGCTACGTTACCGAATTGGAGAGGTTTAAGAGCGAACTGGACACGTCAAAGCGAATATTGCAGGCCGAGATTGACAAGACCGTCCTGGTGACCAAGGTTCATTTTCAAACAGAGTTCGACGCCCTGAAGCAGGTTTTCGAAAAACTGGCCGACCTTAAGTTCCGAATGTGCAGTCTACATCCACCTATGAGAATAGTGCGGGAGACGGAGACGAAGGAGGAAAGACTGGCACTCTTAAACAAACAGCTTGAGGCTCTTCATATCGCGTATGACGCCGTGCTCACGGTCTCGGAGTACCTGAGCCCGTTCTACCCTCAGGAGATCTATGGGCACCTGAGACAGTGCCTCGCAGATGCAAACAAAGAGGACATGCACCTCAAGCTTTCCGGTCCAGAGACATTCACGCTGGCGTGGTCCCAACGCGGTGAGGCGAATGTCGAGGCCTTCCGTACAAGTTATGACGCAGTCGCAGAACTAATCAGGCAGCGCATTTCCAAGCTGGCGATTTTGCCAGCCGTCGGACCCTCCTAAATACAACAACAGCCCCAGTGGAAATGCCCGCGACCGACTCTAGATCGAAGCTGGTGGGCGTGTTTTCTTGCGGAACCTGCTTTACACTGACAGTTTGAATCAAGACGCCAATCTGTGGATCGACCGCCTCCGTTCAGGTGACCCGCGCGCGCTGGCTCGCGCCATCTCTACGGTCGAGAACCGCGCTGCGGGCTGGGCGGAACTGCTCAAGGCGCTCTTCCCTTATACGGGCAAGGCGCTAGTCATCGGTCTGACCGGCGCTCCGGGATCGGGCAAGAGCACGCTGGTCGATCGGCTCGCCAAGCATTATCGCAATAAGGAAGAGAATAAAACCGTCGGCATTATCGCCGTCGATCCGACCAGTCCTTACACGGGCGGAGCGATTTTGGGCGACCGCATCCGCATGCAGGATCACTATAGCGATCCGGGAATTTTCATCCGCAGCATGGCTACGCGTGGATCGCTCGGAGGACTGGCGCGCGCCACGGCGGATGCGGCCACTGTGCTCGATGCTTCAGGCCGCGACTTGATCATGATCGAAACGGTTGGCGTCGGGCAGGACGAAATCGACATTGTGCGGCTGGCCGATGTCACCATCGTGATTCTGGTGCCCGGCATGGGCGACGATGTGCAGACGATCAAAGCCGGGATCATGGAAATTGCCGACATCTTCGTGATCAACAAAAGCGACCGCGAAGGGGCCGAGCGCGTGGAGCGCGAGATTCGCGCCATGCAATCGCTGGCCATGCGCAACGACCACTGGACGCCGCCGATCGTCAAGACGGTTGCCAGCGAGGGCGTGGGAACCGAACAGTTGGCGGAAGCGATCGCCGGCTACGAGGCGTACCTTAAGAAGGAGAACCTGGTCTTCAAGAAGAACGTCGAGAACTGGCAGGAGCGGCTGGTCGAGATGCTCCGCGATGCCATGCTGGAAAAAGCGCGCGCGCAAATGGACGGCGGCAGCCTGGAGCGCTACGCGGCCGAGATCGCCGAGCACAAGCGCGATCCGTATTCGCTGGTGGAGGAGATTGTGCGCGGCACAGAACGCGCATAGATTCGATGGCAGAGTTTGTTCGGCAAGAGGAGGTAGCTACTATGGAATTCAGCATTGATCATCTTGGCATCGCAGTGAAGTCGCTGGATGCGGCGAAGTCTATTTACGAGAGGCTCGGGCTGAGCGTCTCTGCGGAAGAAACCGTCGAGCAGGAAAAAGTTCGGCTCGTGATGGTGCCCGTGGGCGAGAGCCGGCTGGAACTGCTGGAGGCAACTTCGGACGATTCGGCCATTGCCCGGTTCATCGCCAAGCGTGGCGAGGGGCTGCACCATATTTGTATGCGCGTTCCGGATCTGCCGTCGGCGGTTGCAAAATTGAAGAGCGACGGCGTGCGCCTGGTGTCGAATGAGATAAAGACGGGGGCTGGCGGACATCGGTATGTGTTCGTGCATCCGCAGAGCACGTCGGGCGTGTTGCTCGAATTGGTAGAGAGCGCGCATTGAATTTGTAATTGGTGATTTGTAATTGGTAATTTGAAATTCGCTCAGGTTTCCAAAATTACCTATTACAAATTGCGAATTACAAATGCTTCAGCTCCTGCTTGCGGTTGACACTTCCGGTGAGAACGGCAGCATCGCGCTGGCGCGTGTAGTGTCCCAGAGCGATGTCGAGATCGTCGAAGTTCTGCCGCTCACCGGCGGGGCGTTTTCGGCGCAACTGGTGCCGCAGATTGCCGCGCTCCTACAAACGCACGGATACGGCAAGAACGATCTGGGAGCATTTGCGGTTGCGTCTGGTCCGGGCTCGTTTACTGGGCTCCGCGTGGGCTTGGCTGCTATTAAGGCCCTGGCCGAGGTGCTGCAGAAACCAATCGCTGTGATTTCATTGCTGGAAGCGGTTGCGTGCAGCGGCGCGGCGCGGGGTCGCGTTCTCGCCGCGCTGGATGCGGGCCGGGGTGACGTGTATGTCGGCGACTACGAACTGGGGCCGCAAGCTCGTATGAACGTTCGCATGAAGGTTCACATGCATGGCGAACGCCTGCTGAGCAGGGAAGAGTTGGTTGCCGGAGCCAGGGGTTGCGAACCGAAGGGAAACGTGGCGGTCACGCCCGATGCCGCGTTGGCGGAGACGGTTCGGGCTGCCGGAATTCGTGTGGAACTGATTGAGTATCCGAACGCCGGGATCATTGCACGGCTGGGCTGGGAGCATCTCCAGCGGGGCCAGACGGCTAGTCCTGAGGAATTGGACGCCAACTACATCCGCCATTCCGACGCTGAAATTTTCTCGAAGCCGAAGGCGTGAGACTGTCAACCATTTATGCCCGTGGCCATCCGCTTTGCGGCGTTGAACGACGTGCCGGCGATTCTCGCCATCGAGCAGCAGGCTCTGGCCGCAGCCCACTGGACGTCCGAGCAGTACAACAAGCTGGTAAGTTGCGGGATTGTTCTGCTGGCGGAGGAAGCAGGCAGGGTTTGTGGATTCGTTTGTGCGCAGGCGGTCGCGGGCGAGTGGGAGATCGAGAACGTGGTGGTGGCCGCCGGGTTCCTCCGCCGTGGTATCGCCAGTGAGTTGGTGCGCGAGTTGATTCGGCGCGCGGAGAATGAGGCGGCGTCAGCGATTCTGCTCGAAGTCCGCGAATCGAATCTGCCGGCGCGCGGCCTCTACGAAAAGCACGGGTTTCGCGAGGTGGGCCGCCGACGGGTGTATTACAGGGATCCGGTGGAGGATGCGATTCTGTACGCGTTACGGTTCGACCGCTGAACTGGGCCGAGAAGCGCAAAGTTTGCACTATTTTCTGTGCAACTTTGCATCTCAGGCCGCCTGACGGCGGTGGAAATCTATCTATGAAATCTCATTGAACCCTACCGATTCCTGTGCTACTTTTTAACAGTGTAGTAATAAACAGCAGGAGGTCTAGCAAGGATGCTGACTCCAAGCAGCCAACTCCTGACCGGTCATGATGAGTTCCAGCGACTGGTTCAGGAGCACTCGCAATATTCCCAACGGCTGGAATCCCTCACCCAGAAACGATACCTCACAGACGATGAAAAACTGGAAGAAGTGCGGCTGAAGAAACTAAAGCTGCGCCTCAAAGACCAGATGTTGAACCTGGAGCGGCAGGTTCAAAGGCAGACTGCCTAGATTCGCCGAGCTTGGATTCGCCGAGCCTAGACCAACAGGGCCGAGCAATCGGGCCTGAAGCGCAAGACAAAGCAGGGTTTCGCTTGACCTATGCCATCCTACCGGGCGCGTCTAAGCGCCTTTTTTTATTGTAGTTATGTAGAATGTCGCGGCCTCGCTCTATAATCATTCTGAATTCCCATGGTCTGAATGCTATGGTGCGTGACGGCTATTTCTATGGTGCGGGATGCGTGCTTGCCGCGGTCATTATCGCGTGGCTGGCGGCTTGGCCTTACGCTGTCCCGGTGTTGCTGCTGGCGGCTTTCGTCCTCTGGTTCTTCCGTGATCCCGAGCGCCAGATTCCCACGGTCCTTGGGGCCGTGGTTTCTCCGGGCGATGGCAAGGTGACCGATGTATCTCTGGTGACTTCTGGCGGCACTCCGCGGAACCGGATCAGCATCTTTCTCAGCGTTCTTGATGTGCACGTGAACCGCTCGCCGATCGCAGGCGTGATTCGCGACGTGCGCTATCAGCGCGGCAAGTTCCTCAACGCCATGGGAGCGCATTCGGCGGAGGAGAACGAGCAGAACATCGTCACCGTGGAAGGCGATGGCCGCACCGTGATATTCAAGCAGATCGCCGGCCTGATTGCGCGGCGTATTATTTTCAATTTTAAAGTGGGAGACCATGTAACCTGCGGCGAGCGGGTTGGGCTCATCAAGTTTGGCTCGCGCGTGGATGTTCTGTTCGATCGCGATGCCGCGATCCAGGTGAAGCCCGGCGATCGCGTTAAGGGAGGGGCAACGGTGCTCGCCTTATTGCCGGTTGCGCAGCCGGTTCATGCCGGCACGGCCGGGGAGCGGGAGGCTCATTGAATATGATGGAAGTAGGAACATGGAAGAGCTAGAGCCGCGTCGTCGCGATTCGGATCGTCCGCGCGGAAAATTGCGCAAGGGCATGTACATACTGCCTTCGCTATTCACCTCGGGGAATATCGCGCTTGGGTTCTACGCCATTCTGCAGACCGTGCACGGCAGCATGGGTGAGGCCTGGCACATGGACTTCGCCGCGATGGCCATCGGCTTTGCCGTATTGTTCGACGGTTTGGACGGGCGCATCGCGCGCATGACCCACACCTCCAGCGATTTTGGCAAAGAACTCGATTCGCTGGCCGACGTGATCACCTTCGGCGTTGCCCCGGCGCTGCTTGCCTGGGTGTGGGGATTTCATCTGCTGCCGATGACCATTGCGCCCGACCTGCGCTTGAAAATTACAGAACTGGGATCGATCGCCTGCTTCGCGTTCCTCATGGCTGGCGCGAGCCGCCTGGCGCGCTTCAACATTGCCAAGAATCCGGAGCCTTCGAATCCGGGACGTCCGGGAAAGAAATATTTTGTGGGCATGCCGATTCCCGCCGGGGCGGGAGTGATTGCGGCCGTCGTTCACTACTCCGCCGGTGTGCCCGTGACTTCATGGTGGACGGCGATGAGCTGGTTGATGATGGTGGTTGTGGTCGGCTATCTGATGGTCAGCACGTGGCGTTTCTACAGCTTCAAGGATATTGATTTTCGTTCGCGCCATCCCTTCCGCCTGATTGTGCTGATCGCCGTGCTGATCGCCTTGATCGCGCGATTTTCGCGCCCTGTACTCTTCGCGGTTGCCGTGCTGTATATGGCTTCCGGCGTTCTCTGGCGCCTGCAATGGATCTTCCATCGCAAGACTCCGCCTGCACCTCCGGCGTACCGGGAGGCATCTCAGAATCCATGAATCCCATTTCGAAGCCTCCCCTTTCCAAGTCCGCCAGCTCGCAGGCCGATCTCCGCGGCACGAATCTTTATCGCGTGGCGATCGTCGGCGCGGCATCACTCAAGGGGAAAGAGGTCGCCGAAATTCTGCGCGAACGGAATTTTCCCGCCGTCGATATCCGGTTGCTCGATGACGACGAGTCTCTCGGCCAACTGGAGGCGGTCGGCGATGAAGTGAGCTTTATCCAGAGCATCCGCTCGGAACAGTTTGAGCGCGTGGACTTCGCCTTCTTCGCTTCCGATCCACGCTCTACGCGCAATAACTGGAAGGCGGCGCGCGACCTGGGCGATACCATCGTGGATCTCTCGTACGCGCTGGAAAATGAAGCGGGAGCATCGGTCCGCTCACCCTGGATCGAGCGGCAGACGGGCCAGCCCATTGCCCCGGAGTTGCAACCGGGCCCGGTGGTGGTGGCCCATCCCGCGGCTACGGTCCTCGCGCTGCTCGCCTTGCGTAGCGAGAAGGCCGGCAAAATCGAACGCATGGTCGCGACCGTGTTTGAGCCGGCCTCCGAGAACGGCCAGAAGGGAATGGACGAACTGCACGAGCAGACGGTGAATCTGCTCTCCTTCCAAGAATTGCCGAAGAATGTGTTCGACATCCAGGTGGCCTTCAACCTGGTGCCGCGCTACGGACAGAGATCTGCATTGGCGCTGGAAGCGGTGTCGCAACGAATCCGGAAGCACTATCGGCGCATTGCCCGCGGCGCGGCCGAGCCGGCGCTGCAGGTGCTGCAAGCGCCAGTCTTCCATGGGCACGGTTTTTCGGTTTACCTGGAGATGGAGAAGCCAGTCGCGATCACAGATCTTTCGCAGGCCCTCACGGGAGAGCACGTGGTCGTGAGCGGTAGTCCGGAAGATACGCCAACCAACGTGAGCGCTGCCGGTCAGGGAGATATTCTGGTCTCGCTCACCAGCGACGTGAATCACAAGAACGGCGTGTGGCTCTGGGCCACGACCGACAACCTGCGGGTTGCCGCTTTGACCGCGGTCGAGTGCGCCGAGACTATGACTGCATCCCGGCCGCGAGGTCAGATTCAATGAATTTAACCGCGACCGCGAACCTTGTGTGGCGCGGACACTCCTGTCCGCGGCCTTTGAATTTGCTCTCGCGGTTCGCGGACAAGAGTGTCCGCGCCACACCAAGGTGGACGGCCGCCGTGATGCTCGGAGTGGGCTTGGCCGCAAGCGGCTGCGGCTACCACACGGCTGGGAATGCAGTCGAACTGCCGCAGAACATCCGCACCATCGCGATTCCCGGCTTCGTGAGCCACAGCCAGACGTTTCGCATCGAGCAACTGCTGACGGACGCCGTGGTGCGCGAATTCAACGCCCGCACCCAGTACCATGTAGTTCATGAAACCAACGGCGACGCGGATGCGGTGCTGAAGGCCACCGTTTTATCGGCATCGGCGAATCCGCTGGTTTACGATTCCACCACCGGGCGCGCGATCAGCGCCCTGGTCACGGTGAGCGTGCAGGTGACGCTGACCGACCGTCACGGCAAGGTGCTCTTCGAGAATCCTGCCTATCTTTTTCACGATCAGTACGAAATTTCGCGCGATCTCACCAGTTTTTTTCAGGAAGATTCTCCGGCCGTCAATCGGTTGTCGCGGGATTTCGCGCGGACGCTGGTGGCCAACATCCTGGAGGCTTACTAATGGCGATGCGCGCCTTCAGTCAGGCGGACCGCTTTTTCTCTGAACTGGAGTCGCGCCAGCTGAAGCCGGCTTATGTGCTGGTTGGCGATGAAGCGTTC
>Ga0116134_1000268_pt1 | contig 27532 bp, 26 predicted proteins | sample June2015DPH_19_5_FD_89737 | JGI IMG/M metagenome (GOLD analysis project Ga0116134, IMG submission 89737) | Peatland microbial communities from SPRUCE experiment site at the Marcell Experimental Forest, Minnesota, USA - June2015DPH_19_40 | ecosystem: Environmental > Terrestrial > Soil > Wetlands... | reverse complement strand
ATGCACGTGGCCGCCCTGCCGGCGAGCCGCCCGGCGCTGCGATTTCGAGCACGCCATCCCCTGGGAAGCCGGTGGCGTCACGTGCGCATGCAACGCCGGACCCCGCTGTCGTCATCACCACCACCAGAAGCAGGCACCCGGCTGGCGTCTGGAACAGCACCTGCCCGGCTACCACACCTGGACCACCCCATCCGGCCGCCAGTACACCAGCGGGCCCATGAGTTACCCGATCTGACTGGCCAGGATCGCTGTGGCCGGAAGCCGGGGGCTGCAGGACCGGAGCCCGGGAACCGGCGGAACGGAGAGGGGGAGCGGGACCGGGAACGGGAGCGGAGGAGCTAGCCCGGGCGGGGGGACGGGCACGTCAACGGTCAGCGTGACACCGAGCGTGCTCGTGCTCGCGTCGCTGCTAGGCGGTCCCGCGACGGGGGACGCTGACGCTGACGGCCGGGGACGTTCCCGTCACGCATTACACCGTCTCGATTCCCTCGAGCCTGATCGGCAGGCTCTCCGTTTCGCCAGCCTCAGGATCGATCGGAGCCGGCCAGAGCGCGCGGGTCACCGTGACGCTCAGCGGCCTGCTGTCCGCCGGCACGACGATCTCGGTGAACCCCGGCAGCCATTCCGTCACCGTGCTGCTCAGTGTCGGCTGACTGAAGGGCTGGCTAACCCAGGGGCTGGCGTCTAGGGGTCCAGTTCGGAAATCCGGGTGAACTCCCCTGCGTAGGCCGGCTGGTCTTTGGTCACCGTGATCTGCACCTGGGTCGTGCTCACCGGGGCGGTGAACGGGATCCAGCGGTACACCTGGCTGTTGCCCGTGACGGCAGCCTGCTGCACCCAGGCCGAACCGTTCCAGGTGGAGATGGTGAAGTCCACGGGCACGCCGTCGGCGGACGAGCCGAAGGCGATGCCCTGGAGCGTCACGGCCGACGGGGACGTCGCGGTGAGCACGGCCGGGTAGGTGGCCGGGTTCGCGTCATTCCAGAACGTGGACAGGTCGCCGTCGATGGCGTTGCCCGGGACATACGTACGCATCTGCCCGTTCACGGTGTTCGGCGCGTGGTAGCTGGACGCGGTGGCCGTCGTCCCGCTCGGCCAGTGGCCATACGGCAGGACGGAAACCTGGGCGTGCGCGGTCACGCCGCCCGCGCTCGCCGTGACGGTCAGCGGTACCGGGCCACCGGAGACCCCGGAGGGCGGCGTGACGTGCACGGTGACGACCTCGGAGGCCGGGCCATCGGTCCCGTTGACCGAGAACGGCGCCGGGCTGGCCGTCCAGCCGGCCGGAACAGAGACGCCGACCTGGCCGCTTAGAGGGGCCGCAGCCTGGCCCGTTACGGTGACGGCGACAGGCGACGACATGCCCCCCACGGCGGGGACCGGGCCCTGCTGCGGGGTCACGGCCAGGGTCCGGGAGGCCGGCCCGGCGGTATGGGTCACGATGTCGTAGCTGCCGCCGGGCAGGCCCGACAGGACGATGTAGTTGCCGTCAGCGCGGACCCCGGATGCCGTGGCGCGCTGGCCGTCCCACGTCGGATGCCCATTGACCTGGATGGTTACCGGACGCCCGAAGGTCGGTACGGCGATTTCACCGGACGTTCCAGCGGGAGCGCTGACGTGCATGGCGAACTCGCCATCGCTGGACCGGTGCCCCCAGTCCACCGTGAGCGGCCCGTGCGGGGTCGGCGCCTGCCCTTCGGCCCAGGACAGCGTGCCGGGCTGAGGCTGGACCAGCCACGTCTGGTACCCGGCGGTCACCGGGCTGATCCCGAGCACGTCCTGTGACAGGGCGGTGGTCGAGCCGGTTGACCAGCCGTGCGCCCAGCTCGTGCCGCCGCCGTCGACCGTGCCGTCCGGCTGGAACCTCTCCCAGTCGGTGCTGTCCGGATCGTTGGCGGCCATGTATCCCCACTCGTCGCTGAGCAGGGTCATCGCGTCGGCGGTGTCATCGCCGCTGAAGTCCGCCCACAGCTGGCTGGAGCCCATGAACGGGCTGATGTCCTCGTTGTAGCCGGACGGCACCGGCGTGGACACCCGCTCGGCTCCGTACGGGGTGGACAGGGCCGAGCGGACGGTAGCCAGGACGCTGGGCACGTCGCGCGCGGTGGCCACGCCGTACAGCACGGGCAGCACGTTCGCGTCCTGGGAGACGAATCCGCGGGAGCTCGTGCTCGCGTCGTACGCGCCGAGCGCCGGATCCCACAGGTTCGCGTTGATCGCGGTCCGCAGCGCCTTCGCGTCGGTACGGTACCCGGCGGCCGCCGGGGACTGCCCCGCCGCGCTGGCGAGCGTCGCCCCGTCGGTCAGGGCCTGGTAGTACAGCGCGTTGACGTCGGTCTCGGCGCCGGTGAGGTTCTCCAGGTTCCACGTCGAGCCGTCGGAGGAGTCGGTGACGAACAGCCCCTGGGCGTTCAGCTGGGTGGCGTTCCAGGCCAGCTCGCGCTGCACCACGGGCCATTCCTGCCGGACGAACGCCCGGTCGCCGGTGTAGCGGTAGTAGTCCGCCAGGTTCGTCACGAAGTACATCGAGTAGGTGGCCGAGTACGTCCCGACCGTCCCGGGCAGTAGCCCGCCGGTGTTCACCGGGGTGGACGGCGCGAGCGCGCCCTCGACGAAACCGCTCTGCAACTGGTAGCTGCCGAGCAGCAGCAGCGAATCCTTCAGGTACGCGGTGGCATCGGAGGAGTACAGCAGCGTCGGCCCGCTCACGCTGAGGTCGCCCTCCCATACGGCACGGTCCCGCTTGGCGCCGTCGAGGATGAGCGGGAGCGTGTTACTGCCCGGCACCGCGAAAGCAGACAGGTCGCTGCTGGAGCCGAGCGGGTTCGCGTAGAGAGTCGCGCCGGTGGGGCCGGTCACCACCAGATCGGAGAAGTCGGCGTTCTCGCCCGAGAACTCCCGGAAGCCGACGGTGCCCGACGCGTTCGCCGAGACCCCGCTGGGCAGCCCGGAGGTGCTAAAGCTGGCGACCTGCTGGCCGTTGATCGACGTGGTGACGGTCGCGCCGGACACGGTGGTGGACACGTCGTACGTGGTGCCCGGCTTGACGTCAAACGGGACCGTGACGTCGCCGGCCGTGTAGTAGTTGCCGTTGGTCTGCACGAGTTCCTGCAGGACGTTCGGTGTGCCCGCAGTGTCGTTGTCGGCGTTCAGGATGAGCAGGTCGTTACTGGACGGGTTCTGGCTGCGGACCACCCAGCCGGCCTGGTTGGTGACGATCGTCGCCTTGAAGGAGTCGGTGTAGTCGGTCCACGACGCGCCGGTCGTGAGCTGGCCGACTCCCCCGCCGTCGGCGGACAGCTCGCCGTTCACGATCTGCCAGTAACCGCCGGGCGTCCCGGGGGGCATCTGCACCAGGTTCTCCGTGTAGGCGCCGTCGTACCAGATGCGGTTGAGCTGGTCGGAGCTGGAGACGAAGTAACCCTGGTAGGTGCCGGGCGTGCCGAGATACGCCTCGTAGTAGATCTCCACGCTGCTCAGCGTCACACTGCCCGGCGACGTCAGGCTAATCTCCTGGTAGCGCTCGCCGCCCTGCACGAACCGGTTGACGATGGTGCCCGGGCCGCTGACCGTGTAGCTGTCGCTGCGGCTCGGGTCGCCGCTGCCCCAGGGCGTCCCGCCGTCGCCGTTCGCGGTGAGGAACTGCTTCGCCTCGCTGTAACCGGCGAGCAGGGTCGGCGAGCCCGTCGCGGATGTGACGGTGAACTCCGGGAGGCCGCCGACGTCCTGGCCGTAGTCGAGCACGATGTCGGTGGAGCCGGTATCGGCCGCGGTGCGGGTCAGCGTGGCCGATCCGCCCTGGCCGGGGTGGGTCAGCGCATCGGCCCCCGTGACCTGGCCGGACGTGCTCACAACCGAGACCGGGTGGACGTCGCGGCTGGCCGGTGCTTCCACGTAACGCTGCCAGTCCGGGTTAGCCGGCCACAGGGTGCTGCCGGCGCCCAGGGCAGCGGTACCGGCAGCGGCACCGGGAGCGGCCCGGGACGCCGCCGCGATCCCGGGAAACAGGCCAAGAGCACAGCTCACGGCGGCCAGCGTGACCAGGACAGCGCGGCGGCCGCGATGGCGCGAGGTGGCAGTCACGGACGGCTCCCTCCGCTGCCAGCACCGAGGCAGCAGTGTTGAAACGTGTTCAAACGTTTCATTTCTCGTCGCCGGAGCCCCCGATGTCAACGAAAACGGTCGAAGGTGGCCGGACCCGGCCACCAGGCTTAACGGGCCTTAACGGGACCGATGGCTCGGTCACGGGTGCGGGAATGTTGTGTCACGGGGATTGCAGGGGTTTATCCGCACGTGGTACGCCACATACAGAACGTTCCGCGCATTTCACCAGGGGCCTGCGATGAAGCGTTTCCCGTCTCGGCTCACCGCCGGGCTGTCCGGTCTGGCCGTGGTCTCGGCGGTCTCGATGGTGGCGATGGCTGTTCCGGCCAGTGCGACTGCCAGAACTCCTACCTGCTGAACACCCTGAACCAGCAGTAGGGCTACCCGGGGTTCGTCAGTTCCGACTACGGGGCGACGCATTCCACCGTGGCCTCGGCCAACGCCGGGCTGGACCAGGAGATGCCGTCGGCCGTGTATTACGGGCCGGCGCTGCAGGCGGCCGTGACCGACGGCCAGGTGTCCATGGCCACGCTGGACGGCACGGTGAGCCGGATCCTCACCGAGATGTTCCGCTTCGGGTTCTTCAACCACCCGCCCGCCGGCAACTCCACCACCGTGGTCACCAATCAGGCGCACGCCGATCTGGCCCGGGCGGCCGCCGAGCAGGGCACCGTGCTGCTGAAGAACGACGGCGGCCCGCTCCCGCTGGGTTCCGGCCGGCGTGGCGTTCGTGAACGACGGCGACTACCCCATCTCCGGCGCCCAGTACGGCCTGAACGCGACCGTTTACCAGGGCGGCACCACGCTGACCTGGCCGAACGTGGCCGCAGGTCAGCCGGGCAACGTCATTACCGAGGGCCAGACGGTCGACGTATCCGGCCACGGCAGCGCACTGGTCCTGCTCGGCGCGTCCAACAACGGCACCGGCACCGGCGACCTGACCGTGACCTACACCGACGGCAGCACGCAGACCCAGCCCATCTCGTTCGCCGACTGGTACACAACGCCCCGGCCACCGGCGACGGCATGGTGGCGTCCACGCTGCACTGGAACACCAGCTCGGGACCGGGCACGCAGCCGGTGAGCGTCTATTCGACGTCGGTCCCGCTGAACGCGGCCAAGACCGTGGAGTCGATCACGCTGCCCGCGATCAGCGATGGCGTCGGCGACAGCCTTAACGCCCTGCACATCTTCGCGATGGGAATCGGGGGGTGACGCCGGGGCCAGAGGTGGGGGCCGCGGTGCTCGTGGGGCGGTGAATGCGCGCTGGGGCCGCTCCGGCCATCAGTCCCGGGGGAAACACGGGCGCCCGTCTTCGCGCAGCACGGCCGTGATCTGATCGCCGGAGACGGCGGAGGCGAAATACCAGCCCTGGGCGGTGTCGCAGCCGAGGGCGGCCAGCCGATCGGCCTGCTCGCGGGTCTCCACGCCCTCCACGGTCACGTTCAGGCCGAGCGTGTGGGCCAGGCCGGCCAGGGCGGAGATGATCGGCTCGTCGGCCGGGCCGTCCGGCCACACCTCCCGGACGAACGAGGCCGACAGCTTGAGCGCGTCGACCGGCAGGCGGCGCAGGTAGGCGAGGTTGGAGTAGCCCGAGCCGAAGTCGTCGGCCGCGATCCGCACCCCCATCGCGGACAGCTTCTGCAGGGTCTCGAGCGGGCGGCTGTCCGCCTCGACCAGCGCGCTTTCGGTCAGCTCCAGTTGCAGCGTTTCCGGTGGCAGCTCGGTCTCGGCCAGGATGCGCGCCACGTCACCGACGAAGCCCGGATCCTGAGCCTGCTGCGGCGAGAAGTTGACGCTGATGAACGGGGCGGTGCCGGGGCGGATCCGCTGCCACTGCGCCGCCTGGTGGCAGGCGGTGCCGATCACCCAGCGGCCGAGCGGGGTGATCACGCCGCTTTCCTCAGCCAGCGCGATGAAGGTCTCCGGCGAGAGTTTCCCCAGGGCCGGGTGGTTCCAGCGCAGCAGCGCCTCGACGCCGCGCAGTTCACCGCCGGGCAGATCGACGATCGGCTGGTACACCACGCTGAACTCGCCCGCTTCCAGGGCGGAGCGCATCGAGGCGGTCAGCGTTATCCGGGTGTTGTCGTCGGCCTGCCGGGCCGGGTCATAGCTGGCCGAATGCCCCGGGCCGTCGGCGCGGGCCCAGTGCAGCGCGATCTCGGCCTCCTTGACCAGCTCGGACGGCCGGGTTCCGGCGGCGGCCCGCTCGGCAATCCCGATGCTGGCGGTGAGGCACAGGCGATGGGCGCCGAGGCGAAACGGCTGCTCGATCGCGGCCAGGAGGCCGGCGGCCAGGGCCACCATCGCGTCGATGCCGCCGGAATCGGCGACGAGCAGGAGGAACTCGTCCCCGCCCACCCGGGCCACGGTCGCATCCAGTCCCGCGACCCGGCGTTCCAGCCGCCGCGCGACCGCGACGAGCAGTTCGTCCCCGATGTCGTAGCCCAGGGTGTCGTTGATCGCCTTGAACCCGTCAAGATCCAGGGAGCAGAGGCCGATCCGCCCGCCGGGACCGGAGGTCGCCGCGGCCAGCCGGTCGAGAAACAGGGCGTGGCTGGCCAGCCCGGTCAGCGGATCGCGCCGCCGCTGATACTCCACCAGGGCCTGGACGTAGCCCGTCGCGACCGCCTCCTGGATTGCGCTCACTCGGTCGGGCGCCGCCGGGCCGGGCGCCCCCGGGCCGGGCGCCGCCGCGGCGATGTGACGGCCGATGACGGTGAGAGTGCAGCCGAGAACACCGGCGTCCACGAACTTCGCGTCGACCAGGGCGGCGCCGATATCCGACGCGCGGCGCGGCTGGAACGGAACGCCCCAGGCGATCGCCAGCGTGCGGACGGCGAGGCCGTGCAGGGTTCCGGTGACGTCGGCGGCGCTCACGGAGGCGCCGCCGGCGGCCAGCGCGGCGGCCCACTCGGCCGCGAGCGCGTGACAAGGATCGGGGGCCGCCGGCGCAGTGCCCTGGGCATCTGGGCCATAGGGATCCGGGCCGTGGGGATCCGGGGCCGGCGCCGGGCCGGCCTGGTCCGGCTCACTGCTGCGCTCGGTTCTGCCCTGGGTCCCGCCCTGGCTCCGATTGCTCATGACCGCTCCTGCCGCACCTGGGTCACTCTGTCCCTGTTCGGCTAGATCATCATCCGGATACCCGTTTGGCACGATCGCATGCGTTTTGTTACTGATTGCAATGGCAATAACACTTATGGTGCTGATCGAGGTCCGGGCAAAATGTAATTCACTGGTGCTGCATGTCACACTTCACCCCTTTACGCTAAGCCGTTCCGGGGCATTTTCGGGCCGCATCCGGAAACCCGTAGGCTCCGAGGGTGAACTCCAGGATTACCACACGGAATGCACGTTTCCAGGAGTGGCAGGCGCTGCTGGCCAACCGGAAGAAACGGCAGCGGTCCGGGGAGTTCATCGTGCAGGGCGTCCGGCCGGTGACGCTCGCTTTGCAGCACGGCTGGCCCGTCCGGGCGCTGATCTACGACGACGGCCGGGCGCTTTCCGCGTGGGCGGAGTCGGTGCTGGCCGACGCCGGCGGTGCCCATGCCAGCGGTGCCCGTACCGGCCGTGCCCAGCAGGTCGCGATGGCGGGGGACCTGCTCCGCGAGCTGGGCGAGAAGACAGGCGAGGTCCCGGAACTGATCGCCGTGGTGGCGATGCCCGCCGACGACTACGCGCGGATCGGAGTCCGCGCGGACTTCCTCGGCGTGGCCCTGGACCGCCCGTCCAGTCCGGGCAACATCGGCACGGTGGTGCGGTCGGCGGACGCGTTCGGGGCGTCCGGGGTCATCGTGACCGGGCATAGCGCCGACCCGTACGACCCCAAGGCGGTCCGGGCCAGCACCGGATCGCTGTTCGCGGTGCCCGTCGTGCGGGACGGCTCCCCCGCCGGCGTGCTGGCCTGGGTCCGCGCCCAGCACCGGGCCGGCGTGCCGGTGACGATCGTCGGCGCCGACGAGCAGGGCGACGTGGACGTGGCGGACCACGACCTGACCGGGCCCACGCTCATCGTGGTCGGGAACGAGGCGACCGGGCTCAGCGAGGCCTGGCGGGCGGCGTGCGACCGGATCGCGCGGATCCCGATCACCGGCTCGGCCAGCTCGCTGAACGCGGCCAGCGCCGCGACCGTGCTGCTGTACGAGGCAGCCCGGCAGCGGCGGCGAGCGCCACGTCTTCCATGATCGGCGCCGGTTTTCCGCAGCATCTGCGGAAGACCGACGTTCAAAGTTCCCCGGCGGCTAGTTCACGGCCATCTCGCCGAGCTCGGACCAGCCGTCCTGATCGACCGTCTGGCTGACGATCTTGGGGGTCGCGGCCAGGTGCGGCGGCAGCGTCTTCTGCGCCTCCCTGAAGTGCGCGGACGTTACGTGCGCCACCCCGGCGTCCTGATCCCGGAACGCCTCGACCAGGACGTATTCGGCCGGGTTCTCCAGGCTCCTGGACCACTCGAACCACATACAGCCAGGTTCGCTCCGCGTCGCGGCGGTGAAATCACGGGAGATCTCGGGCCAGCGGTCGGCGTCCGCGGGACGCACCAGGAACTTGGCGGTGATGAAGATCATTAGGACTCCCCTGTCCTCGTGCCGGGTCCAGTATGCCGCCAACCATGATCGCGCAGGCCGGGGCCGGATGTTAAGGGAGAGCCGAGGTCAGGCACATTTTGAGACGGGGCGCTGTTTGACCCGAGAAGAGGCGGACACGGGCAAGTACGCGAACGCGAAGAACCAACGAAAGGGACCTGATGGGTCTGAAGACCTGGTTTATCACCGGCACCTCACGAGGCTTCGGGCGGGAGTGGGCGATCGCGGCGCTGGACCGCGGGGACAAGGTCGCGGCCACCGCGCGGGACACATCCTCCCTGGATGACCTGGTGGCCAAGTACGGGGACGCACTCCTGCCGATCCAGCTCGACGTGACCGACCGCGAGGCCGATTTCGCGGCCGTACGCCGGGCCCACGAGCACTTCGGCCGGCTCGACGTCGTGATCAACAACGCGGGCTACGGGCACTTCGGCATGGTCGAGGAACTGAGCGAGCAGGACATCCGGGCCCAGCTCGAGACCAACCTGTTCGGCGCGCTGTGGGTGACGCAGGCCGCGCTGCCCGTCATGCGCGCCCAGGGCAGCGGGCACATCATCCAGGTGTCGTCGATCGGCGGGATCTCCGCGTTCCCGATCGTCGGCGCCTACCACGCCTCCAAGTGGGGCCTGGAGGGGCTGAGCCAGGCGCTCGCGCAGGAGGTCGCGCCGTTCGGGATCCACGTCACGGTGATCGAGCCCGGTGGCTACGACACGGACTGGGCCGGCTCGTCCGCCAGGCATTCGGCCGAAATGGCCGCGTACGAGAACGTGCGGGAGCAGGCCATGAAGGCGCGCGCCCGGCGCGTCTCGGCGCCCGGTGACCCGGCCGCCACGCGCGATGCGATTCTGAAGATCGTTGATGCCGAACGGCCGCCGCTGCGGGTCTTCCTGGGCGAGGCGCCGCTCGGCATCGCCACGGCGGACTACGAGAGCCGCCTGGCCACCTGGCGCGAGTGGCAGCCCGTATCGGCCGCCGCCCAGGGAAACACCCAGGGAAAGGGATAGTTTCGCCGGCCTGGACGAGGGGCTACACCTCGTCCAGGCCGATCCATTTGCCCACCCGGGGAGCTGAGTAAGCGCGGAGTGCGGGCAGGACCTCCCCGACGGCGCCCACGTTGGCGATGAGCCGCAGGTTCTCCTCCTTCATGAACCCGTTGCCCACCGCCGAGCGCAGGAACGTGTGGAAGGGCGCCCAGTAGCCGCCGACGTCGAGGGTGACGATCGGCTTGCCGTGCAGGCCAAGCTGGGCCCAGGTCGCGATCTCGGTGAGCTCCTCCAGCGTGCCCAGGCCGCCGGGCAGCGCCACGAACGCGTCGGCGAGCTCGAACATGGCCTGCTTGCGCTCGTGCATCGAGCCGACCTCGACCAGCTCGGTCAGGCCCGGGTGCGGGACCTCGCGGCTGAACAGGTCCCGCGGGATCACGCCGATGACCCGGCCCCCGGCGGCCAGCACGGCGTCCGCCAGCACCCCCATGAGCCCCACCGCCGCGCCGCCGTAGACGAGCGCGATGCCGCTGCGGGCGAGCGCCTCGCCGAGGGAGCGGGCGGCGGCGGCGAAGTCCGGGCTGCTCCCGGCGGACGACCCGCAGTACACACAGATACGCGACAGTTCCACCGGGACATGCTAGGCGGCTGCTATCGGCGGCCAGATGTTTTGCAGGGGCACATGTTTTGCAGGGGCACATGTCTTCCGGGGGCACATGTCTTCCGGGGGCACATGTCTTCCGGGGGCACTGCGCGGCGGGAGGACGGCGCGGGTCATGCTTAGCCCTGTATGACCCTCACAGACGCGCTCGTGCTGCTGGCCGCAGGCACGGCGGCCGGGCTCATGAGCACGGTGATGAGCCTGGCCTCACTCGTGTCGTACCCGGTCCTGCTCGCGCTGGGGCTGCCGCCGCTGGTGGCGAACGTGACCAACACGGTCTCGCTGGTGCTGACCGCCGTTGGCTCGGCCGCGGGCTCACGGCCGGAACTGGCCGGCCAGCAGAGCCGCATCCGCCGGTTCGGCGCGGTGACGGCGCTGGGCGGCGCGGCGGGCGCGACGGCCCTGCTGCTGGCCCCGGCCCAGACGTTCCAGCTCGTGGTGCCCTTCCTGATCGCGGCCGCGTCTGTGCTGCTGATCATCCAGCCGCGGATCAAGCGGCTCTCGGCGCGGCCGGACGGTGAGCGCAGCATCGCGCTGAACGTGGCCCTGTTCGGGGCGGCGGTCTACGTGGGGTACTTCGGCGCCGGGGGCGGCGTGCTGCTGCTCGCCGTGCTCGGCGTCATGGTGGAAGAGACCCTGGCGCGGATCAACGCGCTCAAGAACGTGATCAGCGGGCTGGCCAATTTCGTCGCCGCGGCGGGCTTTGCCATCTTCGCGCCGGTCCGGTGGTCATTCGTGCTCCCGCTTGCGGCGGGTTTCCTCATTGGCGGCTGGACCGGACCGAAAATCGTCCGCCGGATGCCGGCCGCGGGATTGCGGATTGCCGTGGCCCTGGCCGGTGTGGCCCTCGCGATCAGGCTTGGCCTCGACGCCTACCGGTAGGCTCGCGCCCAAACACGGAAGGTTAATGCATCATTTGAGACAATCGTACCGGTCTAATCTAATTAAAATCACTGTCATCTGGGATTGCATGGGTCTACCCTGGACACATCCCATAATTCGGGGGCGTGCCCGGACGGGGCGATTAGGGGTGATCGTGCCGCGATTACGGTCACCTTCAGCTAACGCCGCAGGTGGCCGGTACCGGGCGTAAGAGGTACGAAGCAGGTGGGAGCAACATGGCAGCGCTCATCGTCATTGCCCTAATCGCGGGGGCCGGTTACCTGGTGTCCCTCCGCATCCATCCGCTCCGGCGCTGTCCCGTGTGCAAGATGACGGGACGGCACTATGGGAGCGTATACAAGGGCTCCTATCGCCGGTGCCGCGCGTGCGGCGGCACCGGGCGCAAGGACCGGCTAGGCGTCAAGGTCTTCTTCGGCGGCACCAACGACACGGGAATTTACCGGTAATTCCCCGGGCGGGTTAGTCCCCGATCAGGATCAATACCTTGCCGGTGACACCGTCCTCCACGGCCTCATGCGCCGCGGCGATATCGTCGAGCCGGAAACGATGGACCGGCAATGGTGTGAGTGCCCCCTCGCGCAGCGCGTTGCCGATGTCCGCGACCGCCTGATCCACGGCCTCCGCCGGGACCGTGTAGAGCAGAACGAACCGCAGCGTGACGTTGGCGCTCATGCAGGCGCGCACCGGCAGGACCGGATCGGGGGGCGCCGCCGCGTACGTGACGATCACGGTCCCGGGGCCGGACAGCGCCAGGTCCGCCTGCAGGTTCGCCCCCAGGGCGACCTCGACGACGCGCCGGACCTGGCCGGTCTGCGCGCGCACCTCCGTGGCTACGTCCTGCTCACGGTAGTTCAGCACCAGGTCGGCCCCGGACGCGCGGGCCAGTTCACCCTTCTCCGGGCTGCTCACCGTGGCGATGACCCGGGCGCCGTCCCGTTTCGCAAATTCGATGGAGAAATGACCGACGGCCCCCGCGCCGCCCTGGACCAGCACGGTCTGGCCGGTTACCGGGCCGTCCGCGAACAGGCAGCAGTGCGCGGTGATGGCCGGGACGCCCAGCATCGCACCCATCTCCAGGTCCACGCCGTCGGGGAGCGGAACCGCCTGGCGCCCGGGCACGACGGTCCATTCCGCGGCCGTCCCCCACCTGCGCCCGGCCGCGGCCAGGAACAGCCAGACCCGCTGCCCGACGCGGGCCGGGTCCACCCCGGGGCCCACCGCATCGATCACCCCGGAGCCGTCCTGGTCCGGGATCTGGAAACCGTCGATCGCCCGCGCGGTCGCCCCGCTCCGGGTCTTCACGTCGGTCGGATTGACTCCCGACACCGCGACGCGGACGCGGACCTCGCCCGGGCCGGGCTCAGGCCGCTCGACCTCGGTGACCTTCAGCACGTCACGGGCCGGTCCGGTGGCGTCGTAGATAGCCGCCCTCATCGGTGTCCTCCTCGGCGGTTCGGCACTCGCTGCATACCGCCCATCCTCGCACCGGCCCGGTTGGATAAGATTTCCAGTCGTGGAACAGCGGGTGCTCGGCAAGACAGGCAAGCCGGTCTCGGTCATCGGGCTCGGGACGTGGCAGCTCGGCGCGGACTGGGGGAACGTAAGCGACGGCGACGCGCTCGATGTGCTGCACGCGGCGGTCGAGTCCGGTGTCACGTTCCTCGACACCGCCGACGTCTACGGCGACGGCCGCAGCGAGCGCATCATCGGCCGGTTCATCGCCGGCAACGCCGGGCAGGGCGTGACCGTCGCGACCAAGATGGGCCGCCGGGCCGACCAGGTGCCGGAGAACTACACGCTGGACAACTTCCGCGCCTGGACGGACCGCTCCCGGGTCAACCTCGGCGTGGACCGCCTGGACCTGGTGCAGCTGCACTGCCCGCCGACCCCGGTGTACTCCACCGATGCCGTGTTCGACGCCCTCGACACGCTGGTCGGCGAAGAGCGCATCGCGTCCTACGGCGTGAGCGTCGAGACGTGCGAGGAGGCGCTCGCCGCCATCGCGCGGCCGGGCACCGCCACCGTGCAGATCATCCTGAACGCGTTCCGGCGCAAGCCGCTCGACGAGGTCCTCCCGGCCGCGGCCGCGGCGGGGGCCGGCATCATCGCCCGGGTACCGCTCGCCTCCGGCCTGCTGTCCGGCCGGTACACCCGGGACTCCACCTTCGCGGCCGACGACCATCGTTCGTACAACCGGCACGGCGAGGCGTTCGACGTCGGGGAGACGTTCTCCGGGGTCGACTTCGAGGCCGGCGTGGACGCGGCGCGGGAATTCGCCGCCCTGGCGCTGCCGGGCGCGACGCCCGCGCAGACCGCGCTGCGCTGGGTGATCCAGCAGCCCGGGGTCACGACCGTCATCCCGGGAGCGCGCAACGCCGGCCAGGCCCGGCAGAACTCCGCGGCCGCCGGCCTGCCCGCGCTGGACCACGAGTCCCTCGGCGCGATCGAGAACCTGTACGACAAGTACTTCCGGGCCCAGATCCACGCCCGCTGGTGACGGCGGACGACTGGGCCGCGCCGTAGCGCCCCGGAGCCCCCGGAGCCCCCGGAGCCCCGGACATGCGGAACCCGGTATTAAGGGCTAAATGTTCCTATTCCGCGAGTTGTAACGAAGTTCTTATCGCGTCGTGCCAATTCCACCGCGGATGTTACTCACGGGTGCACAATCCTGTGCGTGGGGATAAGTTCCTGCCGCACTAGGGGACGCCGATGGTCCGCAAGCCGACGATGACACCGCCGCTGGTCGCGCCGACACCGCGGTCCGCAACGTTACATGGAGGTCCATTTCCCCGGCCTGACGGTCTCGCGGCGCCGACCCGCCGGCGGCCGGCACACGAGCCTGGTCGGCAGCACGGACGACGGCGGTCCGGACGGTTATCCGGCCGACGATCCCAGCCGTTATGGCCAGGGCGCGCGCGTGACCATCCGCGGCGAAACCGGCCACCAGCCCGGGCCCGGCGGGCCCGGCGCCTCCCAGCCGGGCGAAACCGGCTACCTGACCGGCCCCGGCTCCCGCTCAAGCTCCGACTACCGGCCCGGCCGCGGCTCCTCCGAGCCGGGACGGGCCGGCGACCGGACCGGCCCCGGTTACCGGCCCGGCTTGGGCTACCGCCCCGGCGGTTACGAGTCCGACACGGTGGCCATGGGTGATCTTGGCCTGTTCAGCAGCCGCCGCCCGGCTGACTGGCCGAAGGTAGGCGTCAGCCGGGAGCCGCCGCCGCGGCCCTGGTTCCAGAACCGGGCCCGGCTCGCCATCGCGGCCACCGGGCTGGCGGCCGTGGGTATCGGGGGCTTCGTGGGTGTCCCCGCGCTGCTGCAGGCCCTGGGCGTCGACACCGGATCACAGGGCGGGTCCTGCCCGGTGTGCCAGTTCCCGATCCCGAGTTCGGCGGCGGTCCCGCCGGGCTCCGGCTCCGCCCCGGCGCCATCGGCCACATCGCCGGCCAGGGCAAGTACGCGGCCGCGGCCGCGGGCCGTCGCGGTCTCTCCCCCGGCTCCGGCGGCCGTGGTACCCCAGCCGCGGTCCACGCCCGCGGGCCAGACCATCTCGCCGCTCAGCGTGACCTACAGCGCCACGCCCGGCAGTGGCGGCCAGTTCACCGGCCAGGTGACGGTGGTCAACCGGGGCGCGGCCCCGATCGCGAACTGGCAGATGGTGGTCGCGCTGCCGTACGACACCGTGTCCGCCGTCCAGAACGCCGAAATCTCCGACCAGAACGACGTCCTGTTCCTGAGCCCGGCCCCCGAGGATCTCTCGGTCCCTCCCGGCGGTACGGTCGTCGTCTCGATCTTCGCGTCCGGTCCCACGGCGACGCCCGCCGAGTGCTCGTTCAACAACGTGCCCTGCCAGTAGGGGGCACAGTAGCGGGACAGCGCCCGGCTACTCCCAGAAACCTTTGAGCAACCTCACAGCCGTTTCACCTGGCACCAGCCGGCTTCGTGCTGAAAGATAAAAGGATAGAGGTCACGATTGAGTATCAATGCCAGGCAAATGGGAACCAAAGGTAGGGGCCGGAGGCCCGGAGGGGGATGCCGTGGGTCCGGAGAGCGGGGGAACCGAGGGGGCGCGTAGCTTCCGGTGGCTCCGGTGGCTCCGGTGGCTGGCCAGGCCGTCCGCTCGCCTCGTCAGCACCTCGGTGCTCGCGACGCTCGCCGTCATCTTCGCGACCCCCGCCAGCGGCGGTACCGGTACCCTGGCCGCGCGCATCGCCAGGGTCGTCGGGCTCGTTTCCGCTCCGGCGCACATTGGGAAGCCGTTCGGCGGCACCCCGGCCGTCGGCGCACTGTTCACCACCAGCGACGGCCAGCTCGGGACGCATTTCTGCACGGCCAGCGTGGTGAGCAGCCCGCACGGGGACCTGCTCGTCACCGCGGCGCACTGCGTCACCGGCAGGCAGGGCACGATCGCGTTCGTGCCGGGATACGCGAACGGCAACGCTCCCTACGATGTCTGGTACGTCTCGCGGGTGTTCACCGACCAGGCCTGGAACAACTCGGCGAGCCAGGACGATGACGTCGCCTTCCTGGAGGTCAGGCAGAACGGCGCCAGCACCCCGATCGAGGACGTCACCGGCGCGGAAGAGCTCGGTATCGGCCTGCCCCCGGTGGGGCTGACGCAGGTCATCGGCTACCCGAACGGCGCCAGCGAGCCGGTAATCTGCCAGACCTGGACCAAGGCGTTCGGCGCGACGCAGCTGGAGTTCGACTGCGGCGGCTACCCGGACGGGACGAGCGGCGGCCCGTTCCTCATCAACGTGGACCAGGCGACCGGGCAGGGCACGGTGACGGGGGTCATCGGCGGCTACGAGCAAGGCGGCGACGACCCGGCCGTCTCCTACGCCGCCAGATTGGGCGACAACATCAGCGCGCTGTACAAGACGGCCGAGGCGGACAGCTAGGGCCCAGTTGCCCGTCCAGTCATCCGCTCAGTCGTCCGCTGGCGGGGGCGGCACAATGCTGTCCAGTTCGGCGCGCTCCGCGGCGGTGGGAACCCACTCGCCGGCCATCGCGTTCGCCTTCACCTGCTCTGGGCTCGTGGCGCCGGCGATCACCGAGGCGCAGCCCTCGATGGCGGCCAGTCCGCCGATAGCCACGTCCAGGAGGCCGGCCCCGTGCGCCCCGGCCCAGCTGATCAGAGCCTCGACCCGGTCGAGTTTTTCGTCGGTGATGTAGCCCGGGCGATCAGCCAGCCGGGTCCCGCCGGGAATGTCCTGGCCGCGCCGGATCTTCCCGGTGAGCAGGCCGTTGGCGACCGGGTAGTAGGGCAGCACACCCACGCCGAAGTGCCGGGCCGCGGGCACGACGTCCGCCTCGGCGTCCCGCTCCAGCAGCGACCAGTGATTCTGCGCCGAGATGAACCGGCTACGGCCCAGTTCGCGCGCCACGTGCTCGGCGTCGGCAAGCTGCCAGCCGGAAAAATTGGAGTGGCCGGCGTAGCGGATCGTGCCCGCGGTGACCAGTTCGTCGAGCGCGGCGATGGTCTCGTCGATCGGCGTGGCCGGGTCCGGCGTGTGAATCTGGTAAAGGTCGAGATAATCGGTCCGGAGCCGGCGCAGCGATTCCGTCACGGCGCGCTTGATATACGCGCGCCCGCCTCTCGCGCCGGCCGCCGGCCCATATCCCATATCGACTTTTTGGTGCCCGAATTTCGTGGCGAGCACAATATCGCCGCGGCGGGTGCCGAGGACCTCGCCCAGAAATGTCTCCGACGCGCCGTTGCCGCCGTAGATGTCGGCGGTGTCGAACAGCGTAATACCGGCGTCGATCGCCGCGTCCACCACCGCCCGGGTGCCCTGGACGTCGAGCCTGCGGCCGAAGTTGTTGCATCCGAGCCCGACGACGGATACCTGCAATCCGGACGACCCAAGCGGCCTGTAGCGCATACTCTCCTGCCTCGCCGAAGTTTCCCACCGGGATCCTATCCGCCGCGGCCGGGACGGCTCCGGACCGGGGCGGGCGGCGACGGGCATCACGGCTTGCGGGCGACCAGGGCGTAGAAATACGCCTCCGCAGGGTTCGGCGGCGGCTCGCGACCGGGATCGGGGCGCCACTGGGGGAGCCAGACGATTCCGGGCTCCTCCAAGTCCAGGCCCTCGATCAGCCGCAGAATGTGGTCCCGGCTGCGGACGTGCGCCGACGAGGTGGCCTGGTCATAGATCTCAGCCGCCGCGTTGACCTCCGGCGCCGCATCGGCGGTGCCATGCGACATGACCAGGTAACTCCCGGACGGGAACGGCTCGAGAAGCTTCCCGATGATCCCGCCCGGGTCGTCGTCGTCGGGGATGAAGTGCAGGATGGCGACGAGCAGCAGTGCGACTGGCTGCTCGAAGTCGATCAGTGCCCGCAGTTCCGGGTCGGCGAGGATCTCGTCCGGCTGGCGCAGGTCATGCTCCGTGATCGTGGCGCCGGCCACGCCGTGCAGCAGATGCCGGCCGTGCGCCAGCACCACGGGGTCGTTGTCCACGTAGACCACATGAGCCCCGGGCGCCGCGCTCTGCGCGACCTCGTGCACGTTGCCCACGGTGGGGAGCCCGGTGCCGATGTCGATGAACTGCCGGATACCCCGGTCGGCCGCCAGGTAGCGGACGGCCCGCCCAAGGAATGCCCGGTTCCACTGGAAGGAAGTACGGACATTGGGCAGCACCTGGGCAATCTGCTCAGCGGCCGCCCGGTCGGCCGGGTAATTGTCCTTACCGCCCAGCAGGTAGTCGTAAATCCGCGCCGTACTCGGTATGTCGGGCCTGAATTTCTTTTTCCAGCCCTCATTTTCGGTCACCGTATTACTCCGTCAAAGCCGTGATAAGGAGATTGCACTATGCACATGCATTGCGACCGGGATGGTCGCAGATAATTGGGTCTGTTATCACGGCGCGCCGAGGGGAGTGCGGCGCCGCATCCGGCTGGCAGGCATTCTACCGATCTTTTCGGGCAGAGCCCGGTGATGACACCCGTAATGACACCCGTAACGCTGCCCGGCCACGTCCGGCGGCCTTGGGTGTCAGGCGCCCCGGGGCGGCGCGCGGGCCGCGCCCGCGCGCCGCCCGCGCGGGCCGCGGCCCGGGAGTGCCCGGGACGCCCGTGTCACCCGGCGGTGAAAGGCGCGCACAGCGCCGTCCACGCCAGCTTATAGACGTGCACAGAAGCGTCCATCTCGGTGCATGACAGGGAGGGGCGGGTAGGCGCATTGCGGCCACCGTGCGGCGCGACCGGGGGGGCGGCCCCTGAAGGGCGGGCGGGATCCCGGGACCGCAGCCGAGCGAAAACGCATTTAATGGATTCACAAGTTGCGTGGCGCAACCTTCCGGCCAGGCGCCTGATGGCGTAGCGTGAAATCCCAAATGCGTTATCATTGCTTTGGCACGGCGAAGTGCTATAACGTGGGAACGCAATTGCGCCAATGAAGTACATAGATTAGGACACTTCTGGGCGACAGTTTTGTCTTGCTAATCGCGACACGTTTGACCGGACAGCAGTCTAGCCGCTCGAGACAGAACTGTCCCGGCGGTCATGACATCCGGGCCCCGGGCGGGCCGGTTGGCCCGGACGGATCGCTCGAGGGCGATCGGGGACGATCAGGGAGGGGACAGGTGAGTCTGATGACCGAGGCGGCACACGGACCGACCGTCCTCCGCATCCTTCTCGGGACGCACTTGCGGCGACTGCGCGAAAGCAAAGGCGTCTCGGCCCAGCACGCGGCCAAGGTTATCCGGGGCTCAGAATCAAAGATCAGCCGGATCGAGCTGGGCAGGAATGCGATCAGGGAGATCGACATCCTCGACCTGCTGACCTACTACGGCGTGGAGCGCACCGAGCGCGAGCAGTTGCTGACGCTGGCCGAGCAGGCGAACCGGCCGGGCTGGTGGCACCGTCACAACGACATCCTGCCCGAGTGGTTCCAGACCTACGTGGGGATGGAGGAGTCCGCGGCGTCCATCCGCATCTACGAGCCGCAGTTCGTTCCCGGGCTGCTGCAGACCGAGGACTACGCCGGGGCCGTGCTGGCCCTGGGCGACTTCTCCCCCGAGGAGACGGAACGCCACGTGCTGGTGCGCAAGGAACGGCAGCAGCGCTTCGCGAATGGCGAACTGAAGCTCTGGGTGATTATCGAGGAACCGGCGCTGCGGCGCCCGGTCAGCGACGCCCGCACACAGCGCGACCAGATGAGGTACCTGCTGGAGGCGAGCGAACGGCCCAACCTCACGCTTCAGGTCGTGCCCTACGGCGTCGGGGGTCACGCGGTGCCCAGCGGGTTCAGCGTGCTGCGGTTCAGTGACCGGGAACTGCCCGACATTGTGTACGTCGAGCACCTGACGAGCGCCCTCTACATGGACAAGCAGTCCGATGTCGACCAGTACATGCTGGCCCTGGAGCGCCTGAGCATCGTGAGTGCGCCGCCCTCCGCGACGCCGGACATCCTGGAGGCAATCATGAGCGAACTGGAAGAACAGCAATGAGCCGCATCCGCAACGGCATGCGGGCCAGCGAGCTTCGCGGCATCACGTGGGTGAAGAGCAGCTGGAGCGGCCCCACCGGGGGCAACTGCGTGGAGATGACGTCCGTAGGCGGCGGTATGGTCGCGGTACGGAACTCCCGGCATCCCGCGGGCCCGGCGCTCATCTTCACGGCCACGGAGTGGGACGCGTTCATCCACGGCGTTACCGGGGACGAACGGCCCGGGGACCTAACCGGATAAATGTGGCGGGTCCCGCTACCCCTCAGCGGGACCCGCCACTCCCCCCAGCACCCCGGGGGCATGCCCCGGGAGCGCCCGGAGCATGACCCCGGGACGTCAAGTCTTAGCTGGGGAGGTCAAATTCGCCATTCTTGGCACCAATGAGGAAGCACTCCCACTCGTGCCGGTTGTAGACGTGCGGCGCCTTGGAACGGTCCTTGGTGTCACGGACCGCCACGCCGCCCTCGGGCAGGTGGGCTATCTCCACGCACCCGCCAGTGCTGCTCGCACTGCTCTTGAACCAGTGCAGTCCTGTGAGGTCGGTTTCCATCCGTCTCCTTCCGGTGTACTGCGTATCATTCTGGCCTTGCTGTCGGGCAAAGCCAGGCCTTGCGAGGACGATGCATCGCCCGTCCGGTCCCCGGCAGGTGGTAACACGAGATCATCCGCCGCTTTGGAGATCAGATCAGCTGACGCACCTGGTGACAGAGCCGTCGCCCGAAGCCGGTCGAACGCCTCCGCGCAGGTGCGCACCTCCCTGTCTTTCTCCAGATAGATGATCCCGGCCAGGGACTCGACGTACGCCACATCAGCGTCGGCCCGCTCAGGAAACTCAAGAATGGAAAAGGGACCTTTCAGACCCGCGTGCGAACCGCTGTCGAACGGCAGCACCTGGAGCGTGACGTTCGGCAACTTGCTCGCGTCCATCAGGCGCGCCAGCTGATCTCTCATCACCGTGGGCCCGCCGATGGTGCGCCGGATCACGGCCTCGTCCAGGATCAGCCACACGTCGAACGGCGGATCCCGGTCCACCATCTCCTGACGCTTCATCCGCAGGTCGACCAGACGCTTGATCTGCTCGTCAGTGTCCCGGCTGTTGACTTCCCGCAGCACGGCGTAGGCGTATTCCGGTGTCTGGAACAGCCCGTGCACCACCTCGGCCTCGAAGCTGCGCACGCCTGCGGCCTCAGCCTCCAGCCCGACGTAGATCCCGAATCCGGTGGGCAGAACGTCGTCGTAGACCGACCACCAGCCCTTGCGGTGACCCTCGCGCGCCATGTCGATGAGCACCTGGCGCTGGGCCGGGTCCGTAACTCCATACATCTCGAGCATCGCATTGAGGTACACCGATTTGGTCGGAGCCTTGCCCGTCTCGATGCGCGACAGCGTCGACGCGGCCACGCCGAGACGCTCGGCGACCTCTTCCAGCTTGATGGAGTGCCCGTCCCGGAGCCTGCGTAGCTCAAGACCGAGCCGCCGGCGGCGCACTGTTGGGCCCATCGTCACAGGTGACCCACCCTCTCGAGCCATCCCGCCGCACGGCACCCGGCTCCGCGAACCGGAACAAGTACGAGCAGGTCGGAGGCTATTCGATGGCTTACGGTAACGACTTCACTTCGCACCGTCCCTTGACAACCACGACGATACAGTACGCACGCCCGTGATGAAATCCCATCCGGGATTTCATCCGAGAAATTTGTTTCATGCACTTGCGCGGCTCCGCTCATCCGGACCATCATCGTTTTTTAACGCACCGTGATGACATTATTACCTGATGCGTCACGATATGCCCGGTAAGCGTCCACAGTTCGGGCGTTCAAACCCCGGGCATCCATGGTGATAGAGGGAGGAATGAGACATGGATCAGAGGACAAGGGGCGATGACCGGCCCAGCCAGTCATGATGCCCGTAGCGGTCGTCCTCGGTAGTCTGACTATCCCGGGACGCCCCGAGCAGGTGTCAAGGGCCAGGAAGTTCGTCGCGGCACTGGCCGGGCGCGAAGGGCCCGAAGGCTCCGAAGGGCCGGCCGCGGAGACGGCCGGCCTGCTGACGTCGGAACTGGTCACCAACGCTGTGCTGCATACCAGTTCGGGCCGCGAGGGCGGCAGGGTGACGGTCGTGGTCGTCGACTTGCCCGACGGCCTGCTGGTGGAGGTAGTCGACGACGGGTCTCCGGAGGGCGGCCCTGAGGTGAGCGGGGACCGGTACGCCGCCGAGGGCCACGGGCTCTTCCTGGTCGAGCAGCTTGCGGCGCGGTGGGGCTTTCTCCAGGACGCGACGGGGACGACCGTCTGGTTCCAGATCGGCGGCGAGGGCGATCCCGCCCCGGCCGACGGACACAGCTGACGGACACAGCTGAGTAAATTGCGCGGCGGCAATGCGGGGGCCGGGGGCCACGGGCGGCGGTACGCCCGAGGCTCCCGGAGAGCGCGGGGCTACCCGGCGGCCACGGCGGCGAGCACGCCGGTACAAATGCGGGCCAGGTCCTCATCGCCGGTGACGTACGGCGGCATCGTGTAGACGAGATCACGGAACGGACGTAGCCAGACGCCCTCCGCGACAGCCGCGCTGGTCGCCGCGGCGATGTCCACGTCGTGATCGAGCTGCACCACGCCGATCGCGCCGAGCACCCGGACGTCGGTGACCCCGGGCAGGCCCCGGGCCGGCGCGAGCCCGGCGGCCAGCCCCGCCTCGATCCGGCGGACCTGGGCCTGCCAGCCACCGGGGTAGCCGGTGAGCAGGACCTCCAGCGACGCGTTCGCCACCGCGCAGGCGAGCGGGTTGCCCATGAACGTCGGCCCGTGGGCCAGCACCGGCACGTCCCCACCGGAGATGCCCGCCGCGACCTCCGGCGTGCACAACGCGGCCGCCAGCGTGAGATAGCCGCCGGTCAGCGCCTTCCCCAGGCACATCACATCGGGGCTCACCCCGGCGTGACCGGCCGCGAACAGCGCCCCGCTGCGGCCGAAGCCGGTGGCGATCTCGTCGAAGATCAGCAGCACGCCGTGCTCGTCACAGGCGGACCGCAGCACGCGCAGGTAGGCGGGGTCGTGAAAGCGCATCCCGCCGGCCCCCTGCACGACCGGCTCGACGATCACCGCGGCCACCTCTTTCGCATGCCGGGCGATCAGGCCGGTCAGCTCGGCGGCGTAGCCGGGGTCCAGGCCGGCCGCGAAGCCGGCGGGCGGCAGGCCGGCGAAGACCTGCTGGGGCAGCACCCCCTCCCACATCCGGTGCATGCCGCCGTCGGGGTCGCAGACGGACATCGCCCAGAACGTGTCGCCGTGGTACCCACCGCGCCAGGTGAGCAGCTTCCGTTTGGCCGTCCGGCCGCGCGAGCGCCAGTACTGCAGGCACATCTTGATCCCGACCTCGACCGCGACCGAACCGGAGTCGCACAGGAAGACGTGTTCGAGGCCGTCGGGCGTCAGCGCGGCGAGCTGGTCACACAGCCGCACCGCTCCCTCGTGGGTCAGGCCGCCGAACATGACGTGGCTCATCCGGTCCAGCTGGGACCGGGCCGCCGCGTCGAGGACCGGGTGCCGGTAACCGTGGATGGCCGCCCACCACGACGACATTCCGTCCACCAGCTCAGGGCGGCCCGGGCCGGCCAGCCGGAGCCGGACCCCGGACGCGGACTCCACCGCCAGCGGCGGATGCATCCCCGGCATCGGCGCATACGGATGCCACACCCGTACCCGGTCGGTCTCAAGAAGCCGAGTGGTCAGCATCCGCCCAGCATGCCACCAGCATCCAACGCCCGAACCAAGCCCCCCTGACAGCACCCGCCCACATTCCGGCATTCGTGACGATTTTTCCGCAGATGCTGCGGAAAAATCGTCAATGATCCGCTGGGATGCGCGGGCGCGGGTGCTGGTGTGGTCAGTGGGGGCGCACGTTTACCGGAAGCCGGCGCCGGTCGTGGTCGGGGCAGCTCCGGTGAGGGACGGCTGTGACTGGTACGGTCCCTGGGGCCTCAGAGACAACGCGGATGACCTGGGCGGCTCACAAGCGGGCCACGGCGAGGCGCTCATACCGGCCCAGCGACCCCGGGCCGAAGGCCTGGGTGAGCGGCCGGTGCTATCGGCGAGCACCACCCGCAGGCTACGGCGAGGCGCTCGCTACCGGCCCAGCGAGTCCCGGGCTTCAGCCCGGGCGAGTGGCCGGTGTGTCGGCGAAGTACCACCGCGCGGGCGCGAAGCGCATGCGGGGGTCCGGGGGGTCGCCCCCCGGGACAACACAGCCCCCCGGGCCAGCACAGACTATCGGCGGCTGGTGCTACGGCCCCGGGAGGAGCCGCGGCCGCGCTTTTCCCGCAACCGCATCGACACCTTCAGCGGGCTGCCCTCGAAGCCGAACTCCTCGCGCAGCTTCCGTTCCACGAACCGGCGGTAGGCCGCCTCCAGGAATCCCGTGGTGAAGAGCACGACGTGCGGTGGGCGGACCCCGGCCTGCGTGGCGAACAGGACCTTCGGCTGGCGCCCGCCGCGCACCGGCGGCGGGGTCGCCGCGATCAGGCTGGTCAGCCAGCTGTTGAGGCGGCCGGTCGGGACCCGCGTCTCCCAGCCCGCCAGGGCCGTCTCGATCGCCGGGACCAGCCGGTCCATGTGCCGGCCGGTAGTGGCGGAGATGTTGACCCGCGGCGCCCAGCGCGCGTTGTACAGCTGCCGGTCGATCTCGCGTCCCAGGTAATGCTGACGTTCCTCGTCGACCATGTCCCATTTGTTGAACGCGATGACGAGCGCCCGGCCGGCCTCGATCACCATCGAGATGATCCGCAGGTCCTGCTCGGTCAGCGGCTGGCTGGCGTCGACCAGCACCACGGCAACCTCGGCGACCTCCAGGGCTCCCGCGGTTCGCAGGGCCGCGTAATAGTCGGCGCCCTGGCTCTCGCGGAACCGCCGCCTGATTCCGGCCGTGTCCACGAAGCGCCAGGTCTTGCCGCCCAGCTCGATCAGCTCATCCACCGGGTCCCGGGTCGTGCCGGCCTCGGAGTCGACCAGGACCCGCTCCTCCCCGGCCAGCTTGTTGAGCAGGCTGGACTTGCCGACGTTGGGCCGGCCGATGAGGGCTACCCGGCGCGGCCCGGACGGCCGCGTGCGCGGCTCCGGCGGCGGTTCGGGCAGCGCCTCGAGCACGGCGTCCAGCAGATCGCCGCTGGCGCGCCCGTGCAGCGCGCTCACCGGATACGGCTGGCCGAGCCCGAGCGACCACAGCGCCGAGGCGGTCAGCTCGGTGGCGGAGTTGTCGACCTTGTTGGCCGCGAGTACGACGGGCACGCCGGAGCGGCGCAGCACGTCCGCGACGGCGTCGTCGGCGTCGGTCGCCCCCACGGTGGCGTCCACGACGAACAGCACGGCGTCGGCCGTCCGCGCGGCGATCCGGGCCTGCCCGGCGATCCGCGCGGCCAGCGATCCGGTCTTTTCCTCCGAGGGCTCCCAGCCGCCCGTGTCCACCAGGGTGAACTGCCGCCCGCGCCAGTCGGCGTCGTAGGCGACCCGGTCGCGGGTGACGCCCGGGGTGTCCTCCACGACGGCGAGCCGGCTGCCGATGATCCGGTTGACGAGCGTGGACTTGCCGACGTTGGGCCGGCCGACGACCGCCACCACGGGCCGTTCGGCAATCTGATCGTCGTCTATGCCGAAGAAGTCCTCATCCCCAGGGCCCTCCGGGGAGAATTCGCTGTCCACGGTAAGGTCCTCATCCGCGCCCGGGACAAATTCGTCGTCAGTGCTGACGCCGGCGGCCTCGTCGTCGGGGCTCATCGGGTTGTCCTCGCGGTATCGGGCAGCTCGGCCCGCTGCGTCGCCAGGTCCGCGATCATCTCGATGACGTCCTCCAGCGGGAACAGCGTCGAGTCGATGTCCACCGCGTCGGGGGCCTTCGCCATCTGCGCCGCGTCCATCCGGTCCCGGCGGGCCTGCTCGGCCTGGGTGGTGGTGACGGTGGCCGTGGGGTCGGTGGCCAGTTCAGCGGTGCGGCGGGTGGCCCGGGCCACTTCGCTGGCGGTGAGGAAGACCTTGACCACCGCGTCCGGCGCGACGACCGTGCCGATGTCGCGTCCCTCCGCGACGATCCCCCGCCCCTCAGCCCGGGCGCGGGCGATGATCTCGCGCTGCATGCCGATCAGCCGCGCGCGGACCTGCGGGACACGGGCGACGGCGGACACCGCGCCGGACACCTCACGGGTGCGAATCGCCGCGGTCACGTCCTGGCCGTCGACCGTCACCCATGGGCCGTCCGGGTCGGTCCCCACCTCGATGACCGCGGCGCCGGCGTGCTGTGCCACCGCGTCCGCGTCGTCAACCGGGATACCGTGGGACAGCATCCACCAGGTCAGGGCGCGGTACATGGCGCCGGTGTCGAGGTAGCGAAGGCCGAGGGCGCGTGCCGTCCCCCGCGAGGTGCTCGATTTACCGGACGCCGACGGACCGTCGACGGCGATGACGATACCGCTGTCCGTTGAATCGCCGTGACTGCCCGCAGATATGCTCACATCCGCAAGGCTACCGGCGGACCGGCCATCCGCCGGCCGTGAGGGCGTTAATGAGCGTCCCGGCGGACTCCGGCCGGACCGAAAGCTCGGCCACGCCGACCGGCGCCCCGGGCGAATGCTCGATGCCGACGTCCTCGACGTTGACGCCGACGTCGGCGGCCGCGGCGAACAGCCGCGCGAGCTCACCGGGGCGGTCGCTGATGACCACCTGCACGGCGGTGAACGCACGGGCCGGGCCACCGTGCTTGCCGGGGATGCGGGCGACGCCCGCCCGGCCCTTCTCCAGCAGCCCGGTCAGTTCCTTGCTGGCCTCAGCCTCCGGCGCGGGCGAGCCGTCCGGCCCGGTCTCCAGGATCCGCACGGCCTCCGCGATATCGCCCGCCACCGCGGCCAGGACGGCCGCGACCGGGCCGGCGTTCCCGGTCAGGATCTGCGTCCAGAGGCCCGCGTCGCCGACGGCGATCCGGGTGGCGTCGCGCAGGCCCGGTCCGGCCAGGCTGAGCGCCTCCGGCGGCACCGATTTCGGGGCGAGCTGCGCCGCCATGGCCGCGGCGACCACGTGCGGGGCGTGCGAGACCAGCGCGACCCAGCGGTCGTGGCTGTCCGCGTCGGTGAGGACCGGCTCCGCTCCGCACGCCGTGACCATCGCGGTGACCGTGGCCACCGCCGCGCCGGACGTCTCGGGGGCGGGACACAGCGCCCAGGCCCGGCCGAGGAACAGGTCCGCCCGGGCCGCCGCCGGCCCGGACCGTTCGCGGCCGGCCAGCGGATGACCGGGCACGTAACGGGAAATGTCGCAGCCGGCCTCCCGGGCCCGCGCCAGGGGCAGCGCCTTCACGCTGGCGACGTCGGTGTAGCAGTGCGCCAGGCCCGCGCGCTGCAACGTCGCCAGGACGCCGGCCACCTCGGCGGGCGGCACCGCGATCAGCGCCACGTCCGCCGGGCCGGGGCAGTCTTCCGGGCGGGCCAGAACGCGGCCGGCGCCCAGGTCGGCCGCGAGGGCGGCGGCCGCCGGGTCCCGGTCCCAGAGCCAGACGCCGGCGCCGTAGCGCCGCAGGGCAAGCGCCGCTGACGTCCCGATCAGGCCGGTGCCGATGACGACGACCCGTCCCGGGACCGGCGCCGGGGTCACTGCGCGATGTCCAGCCGGAGGGCCGCCGCGCCGCGCAGGTAGACGTGCTGGATCTCACTGCGGGAACGGCTGGTCTCCACGTGCATCATGAGCCGGACCACGCGCGGGGGCGCACCCGGCACCGGAATCTCGGTCGCGCACAGCAGCGGCACGTCGTGAAAACCGATCTTGCGCGCGGCCAGCGCCGGGAACTCCGTGGTCAGGTCCGGGGTGACCGT
>Ga0116134_1000267_pt1 | contig 27559 bp, 22 predicted proteins | sample June2015DPH_19_5_FD_89737 | JGI IMG/M metagenome (GOLD analysis project Ga0116134, IMG submission 89737) | Peatland microbial communities from SPRUCE experiment site at the Marcell Experimental Forest, Minnesota, USA - June2015DPH_19_40 | ecosystem: Environmental > Terrestrial > Soil > Wetlands... | reverse complement strand
GGCCGCTCTGGACATTCTGGGATTACAAATTTGAACGGTGGCAGAAGGACAAAGGCATGCGACTCGATCACTTTCTGCTCTCGCCGAATTTGTCGGTCCGGCTAGTGGACGGCGGTGTAGACCGATGGGCGCGTGGGAAGGAAAACGCGAGCGACCATGCTCCAACATGGATCATGCTCGATCTCTAGACCAGAGTCGAGGTTCCAGCCAGCGTTTTTTGTCTGGACCCTGCCATTTTGTATGATTGTGCCTTCAGCGTAACGAGAATGCTTGAGATCACGCCAGACGATATCGCGCTATTAAGCGACACCGAGCTCCGCACCCTGATTGGGCTACTTTGCGAGGCAGAGCTTAGGAATCGGGGATTGTCTGCCGCCGCGGTGACGTGGAGTGGCCATCAGAACTCGGCGGATGGAGGCCTAGACGTTCGCGTAGCCCTGGGGGACGACGTAGCGATCGCAGGCTTCGTACCGCGCACGCACACTGGCTTTCAGGTGAAAAAGAGCCCCATGCCGCGCACCGAAATTCTCAATGAGATGCGGCCGGAAGACGTTTTGCGGCCGATTATTCGAGACCTGGCGAATCGATCGGGCGCGTACATCATCTTGAGTGCGGAATCAGCCTCGGAAACGACTCTTCGAAACAGACACGACGCTATGCGAGAGGCTGTGGGTGATCTTCCGAACGCGAAGGACCTTGCGCTAGATTTCTACGACCGAGGGCGCGTAGCGAGTTGGGTTCGCGACCATGCAGGCATGGTTCTCTGGGTCAGGAGCAAAATCGGGCGCGCGCTGCCGGGGTGGCGCCCGTACGAGGCGTGGGCATATGCGCCTGATGGTGTCAGCGGAGAATACCTGCTCGACGATGCGGTCTGCATCCGTACAGACACTGAGGCGACAGAGCCCGGCCTGTCAGCGGCGGTGGGAATTCAACGCGTTCGTGATCGGCTGCGTCATCCAGGCGGCGTAGTCCGTCTCGTCGGATTATCAGGAGTGGGAAAAACGAGATTTGTCCAAGCCCTTTTCGACAGCCGCGTTGGCGAGTCCAGCCTTGATTCGGCATTGGCGCTTTACACAGATGTGGCCGACGGCCCCGACCCGTCTCCCGCAACTCTTATCCAGAATGTGATTGCGTCACGCTCTCGGGCAATTGTCGTGGTGGACAACTGCCCGCCTGACCTTCACCGGCGCATCTCCGGCGTGTGCCGAGTCCCGGAAAGCACTGTGAGCGTGATTACTGTCGAGTACGACATTCGCGAGGACGAGCCCGAGGGAACCGAGGTTTTCGAATTGGTAGCGTCCTCAGAGGCTTTGATCGAAAAATTATTGAAGCAGCGATTCCCTTACTTGTCATGGTGCGATCTTCACACGATTGCTCAATTTTCTGGTGGAAACGCACGGATTGCAATCGCCCTAGCCGAAACTGTTCGCCGCGAAGAGACGATTGCCGGGATGTCGGACGACGACCTTTTCAAACGATTGTTCGAGCAACGACACGGGCCAAGTGAGTCGCTTTTGATGGCGGCACAGGGCCTGTCGCTCATCTATTCCTTCCAGGGCGAAGATGTTTCAGAAGGCGATGAGGCGGAGCTGTTCCGTCTAGGGACCGTCGTAGGGAAGGATGCCCAAGAAATGTTTCAGAGTGCCGTCGAACTGGGTCGTCGCGGCTTAGTTCAACGACGAGGCGTCTGGCGCGCCGTCCTTCCCCAGGCAATTGCAAATCGGCTGGCGGCCCGAGCACTCCAAAACATCCCAGCCACTGTAATCGAAAAATACTTAGTCAACGAAGCGCCCAAGAGACTCTTAAGGTCTTTTTCTAGGAGGCTCGGGTACCTCGACGGCTCATCAGAGGCAAGGCAAATCGCTAGACTCTGGCTTGGAGCCGGCGGTTTACTGGCAGATGTCTTAGACCTCAACGACCTGGGCGAAAGTATGTTCAGAAACATAGCACCGGTGGATCCGGAGGCCACGCTATTGGCGCTCGAACGAGCTGTGCTCGGGTCGGCGAACGATGAATCCGCCAAGAAATGCGCGCGCTACGTCCAACTGCTGGTATCCCTTGCTTACGAAGCCGAGCATTTCGAAAGATCCGTCGCTCTGCTCGCCAAGACTGCTGTAGCGGGTGCGGAAGGATCACGGGCATCCATCGGCCGAAACGCAAACGACGCGTCCAAAGCTCTCGGCTCTCTTTTCCTAATTCAACTGTCAGGTACTCAGGCATCTCCGGAGCAGAGGGAATCAGTAATTCGGACATTACTAGAGTCAAATGATCCCGCCGAACGCGAATTAGGCCTGAGAGCGCTCGATGCCGCTATAAGCGCGTCGAACTTCGGCCCCGTTCTAAACTTCGGATTTGGGGCGCGGTCACGAGACTTTGGCTACTGGCCTGCCAGTAGGGAGGCAGTGGTCGACTGGTTCAGCCGGTTCCTAAAGCTGGCTGAGGACTTGGCCTGCTCTAGCCATATTGAGGCCCCTCGCGTGCGCACTGTCGTCGCGGATAAGTTTCGCGGTCTCTGGACAGGGACCGCCATGTACGACGACTTGGAACGCGTGTGTCACTCCGTTTCGGAAAATGTGTTCTGGGCCGAGGGATGGATGGCCGTGCGGGAAACTAAGTACTACGACTCCAAGGGGTTCACTCCGGAGGTAATTGAAAAGCTCGCCCGCATCGAAGGACTCCTTCAGCCAAGAGGGACGATCCAGCGGGTGCGCTCGATCATCCTAGGGAAGTCCGCGTCACACATTGGTATCCCTTTGGTAGGCGACAGCACAGAGAGCATCGAGTCCGCAATGTCCCGACTAGAGACGACTGCTTACGAGCTCGGCATGGGTGTCGCGGCGGACGGCGGCGCGTTCACGGAGCTCCTTCCAGAGTTAGTCTGTACCAGGAGTGATCAAATTTGGAGCTTTGGGCGCGGCTTGGCGCAAGGCGCCGATGACCCAGCCAAAATCTGGAAGCAGTTGGTCGCCCAACTGCAACCAGCTCCTGTGGAAGGAGCGACCCCGTGGGTGTTCCGCGGATTTCTTAACGGTCTCCATCAAGAAAACGCAGCGCTCGCAGAAACCATGCTGGACGATGCGATTCGCGATGACGCGCTTGCGCAGTGGTACCCCGTGCTGGAAACGGCGATCGGCGAGATTAATGAACAAGGACTTCGTAGGCTTCTCCGCTCCTTGGAGCTTGGCAGGGCTCCGATCCACAATTACCGCACGCTAGAAGGAGGGCGAGTAACAGACGGCCTCAGCGGCCCGGACTTCAAGACATTGCTGCTGAGAATTTCTGACCACAGCGACGGCATTTATGTCGCCGTCGAGATTCTCTACATGAGGCTGTTTTCTGACCAAGGCCGCATCTCGCCCGACGAGTACGTCGAAATTGGATGCGAGCTAATGCTTCGTCTCGACGTCACCGGAAGCACAGACCCCAACTTCGCACAGAGGCTGCAGATTGTCAGCAGACGCTGCCTGCTCGGAGACAAGGGCGCCGCGACTGTCCGGGAGGTCTGCACCAAGCTGCGCGACGCCATTTCGAGATCCGAGGCGTCTGTTTACGGCCACCGCGAGTTCCTGCAAGTTCTTTTCAGCGCCCAGCCTGTTGCTGTTCTGCAATCCCTGTGCGGCGGTGACGCAGCAACAGCAGAGATCGGAGTCAGAATTTTGGCGAATTCCGAACTGTTGCGCCCGCATGCTTTCGATGCAATTCCAGAGGAGGAGCTTCTTCGCTGGTGCGACGAATTACCCGATGTCCGCTATCCGATCCTGGCAGGCGGCATAGCTGCGATCAGACGCGATACGGACGGTCCTCAGTGGACGGAAATCGCACGCAGGACCATCGAGAAATCCCCGGATCGCGTCCAGGTGCTAAGAAAATTCATTCGACAATTTCACCTGCCGGCCTGGGATGCGCCGCCCTCTGAGAATACTCAGTCGGACTTACGACTGCTCGATGACCTGGCTACCCATGCCGACCCTGAAGTCGCGGAGTTCGCCAAACACGAAAAAGTGAGGCTCTTGCAGGCGATCGCTGCATCGAAGGAGATTAGCCCCCCGTTTCACATGCGCATGGACGAAAGCTTTGAGTAAGGTAAGAGGAGGCGGGTAGCCGTGATCGCGCTCATACCTCTTCCTCCGCCATCACGTCTTTACCCGAGCGGACCACATTGATAGCAGCGGCGTTGAGCGAGTTTTTGACATGCACCCCGTAATATTTCTCGATCATTCCGACACTCGTACGACAGTTCTTAGCGATTTGATAGATGTTTGCTCCCTCCATCAACCGCATGCTGATATATGTGTGCCGTAGGCTGTACGCCGTGCGCGGTCGGCCGTCTCTGTCGAACCGAAGATTCTCTTCCTCAGTGATGGTCTTGAAGAGTTCGTTCTGCCATTTGGGAAAGATGAGGTCGGTCGGTTCGGGCGTGCGCCACTCCTCCCCCCGGACATCACAATTGTCGGACACTTGGGTGGAACCACCCGCGCCCCCAACGTGCCTCGGACGGAGCCTGCTTCTAAGTCGCTCAAATGGACTCACTGCACCGGGCATACTCTTGCAATATCCGAATCCCCGTTTTCCGCGCACTTCAATCTCGAGAATCGTCTCGCCCAAACCCTCGTCGTCAACGATCTCGACATCGCGGAACTCAAGGCGCCGTGCCTCATCAGGCCGCAGCCCGGTATTGCCCGCGAAGAGGACATAATCATGCAGTTGCTCCGCTTGCCATTTGACACCCCTTTTCTTCGGCTCTAGTGCTCGCTTTCCAGTGGCTTCACAGAGTTTCTCGTATTCTTGTGGCGAAAACCATGCCCGGTAGGAGATTTTCGACGATAGCCGGTACGGCTCAGAGAAATCTGGAAGCCGGTCGAGCCACCCGTGTCGCTTCGCGGTCTTCAAGGTCTGGCGCAGCGTTACGATTTCCTGGTGCATCGTGCTGCGTGCCGGCGGCTTGCCGCGTTTCGCAATTGTTTGTTGGTGTCTGTGAATTCGATATTCTACGATTTTTCCTGTAGTGATCTTCGAGATGTCCATGTTTCCGAAGAACGGCACCAAGTGAACGCTCGATAGCCGGTGTTGGCCGTCCACATAGTGCTTGTTCCGTTGCCCCTGCGTCATGATGTCGTACTCGCGCAGAAAATGTTCAGACACCTCGCGAAAGGTCTTTTCGGCTTTGAGTTCTCCAGTGCGAAGCTTCCCCCGAAGCTGGAGATACCAGTCCTCGGCGATATCCTTGGCTTTGGAGAGGCTCTCTTCCTTCGTGCTGGTTCGACGATTCTTGCCCGCGAAATAGCTTGAGCATTGCCAGCGACTGCTGTTCGGTCGCTTGTAAACGTAAACTTTTCCGCCAAGGATCGTGTGTTGTTCCGCCATCTTCGTCCCTCGTTCTGAGCAGAGCGATTACGCTAAAAACTGTAATTCAGGTGGAGCCCCTAAAGCCTCTTCTTGCGCTTGGTCGCGGGGGCGAGCAAACGCTGCCAACGAAACCGAATGGCTAGTGAGGCACGGTAACCCTTCCGAATCAACCGGCGCGTAGGTGCGAAGGAACGAAAGAACAATGGCTCAGATTTTGCTGAGGCATTAAAGACGCGGTAGGTCTATCTGGATGCGGGCGAGAATTGTGTCCAAGGGAGTTTGTCCACGATAGTAAAGTGGGGCAGTTTTTGAGTATTCGCTTTCGAATTGTTTGCGGATGTTCGCATCCTCAATGGTGAAGGCTCCACTTTTTTCTACGTTTAGGTCCAAAGACTTGAAGCGCTTCTTTTTGTGGTCCAAGTATTCCGGAGTCCCGATGAATTTCTGCACAGCTTCTACGTTAAGAAGTTGATGGATATCGTAGTAGTGTCTCAGGAAGTTCGGCGAGATCTTTCCCGTCGCTCTGAATTGTCCGTACTTTCTGACTACGGCCTGGACTTTTTCGACAAAGGTGTATTCGGGGTTGTAGCAGGGAATGTCGCGAGCTTGGTTGTCTGTGTATTGAAGTTTCTTGGCTGCAGCGAATTGGACGATCCAAGAAGAGATTGTAACGGCGCGGTTCGGAGCTGTCTGATCAAAGCCTGCCTCTAAGAGAATCCCATCCTTGAGACCAGCGATTGAACCGAAGTGGGTTTCGTAGCCTAGCCTGAGGCCGGCGTTTCTCAGCGTTTCGTCATCGTATGTCGTGTCCCGCTCGACCGCCGTAATTCCTGAGATCTTGATCTTGTCACGCAGCTTGTCGAAAAACTGTCTTCTAGATTCGATGTGCTGAGGCTTTTCGTGGTTTGGATTTGTGTCGACTTGCAATCCATCGAAGGGCTCGACGCGAATATCGATGTCTTCTGAAAAGCGTTGAATGATCCCAAAGCCCTTGGAAAGCGAAGTACCGCCCTTGAGCTCAAAGGCTAAGCCGAGCTGCTTGAGCCCAAAGACGGTGTGCATGATCCAGTAGTCTTTTTCCACCAAAGCTGGATCGTTGATTCTCTCGCTGGCCGCAACGGTCTCGACAAGCGCCTTGAAATCGCCTCTTTCGTGCAGAAAGGATTCAGCCGGCATATTGCAACATCTCCCGGAACTTTTTCTGCGTCGAATACTTGCCGTAGAGAGAAACCGCTCGGGAAAGCTTTTTCGGGTCCATCTCCTTGGCTCGTGCGCGAACGCGAGAAAGGACAGTGTCCCGGTCCTCCGCGAGGTGGCTCAATTCGTTAACTAGATCGACGAGCAGGAACTCCGGAGAGAGCTGTTTCGGAACGTTCAATCGCCGCTCGAAAGTGACCAATCGATTGCCAAGCGGAAATGTACCATGTCGTTTTTGGTTATAGACAACGCGTTTGTTGTAGAGCTGTGTCGTCCCAAGTCCCAGCTGGTTGTAGACATTCGGCGACGTAACGACAAAATGATCTGTTTTCAAGAAGGCTCTCACAAGCTCATGTTCATCCGCGGGAGCCTCTCCAAATTCAAATTTGCGAGGGCTGTAGTACAAGCCGGTACGAAGCTTCTGGAGAGTCCCATCGACAGTGAGTGCTTTGAGGTGTCGATCAACGCTATGGGACCAGGGCAGAAGATCTTCTCTGCGGTACACACGTCCAGGGCGAAGATGTCGCCTCAATTGCTCAAGTGTGCTCGTCTGCATTTCCCTGATTCTCCACCGTTATCCTACTTTTCATGACCTTACTTGTCAATAATATTATTAACGTTTCATGCATAATTGTTAATAACGTGCTATTTGTCTATACCTTACAGATAACGCTACCCATACAAATCGGGTCACGGATCTAAGCGATTCGAGTGATGAGGCCGAACATGGGCGCGCGGACCTGGGGCAATACGAAACTAATTGTTGGGCAGTTGCGCTCTATATTATTGGGATCCATAGGGCTTATAGATTCTTCAGACAGTGTCTGTAGAATTCTTGCCTCCGACGGTACGCTGCAAAATGGGCGCATTCTGAGGAAACTCTAAGCGGATCACTCGCGAAAACTCAAACTTCGGCACTACCGAGACTCCGTCTGGCTTGACGCCAGGATGCGATGTGGAAATCTGCGGAGAAATGAGCGAGCAAATCTGTTTGTAAGTTTTGAATCGTCATCGGATCTCATCACCAGACAAGTATCGAAACACAGTGACGGATCCGATAGCGACCTTACGACAACGCCATCTGCTTGAAATTCCAGGGCGCTCAGTTTCGTGAGGATAGCTACTCCTGCATGCTCGGCCACCAAATGAACCGCTTGTTGTTCTGTGAATGTTTCATGCGCATCTTTCGGTGCAATCGCGCCTAGTCTGGCCGTTTCGAGAATTGCGTCATGAATAGTGGGGTGAACCTGTTTCGCACTGAGAATCCAGTCGTCCTTTTCTAGATCCCGAAGGACCAAACGCTCGCGGTGAACACACCGGTGAGATTCGGGGAGAGCAGCATACAACGGTGCCCGAGCGAATGGGACCGCCGTGATCCGGGTGTCTTCCGGTGGTGCCGTGACCAACGCCATGTTTAGGTTGCCTGCGATGACATCGCGAACCAGATCTAGTGCAAAGCGAGTCAAGAGACGAATTCTGAGGTTCTCATCAGAGGATAGCCGGATTGCGAGAATGGCCGAAACCCAAGACCGATCGGTACCTGGGGAATGGCCGATCATCAAGGCTCGGCCTGAGCCGCAATCGGCTGTGCGGGCCAGATGAATGGCTCGTTCCGTGTGGGACAGCGCCAATCGAGCCTCTTCCACGAAAGCGCGTCCGGCGTCGGTAAGCTCAGTGATTCGCCCTTTGTCGCGCGCGAAGAGATGCACTCGGTGAAGCCCTTCAATCGCATGGATTTGCTTGCTGAGGGCGGGCTGCGTAATCTGTAACCTGTGAGCCGCCCGAGTAAAGTTCATCTCCTCCGCCAGAACAATAACTGCGTAGAGATGACGGAGTTCTATGTTAGGGAGCACAACTCACCCCTGGAGGCTTCGCGCACTCTTTCCGCTAGCTGCGAGATCAGTCCAACATGGGTCCTTCGGGCTGAGGCGCAAACTAGTCCGTCAGCCAGGAGTAGGCTTCCTCAGGGCGAACGAACTCACTGACGGCCTGCGGCAGATCAGCGAGAGGGTCTAGAAAGTCGGCGTACAGGTTTGTCCAGTCGATGACCCGTTGGACGTCACTTTTTCCCCGTTCTGATAGGTCCAGTTGGCCGGCGCTCTCCTGCATTGATTTCGCAAACCTTCGGAGGCGCGTGGCTTCCTCCCAATTCTGCACAAGTTGGCTGACAAACTCGGCCTTACGTTTCCCTTCTTCTGCGACTTGTCTTTCCTCTTCCTCTCGCTTCCTCTCTTCCTCCCATTGCCGGTCCCTTTCCTCAATCTGCTGCCTATTCTTCTTGATGGCGGTCGCCACGACATTGAGGCCAACGACGAAATGCCCAATGCAATTCTCCAGCCGCTGACGTTTCCCATCCGACCAGGTGCTTCGGATGGGCCCCATGCCATAAGGCAGGTTGTCTATGCGAAGCTTGAGCTTGCCGGTCAACTGGTAATCCCACTTGGGGGCCGTCCAAGTATGTTTCTGTTCAGCGGGAGTCAGGACATGGGCCACGCTGTTTATGACTTCTAGGAGACAAAACTTGATCGTTTCTCCGTCCACTGCGAATGTCAGGACTGCGCTTTCTTCCTTTGGCCAGGAGACAGACTGTCCCCTCTCTTCAATGGCGAAAAAGAGCGCATTCAAGATCCGCAGTGCACGCGGTAGTTGCTCCCGTGAAACAAAAAGATGCGGCGTGGTTCCCGCCTTGGGGACCATCAACTTCTTGTCGTTCTCTTTCCCATGCGCCAGCAGCTTTTCCGTCCGTAGGGCTAGCGCATGCGAGAGTTCTGCGGGAATCGTTATCTTCGGCGTCGGCTCCGCGGCCAACGTCGCAAACTCAGGCTTCAAGCGCTCCCGGACAAAAATGTCCAGAGTTTCAGCGCCATTCTTGGCGGAGTTCAGTGGTGGACGAGTCAGTTCGTGTCCCGTCTCTTCTTGTCGCCAGTATCCAACTGGAGGAAGCGGGATATCGTGCTTGCGGCAGATCTTTGCCAGACCAACGTCGGAGAGGCCCAATTCTTCGCCAAGCGTCCGCATCGGCGTTGTCCACACCTTTTCATACAACTCCGCCCGTATCAGGCGAATTCTCGTCCCGTGCATCGGTTTCTCACGAACAATCGGCGGTTTTATGGATTGATAAGTCGGATAATTGGAGATCCGAGAAGCTTGACAATGTGAGCTCCACGCCTCATGCTGTCGCAGATTCGTACAACGTTATACGCAAGGAACTATGTCAGCAGTATCAGTGCTGTCAGCAAAAATATGTCGTGAACCCGTACTGGAATTAAGCGATCGGGGAAAAACTGGCGTTTGCGACGGTGGTTTGTTTGGAGGTTTCGCGTCGCGAAATCCTCACCGCAATTCCGGACCAGGGGCGATCATAGAATGCCTGACCTGAATCCCATCGACGCACAACTTCTTCAAATCGTGAGTGGCACCTCCCCGGCGTCGATCCCCGATGTCATCGCGGTGATGCAGAGTATCGATGAATTATTGGCGAGTAACGACGGCCTCAAATGGTTCAACAGGCTTTATTTGATGGTGACCGAGCAGATCGACACTCAACCTCCGCCAAACGGTTGGGAGGACCCCAAATGGCTGACGCGCCTCGACGTAGTTTTCGCCGGGTTCTACTTTGCGGCGATTGCGGGCGCACTGAATCAGAATGCGGATACGGCGAGCTCGTGGGACGCTTTGTTCGAGGCGCGAAACAGGGCCGGTGTCGATCGCATACAGTTTGCCTTGGCGGGGATGAATGCTCACATCAATCACGATCTAGCGTTGGCCTTGCTGCAGACCGATGATGAGTTGCACCTGACGCCGGCGCTGCAAAGCCCGGAGCACGATGATTATGAGCACGTGAATGGCTTGCTGGAAGTGGTGCTCCCGTCGGCGTTGAACTTTCTAGCCACTGGGATAGTAGGTGAATTGGCGCAAGACACGGGAAAAATCGGGCGACTGTTGGCGATCTGGAACGTCCGCGTTGCGCGCGATCTGGCTTGGGATTTCGCCGATCACCTTCGGAGCCTTGGGGTTGTGAGCCGCGACTTGGCTCTGGAAGCTCAAGACAAGCTCGCCGGAGTGATCGGGCGCAGCTTGTTGCTTCCTCTTTAGCAAGTATCGCCCCAGACTTGAATGTCCAATAAATGATTGTCCCAAGACCTTGCAGCCTATGGTGGCGGAATCGAGCACCGCACTAATCCCGCGTTCGGCCTGTCGGGAATCTGCGCTTAGATGTGCCAATAGTCGACGGACAAGTGTTGCACTCCGACCGGAGGGAGAAACTGCCTCTATCCATCATCCCCTCGCACGGTCCGGTAGAATCATCGGAGGTCGCCCGTCATGCCAGGAAGATCACGACAGTGGAAATCCCGTGGCAAGGGCCCATTAGAACCTGACGCCAGGAAGACCATTCCTATTGATCATGCAACCGCGGAAGCCATTACACAACAACAGCAGCTGTTCCGCCCTTCTTTCTTCTGACAAACGTTTGCTATCGCCTGCATTTGGCGGATGTCAGCGACGAACACTGCCGACCCTCTTTTGGGCATAACTTACTTCCCCTGGATTGATGCTTTGCTTGACCGCCGCGAAAGCGGCACAGACGCTTTCTCTAGGAACCATCGAGTCTCAACGTAAATAATCGCAGCCTGCGTTCAATCGGGATGCGAAGCCGGGCTCGCCTGAGCGGCAGCCGCAGAAGGGATCGGAGCGGGCTTGTACTCCAGAGAAAAGTCCGGCACCCGGTTTTGTAAATCTCGGACGGCGAAATCGGCCGCAGTCCTCCGCCCATACGACACGTCCGAGTGGGCAATGACGTACATCTTCGTCCCGCTAGATTTCACGCTAACCTCCGGTGAAACCGTGAGCTGTTCACCACCTTTGGCGAGGTACGAAGCGTAGGTGCTGAAGAAATCCGTTTGCAGATTCTGCGCCTTAGTTCCTCCGGGGGACGAACTCAAACTGGGTTGAAGTCGATCGAAGACGAGCGCCTGATACTCGCTCTGGAGCACTTCCAATTGCTGCCGCTGTTCCGGCTGCAACCGGCTCTTATCCACTTTGCTCAACACCTGATTGAGCTGGTCGATCTGCGTGACGGTACTTGTTTTGGAACCGCTCCCTCTGCTGATAGCGGAGTAAGAGTCGCGCAATTCCGTCAGCGCCTGGCGATACAACTCTCCATTTACGTCCCGGTCCATGACGATCGTTTGCACTGGCTGCGGGGACTGCAAGAAACCGAGTTGCCGCCACAGGCCCGACGTCGCGATGAGGGCAACTGTGGCCACGGCGGCGACGGCGCCGACCGTCTGGGCGCGGCTGGCGAAAACGTAATTGACGAGAATCCTCCACGGAGAAGAGTGCTTTTCCGCTTCGCGCTGGGCTTGCATGCGGACGTTAAGCATGAAAGTGCGCAAATTGCCGTCGGCCTCACTCGCAGCTTTGCGGGCGTGCTCAACCGTCAGCCTACAAGTCTCACACTCGGGCAGATGAGCTTGAGCTTCCGGAGTCTCCGAGTCCATAATCCAGTCCGCGAGCGTCGATTCAGGCGGGCAGGTTAGCGAGCCGCGCGGCGCAGGCCAATTGTCAAACGACCTCTGTTTGTTCTCCATAGTTTTGCCTCTTTACATATTTAAAACGGGCGAGACGGGTATTTCTCTTCGCCGAAGTTTACTATTTGTAAGCCTCTCCAAATAAACAACTTACAGGTTCATCATCTTGGTTTTTTGGTTCCGACCAGATCCTGGGCCTTTTCGAGGCAGCGATACCATCGCGAATAAAAGGCAGAGGGCGAGGCGCCTTCGCGGTCCGCCATTTGTGCGAGGCTTAAACCGTCATTCACATAGGATCGCAAAAGCGCCCCACAATCGCCTGGGATGGCGGCGATCACTTCCCGCACCAGGAGGCTGCGAACGATTGAATCTTCCGAAGTTTGGCTGAACTTGAGACTTAGAAAGTCGAGAAGCGGCTGTGCGCTGCGGTCGTGGCGGTACTTATCGATCAACGAGTTTCGGCAAGAGGTCTTCAGGTAGGCGTAGGCAGCCGCCTCATCAGGAATTGTCTTTTTGATTTCCGACCATCGGCTCCAAAAGCCAGACAATGCGTCGTGGACGACATCGCGTGGTGGCTCTTTTGGGCCGGAACTGAAGGTGCACACCAGAGAGGTAACGTAGGCGTTCAGCCGACTTTGCATGTGCTTGTAGATGGATTCCCAAGCCTCAGGATCATTGGGTTTCTTTTGAAGGCGGGCGATGGCCTTATCCGGCGTCATATGCTCGCCAGGATCAGCATCCCGCGGTTGATTTCGATTTGCAGCTGCGGCTCATTTTGGAAGCGACCGAGTCCGCTCCCGTAAGCCAACTGGAGATGGCCCCGCAAGTAATCGAATAACGCCTCGGAGCCGAGCGTTGACGCCGGTTTCCCCAGCGTGGCGCGATGCGAATCGAACTTATCTTTCAAGGAAAATCTTATCCTCCCGTAGACTTCCTCCCACTCGGCGGCGGTATCCAGCTTGTTCGCCTTGCTGAGGGCTCGATTCACCAAGGTGTGGGTGCTGAGGAATTTCGATGAAATCCACAACGGCAAAGTTACCAGGGCGAGGATTGCGATCGCAGTCTCGCCAGCATATTCCGGCTGCCAGTAGGCAAGAAACATCTGCCAAATCGGTCGGTCGAGATCGTGTTCGTCTTTCACTCGCAGTACGGGACCTTCGGTCGAGCTTACTTGGGGAATTCGCACAGCTTCAAATCCGTACTGTACATGCAGCAGGGCGGAGTGGCCGACCGGCAGCGCCAGGACGAAATCAGTCTGGCCATGGGGCATGAAATGGAAGTCAGAGAACCCCACTTGCAGGCCTGCAGCCTGCTTCCAGAAGACGATTTCATCGGCTTGGATGCCTCGCAGCATGTATTCCCACTTTTCCCAAGCTCGCTCCATGCAGCAAGGATGAGACGCCGGAGATTGTACGCGGCACTGTTCCAGCCAGAGCAAATGATTGGGAAAGGTCATCTCCTTCAACAAGTCCGACGTTCTGTGCAGCCTGGGCACGCTGCGATCGAGGGCCGCAGCTTCCAGCTCATCCTCGATATCCTGCAAGCTCGCGGACACGAGATGTTCATCGAGCAGGAGGGGACGCTTCAGCGACAGATCGAATTGGCGAAGAGTCTCGGAATGGCGCGCCAAGCTGAGATAGCGAATGCGAGGGCCATCCCATGGATCTGCGTACTCGAAATTCTGGATCTTCAGGTCGGAGTCGCCGATCCGCACGGTGATCGGCATGGACGTATCCGAAGACAAATTGCGGACTCGAACGTCAGCAGTGCGTTTTGAGGAGTTCTGGTCGTAATACCAGCGAATCGCGTAGTGATTGAGGGCATGCTCTTTCAGCGGGCTATAGGCGTAGACGATGAGGGGAACGACGGTCACCCCTACCAATTGCTTCCATCTGAACATAGCTCTCCGATGATGTCGAGCGCGGGCCAATTGCGCGTACTCAGAGGCGTCGACAGTTTCCACACCACCAACACTTCGCGTCGCGTGCGCGGATGGGCTCTAGTTATTGTCTACCAGCATTTGCGCTACGCGACAGTCTTTGCCGCTAGTGGCAGAATCTATGCGTATAGCGTAAGCGATCAACCTTCGTTCCTGGTCGCGCACGGCCACTAGTTGCGCCTTATCCTTTCTAGACTCCTGCTGATAGAGCTTCTGCACGCCTTGCAGAGATTGATGCAATGGACCCTGGATTTGTGCAAGCTGGGAGGGATCGGGAACCGCCCCAGTCCACTTCTCGTGCTCATCATTCAACTTCTCGATGTTCAAACCTTCTTTGTCCTTGGAGTCGATCTGCCTGAGCTTAGCGACGATCTGCCCAAGCAGTTCCTTCGCATCGGTCGCGGCGTAACTCTCTGCCATCGGCATAGGGGGGCAGGAGGTATTCGGTTCCTGTGGATCGCAATAATAGCAGCTAGGATCATACGAGTCATCGATTTGACGAAGGTCAATATAACCTTGGCTCTGATTTCTGTTGTGGCCTGAGTTGAGCGGCGTACTGTCGAGGAAAAGGATCATGGCATGGTACGCGGCACGCACGTGGTATTCACATCTTGACGGATAATAGGTCGTATCAGTCTCTGGCACAACCGTCATTGATATGCTCAGGGTGCCGACGTTATCCTGCGGGGCACCCGCTGCCTGGGGATTGTCGCAGCGGTCTACCTTGTGATCGGCGCATCGGAAGAGGGTCAACTTACTAGTATCCCAGTCTGCATAGTGGAGATATATTCCAATGCTGCCGATCGTTTCGGAGGTGCCATTCGGCACAGCAGGGGCGGCAAAACCAGGTTCCAAAGTAATGTGATCAACGCCGTTATTACTCGCGGAGTCCGGCATCGGTAATATCAAAATCCAAGAATCCTGCGTGATGCTCTGATACCACTTCCAGCCCGGCATTGTTTTGACCTTGACGAATCGTAGGTCCGGGTAATTCCCGCTAACCAGTTTGGATTGGCTGGGCGTGCCGGGCGCGCAAGTCGTGGTATCACCGAGACAATACACGTGGCCCGATGGGAGAATCTGAAACCCACGACCCGTACTAAAAGTCGGCAGGTTGTGGCCGGTTGAGTTAGGGGCCATCACAACAAGCACTGGCTTCGTGTGACCGCTTCCGTCATCGAATTGGGCATCCTCCAGGTAGATCCAGGGGCCTTCCAAGGCAACGTCAAGTGGATGTGGTTTTGCGAAAAGGGAACTTGCGCAAGTGAGCAAAGCGAAGAAGCAGACAACACTCTCAAATCGAATCCTCATTTTCATTTCTCCTGAAGCACTCTATCTAACTCCCTGAAGTTCAAATACCGCCCAGTAATACGGATGTGCCGAGGCGGGCCGGGAGGCGAGCCCCAACTCTGCGGCGTGAAGCGAATGGGCGACATCTTCGCCAGTTAGTAGCCGCGCGTAAAATTGCTTCATCAAAACTGCGGTTTCTGAGGAATCGATGTTCCATCGGCTCGTGATTACATGTGGCACTTTGGAGTGAAGGAAGGCGTTGGCTAATCCTTCATTCCCGGAATCTGCGGCATCCGGGCGGCTGCCAGTCTGGCAAGCGGACAGAACGGCAAGCTGCAATTTGGCGTTGTCGCCTCTGCGGAGGTTTTGCGCGGTGAGTAAGCGAGAGAGGTGAGTTCTAGGATCGCGCTCGGCTAACACGAGACCGTTGCGCTCCGGCGAGGTGACAGCGTGTCCCGCGTAATGAAATACGACGGCGCCGCGCAAATTCTGTTGAATCGCGGAGAGAAAGGCGTCGGGGCCTTTGAGCCATCGAGCCGAGCGGAAGCTTCCAGCTACAGCCTGTGCCTCGCCTTCGGCGTCTGCCAGCGGCGTCCAACCCTCTTCTCCCGGCGACGGGACGCTGACGACTAGGGCGGGGGATTCCGGCGTCATTCTGATAGAGGGCCGGAGGTGCATTACCTGATAGAGGCCTGGCGAGATAACCACGGTGCTTTGCTCGGCTAGATAATGGTCAGTGCGATCGAGCAGGGCTTCGAATGGAATACTTGCCAAAATTTCGTCCGGTTCAAAAACGAGAACCCTCCCGCCGCCGATGCGTTCTTCAACGGGCGCGACGAGTAGGTCATAAAGTGAGCGAGCGGTCGTGCGGAGCACCGATAGGTCGGAAGATGGATCGGAACAGAGCGCGTGGAAGCGAGCAGTAAGATCCATCACTTCAGGCAGCGGTCGCGCAACCCATTGCGAGAAAATGCCGCGGTCATCGTAGGACCAAACTGCGATCCCCTCAGGGAAGGCTGCATAGGCAATTATGGTTTCTTCTCGCAAAGAGGACATCTCAACTGCAACTACGGTAGGTTCGGGCAGAGGCGGGGCGTCGTGCGCATCGGGCGGGGAGCTAATTTCTAGACCCTTCAAAGGGTGATGAACCGACTGCACAGCTCTTAGCTCCGCACCCTTGTACCACTCCCAAAGCTCAAGGGCCGAGTTGACATCGCCTTCCCGAAATTTCCAGGCGACGAGATCGCGATAAGCATCTTGGGTTTGTTCGGCCCACTGGCGGCGCTCATCCTCAGAAGAGAACGAATTCAAGGCCCATTCCGCAAGGAAAATGGCAGAGCGAAGGGACGAATCGGTGCCGGAGAAATCACCACGGCGCATGTTGATTTCGGCCTGTGTGCTGTAAAAGCCAATCTCAGGCGCAAAGCTCGGTACGCCGTCGAGAACTGGCTGCACCCGCTGGAGTCGAGCTGAGGCTCGTGCCATATCACCCTGCCGAGCCTCGATTCGGGCGAGCCAAATCTCTGCGTCCATGTGGTCGCGCGTTGTGGCCGGAGTTTTGGGCGCAACGGCGAACAGCGCGCTCGCTTTAGCGAATTCTTCCCCAGCCAAGGCCGACATACCTGCAAGGTAGGCGGAATTTCCATACCAGCGGTGGGCCATCGCGCGTTGGAGCAGATCTGGATGTGAGTCAATAAGCGCAGTGGCCTGTCGCCAGAGAGCGACTTGCAACCTAGGAAGGCGGAGGTTGTCAGCGGCTGTATCCAAGTCTGTGTAGAAGTTGTAGCCTTCCATCACTTCGACGGGAGTCGACCAGAAGATGTGCAGGCCCTCTGTGGCAAGCGAAAAATCCTTTGTGGCGTCCCCTAAGGATGCCTCCGCGTCAGCTTCAAACCCTAGGCCGCGAAGGTAAAGGGTGCGGTAATTATGATTCTTTGCTAGGCTGATGCCCTTGGCAACAGCCGCTTGGGTGGTTCCAAGGTCGCCGAGGAGGCCAGCGCAGTTCGACTCCTCCAGGCTTACTTCGGATTGGAGCCACGCATAACCGGTGAGTTCAAGCTGTGCACTCCGACTGCGGATGAGCGACATGCAAGGTCGCCCCTCGTAAAGCAGGTGCTCCGCATAGATCTCCTCGGCCTCTGACCGTAGTTCGCCTGCTAGATTGCCCTCCAAGCGAAAAAGTTGACTAGCGCGCCGCGCCGAATTGAGTTGCTCGGAATAGTCGCCCGTGTCTTTGGACCGCAGAGCGGATGCGAGCAACAGAACGGCGGACGGGAAATTCCGTCCTCGGGTATTACTCAGTAGTCCAGCTAGCCAAGAATCGCCGTGTAATGTTTCCGCCATTTTGGCTAAAACACCAAGGGCAGCCTGAATCTCTGTTGACGTTTGTACAGATGACTGCGCCGGATAAGCCTTCGGCAGCCAGTCGGTGACCGCAAGGTGCAGGTACTCTTCAATCCGTTCGTTGATCTTGGCGTTTACGGCTGCATCGTTCCCTTTGGCTTTTGCTATCTCCGCCGGCCGCAGTAGTGGTTCCGCCAGACTTTTCTCATGCTGTTCCTGCTTCTGCTTCAGTTCGGCGAGTCGTTTCCGTGCATCTTCCGCCCATTCCCCTTGCGGATCGACGCGGAGATAGTGTTCCCAGTCATCAACGGCTTGCGCATACAGAAACATGCGCTCGCAGGCGAGCGCCCGATTGAAAAGTGCGATTGGATCTTCTGGCGATTTGGCTAGCGCTTTGCCAAGAGATTCGATGGCGTTGCCGTAGTCAATCGGCCGGTTGGCAGACTCCGCGCGCAGAAAATATGCCGAACCTAGGTCGGTCAACAGGCTGGGCGAATCAGGCTCCGTCTCCAGAGCGTGCTGCAACGACTTGATCGCCGATTCATAGTTGCCATCCAGAAGATCTGCGCGGGCGCGAGATTGCAGCCACGTGGGATCGTTCGGATTCTTGCCCAGGTTCTCGCCGATCAGAGCCTCGGCCTTTAATAAAGAAGGGGACTTATCGAAATTCGATTTGTTGACGCTGCGCTCCACCCGCACTGGAGCGTACTTTGCACCGGCGATTCTTACTTCTAGCGTTCTATGCTCCGTATATGCCTGCGCCAGCAGCTGTTCGGCGGACGGAGGACGTAAGGTCCGCAGCCCGAACCACGCCACGAGAACAACGGCGGCGATCCCAGCGAATCCGTACGCCAGACTCGGCCAGGCAAACATCTTCCGCCACCACGGGGCCGCTTTCTGCTGTCGCTCTTGAACGTTCTCGCGCAACGTTGCGGCCATACTCTTCTGCCACTCGGTTTGCACACTGTTCAGCGATGCCAGCAATCTTTCTTCGCTGGGTGTCGCTTCATCCGCGAGCGTCTCTGCTGCACTCTTTAGCAGAGGTCCACAGTGTCCGCATTGGGCCGCGTGTTTCATTAGCTCTCTCGTCTTCACTTCCGGTAGCAGACCGGCTGCTACGTTGAGCCACTCGACATCCGAGATGCAATCAGGACCCGCTGGCACATTGCTGGGCACGCGTATTCCCAACATTTCGCTCTGCACGGACTTGTGCATCTGCACCTTCCGGATGCAGTCCTGGCAAGACTCAACATGGCATTGGGCCTCCCCCAGAGCCTGCTCCGAGAGTCGCCCCGAATCCGTGACACTTGCCGCGTGCGACGAAACGAGAGCATCAAGCTCGTCGTTGTCGAGATGTTTGTCCAATGGCCGTGTCAAAACAGCTTCTCCTATCAATACGATTCTGCCGGGCGAAATCCTTTTTCGTCCGGCTGCTCTGATTCAGAGCTTCGAACTCGCAAACCGGTAAGTTGTTCACGCACTAGGCGCGTCAGTCGCAGAATTGCACTTTCGACACCCTTTGCGCCTAAGCCCACTGTGGGCAGAGCTGCTATAGCCTTGGCGCTCATACCTTGTTGGTAATAAAGCCAAAAAATGAGACGGTCTCGCTCTTTGTCGGAGCCCTCGGAACAGCTCTCAAGACAATGGTCGATCTCTTTAAGAAGGACTTGGCGTTCTATCGCGGCCTGGCCGCCCAAGTCCCCGCTCGGAGCCGGCGGTTCAACGTCATCGAGCAACTGAGCTGCCTCTCCTGAGCCACGTTTTTGAGAACGGAGTGACTTGAAGTGGTCGTGACCAACGTTGACCGCGATTGTTTTTATATAGCCGAGAACTGCATCAGGATGCTGAATGGAAAACTCGCGTAACGATTGGCACTTGTCGGTACAGAGCTTGAGGAAGGTTTCCTGGACTAAGTCGTCAACAATCTGCTGCGGAAAGCTGCCCCACTGATAAGCAATGCGAAGAATGGAAAGACTGATCGGGCGCTGAAAGCGGACAACGAATTCCTTCCAGGCCGGGCCGTCGTTGGATTCGGCGCAGGCGTGGATCAGTTCCTCCGCGGACATGGACGAATGACGTGTCACTAGGACCCCAAAGCACAGTGCTCCGAATTCTACACGAAGTTTCAGCCGTTATAGGGCATAGCTACAAGTCATCGATGCCCTCAGCAAACAAGAACAAATGCCACAAAAGGATTCGGACTTTCTTTCTCGTTTCTAGCTGTGTGAAGGCAATCGTTCCGCTCACGCCAATTCAACGGAGGTGCTCACCGTGTTTAGACATGTCGCAGGATTTCTTACTTTTGTCTTGGTCTTTGCAAGCATTTCGATGTCCCAGTCAAATTCTGATACCCAAACATTTGCGGTGACCAGCCCGATAAACATCCTGCAGAAACCGGACCTAGTCAAGCTGCGGAACGCAGCGAATCTCTCCACCACTGGAGAAATCAATGCGGCGGACGCCCTCGGTACGCTCCAGGACCTTTTTGGCACACTGCCAACACCTGTTGCTGCCACCGACAGCGAGACGGTTGTCATTATCCACGTACTGGGTTGGAAAGATGCGGCTCACACCACAGCCAAGTTTGACAAGTGGTACGTTTACGATCCGCACTCCCATACGTATGACTTCTATGTGAAGACAAAGCAGCAACTTTTCGAGGGCACAACCATCGCAGGCCGGACTAAGTACAGATTCGTGTACATACACTTCAATGTTGACCTCAACCCGGATGGGAGCACCTCGGATGAGTCGATTACTCAAACCTGCCTCGACAATCTTGGGACAAGCTGGACGGACAAATGTCTGCTGCATCCGGTCTCCTACAACGTTGCAGTTTCCAAGCAGCAGACGCAGTTCATCCAAGATCTGAATACGGTTCTCCAGATGGTTCTTCCCGGAGCCTCGACTGCGAAGGACCTAAGGGCACCGCCGCCACCGCCAATAAGATCAGTAGGATACTGGTCTTATTCTGACTTCAATTCGCAGTATTCCACTTCGAGCATAAAGGTTACAGCATCTTTGGAGTCGACCTCTACCCCTGTAAAAGGAAAAACCGCAGGAGCCGCCGGGCAAAACACCGCCTCGAACCAGCTGGCCACCCAAACCTATGCGAACGAGAAGCCGTCGTACATAGGATTGAGCTTCGCAGTGCCGGTCACCAGCTACAAGGATGTGACCTACCAGTCGAGCTCGGGGACGTTGGCGCCGAGCAGCATCACGCAACAAAACGTGTACGTCACTTTCGACGCGTACTTTCCTGCCGCTCAACCAGGTTTGGCAGCTTTCCGTTGGGTCCCGCACCCATTTGCAGGACTGCCCATAAAGGGAAAGGTTTTGCAACACACAATGGCTGGCGTTGCTTTCGGGTTGCCATGGTTCGAACCGTTTGCTGGGATCGTGTTCGATCGGCAAAATTCGTCGCTGAACGGCGAATCGCAGAAAACCACGTTCAAGGGAGTTTTTGGATTCAAAGTGTCGGTTAGTGCGGTTGCCAAAGCCATCAAGAAGTGAACCATTGCCTTGGGGCCCCGCCTAAGCAAGATATCAATACTTTAAGGAGAAGATATGCCTAACGCACTAAAGGTTCCACCGCACCGCTCGTGCGGCGCGTCCGAAGTACACCATCGGCTGCTTGAGAATCGCGCCTATCAGCAAAATCGAATAGACATCGAACGCTACACGTCGCGATTTATGTTGTGGGGAGCGAGAAGCCGCCGCACAGGACCAGTCACCATTCCCGTCGTAGTGCACGTCGTATACGGCGACGCAACTCAGAACATCTCCGATGCCCAAGTCCAAAGTCAAATCCCCGTACTTAACCAGGACTACGGCGCCGCCAATGCCGACAAAGGAAACGTTCCCCAAGTTTGGTCCAATCTGGTGGCGGATGCTCAGGTTCAGTTTGCTCTCGCGACGGTGGATCCAGCCGGCAAACCGACCAACGGGATCGACCGTGTGCAGGCTGGTGCGCAATCCTTTACCACTGACGATAACGTAAAGTCTGCGGCCACAGGAGGGGCTGATCCTTGGCCTTCGGACCGCTTTCTCAATATCTGGGTCTGCAACCTGGGTGGTGGCCTGCTCGGCTATGCTCAATTTCCTGGAGGACCGGCAGCGACCGACGGCGTCGTGATTTTGTACACGGCCTTTGGGACGATCGGCACCGCAACAGCCCCGTTCAATCGGGGAAGGACAACGACTCATGAGGTTGGGCACTGGCTGAATCTGATCCATATCTGGGGCGATAGACTTGATTGCAGCGGGACGGACCTAGTGGATGACACTCCTCCGCAGCAGGCCCCGAACTATGGTAAGCCGGCGTTCCCTCATGTCACATGCAATAACGGGCCCAACGGCGACATGTTTATGAATTACATGGATTACGTCGACGACGACACCATGGTGATGTTTACCCCTGGCCAGGTCGCTCGCATAAGCGCTGCGCTCGATGGACCGAGGTCTTCGTTGACGGGCAACGGGCAGGCCAGAGTGCAACAGTCTATTATGCGACCGGTGGTAATGGAGACGACATGAATGAAGAGGGCATCTCTCCCAGCGTTCTGAGCCAGCGCTGGCTGCATTCCCACGAGGAGGATACTGAGAACGAGATGGTGTTTCGTCCGTCAACGTATCCCTTCCCTCGCTCGCGCGGCCGGACCGGCTTTGAACTTCGACCGGACGGAAGCGCGGCAGTCCTCGGCATCGCTCCGACGGATGCTCCTCAGGAGCAACAAGGTACGTGGACGATAGACGCAGCGAAACAACTGCTTGTTCATGTCCCGGCCCTGCAGCAAACGACAAGAATGACCATAGTTTCTGGGAGTCCCGATCGCTTAGTGGTCAAGAAGTGAGACGAACTCGACGTAATCCTTCGGCGGCAGAGATGCGAGCAATGGAAGCCTGAGCTGGAGGTAAGGGTTCGCGCTAGTGGAGCATAGTCCCTGGGTAAATTTGCTTTTGAAGGAGCCGCCATGATGCGCTCGACATTGGTTTTGGCTGGATTGCTGTTTGTTTCCTTGGGACGTTTGGTCGCCGCGGAGCCTGCGGTCGGTACCTCGACGCAACTCCAAATCGTTTACCCTCCGTCGGACATTGTCACGAATGGGAGCGAAGAAAACGTCCAAACGACCTTTGCTCTTCGTGCCTTGAAAGACCATATTGGTGATCCGAAGATCGTTGCTGGTAGTTTGCGAGATGAAGATTCCTCCGCTCAACTGCCGACCGAGGCATTTCAGCTTGTGCGACCAGACGGAGGCACCGGAGACATCTCAACGACGGCTTTGACGAAATTCTCGATTCGTCTGGACAAGAAGTTCCTGCGGGCGGGCAAATACTCAGGGACGCTTTGGGTCGGTGCCAGTCAAGATTCCGGAGCACAATCGATCCCTCTAAAAGTGTTCGTGCGGCCGCGTTATTCCTGGCTTATTGGCGGAATTGCGATTGCGGTCGGCGCTTTGCTCTCCTGGTTTACGCTGTTTTGGGTTGCCCGCCAACGCCAATTGGCAGCTAACCAGGTATTGATCGTGCGGCTTCAGAAGGTTGTGAGTAATCTCATTAAGATTCTGCGCAGCATCCCGCAAGCTGTTGCGCCGGCGCCCGCACAGAGTCTGGCCCACCTTGAGGAAATCCAGAAGGACGGCATTCCTCAACTGCTGAACGATAAGGAACTCAGCGTCATCGCGGGAGTCGTCGTGCCGCCGACCGGCTCCGTCTCTGTTGTCGACGAGATCGACGGCATGAACCGAATCGTACAGCACGGGTTTGCTGAGTTATTTCAAATGTGGAACGGGCAAGGAGCAAACCAACCGGCATTGATTCCTTTGTTTCGGGAGATGGATACACTGGGCGCGACCGCGCAGCCATTGGCGAACCTGGATACGAAGATTCAAACGATTCTGGCCAAAGAGCCGACGGCAAGAGTGGCCGTCGATGGGCATTTGCCAGCGCTGCCTTCCGAGGACACGATTGTTCACCGCGTGATCGCCACCACCCAACTGCTCGACGTTCTCTCGGTGCTTACGGTAACAGTCGTGGGACTGTACGTACTCATCTGGAAAAACGCCGGCTTCGGCACGATGGGGAACTATATCGAAGCATTCCTCTGGGGACTGGGTCTGAAACTCGGCTCGGATTTGACCAAACTAGGGCCAGGTGAGATTAGAACAGCAGTGGGTATTAAGACGCCCACCCTAACATCTTGATCATTCGTGCCTGGAGTTTTGAGTCTGATTCTGCAAACTTACGTCCTGGAGTTCAAGCTATTGCCACCTAACTGCTATTCCTAGATTGGATCGTCATGCTCGAAACTGCGCGTTCTTTCCTGAGCTGCGAAGATGTCAGGCACGATTCGAGACGCAGGGTGTCAATTTGCAGTTGAATCAACTGTTGGACTTCGTGCCTGATGCCAGAGGCTGGGTCTGTCACCATAAAAACTCTCCATACGAAATAGGCCGCGAGTTTCCTGTTGCCGGTCAATCACGCAGCCCAAGACAACCTTAGAGAGTTGTCGGGAAGATGGTACACCACTCAATGTTGTGAATAACCATTCTTTACCGCACTTCGGTAGTTTTAACGCTCCCGTCACATTCACTTGTTTCACTGCACTTCGCTGCTGAAATCCTTCTGTCAAACCTGGAAAGGTCGGCCGTTTGACAGGTGCCTGAGCATTCACGACGATTCGCGTGATGGCTTCCGCTGTGCCTCCTTCCCGGTACCAACCTTCGGTGAGTGACTCGGCGATAATGCACTTATCGAGTCTTGACCAATCACAAAGCCCTCGTGTTGTAAACAGGCTGCCAATGGTGCTGGGCGATCTGGATGGCGTTCGAGAGGACGAAATCCGTGATAAAGCCGTCACTCAACTACATCATCCACACCTTCGAGCTTTGCGCCGACGGTAATGATCCAGCCTAGCAGGAAGAGGCCGTCCGTCCAGAATGTCGCCACCTTAGCTTTGTGATTCAGGCTCTGCCTCTCTGCCTCGATGGACTCGCGCTCCTGTTGGATCATTGTTGCCATCACCTGAATGAAAGAGGAGATATCTGTATAGGTCTTGGTGAGCTGCATAGCCAGGTCGGTGCTGAGCGACGCATTGTCTGGACGCGTATCCTTCTGTACGACGTCCTGAAGCTGCAGCGCTTTCTCGCCCATCCCGTTCCACACCTTTTCGAGAAAAGCGACCTTCGCCGCTCGCTGACTGTCGCTCGGCATCTGCCGGGCCGCATCGGTCAGCGTATCGAGGATCGGTTTGGTCCCCGCATACGTCGACAGCACGCAAACGGCCTCTGCTCTTCCGTCTCCTACCGTTTTGACCTGCGCCGCCGTTTTGGGTGCACATTGCTGTGCAGTGGGATGACTGAGCATATTTACTGCTGTGAGCACCCCGAGATTGACGTTCGACACCGCGGTTTGAACGCTTATGGTCGTAGCCGCGGCGTCCAGTCCGCGCAATTCATCCTGCGTGCCAGAGAGTATCTGATCCCGCGCGATAAACGATCCGAGCATTACCCCACCGCTGAGTACCGTGAGGCCTGCCCGCCAGTGACGCCGCCACCATTCCCCGTTCGCCATTCGGTCCTTCTCCGAGGTGGGCTCCAGTATAGCTGAGCTATTTTTGTGGCCGGAAGCTCGTTGTGCTGCGGGCGAAGGTCGTCGCAGCGGGCCTGCAAGGACGGGCCTGCGTGGTGCGTTGGTACCGGCAACGCCCTGCTGTTTAGGAACGAAGTTGTTCCCGAATAGTCGCTCTCTAAAACAACAGTGTCGGAATGAATTCTTCCGTGCAGGAAGGATCATCGTTCTTCACCGAATTCACGCGCGTGCTCACACGATGGTGGCGCATTACGTCGGTGGGGAATGGCTTGAGCAAGTCGAGAAGATCTTCCACCTTTGTAAAGCCCGGATCGAGCCAGAGGTCGTAGCTTTCACGCTTCATGATGACAGGCATTCGGTCGTGAATCCCTGACAGAAGAGTGTTTGCCGAAGTCGTGATGATGGAACAGGTCTCAACCCATTCTGTGTCTGGGTTCCTCCATCGGTCCCAGATTCCGGCAAAGGCAAAGACTGAATCATCGGCCATCGAAAAGCAGAAGGGAGATTTCTGCTTGCCCTCCTTCGACCATTCATAAAACGCGTCCGCAGGGATTAAGCAACGGCGAGATCGGAAGGGATCGCGGAACGCGGGCGTCCCGGCAACCGTCTCCGCTCTAGCGTTGATCATTTTGTATCCGCTCTTCGCATCCTTCGCCCAGAACGGAATCAGTCCCCAGCGCACCAGCGACATCGAGCGCGAGGGCCGGGCCGAATCTTGGCGAACTACTGGTACATTCTGGCCGGGGGCAACGTTATAGCGAGGACTCCACTCAACATCATTGTCTACATCGAATGTCTCGGCCAGAATCTCCTTCTTCCGGGCGAGGCGATAGCGACCGCACATGGGGACAGTATAGGACGAAAAAATGGGCGGAGTGGATGGAGCCACTCCGCCCGAATCGTCCGCAACTGGGTTAACCTACGGATTTTGTTTTTAGCTTGGTCTTAGGCTTGGCCTCCTTGCTGCGTTTCGCCGCAAACTCCGCAACCACGGCCTTCTCCAGCTTTTCGACATCCACGCGATAGCGCTTGGCAGCATCCGTTAGCAGATCGTCGGATGCGCCGGAACGCATGTAGGCAGAGTCGAGCAGGCTGATTTCGAGCAGTATCCGGCAGAGCGCGGCTTCGTCATAGGTGCTGACCCGTTTTGCCAGAAGCTCCTGCGGAGTCTTCGTGCTCTTGCCTTCTTCGACTTTGTGCCGCTTCGCCAGAGTGGGCACATGGTTGTACGGCAGTTGGCCGATGACGTGATGGACCACGGTCAAAAGATCGGCCTTCTTCAATGGTGCTGACACCCGCTCCAACACTGCTGCCAAAGCGCGGTGACGAGTGGTGATTGCCAGCTTGGTTTTTTCGATGCGCTTGCGCTCGTCGGCCCGTTCCCGCGCAACCTGTTCGGGAGAGGGCGTGTTCGGGTGATGCACGCGGCAAGCCGGGTCGGCGCAGACTTTGACGATCTGTCCACGCTTGCCGCCATCCATCACGATGGCTTCGGTCATCTTCTCGCAAGGCTTCTGGACCGGCGGCAACTTCGTCGCTGTTCCGTTCGTCTTCGCCTTCTTGATTTGGAGTTCCACGTAGTGGTTGCGCCCCAAGGGAGCGCCCTCGCGGGAATTCCACGCCGAAGAAATCTGTACCAACTTCGGCTTGCTTTCGAGTGTCTTCGATATGTGAACGTCGAGCTTGTGACGAAAGCACTGGGCGTCAATACAGCTGTCCTTTTGGACATCGGGAAAAAGTAGCTTGTTAAAGCCGGTGCGTTTCGGACAATTGGCGCACGAACCTGCTTCGGGCACCAGCGTTTCATCCTGTTTATCGAACGGCACGGATGCCAATTGCAGCAGAATGTTGGCCTCGATCCACACCGCCAATTCGCGGACAGGGATGAGGACTTGGGTGTTTCCGTCGCTCGTCCACATACCACGAAACGCGGCGGTGAACGCTTCCTGCTGCTGCGCAGCCGGGAGCTTGGCGATCAGCAAGGCGTGGCCGATGGTGATCTGATCTTTCAGGAACGCCTCGGCCACGGGCGGAATGAGGTCGGCAAGCTTGATTCTGCCGTAAATGTACGCCTCGCTTTTCGCCGTCCTAGCCGCAATGCTGGCAATGTTGTAGGCGGGTTCTCCGAGTTCAAGCAATGCCCGGAAACCCAGAGCTTCCTCAAGCGGGTGGATGTCCTGACGCTGGAGATTTTCAACGCACTGGGCTTCAATCGCCTCCGCGTCGGTGAGTTTGACCACGCGGACGGGAAGGTTTTCGAGTTCCGCGATGCGGGCGGCGCGCAGACGACGCGCTCCGGCTACGACTTCGTATTTGCTTTCCT
>Ga0116134_1000265_pt1 | contig 27580 bp, 26 predicted proteins | sample June2015DPH_19_5_FD_89737 | JGI IMG/M metagenome (GOLD analysis project Ga0116134, IMG submission 89737) | Peatland microbial communities from SPRUCE experiment site at the Marcell Experimental Forest, Minnesota, USA - June2015DPH_19_40 | ecosystem: Environmental > Terrestrial > Soil > Wetlands... | reverse complement strand
GTACCCGTACAGCAGGCCCGGTGCGGTGCCGTCCCGCGGGGTGCCGCGCCGGCTCACCAGCGAGATCGGCACCCGGGTGCCGTCCGGGGCGGTGGCCCACTCGCGGTACTGCTCGTACTGGCCCGGGTCGTACTCGCGGGGGGCGCCGGGGCCCGGCAGCGGGCGTACCGGCGTGCGGCGGCGCAGCACCAGTTCGCCGGTGGCCATGTCGCAGTCGTACACCGAGTCCGGGGTCACCAGCGACGCGTAGTGCAGCCGGTACAGCGCGGAGGCCGGCTCGGAGTTCCCGCCGGGGGAGACGGTGTAGACGGGCTCGGGGAACGCGACGTCGTGCTCGCTGTCGTCGGGCCGGATGATCCGCAGCCCGGTGAGGCCGTCCCGGCGGAAGTGGACGACCAGGTGATCGGTGAAGGCGTCCACGCCCAGCAGGCGGGTGTCCGCCCGCCCGGAAATCAGCGGCGTCCACTCGGCGGGCCGCCCGACCGGGGCGGTCGCCAGCTCGAAGTTCAGCGCCCCGTCGTTGTGCAAGATCAGCAGCCGCTCGGTGCCGTCCGCCCGGGCCTGGTGCGTCACCTGGTACTCGACGCCCTGGCGGCGCGGCGCGACGACGGTCAGCTCCCCGTCCGGGGCGGCCGCGTCCAGCAGCCACACCTCGCTGGTCACCTTGCTGGACGAGGACACCGACAGGAAGCGCTCGCTGCGGGTGAGGCCGACACCGATCCAGAACCGTTCGTCGGCCTCCTCGAAGATGACCACGTCGTCGGTGTGCGGCGTGCCGACCGTGTGCCGCCACACGCGCCACGGCCGCCACGCGCCGTCGACCGTGACGTAGAACAGCGCCGAGGCGTCCAGCGACCATGCGGCCCCGTAGAAGGTGCCCGGGATCTCGTCGGGCAGCGCCGCACCGGTCTGCAGGTCCTTGATCCGCAGCGTGAAACGCTCGTCGCCGGAGAAATCGGTCGAGAACGCCAGCCAGCGCGCGTCCGGGCTGACGCTGAACGCCCCCAGCGAGAAGAAACTGGAGTCCCCGGCCAGGGCGTTGGCGTCCAGCAGGACTTCCTCGCCGTCCAGTGCCTCGCCGTCCAGTGCCTCGCTGGCCGGGGCCGGGTCCTCAGCCGCCGGCTCGCCGGAGGGGGCCGGCGCACGGCCGGCCCGGGGCGGCGTGTCGTCGCCGGGGCGCGCCGGGCAGCGGCACTGCAGCCCGTACTGCTGGCCCTCCACCGTCCGGCGGTAGTACCACCAGGCGCCCTTGCGGACCGGGACCGACAGGTTGGTCTCCTGCGTCCGGCCCTTGATCTCCCCGAAGATCGTCTCCCGCAGGCCCTCGGAGCCCGCGGTCAGCGCCTCGGCGTAGGCGTTCTCGGCCTCCAGGAACGCGATCGTGTCCGGGTCGTCCTTGGCGGCCAGCCACGCGTAGGGGTCGGTGACGTGGTCCCCGTGGAAGGTGCGGACGGACGGCACCTGCTTGGCGACGGGAGGGGCCAGGGACTGGCTCGTGGTGGGCTCGGCACTCATAGTGCCGAGCTTACTGAGCGGCTCCGGCCCGGCTGTGCAGGCGGCGTATACGTGATGGCGCCATCACGTACATCGGGGTGCACGTGATGGCGTCTTTACGTACAAACGCTTGGCCCGCCTCAGGGCGCCTGCGTGCCAGGACGCCACCGCCTCACGGCTGATAACAGCAAGAAGCGTTCGTGACCGACCATTCCGGGACGGCCAGGGGTTGCGTCGCGGACATCCCCGTCTCCCAGAGGGGATAATAGAGGGCACCTGCTTGCTAGGGCACGGTGACGCCCTGGAGCTGGGGCGGGGTGGCCAGGGTGGTCGTGGTGTTACCGGGGTAGGCCAGCACGTTGAGCTCCGACGACAAGGCGACCCCGGACGGCGGCACGGTGTCCATCACCTCCGGCTCGATGGACGGCGACACCTGGCAGGCCTGCGGCTCCGGGCTCTGCCCCGCTTCCGCGGCCGAGCACACGCCGAACGAGTACGCGCCCGGAGTCGCGGTGAACGCCCGCGCGTCGTCCGTGCCGAACCCGTCCTGCCCGGCCAGCGCGACCGTGAACGTCCACCCCGACCCGACCGTCCCCAGCGCCGCGGTCGGCACCGTGATCGTGATCTGCCCGCTGACCGGGTTGCCGCTCACGCTGGCGATGGCCCCGGGCGAGGCGCCGAGCGCCGTCTGCCATTGCGCCCGGCCGAACCCGTCCACCTCGATCGACTGGCTCCAGGCGCTGGACGGCGCGATCGTATAGTTCCGGCTCGGGTAGGCCGCCGCGGTGGAGTAGTCGTAGGACGCCAGCCCCGGCTGCCGGATATACAGGTCGACGAGCTGGAGCGAGAACCCGTCCGTCCCGCCGAACGGATTGGTCAGGTCGCCGATGCCGATCTGGAACGACGTGGTCGCGGTCGCGCTCGCCACCCGGAAATCGGTGATCGTGAACGACCCGGTTGGGAACACCGGCGTGGACCCGCTGGTCGCCGTGGGCAGCGCGAAGTTACCCGGCCCCGCGCCCCCGCCGGACGGCCCGGCGGCGCTCAGCACGACCGTGCCGGGCACGGCCAGCGACGTGACGTCGAACCCGGCCTCGTTGGTCCCCCCAGTGCCCGATGGGGAACCAGTGCCCGATGGAGAAGCCGGCGCGGTCGCCGTCACCGCGACGTGGCTCTGGTCGCCGGCGGGCACCGCCACCGTGGCCGAGAAGGCACCCGACGAGCCCGCCGTCAGCGATGACGTCGCAGCCGTCCCGTTCGGTACCTGAATATCGGAGACCATGATGTCGACCCGCGCGCCGGGTGCGGCCGTCCCGGACACCGTGACCGTGCTCCCGCCGACCGTGGCCTGCGGCGGGCTCGCCTCGTCCGCGACCGCGCTGCCGGTCTCCGTCACCGGCGCGGTCAGTGCGAGCGGCGTCTCGCCCTGGGTGCGGGTCACGTACCGGTTCGCCACGATGGACGGCTGCTCCAGCAGGCGGCCCGCGCCCAGGTCCAGGATCAGCCGCACTTCCTGCGCGGTCGCCCAGGTCAGGGGGGCCGCCGAACCGGCCGGCTGCCCGTCGGTGAAGCCGATGGAGGCCGTCGTGGGGTCGCTGCCGTACGGCGAGGCGGGCAGGTCGGGCTGCTCCCACACCTGCTCGGGGATCAGCCCGACGCCGGACGCGGAGTCCAGCATGAAGCCCAGCTGCCCGGTCGCCCCGGCCGTGTCGCCCACCGTCAGGTCGTGCTCGGCGCGCTCGCCCGACAGTACGGGCCACGGGTGCCCGGTGCCGGTGTCGGTCGTCGCCCAGGGCTGCCCGGTGCCGTCCGCGTCGCCGTAACCGTCGCCGTTGTAGCGGTGGTAGCCGGTCCCGGACGGCGTGCTCGCGGCGATCGTCGCGTCCACGACCTTGAGCGAGTTGGTGATCAGCGGCAGCGACTGCGGCAGCTCACCGAGCCGGGCCAGATCCAGGAACCCCGCGTCGATCACGGTGCGCTGGTCCAGGGTCGGGCCGCCGTTGCCCAGGCTGTAGGTGATCGCCGCGTTCGGGTCCCCGGTCTTCGACAGCCGGATGAAGTAAGGGCTGGGAGAGTCCGGGCCGTTGGTGGTGACCGTCTCCGGGATCACGTCGCGCTGGTACTCATCGGCCGTGGCCAGGAACACCCGCGCCGCGGCCGGGTCACCGTTCTGGCTGGCGATCTGCCCGGCTGCGACCAGGCCCGCGATCTCCGCGGCGATCGTGGAGGGGGAGAAGCCCGTCTGTTCCTCCCACCGCTCCACGCCGTCGGACGGGCCGTGGGCGACCAGGAACTCGGCCGCGGGCTTCACGTGCTGCACGTACAGCGCGTCGTCCCCGCCCAGGCCGGCCTGCCACGCCATCAGGATCGGGTAGGAGGTCTCGTCCAGCTGCAGGCCGCCGGTGTCCGGGGCCGCCAGCCCGTTCGGCAGCGAGTTGCGCGGCAGCGACCCGTTGGCCAGCTGCTGCCGGTCGAACAGGAACATCGTGATCGCGCGGGCGCTGGCCAGGTCCCCGTCGGTCAGGAAACCGGTGAACGTCTCGTAGGCGTCGCGGGAGAACGTCTCCCGGTAGGAGCCGAAGTAGGGCGCCAGCCCGTTGACCGCGTTGCCGGCCGGGACGGCCTGCCCCCACGGGCTGGCCAGCCCCGCGGCGGCCGCGCCGGTGAAGGTCTTGTCCAGGCTCGCCCGGATCACGTTGGCGCCCAGCCAGTAGCCCGCGCGCGCCTTCGCGGTCTCCGCCGCGCTCACGCCGCTGATCGACGCCGGGGGCGTCTTCAGGGTGGCGTCATACCGCTGCCACTGCGCCTCGTAGCTGCCGAGCGTCGTCTCGAACGGGGTGCGCGCGCTGGCCAGCGCGGTCGAGGTCGCGGCATCCTCGGTCTGGCCGAAGCCGAGCACAAGGGTCGTTCCCGGGGCCTGATTTTGATTCTTAACGGACGTGGGCCGGGCCGGTCCCCCTGCCGGGACCTGCACCGCCGGGACCTGCACCGTCGTGGTGACATCCCCGTCCGACGCGTTCTGGTAACCGCCGGTCAGCGCCTGGCCGGAGCCGAGCTGGGTCAGCCCGTCGCTCGGCTGGCCCGCGAAGCCGTTGTCGGTCGCCGGGAACGGGCTGCTGGCCGCCAGGGCCATGTACGTCGGGGTGGCGAAGGTCCGGTTGACGGCCTCGGTGAAGGAATTGGTGCCGTAGTCCACCGGGACGGGTCCGTCCGCCGTGCGTACCGTGGTGGCCGAGTCCGCGCCGGCGTTCTGGCTGCCGCCCCCGCCGTGCCCGTTGACCAGCGGCTGCAGCCGCGCGTAGAGGTGATCAGCGGCGGCCGCGGCGGTCAGCGGGTCGAAGCTGACCCGCATGACGACGGCGTCGCGGCCCGGGTCGGTCAGGTAGTCGGTGACGATCTTGTACGACCCGTTCTTCGCGGTCGCGGTGACCTCGCACGCCATCTGCGCGGCGCCGAGCGCGCTGACCGTGTACGTCATGTCGCGCGGCTGGATGTCGGTGAAACCCGAGCCGCCCGCTGAGCCCGTCACCACGTACTCCAGGGTGTGCACATTGGTGTTGTCGATGGTCGGGTAGTAGACGTCGGACAGCATCCCGCCGGCCACCGTGTACCAGGCCTTCGAGGAGGAGTCCGGCGCGGTGCCGGCGCAGTCCTTGCGGGCCAGGTCGTAGTAGGACAGCGCGCCCGGCCCGTCGGTGGCCCTCGCGGCCACGGTGCCGAGGGCGACGTCGAACACGTGCAGCGCCGTGACGTCGTGGCCGACCGTGGTCCCGACCACGGGCAGCGTCACGCTGGCGACCGTCTTGGCCGGATTGACCGGGACGGACAGGTAGGACAGGCTCACCGGCAGCGAGCCGCCGGGGTTCCAGCCGGCCGTGGTGGCCAGCAGGTCCGACTCCCCGGCTCCGGCGGGCCCGCTGGGCGCGGCCGCCGCCGAGGTATCGACCCAGTTGGCCGCGCTGACCGTGTCCGGCGTGGTGCTGCCGTCGGTGTAGGTGACGGTCAGCGTGCCCGAGGCCGATCCGCCGGTGGCCGCGGCCACCACGCCGAGCGTGTTCCCGGTGCCGCGGACCGTGATGACCTGGCCGTCGGCGAGCACGTTGTCCGGGTCCCCCGGTGGTACGTCCGGCCAGCTCAGGGTCACGCCGTCGTGCATCAGGGCGGCGCCGGGGGAGACCCCGTCGCTGGCCAGGCCGGGGGCGGAGAAGCTGTCCCCGGTCCCGTCCAGGTTGCCCGGCGCGCTGTGCGACGGATCGGTGATGCCGACGTTGTCGAACGCCTGGCTCAGCGGGACCGGCCCGGCCGCCGAAGCGCTGCCCGCCGCGGCGCTGGCGGCGGGGGTGCCGGCCGAAGCCGCCAGTCCGGCGCTGCCCAGGGCCAGGGCCACCAGGGCGGTGAACGTCTTCATCGACGATCGCATCGCGCGTCCCTCCCGGCCGGCCTTCCCCGGGAGCAGGGCACCCTGCGCGGAAGCGTCCGGCTTTGACGGTCGCCGTGAGCATAAACGTTAGATTCCGCGCCCGGAAGAGCTGTCCGGTCTCTTTTCGGCAATGCTGACCGGGCGGCCGCCGGGCGTCTAATCGCTGATGGAGTAGACGATCTCGACCGAACCGCCCGGCAGCGCGCGCTCACGTTCCAACGTGAGCCCGGTGGCCGGGCTGAGCGATGGTGTGAGCCACATTCCGGCCCCGAGCAGCAGCGGCATCACGACCAGTTCGATCGAGTCGAGCGCCCCGAGCGCGCGGAAGGTCCCGATCGTGCGCGGGGGCCCCCGACGAGGCGCCCCGCAGCCTCCCCACGCGCCCCCCGAAGGCCTTGCGGGCCCCGTCCGCCCCGCCCCACGCGCGCCGCCCGTCGAGCCCCGGCGGCGGTACCGGGCTCGGAGGCTTTATACGTAAAGGTGCCATCACGTGTATCCCGGTACACGTGAAGGTGTCATCACGTGTAAAAGCAGCGTCGGCTATCGGGTCGCATGGGGCTCAGAGGTCCCAGAGGACGTGCAGGGCGGGGGGCTTGCGGAAGATCAGGCCCCGCGCAGTGGCGGGGCGGTCCGGGTCCAGGCGCAGCCGGGGGAGGGCCAGCAGTGCGTTCAGGGCCGCGTTCGTTTCGGCGCGGGCCAGGGCGGCGCCGATGCAGAAGTGCGGACCATGCGCGAACGCCAGGTGCCGCCCCGCGCTGGACCGGAAGATGTCGAAGCGATCCGGGTCGCGGAACACCGCCGGGTCCCGGTTCGCGGCGGCCAGCGAGATGCTCACCCGGTCCCCGGCCCGGATCTTCGCGCCGCCGATGGCGGCGTCCCGGGTCGCGTAGCGGTCGAGCAGGGCGGCCGCCGGTTCCAGCCGCAGCGACTCCTCGATCGCGGCCGGGACCAGCCGCGGATCGACCCGGATCAGTTCGAGCTGACCGGCGTCGCTGAGCAGGTGCAGGACGGCGTTGGCGATCATCCCGTCGGTGGTGTCGATCCCGCCGAACATGACCACGGCGGCGTCGGACACGACTTCGGCGGTGGTCAGGTCGCCCGACCGCGCGGCGTCCGCCAGGACGGTGCGGCCCGCCGGCGCGCTCCCGGGGCCGCCGGCGTCCGGGCAGCCCCCGCTGATGCCCTTCCCGATCGCGGCGCGCAGGTGCGCGGCCAGCTCGGCGAACGCGGCCGCGGCATCCCGGCCCGGTTCGCCGCTGGCGGTCTGGTCGCCAGACAGGCCGGTCACGCCGCCGGCGATCCGGGCGTAGCCGGACAGGATCTCTTCCGGGGGCAGGTGGCCCAGGCCCAGCGCCGCGGCCACCACCGATACGGCGAGCGGCCCGGTGACGGTCTGCCGCAGCTCGGCGTGCCCGCGCGGCCGGATCGCGGCCACCAGGCGGGCCGCCTCGGTCTCCGCGAACGTCCCGAGCCGCGCCGCGGCGTCCCGGCGGTGGAACGCGCTGAAGAACGGGGCCCGGTGCCGGGCGTGTGCTCTGCCGTCGAGTGACAGCATGCTCGGCCCGACCACCCGCGCCGTGGAGAACCGGGGATCGTCGACGGTGCAGGTCCGCGAATCGCGCATCACCGCGACGGCCTCCGCGTGGCTGGTGATGAGCCACCCGCCGAGCCCCGGGACCCACGTCACCGGGGCGCGCTCGCGCAGGCGCGCCAGCAGCGGATGCGGATCCCGCTCCAGCGCGCCGAGGGTCAGCGGCTCCCCGTCCGTGCTGCGCCCACCACCTCTCGCTCGGCTGATGCGCCCGGGCGATCCCCGAGCACCAGCATGATGATCCAGCCGACCAGGATAACCAGCCAGAAGTTGACAATCCGGTAGGCGAGGACGGCCGCCAGTGCCCCCGAGCCGGACAGGCCGCCCGCGGTCAGGGCCGCCGCGACCGCCAGCTCGACCAGGCCGAAGCCGCCCGGCGTCAGGCCGGTACTGCCCACGGCCGCGCCCGCGCCATAGGCGAGCAGCAGGCTGTGCCACGGTACCGGCTGGCCAGTGGCGACGATGGCCAGCGCCAGCGCCCCGCAGTCGGCCGCCCAGTTCACCACGGCGAGGCCGAACACGGCCGCGTAGTCCCGGGGCGGCAGCCGGATGCTCGCGATCCGGTCCAGGAAACCCTCGAGCCGGGCGGGAAAGCTGTCCAGCCGGGCCCGGCTCGCCTCCCGGTGCGGCAGGCGGCGCACACCACGCGCGGCGCGCAGCACGAGGCGGCTGAGCGCCCCGCGCACCCGTCCGTACCGCACGGCCAGCAGCACGGCCGCCCCGGGCACCAGGTACACGGCCGCGCCCGCGAAACCGACCGCCGCGCCCACCGTCTCACCGCCCGCGATGGCCCCGGCCACCAGCAGCAGCGCGAGCGAGGAGGTGGAGAAGATCCCGGAGACGGCCAGCGTCCAGCCGGTCGTCGCCGAGTCGATGCCCCGCCGGCGGAACTGCCGGTAGGAGTAGACCGTCGCCAGCCCCGTCCCGGCGAACGGCAGGGACATCGACACCGCGCTGGCCGCGCAGGTGATCCCGGCCATCGCGCGGCGGCTGGGCGGCCGCCCGCTGACCTGCAGCAGGCGGCGGCGGCTGGACGCGAACGCCAGGATGGAGGCCGCCTCGGCGGCGACCGCCAGCACGACCCACTTCCCGCTCAGGCGGTCCAGCACGCCGAGCGAGCGGAACAGATCGCGGTGGTAGACCACCACGATCGTGACGACGACGGCGGGCGCCGCGACGCGCGCGGCAATACGCCAGCGCGGCGAACCCCGTCTGCCCCGTGCGCCCCTGCTGGTGTCTTCTGCGGCCTCGGTCCCGACGACCCCGGCCCCCGTGCCGCTACTCAACACGTGTGATGTGAAACCTCTCGCCCCGTCCGACTCTCTAGCATGTTCGTTTCAACCGGGACGCACCTGGCAAAACGGTAAAAAAGTTTCGCCCGGCCCGAATCCGGTGCCCATCACGGGATCTGGCCGGCGGGACCTCAGAAGATCGTGTAGCCGCCGTCGAGGACGAGCACCGAGCCGGTCATGAACGAGCTCGCGTCGCTGGCCAGGTAGACGACGCTCGGTGCGATCTCCTCGGGTGTCGCGTACCGCTGCATGGGGACGTCCTCGATCCAGTGCCGCCGGAATTCCGGCCGGTCGACCGGGGCCATCTCGGTCTTGACGTAGCCGGGCGCGAGCGCGTTGACGCGGATGTTGCGCGGGGCCCACTCGGCGGCCAGGGACCTGGTCAGCTGGTGCACGGCGGCCTTGGAGGCGTTGTACGCGGGCTGCCACTGCGGGCGGTTGACGATGATCGACGAGATCGAGCCGATGTTGATGATCACCCCGCCGCCGGCGCCGGCCATCAGCCGCGCCGCGGCCGTGCTGGCGGCCCACACGCCGTACACGTTGGTGTCGAACACCGCGTTCCACTCGCTGTCCGGTACCTCCAGCGCAGGCCGGTGAAAGCAGACGCCGGCGTTGTTGACCAGGATGTCGACGCCGCCCAGCCCGGCGGCCGCCTCGGTGATCATCCGCTCCACGTCGGCGCGTTCCGTCACGTCGGCCGAGATGGCGACGATCCGGCGCCCGGTGCGCGCGGCGATCTGCCGGGCGGCCTCGGTGACCTCCTCCTTGCCGCGGGCCACCGCGGCCACGTCGGCGCCCGCCTCGGCCAGCGCCGTGGCGAACGCCCGGCCCAGGCCCCGGCTCGCCCCGGTCACCACCGCCCGTCGTCCGGTCAGCTCGAACCGCTTCAGCACGCCACCGTTCACATCGCCGTTCACCGGTACCTCCGCAGGGCATTTTCGGGCGCAGGGCATTAACGGGCCCGGCTGGGGCCCGTCCGGCATCCATCCTCGTCCCGGCGCAGGTGGGGCCGGTCAAGGTCCGTTCCGGATCATCCATCCCTCACCCCCGACGCCATCCTCGCCCGGCGGGACCGCGGACCGCTCATGGATTCACTGAGCGGCGGTCACGTTCCATGATCACGGGTTCGGGGGACTCAGGGGAGAGGAGGACAGGGGGATTCCGCAGGCGGAGCACGTACAGGGTTCCCTTTAGCCGAAGTGCCGCGGCATTCTCCGGCTGCTGGTGGCTATCCAGCCGCCGCCCCGGCGCGAGAACGGGGCCGGTCCCGCCGACAGAGCGCCGCCCGCGGGCAGGTCCGCCGGGTCGACCCCCACCCCGAGCAGGGTGCGCGTCACGGCCTGGGCCGCGTCGAGCAGGTCGTCGAGCGCGCGGGCCAGCTGCGCCCCGGTGACGGCGGTGAGGGCCGGGTCGTCGTGCAGCGACTCCAGCACGCTGCGCCGGATGAGCTCCTTGAGGAAAGACGCGGTGGTGCCGTCGGTGCGCTCGACGGCGAGGTTCACGTCCTCTTCCGTCAGCGCCAGGGGCACGTTCTGGCCGTAGAGCGTCAGCAGGCGCCGGCGGGCCGGGGCGTCCGGCAGGGCGATCTCCACGGCCACGTCCACCCGCCCCGGCCGCGCGGCCAGGGCCGGCTCCAGCAGGTCGGCGCGGTTGGTGGTCAGCAGGAACAGCAGGTCGGCATCCGGGGCCGCCCCGTCCATGGCGTCGAGCAGGTCAAACAGGACCGGGCTCGACGCGGGGCCGAGCGATCGCTCCTCGGCGACCAGGTCCACGTCCTCCAGCACGACGGCGGCAGGCAGCAGGGCCCGGGCCAGATCGGTGACCGCGCCCACGGCGACCAGGGAACGGCCGGTGAGGACCAGGCGGGTATAGCCGCTCATCTGGCCCAGCAGGTAGCGCGTGGTGTGCGTCTTTCCGGTGCCGGGCGGGCCATAGAGCAGGAGGCCGCGCTTCAGGTGCTGCCCGGCGGCCAGCAGCGCCTCCCGGTGACCGGCGACCCCGAGCGCATGCCGCTCGGCCCGCATCAGCACGGCGTCGGGGAGCACGACGTCATCACGCCCGATCCCGGGCGGCTCGGCGAACGTGAGGCTGACCCCGCCCATCGGGGTCAGCGACACCTCGAGCAGGTGGCCGCGGTAGACGTTCAGCTCGGCGCGCAGCCGGTCCAGCTCGGCCAGCAGGCGCTGGGCCAGCTCGACCGGCAGCCCCGCGACCTCCAGCTGCAGGCCGTGATTATGGTCATTCGGGCCCTGGATCATCACGACGTAGCGGCCGCCGGCATCGGTGACCAGCAGAACGGCCAGCCGCAGGCACCCTAGCGTCGTGCCCGGGCCGTTGGGCAGGTCGGCCAGGGCGGGTGCGGTCAGCCGCATCGGCGGCAGCCCCTCACCCGCGACCAGTTGCTGCAGGTTCACGCCGCCGTAATGAGGCGGCAGCGCGATTCCGCGGACCTCAACCATCCGTCCTGGCTGCGCGGACCACGCGTCAAGGGCGGTCTGCACGTTCACGTGCTCGAACGGGGCCAGGTCACGCGTCACCACGGACTGGTGCCCGCCGTCAGGCCCGAGGAAATCGCGCACCAGCACCGAAACCTCGTTGCCGCTGCCGGCCCCCGCGGCAGGCGAATGGACCCACTCCAGGAAACTGCGGAACGCCGCCGCGAACTCGCGGGCCTGATGGTCGGGCGCCTGATCGGCCACGGCCTGGACCTCCAGCCTCGGTGGCCGCCGCGACGACGGCCGGGACACGCAGCCGAGCGTAGCTGCCGGATCGTGATGACCCTGCCGCTGCTGCCCGGCGTGGACCCAGCCGACATCGCGGCCACGCTGACCCGCGAGCTCACCGCGCTGGTGTCCCTGACCGAACGCCGCTGATCAGGGCGCGGCGCCGGCGCGACCCCGTTATTGATCTCGTTGTGGACACCAAATCTCTACCTATGTAGAGTAACCGGCGTGGGATCACGTCCCGGTTTCTCGGCACAGACGCTGTCGGTGCTGGCGGCGCTGTGCGCCCAGCCGTCGCAGTGGCAGCATGGGTACGCGCTGGCCAGGCAGACGGGGCTGAAGTCGGGCACGCTCTACCCCATTCTGATCCGGCTGGCCGACCGGGGGATGGTCGAGGCGTGCTGGCAGGACGAGCCGGCCCCGGGGCGCCCCCGGCGGCACCTGTACCGGCTGACCGCCGGCGGGCTGGCCACCGCGACGGGAGCGCTCGCCGTCGCGGCGCGGCCGGGCGCCCGGGTGCCGAGCGGGCGCGGCGTCGCGGCGCCATGAGCTGGCTGGGCCGGGCGGCGGCGCGGCTGCTGCCGGCCGAGCGGCGAGACTGGGCCGAGGCGCTGTTGGCAGGGCCTTGATGAATGCGTTCGAGCAATGGGCGGCCACCCAGGGGTGCGCGCTCGTCGCGCTGGCTACCCGCCGGGCGGCGCCGTTTTATCGCGCACTGGGATATGAAGAATCCGCCACCTATTTCCGCAAGGTGACGAGTGAGATTCAACATCTTCCGTGAGACGGGACGGCAGCTGTCCCGTTGGTGAGTTCGCCGACGATGTCCCGGGCATCGGGTGGCGGCCGGGCCAGCCGGTCCAGCTTGGTGATCACGAGAGTGTTCCATGTCGAGAAGCTCTGATCGGCTCCGCTCACCAGGTGAAGCGCCACGACAGGCGCGGCCCACGACACCAGGAGACCACCATGCCGAAGTACCTGCTCCTCAAGCACTACCGCGGCGGCCCGGCGCCGCACCGTCCCGTGCCCCCGATGGACCAGTGGGCCCCCGAGGACGTGGAGGCGCACATGGCCTTCCTCAAGCACGTCAGCGAGCTGCTCGAGGAGAACGGCGAGTACGTCGACGCGCAGGCGCTCACGCCGGCGCGCGCCTGGGTGCGCTACGGCGGCCCGGACGCCGCGCCCGTCACCACCGACGGCCCGCTGCCCGAGACCAGCGATCTCGTGGCGGGCTGGTACATGATCGACGTCGAGTCGCACGAGCGCGCGGTCGAGCTCGCGGCCTACGTCTCCTCCGAGCCCGGCCCGGGCGGGGAGCCGCTGTACGAGTGGATCGACGTCCGGGAGGTCATGTCCGGGGCGCCCTCGGCGACTGACCCGGCGTGATCGACGAGCCGACGCGACGGCGGGACGAGGGCGCGCTGCGCGCCCTCGTCCCGCGGGTGCTCGCGGGCCTGGTCCGGCGGGGCGAGGACTTCGATGCCGCCGAGGACGCGCTGCAGGAGGCGCTGCTGGAGGCGCTGCGGGTGTGGCCCGAGCATCCGCCGCGCGACCCGCGCGCGTGGCTGGCGACGGTCGCGACCCGGCGGCTCGTCGACGCCCGCCGCAGCGAGGCCGCCCGTCACGGCCGCGAGGAGGCGACGTACGCCGAGCCGCGGCCCGCCGCCACCGAGGAGGGTGACGATACCCTCTTCCTGCTCTTCTGCTGCTGCCACCCCGACCTCACGCCCGCCTCCCAGGTGGCATTGACCCTGCGCGCCGTCGGCGGCCTCACGACCCGCGAGATCGCCGGCGCCTTCTACGTCCCGGAGGCGACGATGGCGCAGCGGATCAGCCGGGCGAAGCGCGCCCTGCAGGGGCGCCGCCTGGACCAGCCCGGCGACCTCGCCGTCGTGCTGCGCGTGCTCTACCTCGTCTACACGGCCGGCCACGCGGGCCGGGTCGACCTGGCCGGCGAGGCGATCCGGCTCGCCCGCCAGCTCACCCTCGCCACCGAGGAACCGGAGGCGCGCGGGCTGCTCGCGCTGATGCTCCTCAACCACGCCCGCCTCCCGGCGCGACTCGACCCCGAGGGCCGGATCGTCACGCTCGACCGGCAGGACCGCGGCCTGTGGGACACCCGCGAGATCGGCGAGGGCGTGCGCGTCCTGCAGTCGGCGCTGGCCGTTCAGCGCCCCGGCCGCTACCAGGTCGAGGCCGCCATCGCCGCCCTGCACGATGACGCGGCCAGCGCCGGGGAGACCGACTGGCCGCAGATCCTCGCCTGGTACGACGACCTCGTCGCCCTCACCGACGACCCGGTGCGCCAGGACCCCGCCGCGGTGCTCGGGCGCGCGGTCGCGGTCGGCCACGTCCTCGGCGCCGCCGCCGGGCTGCGCGAGACCGACCGGCTGCGTGACGTGATCGGCGAGCGGCACCGCTGGCACGCCGTCCGCGGCCACCTGCACGAGCTGGGCGGCGACCTCCCTGCCGCCGCCACGGCGTACGCCGAGGCCGGCCGCCGGGCCACGAACGTCGCCGAGCGCGACCACCTGGTCCGCCAGGCCGCCCGCGCGCGGGCCGCCGGGCCATGCAGGAACGGTCGTCTCACTGAGCGTCCGCCATAGGCTCGCGTACCCTGCTATGACCCGATCGAGCCGAGCAACTCCTCGCTGGTCTCTTGTCCCCTGTGGTCTGGCTGACCTGGCCTACGGGGCGGGTTCTCCGACGGGAAGGGTGTAGAGGTTCCGGGTGCCGCCCTCTACCGGCGCCTGCTTCCAGAAGGCGAATCCGAGCTTGCGGCAGACGTTCTGGGAGGCAAGGTTCTCCGGGGCGATGATGGCCAGCAGCTCACCCGCATACGTCTGGTGAGCCTTGGCCAGCAGAGCCCGGCTGGCCTCGGTGGCGTACCCGAGGCCCCTGCACTCCGGCACTAGCCGGTATCCCCATTCCAGCCAGGTCCTGCCCTCGAAGTCGATGTAGTCGGCGCCGGTGTATCCCACGACAAGCCCGGAAGACAGCTCGACCACCGGCTGCTTGCCGAACGGGACAGTCCGGCAGACAGCGACCATGTGGTCAAACCGGTCCCAGGCCTCCTCCCCGGTGAGGACACCTGGGTAGAACACCATGAAGTCCTCGTTGCAGAAGAGCCCGGCGAACCGGTCCCGGTCAGCCTCCCGGGGCGGGCGCACCAGGAGGCGCGCGGTCGTTACGGTATCCAGATCCGGGCCGGTCACAACATCCTCCCGCCGCCCACCTTGCCGCATTCCGGCGCGTCCCGGATCCCCGGGCCGGCCGCGTCCGCCGCAGGCATCGAGCCACCTGATCTATGCGCGACCTCGATGCACACGCAGCCGCCAGCCTGAGCTTGCCCATGTGCCGCATAGTCACGGCCGGGAACACCTTTAGCTCACTTCGCTGTGCCGCGACGGCGGCCGATGACTTCTGCTGGCCCGCGCGGTCTTATTCTCCAGCAGGCCGCGGGCGGCCTGCGCGGCGCCGGGCGAACCGAAAATGTCGTACTCCCGTGATGTAGTCGGGAGAGTATCGAGCCTTCGAGGAGGCCTGTGATGCGGCCTGTGAACAATTTCCTCAGCATCAGTGCGGCACGGACCGACGCCTTGTTCGTGTCGTCGCTGCAGCCATCCGATGAGCCCGGCGCCGGGCAGATCCGGCAGTCTGTCGTGGCGGCGGTGCGCCAGTTCGGCAGCCGGGGCTGCGCCGGGCGAGTGGCGCAGGAGTTCGGCGAGCACCCGGCGCTCGCAGCCGAACGGATGCGCTGGGCGCGTCAGGCCGTCGCCGGGGTATTCGGCCGGCCGGGACGGCAGGAGCCTGCCCGGCGGAACGGTCAGCGGGCCCTGGGCCGGGCCGCGTAAGCCGGGAATCTGCCAGGCCGTGTGGTCGGTCCGGGCCGGACAACGCCGATTCCGGTGGCGTCATCCGTCACGACGACACAGGACCCGTCAGGATTGGGCTCTAACCGGGGTCATCCGATCCGGTTTCGGGACGCGGGCGCAGGCAGCGTCCTCACGCATCTGGCCCGTAGAGCGCGGCAATGTCTTCGGAGCTGGCCCACCGGCTGTAGGTGGGGGACTGGGGCCAGCCCCCGGGCGAGTCTTGCCACTCCTCCTGCCGCCCGTAGGGCAGCAGATCGATCAGCGCAAAGGCGTAACTGAGCTGCTCGGTGCCACGGCCATTGGTGTGCCAGGTGCGATAAACGGTGTCGCCATCGCGCAGGAACACATTGACAGCGAATCCGCCGCCGGGCGGTGCGCCGACGTCGCTGCCGAATGGACTGTTCGCTGTGGAATACCAGGTCATTTTGTTCCCGGCCCGCTGCTTGTACGCGAGTGCCTCGTCGATTGGGCCCTGGGTGACGATGACAAACCGGGCGTCGTAGTTGTCCAGGAACTCCAGCCGAGTGAACTGCGAGGTGAACCCTGTGCAGCCCGGGCACTGCCACTGCTCGCCGGGGAACCGCATGTGGTTGTAGACGATCAGCTGTGACTCGCCGCCGAAGACGTCGACCAGCCGGACCGGTCCCTGCTCACCCTCCAGGGTGTAGGCGGGCATCTTGACCATCGGCAGTCGCCGACGCTGCGCGGCAATCGCGTCGAGTTCTCGGGTCGCGGCCTTCTCCCGGGCACGAAGTGCATCGAGTTGACGCTGCCAAGTGTCAGCGTCGACGACGGGCGGTAGTGCGGCGGCGGTCATGGAGTCTCCTAACTGATCATGTTCACAGCCTGCGGTCTACCGTCATAGACCCTGCCCGGCCGGCCAACTCATCGGTGCGGGCCACGCTCATCGAACGTTGCATAACGGTCGGCCAGTACCTGTGCACCGATCTGGCCTGCTCGCTCTACCCGGAGCGTGCCGTCGCCTCTTTGCTCCTGCCGGCCCGGTTATGGTGAAGGCGTGTGCTGCTTCGCTGCCATGATTATCCGGACCGCCGCTTAACGGCGGTACCGAGGCTGCCGTAACCGCGGCCTCAATGCCTGCCCCTGCCGGGTCAGTGCCAGGGCGTACCGCCGGATCAGTGTCCCGCCGGCAGCCACTCGCGTATCCATCCCTGCGCTGCCGGACGTCCTGCCTGATTAGGGGAGTCATGTCTCAGTCGCAGCGATCCGATTCACATTCACAGTACGAAGAACCATTCCCGCACCCGTCCGCGGCCGTGCCCGCTGTCACGAACGGCCAGCCCGGCCAGTCTCGCCAGTCACCGCCGACACCCGCCGAGATGCGGTCTGGCTCCATCGTGAGGCAGGACCCGTGCGCCGCCACGATGCTCCTGATGGTCGGGCTCCCCGGAACCGGGAAAACCACCCGGGCCAAAGAGCTCGCTGCGGCGAACCGAGCGCTGCGGCTGACCCCGGATCATTGGATGATCCCGCTGTTCGGCGATCCGATGGCCAGCGGCAAGCGGTTCGCGCTGGAAGGGCGGCTCATCTCGGTTGCCCTGCAGGCGCTGCGGCTGGGGACCAGCGTCGTGCTCGACTACGGGCTCTGGGGCCGCGATGAACGGTCGGCGCTGCGGTGGCTGGCCCATTCAGCCGGGGCCTCCTGCCAAGTGGTCTACCTGCCCGTGGACAAGGACGTCCAGCTCGCCCGGATCGCGCACCGCCAGGAAACGACACCGCACCAGACATTCCCGATGAGCGAGGCCGACGTGGACGCGTGGCGGGAGCAATTCCAGGTGCCTGACGCCGCCGAACTCGACGGCGGTGAGATCCCCAGCCCGCCGACGGGGTGGCCGGGCTGGCCGGAGTGGGCAGCAGACCACTGGCCCTCGTGCACCGACAGCTAACCCGGCTGTCCTGCCTGGAAGCGTCCTGACGGCGTTCGTGCCGGCCAGCGGTACCGCTGGCGTATCACCGCAGGTCAGCCGACGCGTCCGCACGGGTGGCGAGCGTAGTGAACACGCACGTTCGCCACCCGTGATGGTCCAGCATCTCAAAGCCGACCGTGGGGGAGAGCGTACGTCGGCTGACCGAGGCCGGCCTCGTGGCGGACACCGCATGTCGTTTCCGGAGCCGAGGACAATAGCGGAGCCAGCTGCTGCGGGGGAGTGAGTCTCGCCGAGCCGGTCTTACCGCCGCTGTCTGCGTGGCCCAGGTCTATGGGGCCGACACGGAGGGTGCTGTCTCGGCCAGCCGGTCTTGAAGGAAGCGCTGTTCGGGCTCGGTCTGCGCGAGGTCGAGCGCGCGGCGGTACGCGTGGTGGGCCTCACTGTGCCGACCGGCGCGACGCAGGAGGCTGGCACGCGTGGAGTGGAAGTATCGGTAATGGTCGAGATCGAGGCGGTCGAGGATGGCCAGGCCGGCTTCGGGCCCGTCAATCTCGGCCACGGCGATGGCCCGGTTCATCTCGACGGTCCGGGGAGCCGGTCTGCCGGGCGAGCGTTTCGTACAGGGCGGCGATCTGCCGCCAGTCGCGGGGCTGGTACAGGTGCAGGTCCGCGATGGCCGCCTGGACCAGGTAGGGCCCGGTGCGCCCTCGTGTCATGGCCCGCTGCAGCAGCGCTCGGCCCTCGTCGATCTGCCGCGTGTCCCACAGGGTGCGGTCCTGGGCGTCGAGGGGGACGACCTGCCCGTCGCGCAGGCGGGCCGCTTTGCGGGCGTCGTGCAGCAGCGTCATCGCCAGCAGCGCGAGTACTTCCGGCTCGTCCGGCATGAGGTCGGCCAGTGCCCGGCCGAGGTGAATCGCTTCCGCGGCGAGGTCGACGCGGCCGCCGCCCCAGCCCTGGTTGAAGATCAGGTAGACGACGGCGAGGACGGCCGCCAGCCGGTCGGGTAGCTGGTGATCGGGCGGCACGGCGAACGGGATGCCCGCGTCGCGGATCTTGTGCTTCGCCCTGGTCAGTCGCTTGCTCATGGTCTCGAACGGGACGAGGAACGCCAGCGCGATCTCGTCGGTGGACAGGCCCCCGACGGTGCGCAGGGTGAGCGCCACCTGCGCCTCGAGGGCGAGCGCCGGGTGACAGCAGGTGAAGACCAGCTCCAGCCGCTCGTCCGGGATGGTGGCGGCGTCGTCCATCAGGGCCTCCGGTGGCTGTGGCCCGGCCCCGAGGCCGCGGGCGAGCAGCGTCGTCTTCGCGGCCAGGACCTGCTGGCGGCGCAACTGGTCGATGGCGCGGTTACGCGCGGTCGTGATCAACCAGCCGGTGGGGTTGGCCGGTTCCCCGTCGTGTGGCCAGCGTTCGGCGGCGATGGCGAACGCCTCGGCGGCCGCATCTTCGGCCAGCTCGATGTCGCCCAGGATGCCGACCAGTGTTGCCAGCACGCGGCCCCACTGGCCGCGGAAGACGGCGTCAAGCACTACGGAAGCGTCCGTCGAGGAGGGGCCGCACCTCGATCGCGACACCGGGCCTAGTCTCCTGGAGCAGTTCCTGGGCGATGGCGAGTGCCCCGTCGAGGTTGTCGGCCTCGATCAGGAACAGGCCGGCGAGGTACTCCTTGCTGTCGATGAACGGTCCGTCGGTCAGCAGCATCCGTCCGTCGTCGTTGCGCAGCGTCGTCGCCGACTCGTCAGCGTGGAGGCGGGCCCAGCCGGTGACGTCCGGCCGGTCGAGCAGGGCGGCAAGGCTACCCGGAATCGGGCGTGTGGCCCGGTCCGTGTCCTCGGGCGGGGCGTAGGCCAGCAACGCGTATTGCATGAGTCCTCCAGTCACGGGTCGATGCCGGTTTCAAGTATCAGACGAACAGCGTCGCCGTAGACGGACAGCAATCACCGAGGAGATTTCCCGCGCCGGTGGTGTCCGTCCGGCGCTTGGCCGTTCGTCACTGCTGTAGATCCGCCCGTGAGGAGGCGGCACAACCGAGGAGAATCGATGATCACCGAACCCACGCCCAGCCCGAACGCGGCGCGGCTCGAGCGCACGTACGACGCTCCGGCGGAGCTTATCTGGGAGCTGTGGACCACCGCCGCCGGCCTCGGGGAGTGGTTTGCCCCCGACGGCTTCGAAAGCCGGGTGAGCGAGCTCGAACTCAGGCCCGGCGGTCAGCTGCGGTACACCATGACCGCGACCGCGCCGGAACGGGTCGCGTTCATGCGGAACACCGGCAATCCGCTCTCGGCAGAGGTGCGTAAGACGTTCACCGAGGTTGCACCGCCGACCCGTCTCGCCTACCTGTCACTGATCGACTTCGTGCCCGACCACGAGCCCTATGAGCACCTGACGACCATCGACATCGAGGGCGCCGGTGACCGCACGAACGTGGTCATGACGGTCGATCCCCTCCACGACGAAACCTGGACGCAGCTGAGCATTTCGGCGGCCGTTTCATCGTCTCAAACACTGAGCCAGTAGTTGTCGAAGGCGAGTCGCCATCGAATTACCTCTCGATAGTCGAATTTCCCTCAATGGAAGGCGTGAAGGCTTGGTATAACTCGCCCGAATACGCGGGCGCACGTGACCTCACTCCAGCTGCCTTTAGGGGTCGCCTGCTAATTTTTGTGGAGGGCGTTAAGACGAACACGGCTCTGCGCGGCTCCTTAACGACAACCACCGTTCCGGCGGGCGGGGGGAGTATGAGCTAACCCGGGTAGACGAAGCAGAGCTTGGCCTCCGCCTGCTCGTGACCTGAACCCCGCCGTGGCCACGTACGTTCCGCGCCGCCACCGGGAGGCGCCAGCGGTATGTTGGGTGAGCTTGCGGAGGGAAGCGCCGACCATGATCCTCCCGAAGGCGCGCGACCCGCGCTTCGTGACGATCCGCCGCGGTGGGACCTTGACGGATTCGGATCACCATCTACTCGCTCTTTGGGCGGCCGCATGCGCTGAGCACGTCCTGCACCTGTTCGAATCCGCTTACCCCGAGGATCCACGACCGCGTCAGGCCATCGAACATGCCCGCGCCTGGGTTCGTGGCGAGGTCAAGATGACGGAGTCTCGCGCGGCGGGCGGCCATGCCATGGGGGCAGCGCGAGACAAGCGAGGGGCAGCACGTCCCGCCGCGTACGCGGCGGGCCAGGCTGGCGCCGTAGCGCACGTCGCTGCCCACGAACTCGGTGCGGCAGCCTATGCGATCAAGGCCGCACGTGCTGCTGCGCCGGACGGCGAGGCCGAGGCTGCGGGTCTGCTCGAGTGCCGGTGGCAGCGTGACCAGCTCCCAGAGGCGATTCGCGAGCTCGTACTTGACGATCAGCAATTGCGGAACGACATCTGCTGGTCGGTCTTCGACTGCTGAGCAGGCGTCCGGCCTCGTCAGCCGACGGCGGGCAGCACCCCGGAGACGGTCTTCTCGGCAGCTCGCCGTCGCAGGTTCTTGGCGAACCAGCCTCCTTTCGCCAAGTCGTTCGCCGGGATGAGTGAGATTCGCCAACTTCCGTGAGACGGGACAAACAGCATGGACGACACCGGGCACGCTCGTCCCAGAAGAACGCCGATAATGTACATTATGTAAAGTTAACCGCTCCAGGCCGCCAGGAAGGTGGGTTGCTGTCCTGTCTCAGGTTTGTTGGCCAAGTCTCAAGTTTCCTGGCCGGATCTGCAGGATCGCTAGTGTGTCGCAGCAGGCAACGTTTGCCCCGTTTCGGCGAGAGACATCCCGGTATTCCAGTTGGCTGCCGGTCCCTGGCACGCAGCCACGCCGGGGCGCTGCCCCGGTCCTGCGACTCCCCCGGCGCCGGAAGCCAGTCCCCGGAGGTCTCGTACATTCTGGCGGTTGACATGACAGCGAGCGAATGGCAGCTAGCTGATCGTGCGCCCGAAGCAAGCGGGCGTCACGGTGAGCGGTTGTCACCTGGTTCCGGTGGTTTGCAGTCCTGGGTGAACTGTGGCCACCCTGGTCGGCGTGTTCGACCGGCTGCTGGGGGCCGGGGCCACGATCATCGTCATCGACCACGACCTGGACCTGCTCGCCGCCGCCGACCACCTCATCGACATGGGCCCGGACGGCGGCCACATTCTCGCGGCGGGGACGCCTGAGGACGTCGCGCGGGTTCCGGGCAGCGCGACCGGACCGTGGCTGGCCGAGCACCTGGGCCTGCCGGAAGCCCACCGGCCTGATGTCCTGCCTAACGGCTAGAAGACGGGAAAATAGGCTGCCGCCAGCGGTCGATTACCGCAGGCCGCCCGTGGTTCGGCGCTCAGCTGAGCGCGCAGTGATGGCTCGAACAGTCAGAGTGGGGCAGTCCCGTTGCGGTGCCCGCTCCCCCGGCGCCGGCTCACCGTACGGCACCGTAGTCGCGGAGGGCCCCTGGACGGAGCGGGGTGCCGAGCAACTGGCTGACGAGGGTCCGGTGAGCGGCGTGGAGGGTGCGGACGGCCGCGGGCGTGAGGCCGGGCTTGACGGGCGGGCGGCCGCCCCGGGGCCGGCCGGGCTTGGTCGGGATCCACAGGTAGCCGGGGTCGCTGCCCTCGAGTTCGGCGGTGATCGCCGCCCGGGCCCTGAGCCACCGGGCGAGGATCTGCACGGTCGCGACGCCCAGCGGGCATGAGCCGTCGGTGACTTCGACGCTTGCGTCGCCGTCCAGGTGCAGCGCGCTGACATTGAGGCCGGCCAGTTCGGGGACGCCCCGGCCGGTGTCGGCGACGAGCGCGGCCAGGGCGGCGGTGCGCAGCGATGTGGCGGCGTTGGCGTGGACGGGCCTGCGGACGGTCAGGTCGTGGAGGACTCGCTCAGTGTCGGCGGGGGTGAGGGAGAAGCCGCGGGCAGGCGGCGGACTGTCGCGGTGGCCGGGCAGGCCGAGGAAGTCGGCGAAGGCGTTGTAGGAGTCGATGCGCACGCGCATTGAGTTGAGATAGGCGGCGGCATCGGAACCGTAGAGAGTGTTGCGGGTGCGGATCTTGCCCGCGGCCGCGTCGGAAAGCCACGCGTCGGCGCGCGCGGGATCCATGAGCTCGCCGACCGTGATCTGAATGGTGCCGGTGGTCTCCTGGGCGTGCCGCAGGTACTCGTCGAGGAAATGCCGGCGGATCCGCTGGGTTGTGCTGCTGAACTGGCGGCTGGCCAGATCGCGGGTGAAGTCGTTGACCGCGCCGCTGGCCGGCGACTGGGCGTCCGGGATCGGCATGCGTGAAAGCTACATGATAATGATGATAACAGCAAGAAGCAGGCACGCAAAAACTTGCCGCCCCGAGGCGCTCGCAGAAATCTGGGCCGTATCGGTCCGGAACGTACCGAATCGCTTCGTTCCGATACGTCCCGGACCCTTATCCCCCATCGCCGGGAGGATGCCCCTTCGGTCTGCAGCGCTTCTTGCTGTTATCAGTCTAAGAACCGGTATCGGCAGGAAGCGGAGCAACTCCCCCTTTACCTGGCCTTTCGTACGGCAGCCCGGGCTTGCTCCATCTGGTCGACACTGACGGGGCCGCTTCCCGGAAGGCCTGCGGCCAGCCACGCCTCCTGCGCGCGGGCCGTGTCCCCACCCGCCTCCTGCAGCACTATCTTCTTCGCCGTAGTGCTGGGCACGGCCCCGTCGGCGCCGAGATCCATCAGGTGCGCCAGCATCCGGACCGACTGGTTCCGCTGCCCCGTCTTCTGCTCGTTGTACCGGTAGACCAGCACCCAGCGTCCTTCCAGGGAACGGGCCCGGTCGATCAGCGCCCGTCCGCGGTCGGTGTCCTTCTGCTCGGTGCGGATCGGCTCGCTTTCGCCCGACGGCAGGCGCAAGGTGAGCAGCCCGCGGCGGCTCGATTCCTCGATCTCAACCTTCTCCAGGAACGCGATGAAGGTCCGTGCCGACTCCAGCCGCTCGATGTCCTGCCTCGCCTGCTGGGCGATCAGGTGAAGGTCTACCGTCAGGCCGTGTACCCGGCGTCCCCAGGCCGCCTCTTCACCTACCGGACACGGTCCCGCGGCCTGAGCAGCCGCGATGACCAGGCTGTAGTGGCTGTTCTCCACGGAGCCCATTATCGGCCACCGGGCTGACATTAACGGGTGCCAGCGGGCGAGCGATTCAGCGGTACCGCGGCCGCGGCCGCCTTCGTCGTGTCCGACGTGCTGCACGGCGAGCAGTGGGAGCCGCACTTCCGCTCCCCCGGCGTCACCCAGGGCCTGTGGACCCTCTTCGAAACCGCCGCGGCCTGCCTGTCCTCCGAGAGCGGCGGATTTGCCCGGTGCGATACCGGACTGTTTCGGCCAGGACTGCTTCTTGCTGTTATCAGTCTCTGAGCAGCATCCTGCTCAGATCTCCTGGTTGACCGGCAGGACGACGAGGTCCCGGATGTTGACGTGACTGGGCCGGGTCAGCATGTACAGCACGGCGTCGGCCACGTCCTCGGACCGCAGCCCGGTTCCCGCCGCGACGCCGGCCGCCACCGCGGTCGCGTCCGTCACCTTCCACAGGTCGTTCAGGACGACACCGGGCGCGATGGATCCGATCCGCACCCCGGTGCCGGTCAATTGGCGCCGGATACCGTGAGTCAGCGCGTGAACGGCGTGCTTCGACGCCGAATACACCGGCTCCCAGGCGATCACCTGGTGCCCGGCGACCGAACTGGTGATCACGATGTCTCCGCTCCCGGCGGGGATCATGTGCCTGAGCGCGGCGTGCACCGTTCGCACGATGCCGCCCACGTTGGTGTCGATCAGGGCGAGCAGTTCGGCCGGGTCGGCGGCCGCGAAGTCGCCGCCCGTGTAGACGCCGGCATTGGCGATCAGGATGTCGATCCGGCCGTGGCGCTCGATCGCCGTCCCGATCAGGGCATCGACGTCCGCGGTGCTGGTCACGTCGGTGCGGACGGCGATGGCCGCTTCGCCGAGGGCGGCGGCCGCTGCGTCGAGCTTCGGCTGCGAGCGGGCCCCGAGCACGAGCCGTGCGCCCTCCGCGGCCAGGGCCCGGGCGATGGCCAGGCCGATCCCGCTCGAGGCGCCGGTGACCACCGCGACCTGATCCCGCAGGGACTTAGGCATGGGAGCCACCCGCCGGGCGGCCGGCGCTCCGCCCCGTATTGGCCAGCCCCGTACCGGCCAGCACCTGGCGCCGGTAGATCTCGTCCGGTCGCCGGTCGATCCGGGCCACCTCATTCTCTGAAAGGGTGCGCACCCCGCCGACGGTGATGGCGCCGCCGAGAATCCGGCTCACCTTCACCGCCATCGCCGTGATCTGCAGGACCTCCGCGGCGGACTCGCCGAGGGCGAAGATGCCGTGGTTACCGAGGTAGACCACCTTCGGCGGGGCACCGTCGAGTTCGATCTGCCGCAGCATCTCCCGCTGCACGGCCCGGGCCAGGGTCAGGCCCGGATCCATATAGGGCACGAAAACCGGTTTCCGGCCGAGGATCACGACCTGCTCCGGGAACAGCACGTCGGACGACATCCGTTCGGCGTGCGGGGAGCAGAGGATGATGTTCACCGGGACCGGATGGGTGTGCCCGACAACGCTGGCACCGCCGGCGCTCAGGCAGATCGCGTGCAGCATGGCCTCGACCGAGGGCCGCTGGCCCCCGCGGCTGAGCTCACCGAACACGCGCTCGACATCGTCCTCCCCGGCCGCCTCGTCGTTGACCAGGTCGAGCATGATCCGGGTGTCCACCTCGATGAAGTCCTCGCCGGCGGCGGTGCCCAGCTGGGAACCGCTGGCTTTCACCAGCATCCGGTCCGGGCCGGTACGGATCGAGGTGTTGCCCTCGGCCAGGATGACCAGATCCCGGCCCGGTTCACCCAGGGTGCGCGACAGCTCCACCAGGGTGCGCAGTTCAGACGCCATGCCGGGCTCCGGATGCAGTCTCATCGACGGCACCGGCCGGGCCCGGGGCGACGTCCGGAGCTGGCGGTGCGGCGCGGATCGCCAAGTCGCTCACGGGGCGGGAATCGGCCATAGCGTCGGCACCTCATTGAAACGAGCGACTGTTAGATTTTGTGAATTTAGCTTAAAATAACTCCCGCCACAATAGCTAGCCGCACCTCCGGGCCCCGGTACATTGAGGGCCGGTAAGGTGGCGCCGGACCGGGTGGAGGATCGGGAACCGATGAGCCTCGGCGGATCGCTCGCAGCCGAAGAGCGGCGGCGGGTCCTGCTGGACCTGCTGCGTGAATCCGGCCGGGTGGACATCAGCGGCGCCGCCGGTCAGCTCGGGGTGCACCATATGACCATCCGGCGCGACCTCAGGGGCCTGGAACGCGAGGGCAGCGCCCGCCTGGTGCGCGGCGGCGCGATCTTCACCGGAACCGAGGAATTCGAGATCCGCCAGTCCAGGGCGCTGAGCGCCAAGCGGCGGATCGCCGGGAAACTCGGGCCGCTGGTACTCGGGCACGACTCCGTCGCGATCGACGCCTCCACGACACTGGTCCAGTTCGCCGAGAATTTGCCCGCCGTCGATCATCTCGTGGTCGTCACCTACGGCATCCCGGCTTTCCAGGCCCTGCAGTCGCGGGCCGACGTCCGCGCCTTCCTGTCGGGCGGCGAGGTCGACCGCCGGACCGGCAGCCTGGTCGGGCCGGTGGCCCAGCGGACGCTCGAAAGCTTCTCCCTCTCCTGCTGTTTCCTGTCCGCGAGCGCGCTCGACCCGGAGCTGGGCACGATGGAGCCGACCGTCGAGGAGGTCGAGATGAAGCAGGCGATGGCCCGCGCATCGGAGGAGGTGGTGCTCGCGGTGGACTCCACCAAGCTGAGCCAGCGCTCGGCGGTCCGCGCGCTGAGCCTCGACCAGATCCAGACCGTGGTGACCGAACTCGACCCCGCCGACCCGAGGCTGGACCCCTACCGGGACCGGGTTCTGCTGCTCTGATCCCTCCCTCGGGCCGGCCGGGGGCCCAGCAGCCCTGGATCGCGCCGCCCTTAGATCGCGCTGTAACCACCGTCGATCACGACCGACTGCCCCGTCAGGTAACTGGAGGCCGACGAGCAGAGCAGGACGACCAGGCCGTCGAGATCCGCAGGCTCACCTATCCGGCCGGCCGGGATCAGCCCGCGCCACTGCTCGGCAAGTTCCGGGTTCGCCTCCGTGAACTGGCGGGTCATGTCCGAGAGGATGTAGCCGGGAGCCACGGCGTTCACCCGGATCCCCAGCGGCGCCCACTCCACGGCCAGCGCTTTCGTCACCATGTCCACGCCAGCCTTGGAGGCGTGGTAGCTGACCTGGTGCTGCGGAATGTTGACCACCGTCGAGGACATCGACGAGACGTTTACGATCGCGCCGCCGTGACCGGCGTCCCGGCAGGCCCGCCCGAATGCCTGGCAGGTCAGGTACGTCCCGGTCAGGTTCACCTCGATCACCTTCGACCAGGAGGCCCTGGTGCCCTCAAGGCTGTCCTCCCAGATGGTGATCCCGGCGGCATTGACCAGGATGGTGGGCGAGCCCAGCTCCCGGCTGACCTCGGCGAAGGCCGTAGCCAGGGCGTCCTCGCTGGTCACGTCCACGCTGAGCCCAAGGGTCGGCACCCCGGCCGCGGCCAGGGCCTTGGCACTGTCCGTGACGTCGGCCAGCACGTCCAGCAGCGCGACGTGGACGCCGAGCCGAGCCAGGGCGCCGGCCATCGAGAAACCGAGACCCCTGGCCCCACCGGTGACCACCGCGACCTGGCCGTTGAGATCCTCAAGCATGCGAGGGGCCCCCTGGAAGTAGAAATTGAATGTTATATTCTGCGAGTTTCACACAATCATGGCAACCAAAGCTAGGGATGGCGAAGTCCGTCAACCGCTGCGAGTGAGCTTCGGCGGCGGTCCTCATGATCGTCAGGCAGCGATCATGTTGCCCTGGCCGGCGTCAGGAACTCGTGAGGATGACGAGTTGCTGGGTCGCGCGGGTCATCGCCACATAGCGGTCGACCGCTCCTTCGATACCGGTGCCGAACGCCTCCGGGTCGATGAGGACGACCAGGTCGAACTCGAGCCCCTTCGCCAGCTCCGGGGTCAGCGACCGGACGCGGGACGTGCCACGGAACGCGGGATCGCCGATGACGCAGGCGATCCCGTCGGCATGCACGGCGAGCCAGGCGCCGAGGATCGGGCCCAGATCCGAGGCAGATCCGTGCACGACGGGGACGCCGCTGCTGCGGATGGAGGCCGGCACGTTGGCGTCCGGGAGCACGGCCCGGATGACCGGCTCGGCCTCCGCCATGACCTCTTGCGGCGTCCGGTAGTTGATGCTCAGGGAAGCCAGGTTGATCCGGTCGAACCCGATCCGCTCGAGCCGTTCC
>Ga0116134_1000264_pt1 | contig 27629 bp, 34 predicted proteins | sample June2015DPH_19_5_FD_89737 | JGI IMG/M metagenome (GOLD analysis project Ga0116134, IMG submission 89737) | Peatland microbial communities from SPRUCE experiment site at the Marcell Experimental Forest, Minnesota, USA - June2015DPH_19_40 | ecosystem: Environmental > Terrestrial > Soil > Wetlands... | reverse complement strand
CAACCGCTTCGCCTCCATCATCACAGTCAAGGACCGCAAAGTGACCCACTGGCGGGACTACCTTGACCCGATCGCCGTCTTCGACGCCAGCGGATGGCCCGAACGCTGATCAAGGCGGCCACGACCACTGATACCGCGCGGGCCGGGTTGGCGTAACCGTTCCCACCCTCGCCGTCCGTGGTCGTGAGCGCCTACGTCCGTGGGCTGCGCGACCCCCGAAACGCGGGGGCGCGGGCGCATAGCGGACGGCGGCGGCCCGGAACCGCGTCTCGGAACGCATACGCGCAGGTCAGCGGCATATGATTCAGGCAGGAGGACGGAGGGCTGTAGAACCGTCGGCTACGCCTTCGGTGGTTCGAATCCACCACCTGCCACACCCTGCGAAAACGGCCCGCTAGCTGCGGATTTTCGGCTATGCGGGCCGTTTTTTCTCTGTCCCGCCGTCTGTCACCTTGTAACGCTATAGACCCCTGTGTTGCGGGATCCACGGACATCTGGCGGCCGGCGTCCGGGCGGTGAGAACGGTCGGCGACACCGTCGGTTTTCCACGGACGGCCACGGACGGGCCGCGCTGGCGGCGTGTTCCGGCTTGACGTGCGCCGCTGAGTCGAGCGTGCATCCTCGTGTGTCCGCCCGGCGGCCCGTGATCTCCCGGGCGGGGTGGGCGGGGAAGGATAGGTGCGCCGATGAGCTGGGCGGCGGTTCGGGAGAGCGTGACGCTGGCCGGGCGGGCGGAGCGGGCGCGGGTGGCCCGCACGTTCGTGGGCGCGGTGCTTGGCCCGGGGCACCCGTGTGGGGATGTGGCTGTCTTGCTAGTAAGCGAGCTTTTCGGTAATAGCGTGCGGTATAGCCGGTCAGGCGAGCCCGGGGAGACGGTCACGGTCGCGGTAACGGCCGGCGGCGGCATCGTCCGGGTCGAGGTCACTGATCGCGGCGGCCCCGGAGCGCCGGAGCTGCGTCCCGCTGGCGGTGATGCGGAAGATGGCCGGGGGCTTGGGCTGGTGGCGGTCCTGGCCGCGCGGTGGGGCTGGCGGCGGTGTGGCAGGCGGACGGTGACCTGGTTCGAGCTGCGGCCCGGCTGAACCTTCCCCGCCCGGTGGTGACCTGGCGCGGGGGCAGGCGGCGTGTGACTGGCGACTGGCCTGGCTGGTCAGTCCCGGGTTCGGCCCGGCGGGTACATTCCGGCCCCGGCCAGCGGCTTTCCTGTGTCGTGCCGCGGGGATTGCCTGCATACACATGTGGTCATGATGGGCCTGGTCCGGCGGGGCCGGCTGCCGGGTGCGGCCCGTCCGGAGCTTGCGTCCGGGGCGACGCTGACTGGGTGGCCCATCTGGTTTCGACTTTCGCGATCCGCCAGTAGGCGATGGCGATGGCCCAGACGGCGAGGAACAGCCCGGCGATGGCGAAGCCGGCTTTGTTGATGTTGAAGCTGGCCATGAAGTCCCAGAATCCGCCGTGGATGTGCAGTTCGCCGGACAGCAGGCCAAATATTTCGATGGTGCCGATGAGGAACGCCACCGCGATGGACAGGCCGGTGATGACGAGGTTGTAGTAGACCTTGCGGACGGGGCGGGCGAACGCCCACCCGTAGGCGAAGTTCATGAAGCACCCGTCGGCGGTGTCGAACAGGGTCATTCCCCCGGCGAACAGCAGCGGCAGGGACAGCACCGCGTACCACGGCAGGCCCTGGGTCGCGGCGGCGGCGGTCGCGGCGAGCAGGAGCACTTCGGTGGCGGTGTCGAACCCGATCCCGAAGACGGCCCCGACGAAGAACATGTGCCAGGTCCTGGTGATGGCGCGCAGGAACCGGCCGAAGAACCGCCACATCAGCCCGCGGGCCTGCAGCTGGCGTTCGAGTTCTTCCTCGTCGAACAGGCCCTGCCGCATGCCGCGGAACACCTTGACGATGCCGGCCAGCACCACGAGGTTGAGGGCGGCGATCAGGTACAGGAACGTCGCGGCCAGTGAGGTGCCGATGAGGCCGCCGAGCGTCTCATACCCGGAGTTCGGGTCGACCATGGCGCCGAAGACCGCGCGGGCGGCGATGGCCAGCCCGGCCCCGACGATCATGATGATGGAGGAGTGCCCGAGGGCGAAGAAGAACCCGGTGCCCAGCGGTCGCTGGCCGTCGGCCATCAGTTTGCGGGTGGTGTTGTCGATCGCGGAGATGTGGTCGGCGTCGAACGCGTGCCGGGCGCCCAGCGTCCAGGCGGTCAGCGCCACCCCCAGGCCGAGCCCCAGGCCACGGAACTGGAAATGGTGCGGGGCGATCGCGAAGGCGAAGATGCCCCAGCCGCCGAGATTGAGAGCGGCGACGACCAGGCCCATGCCGCTGAGCCGGCCCCGCTCGCTGGGCGTCAGCTTGCTGCGGTTCACCTGTAGCTGGGGGGCCGGGGGTGCCAACGGTGCCTCCTGCGGGCGGGGAGAACAGGCGGCCCCGGCGGCACCGGGCGTACCGCCCTTCCTCCGAGGGCTGGTCACGTCGGCGCGCAGCCAGGCGACCGGGCTCGTCCCCTCGAAGGGGCTTGACCGTTGCGGGACAGCGCCGGGCTTTCACCGGACTTCGCTGCACTGAGCGCCGCCCCGGGCACCGCCCGGGGCACAACGGAACGTACAGCAGCCCCTCGCCGCCGGTCAAGGCTGATCAGCTAATCAGGTATCTAGCCGTCTTTCTGGCAGACTGTCCGCATGCACCTGCTTCCCGCCGAACGCGCCGGGCACCGGATCATCGACCCGGAGAAGGTCTGCGAGGCCATCGAGGGCCTCGGTGACCCCGCGCAGGCCACCGCCTGGGCGCGGCGGTTCGCGCTGCTCGCCGACCCCACCCGGCTGCGCCTGCTGCTCGCCATCAAGGCAGCTGGCCCCATCAGCGTCTCGGACCTGGCCGCCGCCACCGGCATCACCGACGTCACCGTCTCCCAGACCCTCCGCCACCTGCGTGCCAGCGGCACCGTCACCACCGAGCGCGACGGCCGGATCATCCGCTACCAGCTCCACGCCCCTGTCCTCGGTGACCTGCTCGGCCAGGTCACCCCGCCGCGCCGCGCTCCCGGGCGCGGCACGCATCCTGGCGCCGGCCCGGCGCGGCCCTGAACGGATGGCTGCCCGCCGCAGCGCACTGCCGGGTGACATCCGGTGCGTTGCATGACGCGATGGCGAGTCATCCCGGCCTGGTAGATACCCGGGAAAGGGGCCGGGGCCGCGCGGCAGGCTGGCCCTGTATTCAGGTCTGGGAGTCCACCGGGAGGTCCAGATCGGCCACTACTGGCGGGACGGGGCCGTCCGGGGGTCCGGCCTCAGCCGGAATCCCGGTCGGCGGACGGGCACGGACCCGGGCCGCTGCCCCCGGTCGTCGGACAGTGTAGGAACCCGACCTAGTTGGCCGCTCGCGGGCCTGCCTGGCCACTACGTGGCCATGTTCCGCTAGCTGGCCACTTGGCGGAGAGGCCGCCCGCGAGGAAGCTTATGCATGCCGAGAGAACGGGCATTTACCTGCGATTTTATGGCGCTGTCCCCGGCAGGGCCAGTGCAGCGCACCACCGTCGCCCCGGAGGGCATCTTGCGAAGGTGATGGCGTACGTGGCTGGCACCGGGGCCCAGGCCCAGCGGATGCGGCGGCGCGGGCTGCCGCGCTGGCTGGGCCTGGGCTGGCTGATCTGCGGGAGGTGGATCAGCAGTTGATGAGTTCCGGGCGCTGGTTGAGGATCTGGGAGCGGGCGGTGATGAATTCCTGGTAGGCCGCTGTCGCGGTGGGGCGGAACGCGGCGGCGCGGTGGCAGTTCTGGAAGGCCAGCCGGACGCCATAGTGCCGTTCGATGGCGCCGCGCATCGCGTCGCTGGCCATCAGACGCAGCAGCTGCCCGCGGGCGGCCTCGTCGGGCGGGGGGACCTGGTTGTCGGCCAGGTCGGCGCCGCTGGCGTCCAGCTCACCGATCAGGCCGGTGATCAGCTGCCAGGCGTACGGCAGGGAGGCGGCGATGCAGGCGGTGAACGCGGCATCGTCGATCTCGCCGCACTGGGCCTGCTCGATCAGGTCGGGGAGACGGTCAGGGACATTCCTTGCCCTCGATGGGTAGTGATTTGCGGTTGCGGGCTGTGTTTCGGTTGCGGCAGTGCCGGTGGTGGTGGGGTGGCCGGGAGGGTGTTCACGGCGCGGCGGTGAGGAACGCTTCCGGGCTCATGGCGAAGCTGGGGTCGATCTGGGCGGCGAGGTCTTCGCCGGCGGCGGCGCTGGCCCAGGCGCGGGCGTTCCTGAGGTGGAACTCGGTGGCCTGGCGGGTGAACTGGGGCCAGTCCTTGACGGGGGCGTCGGCTGCCTGCCGGAGCGTGGTGAGCGCGGTGCGGGCCTCATCGCTGAGGTCGGCGAGGCGGAAGGGGCGGCCCTGTTCCATGGCGCGCACGGCGGGCTCGTGGCCGAGGCAGGCCAGCAGCGCCGTGCCTGCGTGCTCCCGCAGGAACGCGGTGTCGGCGTCGCCTTGGGTCTTGTTGCCGATCAGGGCCACGTTGACGTCGTAGCCGTCGGCGTAGCCGGCCCACTGCCGCCAGACGCCGACGCCCTTGCGGGTGGGCTCGGCGACCAGGAAGGTGAGGTCGAAGCGGGTGAACATGCCGGAGGCGAACGACTCGGCGCCCGCGGTGCAGTCCACCACGACGTACTCGCGGAACGCCAGGACGGCCAAGCCGAGCACCCGGCACGTCAGCAGGTAGACGATCTTGAGCAGCATCCAGCAAGCCAACTACTACGGCGCCCATCATGTCGGCAAAAGTGCAGGTGACGCCTGGATCCTGCGGTATCCCCAGCCGGGGTTCTCGCGGGCCAGCCGCCGGACCAGTGCCCGGATGTTGCGCCGGGTCGCTGGCCGACCGGTCCTGCCGCGCTTGGATCTGGCAGCCCATCGGCGGCGGACGATGTCGCGGTGCCAGCGCACGATCGTGTCCGGGGTAATCAGCAGCCGCAGTCCCTGGCGCCGCGCTTTCGGTATGACGCCGAGCAGGGTAGCGAGCAGGGCACGATCCGCCCAGTGCAACTTCAGCCGCAGCGGCTGCCGGCGCTGCAGCACGCTGATCTGGTGGCACAGGATCAAGATTTCCGCGATCTTCCACATCTCCTCACGCCGCGACAGCCGCAATCCCGCGGCGACCCGCGTAATCAGGAGGAACACGAACCGCAGGCACATGATCAGTGATCATCACGGCCGGACAGCCGGAAGAGCAACCCTGCTAGTCAGAGCCGTGGACGAGATTCCCGGCACGCACAGTCCGTGCCATCTGGTATGACCCGTCATCGACCTGCACGGATCGGCTCGCGGGAGGGTGGCTGCGTCGCGCCATTCCGCGTCTGTTCCGGATCATGCTGCTGACGTCCCGGATCCTACGGCCTGGCCTTGCTGGCCTTGCGGCGAAATCGATCGCGGGCGACGGCAAGGTCGTTGGCGTGGCGTTCGGCCCAATCCCGGATCGTGTGCACCACGGGGCACAGGGTGCTCCCGAGGTCGGTCAGCTGGTACTCGACCCTGGGCGGAACTTCGGCGAACACCTCCCGGCTCACGAGACCGTTCTCCTCCAGGCTCCGGAGCGTCCGCGTGAGCACCTGTGCTCCCAGACCCGATGCGGCGCGCAGCTCGGAGAACCGGAGAGGGCCAGGCTGCAGCGTGTTCACAATCAGGATGGTCCAGCGGTTTACGAGCAGTTCGAGGACGTCACGGGCCGGGGAGCCCGGCTCGTAGGGTCCGCCAGCTGCTTCCAGTTCGGGGGCCATACCGATAATGGTACCTCTTTGAGATTATGGTCACACACAAGTGACTGTCCCTTCGATCGGGACAAGTGCACATCGACATACCAGGAACCAGCAGCGTGACGCCGGAGCAAGACTCCAGGCCGGGGACGCGCCGAGGCCGGTGCACCCGGTTCCCAGAGTCCGCCGGGGAGCTGAGGCTCGTCTGGCACCTCTGCCAATAGTATTGTTTCGGGATCATAGTCTCTAACAAGTGACTATCATCGACTGAGTTGATAATCACGGAAACTAGCGTAGCGTCGAGGCGTGGAGCGAACACACATGACCAGATCCACTCTTCAGGGCCTCGTCCCGTCTGGAGCAGCACATGCCGAACGACCTTGAAGCCGATCACAGCCGCATCGTCAACCACGTGCTCGCCCCACCCGCAGGCGTGTTCGAGATCGATCCCGTGCACACCTTCCTCGGCTTCAGCGCACAGCACCTGGTCGTCGGGAAAGTCCGCGGGCACTTCTCGGCGGTGTCCGGCACTGTCACGATTGCCGACGATCCGTCGGCATCGACGGTGGAGGTGAGTGTCGAGACCGCCTCGATTACCACGATGGCCCCGATCCGCGACGATGACATCCGTTCTGAGCGTTACCTCGATGTCAAGCAGTACCCGGCCATGGTCTACCGCAGTACAGCAGTGACTGAGGTGCCCGGAGGCGGGTGGCTGGTGACAGGAGATCTGACGCTGCGCAATGTGACGCGGCCGCTGGAACTGGACGTGCGCTTCGGGGGCGCGGTCACGGACCAGTTCGGCAACGCCCGCCTCGCGTTTCACGCCAGCGGCTCCATCACCCGCCGCGACTTCGGGATCACCAGCGAGCTCCTTAGAGAAGCCGGCGGGCTGCTGGTGGGCAAAGACGTTGCGATCGACATCGATGCCGAGGCCATCCGGCCCCTGTGAGCCGTCATGCCACAGTCGGCCTCCAGCATCAAACCGCAAACTAAAACAACAACCGGAAGGTACGACCCGATGAGTGCTGAAGAGAACCTCGAGCTCATGCAAACCCTCGACGACGCCTGGAACGCCCAGGACTGGGACACCTTCGACCAGCGCCACAAGCCCGACACGACCGTCTACTGGCCCGCCCAGCCGCCCACGCACGGCATCAAGGCCCACCGCGCCGAGGGCGTGGCCATGTTCAAGACGTTTCCGGACAACAAAGTCGGCAACCGACCCTACAAGACGCTGTTCGCCAGCAGCGACTGGACATGCTCCATCGCCCGTTTCACCGGCACGATGACCGGGCCCATGGTCCTCGCAGATGGAACCGAGATCCCCCCGACAGGCAAGCCCTTCGAGGTCGACTTCTGCACCGTGGCCCGCTGGGACAACGGCCAGATCGTCGAGGAGAACCTCTTCTACGACCTGATGGGCATGATGAGCCAACTCGGCCTCAACGGCTAATCCAGCCTTCAGAATCAGCCGCGCACGGGCGGGCCACCGGCCCGATCGTGCTGGCGGAGTTCCGTGCCGCAGTGGCCCGGCACGGGATCGCTGTTCTCAACGCCTTCGACATCGGGACTGTAATTTCTTGACAGACCCGATGGGTTGGGGCGTGCGGGATGGCCTGGGACGGATGCAGACTTGGTTCGTCTGTGCGCGGGAGCGTGACGAGAAGGCAGCAGCAGTGGTGAGCCGCGATCACCTGCGAGCGTGGCGTGGTCCTTCGGTGCTGCGCTGCTGAGCGGCGCGGCACGGGCGGAAGTGAGCTTTGCGGGACTGATGATCTTCGTTTAGGCTAGAGCGTGAGGTCTGGCACGCTGCCCTCCGATACCAGGGCCGCACCGGGGCTCCCCGGCGCCGCCTGGATTACGCGCCCGAGGTCACGAACTGACCTGGGCGGGTCCGGCGGGACGGTCGCTGCAACCTGGGGAAGCTGCCGGGCGCGCGCAGGAGATGGACCAGTTGCTGCGGGCGGCCGCTGGTATGAGGCGGCGATCTAGGCTGGGGCGGGGCTTTGACGGTGTTATCCGCGCTTCAGCGACATGGAAGCGGCACAGGCGAACGATGCAGCCCGCAGCGTCTGCCGCTGCGAACCGTCGGCCTGGGGCCAAGCTGCCCGGAAGCCGTCGCTGGGCGTTGCTGCGTGGCCGTACGCGAAGATGAGACCCGGAACCGCTCAGGCCTGGACCAGACCGGATTAAACTGGAGCGCCGATCACGAAACCACCGGCCGGAAATCGCGGCCAGGAAGCCTGAGACCAGCCAAAGATGCCACGCCGCCCTGAAGGGGTGGACACGTCCATCCCCAACGTCGCGCGGATGTATGACTACTACCTCGGCGGCAAGGACAACTTCGAGGCCGACCGGGTGGCCGCCGACGAGATCATGCAGCTTGTCCCTGAGGCACAGATCGAAGCCATCTCGAACCGCAAGTTCTTGCGGCTAGCCGTCCGCTACCTGATGACAGAGGCGGGTATCGGCCAGTTCCTGGACATCGGCGTCGGTCTGCCGACCCAGGGCGCGGTCCACGAGGTGGCCCGCGAGGTCAGCCCGGAAGCGCGTGTCGCCTACGTCGATTATGACCCGCTCGTCGTCTCGCATGCGCAGGCCCTGCTCGCCGAGCCCGATCGCAGCGTCGCCGTCCGGGGGGATCTGCGTGAGCCTGCCATGCTGCTGGAAGATCCCGTGATCAGGGGCCACCTGGACTTCGGCCGCCCGGTCGCGGTGATTCTGCTCGCGATCTTGCACTTCATCTCCGACGACGATGACCCCGCCGGGATCATCGCCACGATCAGGGATTCGCTCGCGCCGGGCAGCTACCTGGTGATCAGCCATATCGTCCACGGCCGAGTGCTGGACACCGAAGTGGACAAGGAAGTGGCTGACCGGGTGTACGAGATCTACAGCCAGGCCAGCGAGCGGCTGTACCCGCGCACCCCGGTGCAGATCGCGCGTCTGCTGGATGGCTTCGAGCTCATCGAGCCAGAGGTCATGGCCCGGTACGCGCAGTTCCCCGAACGCGGAGCCGCCGCGAGCGTAAGCCCCGTCGGCTGGCGAGTGCTGGCCCGCAAGTCCTGAGCAGGGAAAAGCGGGCCAGAACCAGCAGGTCCAGGTTGTCCTGGCGAATCCGGTGGGGCTCGATTACTGGATCTGGCCTGGCCGGACTTCCCGGCTGGGATCATCGCTGAGTGATCATTTTGGTTGTCTACCTGCTCGTACGTTGTCTGCTCGGCTGTCTGATGGTGCTGACCCGGCACCAGGTGTCCAAGGATGCCGAGCTCTTGGTGCTCCGGCACGAGAACGCGGTCTTGCGCCGTCAGATCGGCCGGGTCCGTTACGAGCCGGGCGACCGGCTGTGGCTCTTGGCACTGTCGCGATTGGTTCCCCGCCACCGGTGGGGTGAGGTGTTCATGGTGACCCCAGCGACGCTGCTCGCCTGGCACCGGCGGTTGGTCGCGCGCAAGTGGGACTACACGAGCCGCCGGCGTCCCGGACGGCCGTCTACGGCAGCCGCGATCCGGAAGCTTGTGATCCACATGGCGACGGGTAATCCAGCGTGGGGGCACCGGCGGGTGCAAGGCGAACTCGTCAGGCTCGGCCATCCGATCGCGGCCTCTACGGTGTGGCAGATCCTGCATGATGCCGGTATCGGCCCCGCGCCCCGCCGCACGGGCCCGACTTGGAAGCAGTTCTTGACCGCGCAGGCCCGCGGCGTCCTCGCGGTCGACTTCGTCCATGTGGACACCGTGCTCCTGCGGTGCATCTAGGCCCTGATCGTCATCGAGCACGGCACCCGCCGCGTTCACCTGGCCGGCACCACCGCCAACCCTGATGGCTCCTGGACAATGCAGGCAGCCCGCAACGTCCTTATGGACCTCGGCCAGCGCGCGACCTCAGTCAAGCTCCCCGGCGTAGAGGTCCTTCGCGAGGTGGGACACGGTGAGGTAGGCGTAGGGGGTGGTGGTTCAGGTGAGTAGTTTCTCGATGGTGTCGATGGCGGCGCGGGATTCGCGGTGCATCCTGGTGATGTCCAGGCCCTCGTCGCCGAGGAGGACCAGGACCGCGGTGGCCCCGACGGCGTAGATGGCGACGTAGCCGCCGCTGCTGCGGGTCAGGGCTTCTCGCAGGGTGCCCTGGCCGGCTTCGCGGGCCAGGCGCTGGGCCAGGGACAGGGCGGCGGAGGTCAGCGCGGCCAGGTTGTCAGGGTTTACGCCACCGGTGTCTTCCCGGATGATCAGGCCGTCGCGGCTCGCCACGGCGGTGCCGGTGATTCCGGTGATCTTGTCCCGTAGCGCCTGCATCTCGGCAAGCAGCGTAACGCTGGTCATGGCGCATCTCCGCTCTGTTCCCTGAAGGGTATGGCGTCTGGCCTGAGTCGGTGTCACGGCCGGGCCGCGGCTGTAGCAGGCTTTCCGGTACAGGCAGATCCTGGCGTCCGCTTGACGGCCGGGTGCGCCGGGGCAGGCCCGGGATGCCCTGGCGCGGCAGCCCGGGGGCCTGTTCCGGTTCTCCGTCCGGAGTCGGCTGGCCTGGTCCGCCCGATGGCGGGGGCGCTCCCCGGCGGGAGGCGGCCGCCAGCAGGTCGGCCTGGTGCATCCGGGCCAGTTGGAGCATGGTCGGGTAGACGCCGCGGCCCAGGGCGAACGCGATGTCGCGGGGGTGCGCCGCCCGTCGGTCAGGGCCAGGATCTCGTCCTGGCCGTCGCCGAGCCTGCCCCCCGGCGTCATCGCCTGCGCGGCGGCCACAACCCGGTCACGGTCATAGCGGACGGGCAGTGAGGCGAGCACCCGGATACGGCGCGCCGCCTCGGCTAGCAGCCGGTCGGATTCCGCGCCTGGCTCCAGCGGGAGCATCGCATCCACTGGCCTCGGCTCGGCCCGGTACTCCTGGACGGACCCGCTGGCCAGGGCGAACATGGCATCGGCGGCCCCTCGCAACAGGCAGGAATATACAGCAAAAATCCTGGTAAAACAGCCATCTCGCTGCCCTGTTCCACGGCAAGCCAGAGCCCGCACGGGTCTGGGAGCAGCAGGGTAATCACATTTCGGTAATTCATGAAGGTATGCCAGCGTTTACGCGCCGGACCGAGGGCGGGCTTCGCTACTGTTGCCCCAGTTAACTGGCGGCGGATCGCCGGTATGTGCGGAGGGAGCGGGCGCGTGAACATCGAGACGGCCCTGAAGGAAGCGATGAACATTGAGGGCGCCCTGGGGGCGGCCCTGGTCGACTGGGAGAGCGGCATGCCGCTCGGCACCCTGGGCGGCGGCAAGTACCTGGACTTGGAACTGGCAGCCGCGGGCAACACCGAAGTGGTCCGGGCCAAGATACGCACCATGCAGTCGCTCAACCTGAACGACACGATCGAGGACATCCTCATCACGCTGGGCAAGCAGTACCATCTGATCCGGCTGATGGCCAATGCCGACGGTGCGCACAACCTCTTCCTCTACCTCGCGCTTGACAGGCCTAAGGCCAACCTGGCCCTAGCCCGTCATAACCTCAAGCGGATCGAGAACAACCTCGCCGTCTGACCGGATTCCGGGACGACCGGCACGATCATGCCAGTGGCCCCGATAAGGCTGGACTGGGGTATTCACTTAACCGGAGTAAGTTCCGGGCATGGACCAGCCGCGTGCCGGTACCCACTACCCGAGGTCGACTGGCGAGTTCCAGGCCTGGTTCCGCACCGAGGCGGACTGCCTGGAGTGGCTGCGCTGGCCGGGCGGTTTCGCCTGCCCGTCCTGCCGCCATGCCGGGGGCTGGGCGACGGTCGGCATGAGTGCACTGGCTGTAACCGCCGTACCTCGGTGACGGCGGGCGCGATCTTCGACCGGACCCGGACGCCGCTGACGGTGTGGTTCACCGCCTGCTGGCTGTTCGCCACCCAGAAGGACGGTATCTCGGCGCAGAGCCTGCAGTGGTCGCTGGAGATCGGCTCCTACCCGACCGCGTGGGCGATGCTGCACCAGCACCGTGGAGGTCGGCGAGACGTTCACCGGCGGGCAGGAGCCGGGGTTGCGCGGCGGCCGGGCCAGGGGCAAGAAGGTGCTCACCGGCATCGCGGTCGAGGTGAGCGCGCCGAAGGGGATCGGCCGGTGCCGGATGGCGGTGCTGGCTGATGCCTCCGCGGAATCGCTGAACCCGTTCGTGACCGGTGCCGTCGAGCCGGGCAGCACCATTATCACCGAGGGCGGCAGGTGTCGGCCAATACCGATTCCATTCCGGTTAAGTGAATACCCCAGAGGCTGGAAATCATCGGCTATCCGGGTGGGGCCGTATTCTTGAGTGGAGGCTATCTCGCCTTCGCCGAATCGCCCGTGGTCCCGGATTTTCATACACGATTCACCGGCTCCAGGCGGCTGCCTGCTGAGGTGCGGCATGGCTCTGTAGCTGCGCCGACGGTTGCCCCGCTGGTCGGACGAGCTGATTGTTCTCTGCACGGGGATGTCGGCGCCTGTGCGGAAGCCTGGCGGCCAGACGCGCCGGGCACCGGAATCCGTTCAGGCAGCAAGTCTCGCTGAAGCCGGCGCCCAGTCCAGATCCGCGGGATTCCCGACCGGAAGCATGGCCGTCCTTTCCTGGTGAGTTCCTTCACGTCAGCGGGTCAAGGCCATCCCGCCGGGTTCGTCGAAGACTCCTACGCTGAAGTCGCGGATCTCGCGAAGCGCCATAGCCAGGTTTGCCTGCGGCCGCTCCAGGGTTACCAGCAGCAGGAGTTGCCGCCCAGGGCCCCGCCTGAGCAGCCGGATCAGGTGGTAGTGACTGTCCAGGGTCACGATGACGTCCTCGACGGCGCCGTTCATGGCAAGCTCACCGGTCATCAGCGACAGCACGCTGACGACATCGGAAGCGCCCGCCGCTGCGACCGGCAGGGGCATGTCATCCCCGTCGTGCTGGGAGCCCAGGATCATCCCGGTTGAGGCGTCAACGAGGCAGGCGAGCACGAAACCCTGGATCTGCCTGACCGGGGTGAGAATTTCGTCAGCGGGAAACGCGGCCACAAGCGGTTCCTCTCAGGTATATATGGCCAGATTCTACGTAGATGCCCCCGCTGCTTGGCCTGGAGATACCGTAATTTCCCCGTCGGCCAGGGACGCCGTTGTTTATTGCCAGGCTCAGAACGCCGCGCTGCTGGCCAGGTTCCGCAGCGGGGAGCTGGACAGCGTGCGGGGGTGGAGCGCCGGATCCTGTGGCCCTACGGGCAGGTGGTCTGGGTGTCGCTGAGCGCCGAGCTGGTTTCCGTGACCGCAACGGCGATCCCGCATACTTCACCGGGCACGGAATCGAAGCCGCCGTGACCATGACCCGGTTTTGCCGCGGTCGTCCACGCCTCAGCTCGACCGGCCGCAAACGTGACGCGCGACGCCAGCGCGGGGCATCCGCCGATGCTATCCTGCCCGCTCCTGATGCCGTGGCACAGCCGACGGTCAGGCCCGTCTGCGCGTTGGCTACCTGGCCCTGCGCGTCGTCCCCGGCTAGGCCTACACCGAGGAGGGGACCCTCCGGTCCCGGGGAAGCCCCGCCGGGTGCCGTGACCCAGGACAGCGAGGCGCTGGCCGACGCCATCTTTCAGCCTCGCCCCGCCAGGACCAGGCGACGACGGCAGCACCGTCCTCCTTCTGACTCGCGAGCCCGCCGCCCGGCCACGATCTGTCCGACGCCATCGCGGCTCACGGCCGCTGGCCCCTAGCCGTCGGTGCCAGCCGCCAAGCAGGCAACTCACACCGCCAGCACCAGTCCACGGCCTGCAAGGTCCCCGGTGCCTGCGCGGTAATGCCGGCCTGGTCCTGTTGCGGTACCAGCGGCGTCTGGTGTCCTGCCCAGGAGCTGACTTCAATTCCGTCCCCGTTTGGGAAGGCGGCGGTCACATAGCCGTTGGCGGGCTCCCTGACATAGCTGAGGTAGGCAGCCGCGCTGGCAAGCTTGCCGTCGTTGGCGATAACCAGTGCGCCAGGCGCGAGCTTGGGTTCCAGCAGGCGGATCACCGGCAGGAAAAGGTCCTTCCAGCCGTCCAGCAGGACGAGCCCGACCGGGCCTGCCACCGCAGCAAGGGTCTCCCGTGCATCGCCGGCCAGGACGCTCACCGTCTCGCCGAGACCCGCCTGCTGCAGATTCGACCGGGCCGCCTGGACCTTCTTGCTGCTCAACTCGGTGGTCACCACATGACCGGCGCCGTTGTCGGCCACTGCGGCGGCGAGGTAGATGGTCGAGACGCCGAACGAGGTGCCGAACTCCACCACCGTTTGCGGCCGGCTCGCCCGGACCAGCGCGTACAAGAGGTTGCCGGCCTCGGCGGAAACGGGGAATGAGACGTCCTGGAAGGCCTGGGATCGCTCAGCAGGCGAGGCCGCCGCCCGCGCCCGCGCTGGCGGCCACGAATGACGGCTGTCGTGGGTGGCCGCAGCGTACAAGCGGCTAAGCACCGCTCCGACTCGAGGTGCCGCCAGAGCGCTGGGCATGCGGCCATCCTAGAGGCAACGCCACCCGCCGGGCCGTGTTGCGGCGCGTCTGGCTATTCGTTCAGGACGGGCAGCAGAAATCAGCGTCTGGTCGAGGAGTTCACGGCGCAGGGTGCCGGCGAGGCGTTCACAGGCCGCGTTCATGCGCGGTGCCTGGCCGGCGGTGTGCAAGATCCTGGTGCCGGTGGCGCAGGAGAGGCGTGCCCGCCAGCCAGTGCAGAAATTGCCGCGGCTTCTGGCCGTGCAGCGGATTTATTTCCGTAGAATCAGGGCATATTCAAGGGGAGGGATCTCTTCGTGTCCGCGTTTCCCGTCGAAGTAATGCTCGCCCCGGTGCGGCAGATTGACGGCTTCGTGCTCGCATGCCTCGTCGACGCCTCAAGCGGCATGATCCTGGGCTCCCTGCAGGACCAGGACGACATGCGCCTGCCGGTGGCAGCGGCGGCAGCGACCGACGTCGTCAGCGTGCTGTCCATGATGACCGGCGAGCTGGCCACGGGTAGTGACGTCGAGGATGTCATCGTGACCCTGAACAGTCACTATCATCTGATCCGGCTGTTCAGGCCCGGGCCGGGTCGGCGGCTCCTGCTGCTGGTGACACTGGAACGGCCGCAAGCTAACCTGGCCATGGCGCACCGCGAGATCCGCGACTTCAGCGCCAGCCTCTGCGGGGAACAGGATTGGGTGGCCTGATCCCCGGAAATGACTGGAACAGCTCGCCGGGACAGGAAACGGCTATGATCCCGCTCAGGAATCCTGTCGCTATCCGGCTGGGTAAACTCGCCGGCTCGGGCCGGACAGGCATGCTTTACCTGTCCGGAGAATGCGGCGGGGTTATCCACCTTTTCGAGGGCGATGTCGTCTCCGCGGATTCCAGGGGCACTCCCGATCTGGCCGCCAGGCTCGCGCAGGCGGTGGTATCTGCTGGCCAGGACATGGTCAGCTCGCTCGAACGGAACTGGCTGATCAGGGAGGCCACCGTCGACGCGGCCCTGGAGTTGCTGTCAGCCGGGACCCGCGCGCGGTTCCGGGCTTCCGGGGACGAGCCCGGCCCCGGCGACAGGGACGGCATGCCTGTTCCGGTGCTCATGACCGAGGTGAGCCGCCGGTACGAGGTAATCCGCCAGATGTCCGCAGTGCTCACTCCCGATACAGCTGTCGCGCGGAATCCGGGACCCCTGTCCCGCGCCATTCATGTGTCCGGCATCCAGTGGGCTATCTTGATCCGGGCAGGCAACCCCGCCACGCCGCGCAGCCTCGCGCTGGAACTGGGGCAGAGCGTCTTCACCACGACGATCGAGGTATTCCGGATGGTGCCCCTGAATTTGCTGTCGGTTGTCGGCGCTCCTGCCTTGCCGGCGGACCGGGCTGGTGAATTTAACCGCGGCAGGCCGGCTATATCCTTTATTCGTGCGCTGGCCAGGTGAGCGCGCCCATGGTTAACCATGGGCCGGAAGGAAGATAAATCTTTAATAAGGGGAATCCGGTGGAGCGGATGGCTGGCGGGATAACTGTCGAGGAGCTCGTTCTCAGGGAATTGCGGTCGCTGCGCGACAACGTGGTCGGTGTCCATGGCGGCATGGTCGCTACAAGTGACGGGCTACTGGTCGCTCACGATATTCCTGACATGGAGCCGACGCGGATCGCCGCCATCGTGGCGACGACGTTCGGCCTGGCCAGTCAGGCGGCGCTGGCGACCGGCCGTGGACGGTTCCGCGAGGCGGTAGCCAAGGGCAGTTCCGGCTACCTGGTCGTATATGCGGCCGGACGCGGCGCCGTCGTGGCCGTCATAGGCGACAGCGAGCTCAACATCGGAATGCTGCATTATGAGATGCGGGATATGATTGAACGCATAGCAGGCTACTCAGCGGAGTTTGCCCGGTGGGCTGGCCCGCGTGCGGTGCACGACACCGAGCCGGATTCGTTATACGATTCCGTGCGGCCTTGGCCCATGTTTTCCTCGTGCTTCCGAGCGCATCAATTGATGCGCCTGAGCCCCTTCAGTATCCGGTGCAGCAAATCGGCATGCGGTGCCTCAGGTGGCGTCTGGATGACCTCCGGATGCCACGGGAAAATATCAGGCATCTCAGCCTTTGCGGGTCGGGCCGCCAGCGTCGTCCCGGGCTTACGCTGAGGCAGCGGAGGCGCCGCGCCGTCCGTCGGCTCTGGCCGCAGGATCACACCGTCCGCCTGCTCTGGCGGGCTCTCCAGTTGCGGGCTCTTCCCCGAGCTATCCAGGTCCTTTCCGGTCCGCGCCCGCCGCTCTCCGAGGCGCGGCCGACGCCGCCCCGGCCTGCGCTCGTGTGATTCAGGCCCCTCGCGCGCTGCGCCTGTGGCGGCGGGGGCGGCTGCGGCCGGGGTACCGGCGGCGGGGGCGGCTACGGTACACAAGCCTGCCTGGAGGAGTTCCCCTACCCATTCCATCACGTCGCACAGGGCAAAGCCGTTTCGCCAGGCCAGGTCCTGGACGGTGGCGTGCCCGTCGATCTGCCCGGCGACCGCCCACGGCCCGGGTTTCACGACCGCCCACGAACGGCTCAGCTCGCACAGCTGCGGACGGGCAACTGCCCGGATGTTGTGCCGGGCCAGTGGTTCCGCCTTCTGCTCGACAGCAGACCAGATTGGCGCGAAATCGAGACGGAGCACTGATCCGGTCCAGTGCGACCGCCGGGGCCAGAACCGGATGCTGGCCGCCAGCGGCTCAGCCGATAGCGGTACGGCCAGGGCGACGAGCACGTCGAATGTGATCGACCGGAGGAAATCCCGCAGTTCGGCCTGGGTGAGGATGCCCTGACTCACGAGAAGGGCGCTGACGCCGCCAGGCACCCGGTCACTCTTGATTATTTCGTCCCATTGGCCTGCCGTCAGCCGATGCGTGCAGATCAGTCGGCTGCGGAGATCCGGCACCGCAGGTGATTCGGCAAAGGTGAGATAGCCTCCGCTCAAAAATACGGTACCACCCGGATGGTCGCTGATCTCCAGGGCTCCAGAGGCGCGCTGCCGCGCCAGTATGGCAAGCTCACCGGCAATCTGAATTCTCACGTCTCCTTCTGGTGAGCTCAGTCGAGATCACATCCTCTGCCCTGCCGCGTGCAACCGGCAATCCCGCCCGGGCCACTCATGGCCCTCCGCTCGCTGGCTAGAAGCTGAGCAGAGCGTATAACCGTCCGGGGACGCTTACCAGAGGTTCCGGGGAAACGCTCCGTAACGCACCTGTCTGTTGCTAATTAATTACCTCGGGTAACAGCCGTGTCGCGATTCCCGGATTTTTGAGTTCCGGGCACGGGAAGATCCGCAAGCCGTCCACCCGCGCGTCCCCGACATGGCACGCTTGAAGCAACGCTGTCCCGATCCTGCCGCACTGCGCAGAGAGGCTCACTGGTGAACCGCACTCAGGTCATTAGCAATACACTTAAGGAATTCCGGCAGAACGTCCCGGACTATGTCGGCTGCGGATTCGTGGATATGTCAACGGGGATGCTACTGTCAGTTGATACGGTCGATAATCATCCGCGTGAGATCCTGGACGTAGTTGCGGCAGCTACCGCTGATCTGTTCCAGGGGAAGAATGTGTCTCAGATTGAGGCACTGTGGAATCAGGTCCGAGGTTCCTCTGAAGGCGGGCATTACTTCAAGGAAATACTCGTTAACAGCGACAACCTCGTCCACCTGTTCATGCGGAGCTCCAGCAACGATGATGTCGCGGCGGTCATAATCTGCACGCGCCATGTTAGCATTGGGATGCTCTTCGCTCAGGCCCGCCAGGTCATGCGGGATTTCGACGCGACTCGCTAATCGGGTAACCGCCGGTGCCGATTCCGGGTACCTGCCGGAGGCAATCGCAAGACGAGGCCCCCCGGATCACTGGGGTGCCGTGGCGCCCTCCGCAGCCGGTTTTCGCCACCAGGCCTGCGGTCCCGGCCGGAAGACGCATCAACGTATGCCCGGCCGGGCCGCATGGCCGGCTGGTTCCTGAGAAGCACCATGATCATGCGGTGACTGTGCGTGCAGAGAATCCCGTCCACGGCTCTGACCGGCAGGGTTGGCCTTCCCAGCCGCCTGACCGTCACGATCACCGGTCATGTGCCTGCGGTTCGCCTTCCTTCTCATCACGCGGATGACCACGTGGCTGCGGCTGTCCCGGCGTGAGGAGGCATGGCAGACCGCAGAGATCTTGATCCTGCGCCACCAGTTCGCCGTCCTGCAACGGCGTCAACAGCCGCCCGCACCTGACCTGGGCAGACCGGGCACTGCTCGTAGCCCTGCTCGGCGTGATACCGAAAGCGCGGCGCCAGGGGCTGCGGCTGCTGGTTACCCTGTGAGGCTCGGAAATACGATTCGGGGTGGTGACCTGCGTTTCCGTAGCAGCGCGGGGGTGGTCAGGCGGCGACGCAGTACTCGTAGGTGAGTCCGCCGAGGACCTGCTTCCGGCGGATCGGGTGCTGGGCGAGGTTGACCGGTCCGGGTCGCCGGGTATCGGCTTGGGCAGGGGTGAGCTGCCTGAAGGAACGGTGCGGCCGGGCCTTATTGTAGTGCGCGAGGTACGCAGTTCCTCGCAGATGTCGGCCGCGGGCTGGCCTGCGAGCCGAGGCCGCATGGTGGCTGCGCCGCGCCGGGGCAGCCGGCCCCCAGTACATCCGCAACAGCGCGGGCGTCCGCGAGACGGTCGCGTATCTGCTGAACCGGCGAGGACCATGCAGGCGGGCGGGAACTGCGCGGTATGGCCGCACGCATGGGATTGCCGCACCGAGCTGGCTGACCCGGTTCCCGCTTGTCCAGTCCCGGGTCAGCCGCGGCACGGTGCCATGATCAGGGTTTGCGGAGCGGCAGCTTGCGGGGATCCCGGCATGATCAGCCGCTCACCGGCCGTCCTGCGGAGGCGATGTCCTCGTGGATGCGGATGATGTTCTCGAGCGTATCGGTGAGGTCGGAATATGCCCGCTGCCCGCCGCCGTCGGCGAGCCACTGGAAAGTGCCGTCCCGGCATTGCACGGTGAAGCCGGCCTGGATGGATACCATCGACTGAGTCCGCGTGCCGTGGTGGTGGGTGATCCCCGGTATGCCGCGGGCGGTGAGCAGTGCCGCCAGCGTGCGTGCTGCCTGAACGGGCGTGAGGTGCACGGGCGGCGGCTGGGCGGCGGGAGAGCTGCTGGGGATTTTCATCGTGAACCAGGCGACCTTGCCGGGGACCGAGTGGGCGCTGAGACGGGAGCGGGTGCGGTGGCAGCCGGTGACATCGGATAGTCCTGCGACGATGCCGAGGCCGTGCCCGCTTCCCGGATTGTCCGCGAGGATCGCGTCCAGCAGCGGACCGGCCAGCTCTTTGTCGTCCGGGAGCAGCTTGAACGAATTCGGCCGGGTCCGCGGCCAGGCATCGCGGCGTGCGTCGAAGACCCCGCATACGAGCTCGGCGCCCGGCGGTCTGCCGCGCCGGTAGACCCACAGCTCCAGCGGGACGGCACACGCCCCTGCCGCCCCGGGCACGGGCTTGGCGTCCAGGGCGTGCAGCCAGGCATTAGTCGCCAGCTCGCTGACCGCGACGGCTGCATCGTCGATCAGCGTTCCTGGTAGCTGCAGGTCTGCGAGCGCCTGGCGCAGATGGGCCCGCGCGGTGCTGGCGCAGCTGGCATCAGCGGGAAGCCTCCAGGACGCACCCGCTGCAGGACCGTCTTCCCCCGGGCCGGCAGGCTGACCCGGGACCCAGGCGGCTGTGACGGCAGAGGCGGCAGGCTCGCCTGCCGTGCTGACGGCGGATCGCCGGGCGCATGCGGGGGGTGCCTGGTTCCCTGCGGGCACGATCGACCTCTCTGCCGCGGTTGGCTGATGCGGAGCGCTTTGCGGTCCAGGCCCGGCCGTGGACTGCGGGCCCGTCGTTTGTGGGTCTCATCTTGGAGCAGCTTGCTCCTAGGCGCAAGGTTCTGACGCAACAAGTTGCCCTATCGTGCAAAAGTTGCCCTATGCTGCAAGAGGAGACAAGAGGGGAGGGGCCGCGTGGCCGGATCACCGAGCATGAGACGGCGGCGGCTCGCCGCTGAGCTGCGCCAGCTCCGTACCGAGGCGCGGCTGCCGATCGAGGAAGTAGCGGGCAAACTGAAGTGGCCGGGGTCGAAGGTCTCCCGGATCGAGAACCGGCAGGTCGGGATTTCGACAACGGATCTGCGGAAGTTGCTTGACCTCTATCAGGTCAAGAACCGAATATACCGGGAGCAATTGCTCGAGATGGCCCGCCGCGCGACCGAGCGTGGCTGGTGGCAGTCCTATGGCGGCGCGGTGCCGACCGCGCTGGGGAACCTGATCGGCCTGGAGGCCGAGGCGGCCACGATCTGGACCTATGAGCCGGAACTTGTCCCGGGATTGCTGCAGACCGCGGACTATGCCCGTGCGGTCATCCGGGCCGGCCGTCCGGGAGACACAGCGCAGGAGATTGACCGGCGGGTGGAGGTCCGGCTCGAACGCCAGGAGGCGCTGACCCGCACCGATCCGCCGCCGCCGAAGGTCAGCGTCGTGCTGAACGAGGGCGTGCTGGCCCGCCGGGTAGGCGGGCCCGAGGTGATGCGAGCGCAGCTGGAGCACCTGATGCGCGACCGCGACCGCGCGAACATCGTCATCCAGGTCCTCCCGTTCAGCGGCGGCGAGCATCCCGCGATGGTCGGGCCGTTCACCATGCTGACCTTCCTGGACCCGGCCGATCCCGGCGTTGTCAACGTCGAGAACATCACGGGCGCGCTCGCCCTGGAGCAGGCTGAGGAGCTCCGGGCGTATGAGGCGGTGTGGGGTGCGATCCAAGCCAGGGCGGTATCACCCGATGACTCACGCGCCGTGATGAAGACTTACTCGCTGAGGTAAGCCTCAGGCGGGGGACATAAGAACATCAGGAAAGGCAAGTGCGGAGCATATGAAGCAGGATCTTTCAACGGCGGAATGGCGCAAGAGCTCCTTCAGCGGCGCCAACAACAACTGTGTCGAGATCGCCGGCAACCTGCCGGGAATCGTCGCGATCCGTGACTCCAAGAACCCGGACGGGCCGGCGCTGGCCGTCACCCGCGCACGCTGGGCTGCCTTCATGGCCGCGGTGAGGGCAGGGGAACCGGGCCCCTGCTGACAGCCCGGCACGCATATACGGGCAGTGGTCACCTGCGGGGGCTCGTCGTGCCTACAAGGGGAAACCCGTAAGAGAAAAGGACCGGGAAGTGTACGGGATCGAAGAACTACCGGGGATCGACCCCAGCAAGGCGCACGTCGCGCGGATGTATGACTACTACCTGGGCGGCAGCAACAACTTCGAGGCCGACCGGATCGCGTGCATGGAACTGGACAAGGTAGTGCCGGGAACACGCGGGCTGGCCATCAACAACCGCAACTACCTGATCCGCGTGGTGAATACCCTCGCGACCGAGTACGGCATCCGGCAGTTCATCGACATCGGGACCGGCCTGCCCACGCAGAACAACGTGCACCAGGTCGCCAGGCACGCGCATCCGGATGTACGGGTCATCTACGTCGATATTGACCCGATCGTGGCCGTCCACGGCAGGGCACTGATCGCCGATGACGACAGCACCGCGTTCATCCTGCAGGACGCCCGGCGTGCCGGGGAAATCCTCAACCACCCCGACACCCGGCGGCTCATCGACTTCGGCCAGCCGGTCGCCGCGCTGTACATCAGCTTCCTGCACCAGATCCCTGACGCCGACAACCCCGCCAGCCTCGTGTCCGCGATGATGAGCCAGCTAGTCCCGGGCAGCTTCGTCGCGATGTCCCACCTCGTCTCGGCGGACCCCCAGTTGCGGAAGCAACTGACCGATCTCATGCTGAACGCCACCGAAGGCAACTGGGGCCGGGTCCGGACCAAGGCCGAAGTCGACCAGTTCTACGCAGGGCTGGAGATCATCCCGCCGGGCCTGGCGGAGATCACCACCTGGCGGCCCGACGCTACTGCCGCTCAAGAGCAGACATACGACTGGATAGAGTATGGCGGCGTGGCACGAAAGCCCCAGTGAGCGATGGCAGGCGGTGCTGGGGCTGCGGTGGTTCCGTGACCGCACCGCTCCTGACGCGCCGGCTGTGCGTGCCGAGAACCTCGTCCACGTCATGCGACCAGGCGATATTCGTTGATTGGATCGCCCCGGGAACCTTGGAGGCTGCGAATCTCGGGAGACCGTAAATTTATTGCGGCATGACGGTTCGCAGACATAACAGCCTCCAGACTTGCCGGCGCGAACCATTCTCGTGCTGGAGAAAATGCCAGCAAAGCGCTGAGTTGTACTTCCCCTAGAGGTTGCGAACGACAAGACAGGGCCCCGGGCGCAGAGTTAGATCGAAGATCAATATAGTTTCGGCGTGGATGCAGTTCGTGCCGTAGAGCGGCTGACCCGCTCCATCGAGGACTTCAGCTCGGTGTTCATCCGGCTCCCAGCCTCGGATCGGCTGAGCTTCTCTGCGCTGTCGGTGCTGCACACCCTGTCGAGGCTGGGGCCGTGCCGGCTGAGTGACCTGGTCAGGACGGAGCAGATCAAGCAGCCGGCGCTCACGTCGGCGGTAGCGAAGCTGGAACGCGACGGGCTTATCGAACGCAGGCCCGATCCGCGTGACGGGCGGGCCTCGATGTTGTCTCTCACCGCGGATGGACAGTCGATCGTGTCCCGGCGCCATGCCGATCGCGCGGAGCGGCTGCGCAGTCTCATTGACCGGCTCTCGCCTGCTGACCACACGCGGCTGCTGAGCATCGCGGGCGTACTCGACCAGATCGTTCAGCTCGCCAGCGAGCACGACGAAAAACCTGATGAAAGGAGCGGGAAGTGAGCACAAGCGTGAATGCACTGTCGCCGGCGCCGATCGCCGTTGAGGAGCGGGTTCTGGAGGATCTGCGGTCGCGGCTGCGGGCCACGATCTGGCCGGAAGATGATGGGAACGAGGACGGGCGGTACGGCGTCCCCAGGGCCCTGCTCCAGGAGCTGGCGCGGTACTGGGCCGAGGAGTACGACTGGCGAGCCGCCGAGCGAGCGATGAATGCCTACGAGCACTACCTGGTTGATGTGTCCGGCACACGTGTTCACTTCATGCGCAAGCCGGGCGCCGGGCCGAATCCCACCCCGCTGATCCTCAGCCACGGGTGGCCCTGGACCTTCTGGCACTGGTCGAAAGTCATCGACCGGCTCGCAGACCCGGCCGCATTCGGTGGCGACCCGGCGGACGCTTTCGAGGTGATCGTCCCGTCATTGCCGGGCTTCGGGTATTCGACACCGACCCAGCCGGACATGAACTTCTGGAAGATCGCGGACGTCTGGCACGAACTGATGACCCAGACGCTCGGCCATACCCGGTACGCCGCGGCGGGTTGCGACGTCGGTGCCCTCGTCACGGGACAGCTCGGTCACAAGTACGCCGGCGAGCTGTACGGCATCCACATCGGATCAGCGCTGAAACTCGACCTGTTCACCGGCGACCGTGCCTGGGACTTCTCCGGTGGCAGACCCATCCCGCCCGGGCTACCCGATGACCAGCGGCGGAGACTGGTCGAAATCGAGCGACGGTTCGCCGTGCACCTCGCCGCGCACGTACTCGCTCCGAGCACACTGGGGTACGGACTGGCCGACTTCCCGGCCGGCATGCTGGCCTGGATCCTCGAACGATGGATGAGCTGGTCCGACGACGGCGGAGACATCTACACCGTGTTCACCCGCGACGACCTGCTCACCCACGCAACGATCTACTGGACCGGCAATGCCATCGCCAGCTCGATCCGCACGTACGCCAACAACAACCGGTACCCCTGGGCACCCTCCCACGACCGGACGCCAGTCATCGAGGCACCGACCGGGATCACGTTCGTCGACTACGAGAATCCCCCGGGAGTCAACAGCCCGGAAGAGCGCATCGAGTCGTTTCTGGCCAGCGACCGCGCCGCTTGGTACAACCACGTCAACATCGCCGCCCACCCCCACGGCGGCCACTTCATCCCCTGGGAGATCCCGGAACAGTGGACCACCGACCTGGTCCAGACCTTCAAGTCGCAGCTCGCCCCGCCACCAGCGTGAAACACCACCGACTCCAGCGCACCGCTGACCCCGAAGGCAGACGGCGGCTCGCCGCGCTGGCCGTGGACGACGGATGGACCCTTCGTCATGCCGCCGAACGGTTCCCGGTGCCCTCCGTCCACGGCCTTCCGGTGGACTCAGCGTTACCGCGCCGGCGAGCCCCTGACTGGCCAGTCTCGGCTTGTCCCGCCGCGTCTCGCGGGCAGATTCGTTTACCGATACGACCCTGAGCTGGGCTTTCCTGCTCCTCGGAGTCCGCGTCAGGCTGGAAGGCGGGACGGGAGGACGAGCTCGGCGGCACACGCCTGCAGGTCACTCAGGGCCGCATCGGCGAAGGGCGGGAACGGTTCGTCATCGTTCGCCTTCATCCAGCGCTCGAACGCGACGCTGAAAGCCAGCATGCCCATCTCCGCCCCCAGTCGCGCGGTAAGTTCGTCTGTGCCCCGCTCGCGCAGGGCAGCGGTGATCGACGTGGTGATCCGGGCGTGCTTGAGCAGTCCCCGCTCCTGCAGCTCGCTGTTCGCCGCGGCCACCAGTCTGCGCCGGGCGGCTGCGGGCCGCAGCTGCGGGGTCATCGCGACCCCGGCCGCCGCGAGCGCCGCCTGCAGGCATTCGGTGAGCGTCGCCCCCGGGGGCGCGGCCCGGATGGCGCCGGCGAACAGCCCGGCCAGCACGTCTTCCCCGCCGAAGAGGACCTCGCGCTTATCGGCGAAGTGCCGGAAGAACGTAGCGCGGTTCATTCCCGCGCGGTCTGCGATCTGCGCGACGGTCGTCTCCTCGTAGCCGTTCTCCACGAACAGGTCCAGTGCGGCGTTTTCCAGCCGCTCACGCGCATTCGGTGCCCATCTGCTCACGGTCACATCCTAAGCGACGCGATCGGATCGCATCACTTGAGAAGCCGATGCGACACAGTCGCATCGGCATGGTAGAGTCAATGCGACTGTGTCGCATCGTTCCGGTCGCGGCGCCTGCGCCGCTCATCCTCTTCGCCGGCAGCACAACCAGGGAGACCTTCCATGCGCATCTTCGTCACCGGCGCTTCCGGCTGGATCGGCTCGGCCGTCGTCCCCGAACTCATCAGTGCCGGCCACCAGGTCCTCGGGCTAGCCCGCTCGGACGCCTCCGCCAAGGCAGTCGCCGGCATGGGCGCCGAGGTGCTGCGCGGCGACCTGAACGACACCGGCGTGCTGCGCGCCGGCACCCTCGACAGCGACGGCGTCATCCACCTCGCCTTCGTCGTGCCCAGCGTGAGCGAGGCTGCGACGCGGACCGATGCCACGGCCATCGAGACGCTTGTCACCGGACTCGCCGGCTCCGGCAAGCCCCTGGTGATCTCCGGCGCAACGCTCGTGACACCCGGCCGGCCCACGACCGAACGCGACGAGCTCATCGCCGCCGGGCCCATCGCGGCCCGCATCACCAACATGCAGGCCGCCCTCGCGGCCGCAGACAGGGGCGTCCGCTCCTGCCTGGTCATGCTGCCCCGCTCGGTGCACGGCCAGGGAGAACGCCACGGCTTCATCCCCCAGCTCATCGCCGCGGCCCGGGCCAAGGGCGTCTCCGGCTACATCGGCGACGGGGCCAGCCGCTGGCCCGCCGTCCATGTGAAGGACGCCGCGAGCCTGTACCGGCTGGCCATCGAGCAGGCTCCCGCCGGCGCAGTGCTCAACGCCGTCGGTGACGAAGGCGTGCCCGTCCGCGAGATCGCCGAGGCCATCGGCCGGCACCTGAACCTGCCCGCCCGGTCCCTGCCCGCCGAAGAATTCGGCGGCATGCTCGTGCCCCTGCTCAGCAGGGACATGCCCGCCTCCAGCACCATCACCCAGGAACTCCTGGGCTGGCAGCCCACCCACCCCGGCCTCATCGAGGACATCGAACAGGGCCACTACTTCACCTGACCAGCCCCAGAGCGTTCACCGCATGCCGATGTCGAAGGACTCGAACACCGTGACGCGGTCGACCTTGCGGCCCTGTCATGAGTCGGCGATGCTGCTGAGGAGTGCCGTGGCGCGGGCGATTACCGCGCGGTCTTCGGCGCTGAGGGCCTGCAGTCGCTGGTCGAGCCAGGCGTTGCGCTGTGCCCGGGTGGCGCTGGCGAGTTCGTCGCCTTCGGTGGTGGCGCTGAAGAGTACCTTGCGGCGGTCGTCCGGGTCGCGGGTGCGGACGGCGTAGCCGGCTGAGGTGAGGCGGTTCACGGTCTGGCTCATGGAGGCGGGGGAGACCCGGTCGTGCTCGCTGAGTTCGGTCAGGGTCTGCGGTCCGTGCTTGTGGAGTCGGGTGAGCACGGCGAGTGCCGCGTCCCCGAGGCCGCCTTCGGGGCGTTCGCTGCGGAAGCGGCGGTAGAGGCGCCCGACCGCGGAGCGTACCTGGCCGCCGAGGTCGGCCGCCGCGACCTCGGCGGGCTGCTCTTCAGTTGCCTTCTTCTCCATAGATCGTTAATATACCTAACGAAATCTTTCTTATACCTAACAATAAGCACCGGTTCCGCGCTCAGCCAGATTCACAGGTAGAAGGAGTCGAAGTCATGCCCGCAAACCCCCTCGGCGTCGCACTGCGCAACCGGCACGCCGGGCACCACACCCTCGTCTGGGCCCGCCCCGACCTGCAGGCCCCGGAGAACTTCACCCTGACCAGCCCCGCCTTTGACCACGGGGCACCCATCCCGGAAAAACACCGCGGCAGGCTGTTCGGCGCGAACATCTCACCCGCCCTCAACTGGACGCAGCCGCCGGCCGGCACCGCCGAGCTCGTGCTCATCGTGCAAGACCCCGACGTCCCGATCGGGAAACCAGCCACCCACGCGCTCACGCTGGGCATCGACCCCTCGCTCAACGGCATCCCCGAGAACGCCCTCACCAACCCCAGCCCCATCCCGGGAATCCGGCACGGAAAAGGCGCGCTCGGGCGCCGCGGCTGGGCCGGACCCAAGCCGCCGCGCTCACACGGACCCCACGCCTACGCCTTCCAGCTCTTCGCCCTCGACCAGACCCCCGGCCTGCCAGCCAGCTTCACCCTCGATGACGTGATCGCCGCCATCAAAGGCCACGCCATCGGCCGCGCCCGGCTGGACGGAACATACGAAATCCGCTAGCACCCGGAACAACGTGGCCCAGCGGGGGCGGTCCGCGATGTACCTGGCCCGGACCGCCGCTGCCCGGGTTAAGAACCACCAGCGCAGCGCCGGGCGCACGGAGATATGGCGGACGGCGTCGGCCCGGAATCCCGCCTTGAATGGCATAGACGCAGGTCAGCGGCGTCTGGCCCGGGCGGGAGGACGGAGGCCTGACCAAGAAATAACCACCTCAGCCGTCTAGCGTGACCGCGGTTCCGGGCATGACAAGACGGTCCGTGGCAAGCGCTGCCCGGGCCGCAGTGACGGTTATGCGGTTGTCGCTGGCTGCCGGT
>Ga0116134_1000263_pt1 | contig 27690 bp, 20 predicted proteins | sample June2015DPH_19_5_FD_89737 | JGI IMG/M metagenome (GOLD analysis project Ga0116134, IMG submission 89737) | Peatland microbial communities from SPRUCE experiment site at the Marcell Experimental Forest, Minnesota, USA - June2015DPH_19_40 | ecosystem: Environmental > Terrestrial > Soil > Wetlands... | reverse complement strand
TGACGCGATTCTGGCTGACGCTGGAGCAGGGCGTGAAGTTTGTTATCCGCTGCCTGGAGCAGATGCACGGCGGCGAGATTTTTGTTCCAAAGATTCCTTCCATGCGGCTGCTGGATCTGGCGGAGACCGTTGCTCCGGGATGCCAAGTGGAGTACATCGGGATTCGTCCGGGAGAGAAGTTGCACGAAGTGCTGGTGTCAGAAGACGAGTCGCGGCAAACGCTGGAGACCGACGACATGTACGTGATTCAGCCGGCGCATCCGTGGTGGAAATCGGAAAGCTGGGTCGCCGCCAAGCCGCTCGCGGAAGGCTTTCGCTATTCGAGCGATACCAACGAACGCTGGCTGACGCGGCGCGAGCTCGAAGAACTGGTAACGCCGGAAACCAGCGGTGCGGAGGCGGTTCCGACCTCGGCGTAGGACCTGTGGTGAAGCTTGAATTTCGAGTGGGGGTAGGGGTCCTTCGACTCCGCCGGGCCAATCGCTTCGCTCTCGGCCCGGCTCCGCTCAGGAAGACAATGGGTGGAGGTTTGGAGTTACCTACAAAACTGGAAACGCTGGCCATCCATGGGGGCACGCCCGTGCGGGAGAAATTGTTGCCGTATGGGCGGCAAAGCCTGGATGACGCAGATGTTCAGGCAGTGGTTGAGGTTCTGAAGTCGGACTGGTTGACTACGGGCCCGAAGGTCGGCGAGTTCGAAGAACGGTTCGCGGCGTGGGTCGGGGCGCGGCATGCGGTCAGCTTCAGTTCGGGCACAGCCGCGTTACACGGTGCGGCGTTTGCTGCCGGACTGAGGCCTGGAGATGAGGCGATCACCACGCCCATGACTTTCTGCGCGACCGCCAACTGCATTTTGTATCAGGGCGCGACGCCGGTGTTTGCCGACGTCTCGCCGGACACGCTGAATCTTGATCCTCAGGAAGTTTCCCAAAAAATTACTTCACGCACGAAGGCCATCATTGCGGTCGACTATGAGGGGCATCCCGCCGCGCTTGACGAATTAGGGGAACTGGCGAAGGCGCAAATCCAACCCCCGTTCCTGATTGAAGACGCCTGCCATGCATTGGGCGCGGAATTTCTCGGGAAACGCGTCGGCGGCATTGCCGACCTGACCGTGTTCAGCTTTCATCCAGTGAAGCACCTGACGACCGGGGAAGGCGGCATGGTTGCGACCAACGATGCACGGCTGGCGGAGACGCTGCGGCGCTTTCGCAATCACGGCATCAGCAGCGAAGCTCGGCAGCGGCAGGAATCGGGGCAGTGGTTTTACGAGATGGTGCTGCTGGGCTTCAATTACAGGCTGACAGATATTGCTTGCGCGCTCGGACTGTCACAACTGGAAAAGCTAGCGGCGAACCTGGCGCGGCGACGGGAAATCGCGAAGCAGTATGCTGAGGCATTCCAGGATCTTTCCGCGATCGTGGTTCCCACGGTGCGCGAGGGAGTGGTTCCGGCGTGGCATTTATACCCGGTCCGGCTGAACCTGGAAATGCTGGCGGTGGGGCGAGCGGAAATATTTCGCGCGCTGCGGGCGGAAAACATTGGCGTGAATGTTCACTACATTCCGGTGCATCAACATCCATACTACCGCGAGCGCTTCAAGTCCCGGTCCGAAGCACGCTATCCGGTTGCCGAAGACGCTTATGAGCGGCTGATCAGCCTGCCTATGTTTCATTCCATGACGGCGCAGGATGTGGAAGACGTGATTCGGGCGGTGCGTAAAGTCGTGACCTGTTTTGATCGGAAATATCAAGCGAAATATGAAGGAGAAGGCGAGCGCTCGCATTTGCTCGAGACCAGGCAATCGAAATAGTTTCATGTCCACAACTTCCGAATGGGCAGGATATCGGGTTCTGGTAGTCGGTTGCGGTTCCATCGGCCGGCGGCACGCAAGGAATCTCAAGTCGCTTGGGGTGCGGCAGTTTGGCCTTTGCGATACCCGCCCGGAAGCGCTGAAGCAATGCCGTGAAGAATTGGACGGCGAAGTCTCCGGCGACTACGGCGACTATGGCGAGGCGCTGCAGAGGTTCAAGCCCGATATCGTGTTGATCTGCACTCCGCCGGTGTACCACGTGGGGCAGGCGCTGGCCGCGCTTCGTGCTCAAGCTCACGTCTTTATCGAGAAACCTCTTTCGCACGAATCGAGCGGAACCCGGGCGTTGATTGCCGAGGCGCGCCGCCGCGACCGGAACGTTCAAGTCGGCTACAACATGCGGTTTCACCCCGGGTTGCGGATATTGGAGGAACTGATCGATTCGGGAAAGATCGGGCGAGTGCTCTGGATCAACGTGGAGGCGGGGCAATACCTTCCCGACTGGCGCCCCTGGCGCGACTATCGCGAAAGCTACAGCGCGCGCCGCGAATTGGGCGGGGGCATCATTCTCGACGGTTCTCACGAACTGGATTACGTGTGCTGGCTGTTGGGGCGCCCCACGGAAGTGACTTGCCGGGCGGAGCACCTGAGCAGTCTGGATGTGGACGTTGAAGATTCGGCGTGGATCTACTTGAGTTTTTCGGAGCGCCGGCGCGCGGACCTGCATCTGGATTTTGTGCAGCGGTCGTACACCCGGACGTGCAAAGTTGTGGGCGAGACTGGGAGCGCGTTTTGGGATTTCAATGTTCCGGAAGTGCGATGGTTTTCTGCCGAGCAGCCGGGCTGGAAAAGTATTCCGTACGTATTTGAAACTAACGATATGTATGTAGCGGAAATGCGTCACTTTCTGGGATCTCTCGGGAACGGAACGGGGCCCATGGTCGATCTGGAGCAAAGTAGAGACGTGATTCGGGTGGTGGAAGCGGCCAAGAAGTCGTCGGAAGAGCGAACACCGCAACCGCTGAATTGGACGAGCGAAGCCAGCGCGGGACCGGTGGTTGCGATAATTCAGGCGCGAATGGGCTCGAGCCGCTTGCCCGGCAAGAGCATGGCGGAGATCGAAAAACGGCCGATGTTGTGGCACGTGATTGATCGCGTGAAACGAGCCACTCTGGTAGATCGGGTGATGGTGGCCACTTCCACCGCTCCGGCGGACGACGTCATTGAGAAGATGTGTCGAGAGAACGATGTCCCATGTTATCGGGGCAGCGAGAACGATGTGCTGGATCGCTTCTACCAAGCGGCGCGCGCCGAGAGGGCCGCGCACGTGGTGCGCATCACCGCCGATTGCCCGGTGATTGATCCCGAAGTGATTGATCGCGTCGTGCGCCGCTTTCAACGCGGCGATCTCGATTACGCCTCGAACGGCATGGTGCGGAGCTATCCCGATGGGCTGGATGTGGAGGTATTTTCATTTTCCGCTCTGGAACGGGCATGGCACGAGGCGGCCAAGACTTCGGAGCGCGAGCACGTGACTCCGTATCTGCGTTCGGGAAGGTTTCGCACCGCCAACGTTGAGAACGATTTGACGTTCTTGCATCTGCATTACCGCTGGACAGTGGACGAGGCGGCGGACCTGGAATTCATCCGGGCGGTGTACAAATCTTTTCGCGGTAAAGAGGATTTTGCAATGAAAGATATCCTGGAATTGATCGAGAAGAATCCGGAACTGGAAAAGATGAACTCGGAAATTATTTCGAACCACGGGTACTACAAGAGCCTTTTCGAAGAGGCGCGTGCGGCGGCGGCGCCAAGCCGGCCGATTGAAAAATCGAAAGCCTGGCTGGAGCGGGCGGACAAGGTGATCCCTGGCGCTTCGCAGACGTTCAGCAAGGGTGCCAACCAGCACGTGCGCGGGGTGGCGCCGGTGTTCCTGGCGAAAGGCAAAGGTTGCCGGGTTTGGGATGTGGACGGGAATGAATATATCGACTACATCCAGGGACTGTTGCCGAACATTCTCGGTTACGCGCACGAAGAAGTAAATGCGGCGGTGGCGGCGCAGTTGGCGCAAGGGCACAGTTTTTCTTTGCCCCACCCGCTGGAAGTGGAACTGGCGGAGCGGTTGGCACGGCTGATCCCGTGTGCGGAGAAGGTGCGCTTCGGCAAGAACGGATCGGACGCGACTTCAGGCGCGGTCCGCGCTGCGCGAGCCCTCACCGGACGCGAACGCATCGCCAGCTGTGGTTACCACGGATGGCAGGATTGGTTCATCGGGAGCACGACGCGAAATGCGGGCGTTCCGGAAGCGGTGCGGGCTTTGACGCATCCATTCGTGTACAACGACCTGGGATCGCTGCAAAAACTATTGAGCGAACACCAAGGCAAGTTCGCCGCCGTCATCATGGAACCGGTGAACTTCTGGCCTCCCGCTGCGGGCTTTCTGGAAGGCGTGAAAAAACTGGCGCATGAGCACGGGGCGCTGCTCATCTTCGACGAGATCTGCAGCGGTTTTCACTTCGGACTGGGGGGCGCGCAGAAAAGGTTCGGAGTGACCCCGGACTTGGCCTGTTTTGGCAAAGCGATGGGCAACGGATTTCCGATTTCGTGCGTGGTGGGGAGAGCGGACGTCATGAAGGTGTTCGAAGATATCTTCTTCAGCTTCACTTTCGGAGGTGAACTGGCGTCGATGGCAGCGGCCATGAAGGTGCTCGATGTACTGGAAACCACCGACGCGCTGGCTCGTATTTATGCCAACGGGCTCACGCTGCAGGAGGGCTTGAACGCGCTGGCAAAAGAGGCGGGATTCCAGGATCGCATCCAGTGCATCGGCTATCCGTTCTGGTCGTTGATCAAGTTTCTCGATGCCGATGGCAAAGACAGTTTTCTGGTGCGAAGTCTGTTCACGCAAGAATGCGTGAAACGGGGAGTACTGCTGCTGGCAACGCATAACATGACCGCAGCGCACGATCCGCTGGCGATTGAACAGACGCAACGGGTGTATGCGGAAGTGTGCAAAACAATGTCGAAATGGTTGAACGAAGCACATCCGGAAGAGCATCTGGAAGGGGAGATGATTCAGCCGGTGTTCAAGGTTCGCTGATAGGGTCGCTGATACGGTCCGTTGGCGAATCCAGAGCGCGGTTGGATGTAACTTCGATCGGATCTAACTTGGGCCGGATGTAACTTCAGTTGGGTGCAACTTCAATGGAGTCGATGAAACCGGGCGTACTTCTGATTCGGGCGGATGCCAGTTTCGCGATAGGAACTGGACACGTGATGCGCTGCCTGGCCCTAGCCCAGGCCTGGCAGGACGCCGGCGGCACGGTCACTCTTGCCGTGGCGGAGTTGCCGGATGCGCTTTCGCCGCGGGTGACCGCGGAAGGGGTCTCACTAAACCGGATTCATGCGACCCCCGGCGGTTCCGAAGACGCTGCTGAGACGGTTGCCCAGGCTCACCGGCTGAGCGCCGATTGGGTTGTGATCGACGGCGATCGCTTCGGCAGTGATTTTCTGGAGACGGTTCGCGCCGCAGGCTTTCGCGTTCTGCTGATCGATGATTTTGCCGACCGGAAGTCTTTTCCTGCCGATCTAATCGTGAACCCGGATCTTGACGATGGGAAGCCGTATCGAAAACGAGGCGCGACCGCACGGCTGTTGATGGGCCCGTCTTACATTTTGCTGCGCCGCGAGTTCAGGCAGGAAACCGAAAAAAAGGAGATTCGCCAAACCGGCAACCGGATTCTTGTAACCCTCGGAGGAAGCGATCCGGAGAATCTGACGCCGAGAATCGCGAACGCTTTGGCGCACGGTTCCGATCTCGAAGTTACGTTGATCGCGGGAGCCGGCTACGACAAACCAAACGAGCTGCGAAAGGTGAGGGCGAGCAATCTCCGAGTCGTATTCAACCCTCCGAACATGGCGCATTTCATGAAGGACTCCGACCAGGCCATCGTCGTCGCGGGCGGAACGCTGTGGGAGCTTCTTTCCATGGGTTGTGCGGTGTTGAGTTATTCCAGAAATGTTATGCAAGCGCACGTAATACAGGCTTTGTCGCATCGTGGGATGATGGTAGACCTGGGTGAGACTCGCCACTTTGATCCGGCAAAGCTGGTGGCCGCGGTGAAAGAGTTGGCCGATTCGCACCGGGCGCGCGAACGCATGACAAACCTGGGCCGTGCGCTTGTCGACGGCTTGGGAGCAGCACGGGTGGTCGAAGCGGCACAGCGATCGGGAGCGCAAGGCATGGTTGGCATGCGTCCCATCGCATCTTCGGAGCAGGACAAGTTTCTGCGTATGGCGGTGAAACATTTTTCCGAAATGAACCCTTCTTTTGTGCCGCAGGACGACTGGAAGGAGCACTATTTTCCGACCATCATGGCGAACCCGCGCTATGTTCTTCGCTGGATTGTTTGCGATGAGAAGCGGGCAGGATTCATTCTGTTTGGGCTGGAGAAGCACCGGTTTCTTCCGCGGACGACGGGAGTTATCCACGAAGTCTACGTCCTGCCGGAGTTTCGCCGGCGCGGTGTCGCCACAGTGTGCGCCCTCGAAGCGATCCGTGAACTCCGCGCACATGCTCCATCCAAAATACAACTCGAAGTGATCGAAGGGCGGGTGGCGGCAGCGGCGCTGTGGGAGTCTCTGGGATTTCGGAAAATCACGAGCCGCTACGTGTTGTCTGGGGGCGGGTCGTGAAGATCGCAATTGCGCAGCCGACGTATCTGCCGTGGCTCGGCTATTTCGATCTGCTCGACCAGGTGGACCAGTTCGTGCTGCTGGACACGGTGCAATTTGAGAAGCAGTCGTGGCAGCAACGCAACCGTATCAAGTCTCCGACGGGCTTGCTGTGGCTGACTGTACCCGTCGTGTTCCGGGGCCGACTCGGCCAGCGCATCGTGGACGTGGAGATTCGCGAAGCGGACTTTTGGCGCGATCACTTGCGCGCTGTTGAGCTAAATTATCGTCGTGCTCCATTCTTCGACGAGTATTACCCGAAATTGAGTGAATTACTGCGGTCGGCATCGTCGGACCTTCGTCTTGCCGAGCTGAACATCGGTCTGCTCCGCTGGTTGGCGGAGGCGCTGGGGATTGAGACCCCAAGCGTCAGGTCTTCAGAGCTTGCGGTTGCTGGCAAGCGGACTGATCTGCTGGCGGAGATTTGCAGTTTGTCAGGCGCGACGACCTACGTTTCGCCGCTTGGGTCTGCCGATTATCTGCTGAACGAACTGCCCATCCTCACTGCAGGTGGCGTCAATGTAGTCTTCCAGCATTACGAGCACCCTACATACCGCCAGCTCTTTCCTCCATTCCAGGCGCATGCCAGCGTACTCGACTTGCTGTTCAACGAAGGAGAGAATGCGCTGGCGATCGTTCGAAGTGGACGGCGCCCGCCGTTCGCTCCGGCGGAAGTTGCGCTGCAGCGGAACCCAGCACAGAGTTCCATCGCGGACGGAACTACTTTTCGACTGTAATCAGCCAGTCAGAATCTATGCCGCTACGGTTTCCAAAGGTTGTCTCAGTCTTTTCGAAGGTTACTTGGGCAAACCTGGCAAAGTACACGGGGACCTCATCCGCACCAAGGAAGTGCTGAGTGCTGTGAAGCTCGTTGGTTTCGGTGATGCCGAGTTGAAACGTATTGTGCCCGAGCCGTACGCCCTTACCAAATCGGTAGTCGTCGGTTGTCCTTAAGACGACAAAGGCTTCTCCTCCCGGAACCAGGATTCGGTGTACTTCCGCAAGCGCTTGTCTCATTTTGTTTGCAGTGCCGTAATAGAACACTCCGTAGCTTAAGACGATAGCAAAACTGCAATCCCTATAGGGAAGAGCAACCATCGAAGCCTGCGACAGGCTCGCCTGCAAACCCGCTGTGAGCAGCCGTTCGCGAGCGTGTTGTAGACCAACGAAGGAAATATCCACGCCAAATGCCTGGAAACCCAACTCGGCAGCAAGTCTCGTATGACGGCCAGTTCCCAATCCAATATCGAGGCACCGCGCCGGGGCGTGTTTCTCCTGCAGTTCACGATTGGCCATCAGAAAACGGACGACATGATCGTTTGGATAAATGGGACGGAAGCGGGGTTTGTCATGGAGTTGGTCCCAGTGTGTGGAGGAATCGAACATGTCAGGAGCATAACCGATGAAATACGTAAGACGCACGGTTTGTTGCAAGTGGTCATGGTCGCCTTTATCATCCAAGTTGAAGTTGAGAAACCCAGCCAGGGAGTGAATTCTGTTCCAAGCAAAGTTTCCGCGGTCCCTCAAGCTCGCCTGCCGAGAGGTCGGAAACGGCCGCGCAGTCTACATCGTGGCTGAACTTTCCGCCAATCACAATCGGAATTTCGATCAGGCGGTCCGCATTATTCGCGCCGCCAAGGACGCCGGCGCGGATGCGGTCAAGCTTCAGACCTACACGGCGGATACGATCACGCTGCGCAGTGACAAAGAATGTTTCAGGATTGCGGGCGGCACGCTGTGGGATGGACGCATTCTTCACGACCTCTACCAGGAGGCATTTACGCCCTGGGAGTGGCAGCCGAAACTGAAAGAGATCGCGGATGAACTGGGGATGCAGTTGTTTTCGAGCGCGTTTGACGATACCGCCGTCGACTTTCTCGAAAAGATGAATGTCCCCGCGCACAAGGTGGCGTCGTTCGAACTCGTGGACATCGAGCTGATCGAGAAGATGGCTCGCACCGGGAAGCCGCTGATTATGTCGACGGGCATGGCCAGCGAAGACGAAATCTCGGAAGCCGTTGTGGCGGCGCGTGGCGCGGGTGCGACTCAGATTGCGCTGTTGAAATGCACCAGCGCCTACCCGGCGCCGCCCGAGGAAGCAAACCTGCTTACGATCCCAGAACTGGCGCGCCGTTTCGATTGTCCGGTGGGACTTTCCGATCACACTATGGGAATCGCGCTGCCGGTCGTAGCGGTGGCGCTCGGAGCCTGCATCATTGAGAAGCATCTTTGCCTGCGGCGGGCGGATGGGGGGCCGGATGGCGCGTTCTCACTCGAACCCCAGGAATTCAAGGCGATGGTGGAGGCCGTGCGCACTGCCGAGAAAGCTCTCGGAGCGGTCCAGTTTGCCTCCGGACCACGGGAGGCCAACAGCCGCAGGTTTCGGCGCTCGCTGTTTGTGGTCGAAGATATAAAGAAGGGCGAGTTGTTTACGAAACAGAACGTGCGTTCGATTCGTCCGGCGGACGGTTTGCACCCGCGGCACTTCAAGGAAGTTCTGGGAAAGCGCGCGGCCTGCGATGTGGAGCGGGGAACTCCTCTGAGTTGGGCGCTGGTCGCGGACTGAACCCAATCCAGCAACGTCCTCGGTTTTATGCGAGTTTTCCTCTTACATCCCGACGAAGACTTCCTCGGTTCGTGGACCCGTCTGCATTGGGATTCGGTGATCGACCTGGGACGAGCTCCCAAATCGTTTTATCACGAACGGAGTGCCGCGCTCGGATGTCCGGTCTTCAGCATTTTCGACCTTGCCGTCGAGGTTGAGGATCTGCAGATTTGGCGTCAGCTGCTTGAACCCGGCATGGGACGCGTTGTGGACCGCTTTGGCATCGACTGGTGGGATGTGATCAGTCTGGTTCTGCAGCCGGAATTGCAGGACCTGCGGCTCGCGCTTCGGCTGGCCGAGAAGCTCAGAGGATGTCGCACGCTGGTTACAAGCCGGCCGTCGGCGACGGCGGAAGCGTTGAGACTTCAGCTGGGTATACCGCTGCAAGTGCTTCACCGCGGACTGCGGAAGCGCTTGGTGCGCAGCGTTCTGCGGCGCGGCGGCGCTGTGGCGAACCTCAGCTTCGAACAATTGCGGCAGGTGGTGTACGACAAGTACGATCCGCACTACCGCTGGCGAAGGAAGCTGGCGGCGATGCCGATGCAGTCATCGGCATGGCAATCGAGATCGAAATCGGAGCCGGTGGTGCTGCTTCCGACGGCTTATTCCAATGTCACGAAGACCGCGCTCAGTTACGCCGAAATCCTGCCCAGGCAGAAATTTCTCCTGGTTCTCGCCCGCGAGTCTGGAGCGGTCTCGCCGGTTCCGGTGAATGTTGAGACGGCGACTCTGGCGGGTTTCGCAACTGAGAGCTACGACCGGAATGAATTGCAGAAACTTGAAGCCGACTGGGAGCAGATGGAGCAGTCTCTTGCAGAACATATGGCATTGAGATTGCCGGTTCATCTCGGGACCTTGAAAAAGGGGTCGCGCTGGTTGCGCCGGGGGCTCACGGTTCGCGATGCCTGGATTAAGGTCTTGGAGACGCGCCCGGTGATGGGCTGTCTGAGCGGCGACGATTCGAATCCATACACGCGCATTCCTCTGCTGCTGGCCGAGCAGCGGGGAATTCCGGCAGTCGCATGCCATCACGGAGCGCTCGATTGCGGCATGGCATACAAGAATCCGAGGTTTTCGAATTATCTGGCCAAAGGCGAGATGGAGCGTGATTATCTGGAGCGCATCTGCGGAATCGATCCGGGCCGGATTCGGATCGGCGCAGCGACGTCTCCACCGCCAGAGAATGCTTCCGTGTGGAGTGAGCGCGCTCCCTCGATCGCGTTTTTCACCGAGCCGTATGAAACTGATTTGTGGCGAACAGAGGCGATCTATCGCGAGGTGTTGCCACGCCTCTGTGCCGCCGCCCGCGGATCGGGCAAAACTGTGGTTTTGAAGCTGCATCCGTTTGAGAGCGCCCGGCAGCGGCGCAGGTTGGTGAAAAGCATTTTGAGTGAGGGCGACCGGAAGCTCGTGAGCGTGACGGATGCGCCACTGTCGCGCGAGATTTTTCAGCAAACATGGTGCGCGGTGACAGTCGAATCGACGGTGGCTTTCGAATGCGCATCGGTCGGGATCCCCGCTTTTCTTTGCGGCTGGTTGCGGCACGCTTACGCCGGATATGCTCCGCAATATGTGCGCTTCGGCGTGGGACGGATGCTTGAATTTCCGGATGATCTGCTGCGTATTCCAGATATGTTGCGTGCGGTTATACCCGACTCCGACACCGCACGCCGGCTGGTGCAGGCGATTTCTCCGGAGGCGCTGTCGGAAGTTCTCTGCCAGCCACAGGCGAGCGGTTTGAGATCAGTGTTCAAGAGTGGCAAAGAATCTTCATGATTACGGTATTCACTCCATCGTTCGCGGATGAAGCGAACACGAACGCGCAGAACCTGACCGCGAAGGAAATCGTAAGCCGTCTTCCGGCGGATCGGTTCAGGGTCGTGATGCTTGGCGGCGGAGCTCCCGATCCGCGCATTCTCGCTCGCGAGAACACGGAAATATTGCAGTTCTCTCGACATGGAAATACGGCTCGATGGTTGCTTCGCCTGTTGCTCTCAAGAGTCGACATCTATTTTTTCCCGCGCGAGGGGCCTCTGGATACGCTGTTCCTGTTCTTCAGGCGTTCCGGGCTTCCGGTTGCGCTTGTGACCTATATCGCGATGGCTCTCGATGAAACCGCTGTCGGACCTACCATGACAAGAACGATTCGCGAAGCCGATTTTGTTTTCGGGAACTCGCGATTCGTGGCCCAGACGGTCCAGGACCGCTTCGGAGTTGCGACTGGGACGATTCACAGCGGGATCAAACGGGAGTTGTTCCATCCGCCGCCGGAGGCTCGCCGCCCTGGATCAAAGCTCACGGTGCTTTATGCCGGATCGTTCCAGGCTCGGAAGCGAGTGAATGTCGCCATTCGCGAGGCAGTAAACTGGCCTTCTGTTGAATTTCGGCTGGTGGGGAAGGGCGAAGAAGAAGAGAGTTGCCGGTCTCTGGTAAACGAATTGGGTTGTCGCAACGTGACCTTCGTTGGCCATCTTTCGCAGCCAGCGTTAGCTGAGGAAATGCGTAAGGCCGACGTATTCTTTTTCCCCAGTGTGCTCGAAGGTCATCCGCAAGTTCTGGGACAGGCAGCAGCCTGCGGACTGCCAGCAGTGGCTATGCAGAAGTATCGGCCGGACTACGTTGTCAACGGTGAAACAGGGTACTTGGTAAAATCGGACATCGACCTCTCACAAAAGCTGCGTGTACTGCTGGCCGACGAGGACTTGCGGCTCAAGATGTCTGCCGCCGCCGCTCGGCATGCCTTGCAATTCGACTGGGACAAAGTTGCGCAAGATTGGGAAAGTGTGTTTGTGGAGGCGGCCGGCAAACGTCGCAAGAAAAATTAATGTGCGGAATCTATGGACTATACGGTGGTCCCGGCGGCGAGGGCGGTGTGACGCAATATGTCGCGCAATATCGGTCGTGGGCAGAAGAGGCGAGCCGGCTTCTAGAGCATCGAGGCCCCGACGGAAGTGCGTGTTTGACATGCATGGGCGGACGCTGCCTGCTTGGTCATCGCCGTCTTGCGATCATCGATCTCGAAGGTGGCGCGCAGCCGATTGGCAATGAAGATGAAACGATTTGGGTGATTCTGAATGGCGAGATTTACAACTACATCGAGATCCGCGAAGGGTTGATAGCCAAGGGACACCGCTTTCGCACCCAAAGTGACACCGAGGTGCTGGTGCATCTCTACGAAGAGAAGGGGCTGTCTCTTCTCGACGATCTGGATGGCATGTTTGCATTTGCCATTGTGGATGAGAAAAACCAGCAACTATTCATGGCCCGCGATCGATACGGCGAGAAGCCTTTGTATTACGCGCCTCTCCATGCAGGCAAGGGCTTGGTGTTCGCTTCTGAGATGAAGGCGCTCTTTCCCTTTCCCGGTCTGGATAACCACCTCGATGTGCCTGCCATCGCGCAGTTTCTGGCTCTGGGATATGTGCCGGCGCCGCGGACCCATCTTCAAGGTGTGCGCAAACTCATGGCGGGAGAGGCGCTTTCACTGGCCCCGGGCGCGGGGCTGCGGACCTGGCGCTATTGGCAGCCGAGAATCGAGCTTGGAACAAAACCTTCCAGCCGAGAAGCGGCCGTGGAGAGCGTCCGCGCCCGCGTTTTGCAGTCCGTTCGTTTGCGACTGAGGAGCGATGTGCCGATCGGGGCATTTCTTTCCGGGGGCGTGGACTCGACTTACATCGCAGCTGCGGTTCGTGAGTTACAGCCAGCAGCCAGGTTCAGTACTTTCTGTGCTTCATTTGACGATCAGCAGTTAGACGAATCGTCTTACGCGCGTCTCGTCGCCGAACATCTGGGAACGGATCACCACGAAGTGCATTTCTCCTCGGGCGAACTTCTGGCGATCTTCGACGAACTGATCGATTATTACGACGAGCCCTTCGGCGATGTATCGATGTTCCCGACCTTTGCGGTTTGTCGGGCCGCGCGGCAGGTCTGCAAAGTGATGCTCTCCGGTGATGGAGGCGACGAGTGTTTCGGCGGATATACGGAGATGTTTGGCTACTATCGCTGGCACAGGGTGCGGCGGACAGCTTTGGTAACGGCCGCAGCCAAGCGCCTTCTGAATGTCTGGGGAAGGGACTGGAGAGGCGTCGGGTTGCTGGGCTTCTTGTCGAAGAGCGATTCGGAGTTGTTGTATCCGGCGGCGCGCCGGGATGCGACCACTTCGTATTTCCGGCCCGATTATCGCCGCGCGGCGGAACTCGGATTACGGGAACTTGAAGTCTGTGAGATGGAACACGCGCGTCTTCCTTATCCGCTCTCGGCGTTTGAAGCCACGGCGTCTTCGTATTTGCCGGAACAGATTATGGTCAAGGTCGATCGCGCCAGCATGCGCGCCTCGCTGGAATGCCGCGCTCCTTTCCTGAGTCCGGACCTCATGCATTTCGCGACGAGTTTGCCGAGCGAGTATCACTTTGCAGCGGGCATGGGCAAGGCAATCCTCAGGAATGCGCTCCCGGCATGGGTTCCTCGTGAAATTCGCTGGCGCCAGAAACGCGGATTTACTCCCCCGCTATGCGCGTGGCTTCGCGGCGAACTCAAGGAAAAGATGAAAAGAACTCTCGACGACGGCGGCCTGGGAGAACTTAGACACCTGCTGAATCCGTTGCCGGCGAGAGAATTGTTCCGTCAACACTTGGCGGGGTTTGATCACAGCAACTCGCTGTTTCGTTGGATGGTTCTTTCACGTCGTTGCCACGAAGCTGTTCTCAACTAGTACCGTGGCTACATGATGGATCATATCGTGGAGGGACGGGCGTTTCGCCCGTCCAGCCGGGCGGGGACGCACGGCGCTCCGCTCCGAACAGTAAGTCGGACAGAGATGAGAAATCAGCTAGGGACATAGGATGGGTTATTGAGCGTTTCTAAGTCGCTGTTGCGTTACGGAGGGTTTGCACTCTCTGTGACAACTGCCCGCGTTGTGGGCACCTTGCTTACGGCCGCCACCTTTCCCTTCCTGGTGCGCCGCCTCGGTGTCGATATTTATGGGTTGTGGAGCTACGTGGTTGCGGTGTGTGGGTTCACGGGACTGGTGGCGAATCCAGGGCTTACCACATATGCCGCGCAGCAACTGGCGGCTCGGCGCGAGGCAGCTTTTGAGACCATTTCCGATGTTCTGGTGCTTCGCGTTCTAGCGGGTGGAGTCGCGGTGGTTGCGGTTCTGGTGGTTGCAAGTTTTGAAGTGCGGCAGGATGTCCGCTTTCTTCTTAAGTTCTACGGAGTCGCTTCGGTGTTAACCGGCAGTTTGTCGTTGGACTATCTATTGTCTTCGCTGGAACTTTTCCATGCGCAGTCATTCATTTCGATCGCGCAGCAATGTCTTTATGCTGTCGGAATTTTCACGATGGTTCGGTTTCCTAAGGATGTGATTTGGGTGCCAGTCAGTATCCTGGCTTCTTCGTTCTTCACGAGCCTGATTGGCTGGATGTTTCTGTGGCGACAGGGATATCGATTCCGGTTTTCGATTGCCCCGCGGCGCTGGGCCGTGATCCTGGTGCCTAGCTTGCATTATGCCGGATCTTCGCTGATGTCAAATCTGTATCATCGCAGCGGGCATATCGCAGTTCGATGGTATCTTGGTGAGCACGCCTTGGGCTTATACGCCGCCGCGACGCGGTTGGTCGATGTGCTGCGTAACTTCCTTTCGGTTACTCAGGTCGTCCTGATGCCGCGCATGGCCTTGCGTGCAAATTCCGCCGATGGGCTTTCTCGACTTACAAGGATCGCCGCTGCAGTTATGGTTTGGTTCGGTGTTCCGTTGGCGGTGGGCGGCGTGGTGACGGCTCCAGAGGTTATTCCATGGCTGCTCGGCGCTCAATTTCAGGAGGCGGTGCGTGCTTTCCAATGGGTCGCTCTGTATGTGATTACGGCGCCGGCGGCGACATTGTTCGCAGGAACAATTCTTTACGCGATGGGCCGTCATAGGGCTTATTTCGTTTCCACGTTGGCCGGCGGCGCCACTGCCGTGGTTCTTAATCTGATCCTGCCACCGTTGTTCGGAATTGACGGCGCCTGTGTGGCCTTCGTGCTGGGCGAACTCGGGGTTGCGTTGTGTGCCTTCTTACTCTGTCCGCCACAGGTGCGCGCTGCCGCGAAGACGCCGTTGCTGAGTGTTGCCCTGATCGCCAGTCTGTTGATGGGGGCTGCCTTGTGGGTCGCTCTTCCACGGCACTTGCCCCCATTGGTTTTGGTCGGTCTGGGGTGTGCGGTATATGCCATTAGTTGGGCCAGCATCGGCCGCAATCTGCTGAAAAGGGAGTTCGAGGGTATCGCATGATGCTCAATGCGGAGTCGAATGAAGGCCGCCAGTCGAATGTTGGCCAAGCTAATGTCCGACGATCTATGACCGAACCCAAGGACAGCGGCATGGATTTGGTGCGGCCCTCACTCCGAGACTTTACCTATCTCGACTGCCGACGTCGGGCCGAATTGATCGCGGAGCAGGCAGCGAAACTACCTTCACCAGCAGACAACCTTTTAGATGTGGGTGGGAAGGGAAAACCATACGCTTGTTTTTTCGCGGGCCGCGTCGCCAATCATTATGTGCTGGACGTGGCGCCCGCGTACTCGGTGGATGTTGTCGGCGATGCTCGGGTCATGCCGTTTTCCGATGCCTCGATGGATGTCGTCCTGGCTACGCAGGTGCTCGAGCACATTCCCGATCCGATTGCCGTGATTGGCGAAATTCGACGAGTGTTGAAACCCGGCGGAACGCTCTTGCTGAGTGTTCCGTCCATCTTCCCCCAGCACGGGGCCCCCGGCGATTATTGGCGGTACATGCCCCAGGGCCTGGAATGGATCTTGCGCGATTTTCAGAGCGTGACGGTCAAGGGAGAGGCGGGAACGGTCCCCAGCATTTTTCTGGTGGTCAACGTGTATTTGCAATTGCTCACCAGTCCGTGGCCGTGGCTGCAAGGATTAGTCCAGTGGACAATTTGTCCCGTGAACAATTTGGCTGGACTACTCGCGGGAAAGGTTTATCGAGGGGACCAGTTCGCCAGCAACTACTTCGTCGTGGCGGTGCGCTAGAATCATTTTTCTGTTCTTTGTTTTTTACGAAATTGGGGCGTGATGGAGTGGGATCAAATCCGAAGCGGATTTTGCTGACAGGCGGCGCGGGCTTTATTGGATCCCACGTAGCGGAGGCCCTGATTCGCCGCGGGACGAAACTGTCCATCGTGGACAACCTCGATAATTTCTATGCTCCCAGCCGCAAACGGATTAACCTGCAGGAGATTTGCAACGCCGGAAGCTACGAGTTCTTCCAGGCGGACGTGCGCGAGATGGATGCACTGCGAAAGATTGCCGAGCGCATCCAACCTGAAATCGTGATTCATCTCGCCGCTCGCGCCGGCGTGCGGCCGTCGATTGCACAGCCTGCTTTGTACGAAAGTGTGAACGTCGCGGGGACCGTGAACCTGCTGGAAATCGCCCGCGAGTATAAGGTGCAACGGTTTATCTTTGGCTCGTCGAGCTCGGTGTACGGCATCACCAACACCGTGCCTTTTTGCGAAGACGACCTCATGACTCGCCCGATCTCGCCCTACGCGGCAACGAAACTTGCGGGGGAGTCGATGGGTTACACCTACACCCATTTGTATGGTTTGACGACGCTCTGCTTGCGATTCTTCACCGTCTACGGTCCGCGGCAAAGGCCCGATCTCGCGATCCACAAGTTCACTGCGCTCATCGAGTCGGGAAAGCCGATCCCCGTCTACGGGGATGGTTCGATGGGCCGTGATTACACTTACGTTGACGATATCGTGGCTGGGGTGATCGCGTCTCTCGAATACGTGCCGCAATCGAAGCTGCCATTCGAGGTCTTCAATTTGGGGAACTCGCACCCGGTACGTCTGGCAGAGTTGATTACGCAACTGGAGGCAGCAACCGGAAAAAAGGCGCGGCAGGAACGGTTGCCCGATCAACCAGGAGATGTGCCGATCACATGGGCTAACATCGACAAAGCAAAACGCCTTCTGGGGTATGCGCCGAAGATGTCAATGGAGCAAGGTCTGCGGAATTTTGTTGCCTGGTATCGTTCGACCCTCACGGGCGCGGGCAATGGGTGAGAAGATGCAATGGGGAGGCCCTGTCAATGTCGCGGTGTGGCACAGGGAACCTGGCGTGCAATGCGAGTTGAAATGAACGTTGAATATGCGCTGAATGTGCGTTGAGTGAACCTCGGGTGAAATGTCGAAAATGAGCCGGCGGCTTGTGATTCTTACGGAGATCATTGCTCCTTACCGCATCCCGGTTTTCAACGTTCTGGCGCGTCGAGCGGGGCTGGATTTACACGTAATATTTTTGGCAGAGACAGACGAGAGACTTCGGCAGTGGCCCGTGTATAAGAACGAAATCTGTTTTTCGCATCAGATTCTGCCGTCCTGGCGGTGGCGCGCGGGGAAGAGCAGTCTATTGATCAATCGAGGATTGTGGTCGGCCCTGAACAAGGTGAGTCCGCAGGTTATTATTTGTGGCGGATACAACTATGCCGCCTCTTGGGAAGCTCTCCTGTGGGCGCGGCGCCACGGGGTTGCATTCGTGTTGTGGTCGGAGAGTAACGGCCAGGACGCTCGTCGAGGACGGGCGTGGGTGGAGTCGCTGAAGACTTATTTTTTGAGGCACTGTGACCGATTTGTGGTGCCGGGGAAGGCGTCCTTTGAGTATCTCAGGTCGCTGGGGTCTCCGGAAGCAAGCATCTTGACCGCGCCCAATGCCGTCGATAACAGTTGGTTTGCCATCCAGGCGGAAAACGCCAGGGTCCATGCGGATGAATTTCGAGAGAAAATGGGGCTGCCCTCGAGGTTCATTCTTTTTGTGGGCCGTTTGGTGCCGGAAAAAGGTATTTTTGATCTTCTCGAAGCCTATGCCAAACTAGAGAGCGGCGTGCGATCCGAGGTGGCCTTGGTATTTGCAGGCGATGGTGTCTCCAAAGATGCGCTCGGGCAAAAGGCAAAACGGATCAGCCCGGGGGCAGTTTGTTTTCCGGGATTCGCGCAGCGGGAAGATCTGGCGGGTCTTTATGCGCTCGCGGAGAGCCTGGTTCTGCCGACGCACAGCGATACTTGGGGTCTGGTGGTGAACGAAGCGATGGCCTGCGGACTTCCAATCATCGTGAGCAGCGTTGCGGGATGTTCGGCCGATCTGGTCGAAGATGGGTGGAATGGCTACGTCGTCCCTCCCCGAGATTCGGAGAAACTCAGTGTGGCGATCAATTCTCTGGTGCGGCAACCTGAACTCAAGCAGCGGATGAGCGCACGCAGCACGGAACGAATTCGAAACTACTCACCGGAAGCATGCGCCGATGGTCTGGCCGCGGCCGCGATCTCCGCTGGTACGGGGGCTTGATGAATTCGTTGAAACCGCTGCAGTGGGTGGGAATCGCGCTGGGCGTGAGCCTGGCACTGTGTCTTGTTTACTCCCATGCGCAACGCATCGGTGACGTTACTTTCGTAGGCGGGATCCTGCTGCTGGAAGTAATCATCGCTTGCCTCTGGAAATATGACCAGCGCTTTTTTGTTCTGCTGGTGATCGCCTTCGCTTGGTCTGGCATGTATGTCCCGCTGGAAGGTTCCTGGACCATTGGACGCTGGGTAGTGCTGTCTACGGGTGCCGTGGCTGGCTGCATTGTTTGGACGAAAACTCCCCGCGGGCCTTTCGGATCACTACATCTGATCGCTTTCTTCTGCATCTGCGCCGCGTTTGTCTCCTCCACCGTTTCTGTGTACATACAGATGGCGTCCTTCAAGGCTTTCAGCCTGCTCCTGCTTTTTCTATATTGCGCTACCGGGGCTCGCCTGGCCGTTCTCGGCCGCGAGGACCGTTTTTTCCGTGGACTGCTCTGGGGAAGTGAGATCGCGGTCTATATCACAGCGATCTCCTATTTCGGTCTGCATGAGAGTATTTGGGGTAATCCGAACTCCCTGGGCGCGGCGATGAGCATCGGCCTGTTCCCCATCCTGCTGTGGGGATGGTTCACCAGCGACGGGCCGAGGGTGAGGTTCCGCAGGCTGGCTTCCCTGCTTCTTTGCACCTACCTTGTTCTTTTCAGCATGGCACGCGCAGGCATGGCATCGGTGCTGCTCGTTACACTTGTTTTCGTTGTTTGCCTGCGCCAGTACAAGTTGCTGGTGAAGGTGGCGGCTCTGGTTCTGTTGCTGGTTGCGGTCACCGGGGTGTTGGCTCCAGAGACCTTGAGCGAGCGCCTCGGAGGCCTGAAGGACGCCGTGCTCTACAAAGGGCACAAGGAGGAAGGCGTGCTTGGTTCGCGGCGAACCCCTTGGGAGAAGTCGATCGCCACGATCGAAGAGCATCCGTTGTTTGGAACGGGGTATGGTACGAGTCCGTTGGGCGGGGATCCCGGATTGGATTTTGGAAAGTTTTCTTCAAACGCCGCGACGGCTCGCGAGCACGGTAGCAGCTACATGACCATCGCCGAGTGGGTGGGCCTGCTGGGTGTATTGCCCTTCGTGGCGCTCCTGGCGGTGATGGTGTCGAACGTGTGGAAAGTCTTCGCCTGGATGAAGCGCACCGGCGACCCGCGGCACTACTCGATTCCGCTGGCCATGGTGGTGTTGTCGGGTCTGGTCCACGCCAGCTTCGAAGATTGGCTTTTTGCCGTGGGTTATTATCTTTGCGTGTATTTTTGGGTTTTTGCATTTGTACTCGCGGATCTTGTTCCTGCCGCTGTCGTGGCGCCAGTAGCGGGCGTTGTTTCCCGAGCTTCCCCTTCGTCGCCAGCCGGCTTTGGAGCCGTCCTGCCCAACCCCCTCGTGCCCAACCGATGATCAGATTGTTTGTCAACGGCCTGGCCGCGAGTGCGGGTGGCGGGCTCACTTATCTGCGCAATGTGATTCCCCATCTCGCGCGGAGAGGGGATGCAGAAACTACAGTTCTGATGAATCCGGCAATTCGCCGGGAGTTTGCAGAGCTTCCGAACATTTGTTTTGTCAAAATTTCAGAAAGCTCCGGGGCGTTCCGTCGTTTTGTTCGGGAGCAGACTGCGCTGCCGAAGCTGATCCGGCAGAGCGGCACGCAGGTGTTGATTTCCGCGGGCAACTTTGCCCTTTGGAACTCTCCTGTCCCGCAGATACTCCTGTCTCGTAACTCGCTTTATACTTCCGGCGATTTTCGCCGCGATATTCGTGCTCGTGGAGACTACGCGATATGGGCGGACACTTTGGTCAAAGGCTGGCTGGCACGGCGATCCATAAGGCGCGCCGACATTACCGTTGCCCCGAGTGCGGCGTTTGCCCAGGAACTTACCGTGTGGAGCGGCAGGAAGGTACTTTCGCTGCATCATGGATTTGATCCAGATGCTTTCACGAGCGACGCAGCGCCGTTGCCATCTTCAGCTCAAAGCCAGCTTGAGCAGGGGAAAGACGCACTCCGCCTGCTTTTTGTAAGCCACTACAATTATTATCGGAATTTCGAAACATTATTCCGGGCAATGCCGATCTTGAGCAGCCGTCTGAAGGGAAAAAAGGTGAAACTCTTTCTTACCTGCCGGCTGAATTCCGGCGAAAATCCGGGGACATATCGAGCCGAGTCCGCGGCGTCGCTGGCCAACGATCTTCGGGGAGGCCAGGAGATCGTCGAGCTCGGAACGATCCCCTATCGGTCGCTTCATCATCTCTATCGCGCCTGCCACATTTATGTAACCCCGGCTTATGCCGAATCCTTTGCTCATCCACTGCTCGAGTCGATGTCGAGTGGCTTACCGGTGGTGGCGTCGGATTTGCCGGTGCATCGCGAAATCTGCGGGGATGCGGGAACTTATTTTTCACGTTTTTCTCCCGAAGGGCTGGCGGAACGAGCGCTGCAGATTCATGAATCGCCTGAGTTGGCGGGAAAACTGTCGCGCAATGGCCTGCGGCGGGCGCGCGACTTCAGTTGGAGCGCGCATGTGGAACGGCTGCTTGATCTGGCTCAGGAATTGCTACGTTCCGAGAGTGGACGAAACTGATGTCCCGGGCAGGGAGGATCATCCGATCCGCCACATTGATCACGGTTGCTTTCCCTTGGAAGCGGATACGTAGAGGCTATCGGCAAGATAGGCCAAGGCTGGTACCTGCCGGGAAAGCCGCTGCAAGTTATGCGACAAAAGAACGATCAGCTTGTAGTGCCAGGGAAAAAGCCGCAAATCGCTGACCTGCGGATTGAGCGAAAAAAATCCGTCCACCGCAACCGAAGCACGTCCGACCGCGGCTGCGAACGTGCGCCGGAGTTCCGGAATCGTCCAGTACCGGACTTCAAAACCGCTCGTCTCGCGAAAGCCTCGGCGGGCCTGATGATAGAGGCAACGGATCCCAAACACATTTGGAAGTTGAACCAGGCAGTGCCCACCCTGCCGCAGAACACGATCGGTTTCCGCCAGCACCAACCCGACATTCTCCTTTGAGAGATGCTGGAGCACGCTGTAAGAAAAAACCTGGTCGAAGATCGAGTCACGGAAGGGTAGGTAGCGCCCGTCTGCTACCAGGTAAGAGATTTGGACTCCCAACTGCTGCGCTACCCGGCGAGCGGCGCGGATGCCTTTCAGCGATGGGTCAATCCCGACGGGCCGATAACCGGATTGCGCGGCCGCCAGACACCATCGTCCCCAATTGCAACCGATTTCCAGAAAGCTCCGGCCATCGCCGGCGGGAAGGCGAAGCGCAGGCACGGGATACTCGCTCAAATGGCCCACCAGATGCTGATAAAGGCTGCCGTTGGTGGCGCCGATCACCTCTTTCACAAACCCATCGATCTCGCCTGGCTTCGCCTGCAACTCGGGAAGCTTCGTCGCGTTGCCCTCCGCGGCCTCGGCCAAGGCGCGAGTTCCCTCATAGTGCGTTTGCTCGGCTTCCGAGACGAGCAAGATGGGAATGCCTTCGAGGATCCGGTAGCGGTGACCGGAAGGACACAAGAGCCAATCGGATTCCTCGCGAAGCTCCTGCTTATCTCGCGGACAAACTACGAGTTGCAGGAGTTCTTCGTCAAACGATTCCATCAGGGGACCACCACAAACCTATTGCTGGTCATGCTGGCTGTCAATCGAAATTCGGGACCCACGCGCGGGCTGCGGCGCATGGTCGGTGCATAGGCTCGCGCGCCTCTTTAACACCTGCGCGCTGCGGGAGACTTGGGCTATGTACTATACTGGCCTTTCAATCCCCTGCGCGCCCCCCTGGATTTGATTGGACGAAGTTTTTGTTTGGAGATGAAAGCCAAAGTTGAATCCGGACAGGCGTATCCACATGATCAAACGGGGGCCGCGGAACTGCATTCAGCGCTGCACGTTTTGACCCTGACCCCATTTTTTCCTTCGGACCAAAGTGAGGTAAGCGGTTGCTTCATCGCGGAACCGATCGAGGAGCTTAGACGGTTCGGTGTCGATTCCAGCGTGATTGCAGTATCCCCGATTTACCATTCTCAAAAACAACCGAGTTCGTTGGCTGCGGCCGATTGGGTGCGGTATTTGCAAGTCCCCGGGAATCTAGGACTCTCCAGTGCGGGGGAGCTGCTCTACGCACGTCTCCTGGGAAGAATACGGAAGCTGCACGGCGTGAAGCCGATTGATGTGATCCACGCTCACGCGGCCCTGCCCTGTGGCCACGCGGCTGCGTTGCTTTCCCGTCGTTTGAAGATTCCGTTCGTGCTTACGATTCACGGGTTGGATGTGTTTAACACGTGCTTTCTTGGTGGAATTCCCGCGGCCTGGCGGCGGAAGGTGTCGGTGGACGTCTACCGCGCGGCGCGGACCGTGATATGTATCAGCGGCAAGGTGCAGGAAATTCTGAAAACCGGAACGCCGGCGGAAACCTGCAGCGCCGTCGTGTACAACGGTGTAAATCCAATTCTTTTTTCCCCGAATCCCGCTGCGATTGGACCATTCGATCCGGAGATTCTGATCGTCGGCAACTTGCTGCGCAGCAAAGGCCACGAACTTGTTTTGCGAGCCCTCAGAAATCTCACACCTTCGTTCCCGCAGCTTCGATGCCGCATCATCGGAGAAGGGCCGGATCGCGCCTGCTTTGAAGCGCGGGCGCGCGAATTGGGCATTGGGCCGCAGGTCCAGTTTGTCGGCCGGCAGAGCCGGTCCGAAGTAGGAGAGGCCATGCGACGCTGCTCCGTGTTCGTGTTGCCCAGCCGCAATGAGGGCTTGGGGTGCGTCTACCTGGAAGCCATGTCTTGCGGCAAGCCGGTGATTGGTTGTCGCGGGCAGGGAATTGAGCAAGTGATTGAGCATGGCAAGAATGGCTGGCTCATTCCTGTGGATGGACTCGAACAACTGGTGCAGGGGCTTTCCGCTTTACTCGAGTCGCCCGAAATGTGCGCGCGCATAGGGACGGCTGCGCGCCAGACGATTCTCGAAAAACTGACGCTATCGCATCAGGCACAACAACTGGACAGGATTTATCGCCAAGCCATCGCCTGAGTGGTTTGTCTATCTCGAAGATGTTTCGACAGGCTGCTCTATATAATAACGATCACCAATGGCGGTCACCGTTACTGGAGGATGGGTTGCTTCACCAGCGCTATAAAGATTTCGTGTTTTGGGGGATTGCCAAGGCCACGGTTCCGAATTATTTCTTTCGCCGGTATGTGATCAACGCGCGTCCTCGGAACGGCGCCTGTCATCTGCATCTTGGTTGCGGTCCAAAATACCTTCCCGGCTTCGTGAACATCGACGGCAATCCTTTCGGCAAGATCGACCTTTGGCTGGACGTGCGCAACGGGCTTCCGTTTCGCTCGAACTCCGTTGACTCCATCTATTCCACCCACATGTTCGAGCACTTCTATCCGGATGAGCTAAAGCGGCTTCTTCGGGAATGTGTGCGCGTGTTGAAAAACGGAGGCGGCATCCGGCTCATCGTTCCCAGCCTGGAGAGCGCGATTGCAGCCTATACTCAGGAGCGCAGCGATTGGTTCGATGATTCTTTTCCACGCCACTTCGATTCGCTCGGCGGCAGGTTTTCGAATTTTGTTTTTTGCGATGGACAACACCGCACCGCGTTCGATTTCAGTTATCTTAACGAGGTGCTTCACGAAGCGGGATTCCGGGAGGTAGAGAAATCTGCGGAAGGAAAGAGCCGCTTGTATGGCAGCGGCGTTCCGCCGTATGAGCCGGGAGACTCGAGGGATTTGCCGCATTCTTTATACGTGGAGGCGTTTAAATAGCTGCATTTCGCCGGCGCTTGTACTGGTACCGGCCGAGTTCCTGCCGTAAGGAAGCGAGCAAACATTTCAGATGTGCGGCATCGTTGGCATACTAACGCGTAACTCCCGGATTCCTCCTGCAGTTCTGGAACAGGCCACGCGTTCACTCGCGCACCGGGGGCCCGATGATTCCGGCACTGTTCTGCTGAAAGAAACTCAACCGGAGCCGCTGGAAATCGGCTTGGGCCACCGGCGATTGGCGATTCTCGATCTCTCGCCGCTCGGGCATCAGCCTATGCAGGATCCGGTCACCGGCAACTGGATCGTCTTCAACGGCGAGATTTACAACTTCCGTGAGCTGCGGAAGGAACTCGAAGCCACCGGAACAGAGTTCAAGAGTCATTCCGACACGGAAGTGATTCTTGCCGCTTATCGCGTTTGGGGCGAGTCTTGCCTGGCGCGGCTGGGCGGCATGTTCGCGTTTGCCCTCTGGGACGCGCCGCGAAAGCGGCTGCTCTTGGCGCGCGATCCCATGGGAATCAAGCCGCTGTATTACCACCAGTCAGAGCAGATTTTTATTTTTGCTTCGGAGGTGCGAACGCTTCTGCGGACCGGACTGGTGCAGCGAAAGGCCGATCCCACTGGGGTTTTGAGCTACCTGGCGTTCGGTTCCGTGTACGAGCCGTGGACGATCGTGGAAGGAGTGATGTCCGTTCCGCCAGGGCATGTGCTCACGGTAGAAAACGGATCGGCGAGCAGCCGCGAATACTGGAATCCGCTGCAGTCTTTTTCGCAGTCACAGTTCGAGTCGGGATCGCGATCGGGGAATGGAAGCGCGATGGCAGGTCAACTGCCCGCGATCTTGCGCGACGCGGTGTTGTCGCACCTGGTCAGTGACGTGCCCGTCGGAGTGTTTCTTTCGGGCGGAATCGATTCCAGCGCGCTGGTTGCCGTGCTCAGCCACAATGGTGTGCGCGCGAACACCTTCTCGCTGGTCTTTCAGGAAGAGGAGTTCAACGAAGGGCAGTATTCGCGGGAAATCGCCCGCCGCTTCCGCACCGAACACCAGGAGATTCCAGTCTCGCAGCTTGACACGCTGGCAGTGTTGCCCGACGCTCTGTGTGCGATGGACCAGCCGACCATCGACGGCATTAATACCTATGTCGTGTCCGCGAAAACGAGGGCCGCGGGAGTGAAAGTTGCTCTAACTGGTCTGGGCGCCGACGAGATGTTCGCAGGCTACTCGAATTTTCGCCGCGTGCCGAGGATGGAGGTGTTTTCCAAACGATTTCGACGGCTGCCGAAGTTGGCGCTGCGGCCGCTTTCCGCTTCCGTGGCGCTGTTTGCCGGCAAGGGAGATCGCAGCCGCAAGCTGGCCGAGTTGGCCACGGCCCACGATTCCACACTTCATCCGTATTTTTTGGTGCGCATGTTGTTTGGGTCGGCGGAGCGCGAATTCTTGTTCTCAACGCCGGACTACCATGCACTGCAACAATCCCTCGATCGAGTGTTGCAAGAGTCGGTCACTGCGAGCCAGCTTCTTGATCCTGTCAATCGCGTTTCCTATCTGGAATCGCATTGGTACATGCGCAACACGCTGCTCCGTGATTCCGATTTCATGAGCATGGCACATGGCCTCGAGTTGCGCGTTCCCTTTCTCGATCGGACGCTGGTCGAGGCATGCTTTCGCATTCCAGGGGATGAGAAATTACGAGGGAATCTGCCAAAGAGCCTGCTGCTGGCGAGCCTGGGCCCGGGTGTCGATTTGCCCAGTGAGATCGTCAATCGCCCGAAGCGCGGATTCACGCTGCCCTTTGAGCGCTGGCTGCGGGGTGAGATGAGGCCGGTCGTCGAAGATGCGCTGCTGAAGAGTAATTGGGATCCGACTTCCATCAGCGGCTGCGCCGTGCAAGATGTGTGGAACCGCTTTCTTGCGGGCGAGACTTCCTGGTCGCGGCCTTGGTCACTTTTCGTGCTGCAGCGCTGGTGCGAGCAGAACCTGTGAAAAGCATCGCCCGCGCCCGCCTCATGGGCAATTTGTGCGGGAACGGTGTTTCGTCCACGGATGCTGCGTTGACGATCTTGCGTTCAACAATGCCCTCAATTCAGCTAACATAGTAAGACCTTCTACCTGCCGACGGAATGGACTTGATCTAGACAATAATGGTCTAAACAATAATCATCTAAACAATAATGATCGAAGCAAAATCAGAGGCTGAGGTGTCGAACTCTAGCGCCGCGGTACAAGTGCTTCCTGTAAGTGTGATCGTCCCGGTGCGCAACGAGGCCCGCAACCTGCCGCGCTGCCTGGAGTCGCTCGCAGGCTTCGGCGAAGTGTACGTCGTCGATTCCGAGAGCACGGACGACACAGTTGCGATTGCGCAATCGTGTGGCGCGAAGGTGGTGCAGTTCCACTATGCGGGAGGCTGGCCGAAGAAGCGCCAATGGGCTATGGACACGCTGCCGCTCGCATACGACTGGATTCTGCTGCTCGATGCGGATGAAGTCCTGACGCCGCAATTGCTGGAAGAAATTCGGCGCGCGCTGCAAAACCCTGAGGTGAACGGATATTCCATTCGCCTGCAGATGTATTTTCTCGGCAGGGTCTTGCGGCATTGCGATGCGAGCTTCTGGAAGCTGTCGCTGTTTCGCAAAGGCCGAGGTCGTTTTGAATGCCGGTTGAAGGATCAGGACCCTACCATGGCCGACATCGAGATCCACGAGCACGTGGTGGTCAATGGACCCACCGCGGAGTTGCGCCATGCCCTGGTTCACCATAATGTCGATTCTTTGTCGCGCTATATTCTGAAGCACAATGAATACTCGAACTGGGAAGCGCACGTGCTTCTGCAGCCAGAAGGCGATCCGGATGCAGTAAGCGCCGATTTACTGGGCACGCAGGCGCAGCGCCGAAGATGGCTCAAGCGAAATCTCTATCGCTTGCCGGGTTCTCCGGTTCTGCTGTTTCTCTATCGTTATATTTTTTGTCTCGGATTTCTCGATGGTGCGCCGGGGCTGATCTACTGCGCCTTTCAAGCAGTGCAGATGTTTCATTCCAAGGCCAAAATCTACGAGCTGAAGTGCAAACTGAAGTCCGGACTAAAAACGGGGAGGAACTGACCATGTGCGGTATCTCCGGACTCGTAAACTGCGGCAGCGCGGAAGCGCTCGCGCGGATGACGAACGTATTGACGCACCGCGGTCCCGACGACTCCGGGCTCTGGGAGCGGCATTTCCCCGACGGGGGATACATCGGACTGGGAAGCCGCCGTCTCGCCATTCTCGACCTCACCGCCGATGGCCACATGCCCATGTGCAACGAAAAGACGAGCAACGAAGATGGGACCGTGTGGATCACTTATAACGGCGAGATTTACAACTTCGCCGATTTGCGCCGAGA
>Ga0116134_1000262_pt1 | contig 27808 bp, 31 predicted proteins | sample June2015DPH_19_5_FD_89737 | JGI IMG/M metagenome (GOLD analysis project Ga0116134, IMG submission 89737) | Peatland microbial communities from SPRUCE experiment site at the Marcell Experimental Forest, Minnesota, USA - June2015DPH_19_40 | ecosystem: Environmental > Terrestrial > Soil > Wetlands... | reverse complement strand
GTCTCTGTTGTTCTCGCCGACTGGAACATGCCGGAAATGAACGGCCTCGAGTTCGTGAAAAAGATGCGCACTGACGCCCGCTTTGCCTCGGTGTTGGTCATGATGGTGACCACCGAGACTAACCTCGAGCAGATGATCGTGGCCCTTGAAGCTGGAGCCAACGAATACGTAATGAAGCCATTCACCGGCGAAGTGATCGCGGACAAGCTGCGTCTGATAGGGGCATTGCCGTAGGGCTAGCTATGGGCAATTCAACAGTAATGGCGGCGATGCGGGCGCAAACCCGTCCGGTGATTCGGCCCGGGCAGAGGATCCGCGTGCTGGTGGTGGACGACTCCGTTGTGATTCGCCGGTTGGTCACCCAGATCCTGGGCGAGGACCCGGTGCTGGAAGTAGTCGGATCAGCCGCCAACGGGCTCATTGCCCTGCAGAAGATTCCGCAGGTCAATCCCGATGTGATCACTCTCGATGTCGAAATGCCGGAAATGAACGGCTTGGAGGCGCTGCGAGAAATTCGGCGTCAGTACACGCAAGTCCGGGTCATCATGTTCAGCACACTGACCGAGCGCGGCGCTTCCACAACCTTGGACGCCCTGCTTCTCGGGGCAGACGACTATGTCACGAAGGCATCCAACGTCGGCTCTCTCGATCGCTCACTGCTAAAACTGCGTGAAGAATTGGTCCCGAAGATAAAGCAGTTCTTCAGCCTTGAGCAGACACCCGCCCTGCCGCAACTGGCGCTCGGTCAGACGGCTCCGGCTCAGCGCCTGGTATCTCGGACTCCGACCTTCGCACCGCCGAAGCAGCGCAAGGTCGTGGCCATTGGCATTTCAACCGGCGGGCCCAATGCACTGGCGGAGATCATTCCGATGTTTCCCGCGGACTTTTCCGTTCCCATCGTGATGGTGCAGCATATGCCACCGATGTTCACGCAACTGCTGGCGCAACGTCTGAACGCCAAGAGCAAAATCGGTGTCGAAGAGGCTTCCGAGGGGTCCTTACTCGAGGCAGGCAAGGTGCTGATCGCGCCGGGTAACTATCACATGCGGCTTAAGCGTGACGGCGAACAAGTGCGCGTCACTCTTGACCAGGAATCGCCCGAAAATTCATGTCGCCCCGCAGTTGACGTCTTATTTCGTTCCGTGAACGACGTTTTTGGCGGTGCAACTGTTGCCGCTGTTTTGACCGGCATGGGCCAGGACGGTTTGCGCGGGGTTGAGCAACTGAAGGCTGAGGGGGCATACATCATCGCCCAGGACGAAGCCTCGAGCGTGGTCTGGGGAATGCCTGGCGCAATCGTCGATTCAGGACTCGCGGATAGCGTACTCGATTTGAAAGCAGTAGTTCCCGACATTCTAAGACAGATTGGTTGATCAACCGTATGGCAACAGCAGCCCCGGGGAAAATCACGGCTCAAGTCGGCGCACCGCTGGCCTCGACAGTAATTTCTGCCGAAAACTATTCCTTTCTCCAGCAGCACGTTTACACAGGTTCGGGCATCGTGCTCGATTCTGGCAAGCACTACCTGTTGGAAGCGCGGCTGCTGCCGATCGTCCGCAAGGAGAAACTGGCTACTCTGGACGAGCTTTGCCGCTGCCTTCGCGCGGGAACCTTCCCGCAGCTGCAACAGCAGGTCATGGAAGCGATGACCACCAATGAAACTCTTTTCTTTCGTGACGCTGCGCCTTTCGATGCACTAAGGTCCCAGGTCATTCCGCAGCTCGTGGAACAACACAAGGATACGAGGAGGTTGAGATTCTGGTCGGCCGCGGCTTCTTCCGGCCAGGAATCCTACAGCCTCGCGATGCTGTTGCTGGAAATGGGTTTAGGTAACTGGCAAATTGAAATTCTTGGGACCGACCTTTCCGGACAGATTCTCGAGAAAGCGCGAATCGCGAAGTTCATGCAAATCGAAGTGAACCGCGGTTTGCCTGCGCCTTATCTGATCAAGTACTTCAGGCGCGAGGGCCTCGATTGGCAATTGAAGGACGAAGTGCGAAAGATGGTCACCTTCCAACGTTTCGATCTTCGACAAAGCATGAGTGCGCTCGGCCCCTTCGATGTTATTTTCTGTCGTAATGTTCTGATTTATTTCGATGTCGAAACAAAAAAGAGTGTTCTAGCGAGGATTCGTAACATCCTCGTTTCGGGCGGCTATCTGATTCTCGGTGGTGCCGAAACCACGTTGAATCTCGACGATACTTTTCAAAGAACTCAAATCGGTCAAGCGGTTTTTTACCGGTTGCCGTAGGAGAGCCATGCAAACATTGTTCTTGATGGAAGAACATATCGCTGAACAGGTCCGGATTGCCAAAGATGTCTTTGGCAACATGGTGGACATGAATATCGAGGTGCTGGACACGCCCTGGGAACCGCATGCGGAGGTAGTCACCTCAGCCATCTACTTCACAGATCCGTGGCAAGGAGCGCTGTTCGTTGAATGCGTTGCCCCTTTGGCTTTCGCTTTTACCGCCCGGCTCATGGCGGTTGAGACCCCGAAGTCGGTAGACGAGGACGTTTGCGACGCCATGGGTGAGCTGGCGAATATGATAGCCGGCAATCTGAAGGCTCTTATGCCGGCGAGCGTCGGCATTTCCATCCCTTCCATCGTTCGCGGGCAGGATTACACGGTGCGCTTACGGGGCGGAAAGGTGCTTAGCAAGACGGCTTTTGAAACCGAGTTTGGCGGATTCCGCCTGACTCTCATCGGTGCCCAACCGTCTGCCTCGCTGTAGACAAATGCACCGACTTAGAAGAACTCCGTGTGTTTGGCCGGCCCTAGCTCGTCAAAGCGTATAAGCAATCCGCAATCCGCCCCAGTGGCGGCCCTTGACTTTGATCGGGGAGGATACGTCGAGCATGACTACGGTCTTGCCGCCGCCCATGTCCCGCCGGTACGTCTGTACCAGGAACGGCTTGGTGTTTTGGCCGGCCCCCAACCCGACGCGATCGTTGAACATTCTCCGGTTGCGACAGTTGGCGTTGTTCCAGACCGGATCGGTACCTTGCGGCTTGGAGAACTTGGCATTGTGCGTCGGCAGATAGCCGTTGCGGTCGATCGCAACACAGAAGACCACCTTGGGATTGAATTCCAAGGCGGCTTCCAAGATGGGCGGTAGCAGCCGGTCGGCAGTAAGCAGCATGCGGTTGTCGAACTGTTGCGGATTCGTACCGGGAATCGGCCGGTTGTTCTCGTCGAACAGGTCCTCGATCGTGGCCGCTCCGTCGTCGATCGCCCGGTCGAGCTGCCCAGAAATTTCGGCGGCTGCCTCCATCACGTAGTTGACGAATGGCGTGTCGCTGGTCTCCACCCCCGAATTGACTGTGATGGTGATGAGTTTCTCGCCCGCCGATGCCAGGTCGCCCATGCGTTGGCGAACCTGCCCGACCTGGTCGGAGAAGTCCTTGACGCCGGCCATGGCCCCACCGATTTCGGCGATCAGGCCGGAGGCTTGCGAAGAGATGCCTTCGGCATCGGAGCGGATGCCGCGAGTGCGTTGGGCCACGGTGTCAATAACCGAACGCAGCTCGTTGACCAAGCCGCCAATCTTCGAAGTACTTTGGCCAACACGCCCGGCGCAGTCCGCGCTGCGCTCCCCCTGCGCGATGAGCTGCAGTACCTCTTGGGTGAGTTGTTGGAGGGCCGAGTCAATCTGCGCCGTGGCCTTCCCGGCCTCGCGGGACAGCGCCTTGACCTCGGCGGCAACGACGGCGAAGCCCTTGCCGTATTCGCCTGCCCGCGCCGCCTCAATGCTAGCGTTGAGTGCCAGCATGTTTGTTTGTTGGGCAATTCCGTTGATCTTCGACGTAATCGTGGCGATGCCGGTCAACGACGAATTCAACTTCTTCGACATCTGGCCGGACTCAGCCACCATTTCAAGCACGGTGCGTATTTCGCCAAGCGCCCCATCGATCTGCCCCTGCGACGTGGCGACATTCTTGGCTGCTTCGTCAGCCAAGCGGAGCGAATCGGAGGAGTTATCAAGAATGTGTCGGCTGTCCCCGGCCAAGCTGCCGATTTCCGTTTGCACCCTGGTCATCAATGCGGTCTGATCGGTCAACCGCGAGCCCACTTGTTCGATACGATCCGCGCAGTCCACAATCCCAACGCCTAGGCCGTTTGCCGCCCGCGCGAATTCTTCGACGACACTCTGGTAATCGAGCTTAGTCTTGCCCATGGCCATTACCTGCATGTGACTATCGCAAATACCAGTCTATGAACATATCGTCTGTACCCGTGCTGTAGATACTAAGTAAACGTCAATCTGCATGATGCACTACACTAGAAGATGATGTGGTGGGCGCGGATTTCCCTTTCATTCCCTAGCATTATGCTGGCCCGTTCTATGACGTTGCGAAGCTCTCTGACATTTCCTGGCCAGCTATGCTGCTCAAGAAGTTCGATGGCTTCCGGGCTCAGCGTCACTCTGTGAGGACAAAACTTGGCTAGGAAGCATTGCGCCAACGCACCAAGATCCTCCATGCGCTCCCGCAACGGCGCCAGTTCAACTGGGAAGATTGAGAGGCGATAGAATAGATCCGCGCGGAACCCTCCGTCATGTACTAATTTCTGAAGGTTCGAGTTAGTGGCTGCGATCACGCGTACATCCACGCGGAAAGCATCAGTACAACCTAACCTTTGCACCTCGCCTTGTTCGAGAAACCGCAACAGCTTTGACTGCAGTCCTAGAGGCAGCTCACCAATCTCGTCGAGGAACAATGTCCCTCCCTGAGCGGCATGGATCCGGCCGATTCGAGACTGTACCGCACCCGTAAAAGCCCCTTTCACATATCCGAATAACTCGGCTTCCAGGAGTGCCTCGGGAATTGCCGCACAGTTAATGACGACAAATGGTTTAGTTCTCCGTGAACCGAGCTGATGAAGGGCGCGCGCCACAATGTCCTTACCGGTACCACTCTCGCCTGTCACCAGGACCGTCGTATCACGAGGAGCTACCAACCGCAGCATGGAACACAGGCGTTGTACAGAAGGAGCTGTACCAATGAATCCGGGGATGCCGCCGGGTGTCAAATTCTCGTTTTCCGGCCGGAGAGCTGAACCAGCTTTGCCCACTCTCAAAGGCGCACAACGCTCCAACCTTCGCACGACTTCGAATGTAATCGAATCGGGAGAAGGCGCAGTAACAATCGGCAGTCCGGTGTGCGGATTGATGGGGACGATCTTGACATCGGGATATTGCGATTGAACAAGTTCCTTAAAGTCATCCGGTTTAAGATCCGGCAGGCCCGGGTCCAACAGCAATAGAGATACTTGCCCGGCTTCCATCCTCTCAAAGGCTTCCGCACCGCTCGCCGCCTCGACTACAAGCCAGCGCTCCGAATCCAGATTCGAGAGCAGATCCCTGCGTAGCTCCGTATTCGGGCTTACGATTAAGAGGCCAACAGGTACATCAGCGCCGTTGAGCGGAGTGAACTCGTGGTGATAAGCCAGTATGCTAGACATGCATGGCCTTCCGTTGTCGGTCCTGGGTAGTTGGTTGCGACGCTGCGGCGGGCAATGACATGACGACTACACCTGGCGTTTCACTAAGACGGACTTCTCCTCCAACACTTGAGAACAGAACCTGTGCAAACTCCAGTCGAGATATAAGTGTGCTCAATAAAAGATACTGTTCTTCAATAACCCCTGGTTGAGAATGACTTAACGGCCAAAACACAATCGTCGCGTTTGAGTCATTTTTTTCAATTGAGACCTTGATTTGATCTCCAGCATGGAGGCAATTGACCAGGGTCATAAGAACCAAACGGACGGCATTAAACACCCTACTATGTGAGACGTTCACCGCGACATTCATCGATTTCTCATTCGGATGCATATTGAAGACCACCGCTACTCCGGCAATATCCAACTGGCTCCTGAGGTTCTGCAAAACATCTGCTACCAGAATGGATAGCGGAAAACTCCCTATGTCCGATGCTGACCGCTGGAGTCCGACAAGTTTGCGGACGTCGTCAAAGCAGCTGGTCAATCGGTGCACTTCCTCAATTGCGCGTTCGAGTGATGATCTGCATTCTTCGGCAGTTGAGGCGCGTGACAACATCAACTCGAGCAATCCCTGAAGGATCGTCAAGGGCTGCGCGGTTCGGTGAAGCTCGCGTGACACCGCCGCTGCAATCGCTTGATCAAACGCTGTGGCGCCGTTGCATTGTGATTCCAAAAACATTACCCCCTAGTCGTCGGTGAGGACATAGCCGATCCCGCGTATGGTGCGGAGCAGTTTGAGCGGAAATCCCGCATCCACTTTGTCTCGGACGTATTTTGAATAAACGTCAACAAGGTTCGTGCTGCCGTCGTAATTCGACTTCCAAACGTTCTCCATGATCATCGCGCGGCTCACGGGATGCCTCGCATTTATCATGAAGTATTCCAGCAAAGAGAATTCCTTCGTAGTCAAATCAATCTTTTTTCCTGCCCGTTCCACCCTGAACTCGTCGCGATTCAGCGTCAAGTCAGCCACTTGCAACGTCCCTGCTGATCGGTGGCTGGTACGGCGTAGCAGTGCACGCGTTCGGGCGGTCAACTCTTGAAATGAAAATGGCTTAATCACGCAATCATCAGCGCCGCTATCAAGCGCCATGATTCGATCTTCAAGGTTGTTTCTGGCAGTGAGCACCATAATTGGCAAAATTGGGAAGAGGGGTCGGACTCGCTTCAGAAGTGCTATCCCATCGAGACTGGGCAGGTTCAGGTCCAAAATCACGAGTTGGTACTTCGTCCCGGAAATTGCGCCTGCGGCCGCTTCGCCATCGTGGACTAGATCTACGGAATAGTTATTTGTTTGAAATCCGCGGCGCAGAAAATTAGCCAAGGGGACGTCGTCCTCTGCGACCAACACTCGCAACGTGTCTGCCGCTCTAGCTGCTACTTTGCGTTCGGGAAGATTCTCAGTCTCAACCATCTCGTTTGTCATAGCTCCTTGAGCTCGTTCGAGAATGCTCATGCCACCTTCACAATGCTGAAACATCTCTTGGCGTCTGTCTCAGCCATTGAGATCCACAGCAGTGCCTCTGCTCAGAGGTCTGCACAAAGGAATTGGCAATTAGATGGCCTTAATGAAGAGCTAATCCAACTCTATTAATTAGAAGAGTTTGAGTCGATTCGCATAAATAAAACGGAGATCTCCACTGTCCAGGATTCGAACATCCGTCAGGAATCAACACACGCATGGCGGTTCGACGGGAGATGGTGCACGTGGACTCGATCTCTAGTGTTTGGCCAGGGATCGGCTTAGAAGGAGTCGAAAGCTCCTCGCACTCAAGCTGCCGTCCACGACGCTGGGAATGCTTTTACAATTCGGAGGGCACGGTTTAATTACTCTTTTTTGGCGTCGCTCACTTGCCCGGCTGCGTTAGCACCAGGCGTGTCGTCCGAATCGTCAGTTCTGGTGTCCATATATCGAACAATCACTGAGATGCGCCGGTTCGAGGGATCCAAGGGATCCTTTGGCGTGCGCAGCTGTTGGTCAGCATACCCTCGAACCTGGGACACCTGATCCTCACGCACGCCGTTCTGTTGCATGAGGCGACGAGCGGCATTGGAACGGTCGGCGGAGAGCTCCCAATTCCCATAACCCAGCGCGCCGGCGTAGGGCTTGGAATCGGTGTGCCCCTCGATGGAAAGTTTGTTGGGAAGTTTCCCCAATTCCGCGGCGAGCAAAATCAGCAGGTCCTTGCCATCCTTATTGGGTTGAGAACTGCCACTTTCGAAGAACGTTCCAGAAGCAGATTCAAGCAGTTCAATACGCAAACCTTCGCCAGTAACAGTCATTTGGATTTGACTTTTCAGTTTATCGAAGTCGGTCATCTTGCGGACGGCCTTTTGCAGTTGCTCTTTCAGCTTGGGCATGTCGTCCTTCTTCAACATGAAATTCTCACCCGAGCCGCGCTGGTCCGTGCCGACTTTTTTTGAATTACCAGATGGGTCTTTGAAATAGCCGCCTATTGCTTCTTGCACCTGCTTGCTGGAGTTCATCAGCCAGAGCACAATGAACAATGCCATCATGGCAGTCACAAAATCGGCATAGGCGACCTTCCAGGCGCCCCCATGGTGTCCGCCATGATTGACCTTCTTCTTGATAACGATGATGGGACGGCCATTTGCCATGACGATGCTACCTTCTAAGCCGGAGCAGCCGGTGCCGCTTCCGCTGCGGCGCCTCCCTTACCCACGCCTCGGCATGCACTCTCAACTTCCTGAAAAGAGGGACGAACATTCCCGGGAATTGCGCGCCGGGCGGCTTCCACCGCCATGATCGGAGCCGTTCCCTTCAGGAAAGAGATCATCACAACGCGAAGAACGTAGAGATAGGCCCCCTCCTCCTCAGCGCTCTTGGCCATGTTCGCCGCAATTGGGCCCACGAATCCGTAGCAAAGCAGAATGCCCAGGAACGTACCAACCAGTGCCGAAGCCACCTTGCGTCCAATCTCTTCCGGGGGACCGCCTAAGGCGCCCATGGTAATCACCACACCCAGCACCGCAGCGACGATCCCCAAGCCCGGCAGGGCGTCGGCCGTGCTGCTCAAAGCACTTATGGCTTGACCGGAGTCGTGGTGATGAACTTCCATGTCGAGATCCAAGAGCTGATCGAGATCGAACGGCTCCGCTCCCGTAACCGCCATCCGAAGAGTGTCACAAACAAAGTCGCGCACGTGGTGGTTTTTCAAGAATTCGGGATGCTTGGAAAAAACCGCGCTCTTGGACGGGTCCTCCACATCAGTTTCGAGCCCCATCAGTCCTTCCTTGCGCGCCTTGTTGAAGAGCTCATACATCATCTTCAGGGATTCGATGTATAACTGTTTCGTGAACTTGGATCCCGAAAACACTCCGACTATTCCAGCCGCGATTTTCTTGAGAATATGGAGCGGATTGGCGATTAGCACGGTTCCCATCGCGGCTCCTCCAATGATCAGGAGTTCGGCGGGCTGTAGCAGGACCCTCACATTCCCGTGCTCCATGAGGTACCCGCCCAGGATCGCGGCCACGACGATTAGAATGCCAATGATTGAAAACATGGCCGTCTAATGACCCTTATATGAGGGACCGGGCCGCGAAACGACAACCAGATCGACACGACGATTGGTTTTTCGCCCCTCTTCGGTTTCGTTGCTGGTGACGGGACGGTACTGAGAGTATCCCGCGGCGGCGACTTGCATTGGGTCGAATCCATAACGTTCTACGAGTAAGGCAACCACTTCCGTAGCGCGCGCGGTGGACAGCTCCCAGTTCGATTTGAACTGCGGCGTGTGGATGGGTACGTTGTCGGTATGCCCTTCCACTCGAATTTGAAATCCTTTCGCGTTGAGAATGCGAGCAATGCGGCCTAACGGAGCTTGTCCCTCCTGCAAGAGCGTATCGTTCCCGCTGTTAAAGAACCCCACTTCGCGCAGACTTACCACGAGCCCTTCCGGAGTTACCCGCATTTCGATCTCATGCCGTTTGATCTGGTCTCCCAGGGCCGCTTCCAGCTCTCGTTTCAAACGATCGACGTCCACGCCTTCACCACCACTTCCCCCGGCTTCGTCTCCGAACGGCACGCCTGCCAATTGGCTCCGGTCCAGGACCGGCTGTACCTGGCCAGGAGGGGCTGCTTCGACGCGGAGGGCCGACCCCTGAGCGCTGCCGGAGAACACACCCAGCTCCTGAAAAGCTCCTTGGATCGCTGCGGAAACCCGAACGATTTTCTTGTTGTCCATCTCGGAAGTGGCGTAAAGGACAACGAAGAAAGCAAAAAGCAGGGTAATAAAGTCGGCGTAGGAAACAAGCCACCGCTCATGGCTGACATGTGCATGCTTCCTCTGTCGACGGCTCATGGCTTTTGTGGCTCCTGCTGCTTTTGTTCGAACAGATATCCAAGCAGTTTCGTCTCGAGGATGCGCGGGTTCATACCTTCCAGGATCGAGATGACTCCTTCCACGGTCATTTCCCCCAAGATTTGCTCCTCACGTCCCTTGATCTTCAGCTTGCCGGAAGACGGTAAGAAGAGCAGGTTGGCCGACCCCACGCCATAAATGGTGGCTACAAATGCAACTGCAATTCCCTTACCCACTTCATCAATATTTGCCAGATGCTGCATTACCTGAATCAGACCGAGAACGGCTCCTATGATGCCGATCGTAGGTGCAAAACCTCCTGCCGACTCGAAAACTTGAGCAATCTTCTCCGAGTGTTCGGCCTGATTGTCGAGATCTAACTCCATCATCTTGCGGAGCTCTTCCGGTTCAATGCCGTCCACCGCAAGCATCAATGCCTTTTTCAGAAGGGGATCTTTGATATTTGACAGTTCAGAATCGAGAGAGACGATACCGTTTTTACGCGCCCGGTGTGCAAAACCCACAAGCGTTTCAACCAAGTGGTTGGGGTCTTCAGCCTTGTCAAAGAAAACCCACGCCAATCTCTTGAATGCCTGCATTACCGTGGAAAGTGGAAACTGAACCATCACGGCGCCGATAGTTCAGCCCAGCACGATCATTGCAGCCGTAGGCTGAAGGATCTGGGTGATTTTCCCTCCCTCCAGCAGCAAGCCCGCCAGAATTCCTCCGAGTGCGAGGAATATTCCGCCAATGGTGCTCTTATCCACGGGATCTTCCCTCTGGGCGCGGGAGAATGTTGCGATCCCGCTGCGTACTGCCCCCGGCGGTCACCGCAACGCCAGGGTCGGTGCTGATCGTCAACAGACCGGTAATTACCGCACGCCTGAACTCGATAATCCGCGCCATAACCTCGTCCGCAGTCTCGTGAACCAGAATCTTTTCCCCGCTCACCAGAGTGATCACCGTATCGGGGTTACTTTCGACAAACTTGATCAAATCGGAGTTCACGGTGATCTGTTGGCTGTTTAAGCGCGTAAGTTGAATCACGGCGTACCTCTGTGAAGTCTGGAGCGGTAGCAGACCATCCGGTGACGGTCACTAATCGGCAATTGTGGGACTGTTCTGAAGTGGACGGCTCTTTTATTTTGTACCGGAGTAACGCGGTACCGGTTACTCGTTCTGGGCAGGATTCACACGTCTGTGCTAACCGAGAACTAACAATTACGAGCCTATCTCAGTGCAATGAAATGATCTCGAAAGACAACACAAGTCTGATGCAATTCGAATAGCATCGTCCGCGCGCCGGGCTAACGCCTCAAAGATGTTTTTGTCCGCTGAAGGCTGCCCTAACCCTGCAATTTAGTCGCCTCATCTTCCTCTAACTCACAAAAAAGATTTCCAAGCTTTGGCCGACTTTCGAGCATTTTGGTTCTCCCAGATTGTTGAGGATTCTCGAAAGACTTCGAGGTGCGGGCGCCGAAGCCTTCAGGCCGGCGTTGGCACTGCACATGCAGCGAATCCCGGCAAAGGTACCCGGACTGATGCAATTTTCAAATCAAACACTAATGTTCCGGCGGGGCAGCAAGTGCCGACCCTAGGGCTCTCGATGATCGTGAAGAACGCAGCGGACACGATTCGTCCGTGTCTCGAAAGCGCTCACAAGATTGTGAACCAGATCGTGATAGCCGATACCGGCTGCACGGATAACACCTGTGATATTGCCCGCGAATTTGGCGCCACCGTAATCTCATTTCCCTGGGATAACAATTTCGCCAGTGCCCGCAATGCGGCGCTCGCGCCCATGACCACTGATTGGATCCTGGTGCTTGATGCTGACGAAGAGTTGGATCGCGATGCCGGACTGCACATTCCAGCCCTGCTCAGCTCAGCGGACGTGGGCGGATACGTAACTCCTATTCGCAACTATGTGTTGACCAGGTTCGGCCGCGGATGGGACCGTACCGGGATGCCCAATGATTATCGGCATGAACGGGCCAAGAACGCGCCATCCTACGTTGAGCACGAAAACTGCCGGCTTTTCCGGAGGCATCCGGGCATATACTTCACCGGGCGCATTCACGAGGTAGTGGAGGTCCAGATCGCGGCGTTGGGGCTCAAACTCGCCACCGCGACCTTCTTTATTCATCATTTTGGGCAACTCGCCGCCGAAGAGGTCCGGGAGAAGAAGAAGGTTTTTTATCGGGACATGCTCCGGACAGCAACCGAGGAGAAGCCGGACAATTTTCTGGCTTGGACTCAACTGGGTCTGCAGGAGTTCGAGTGTTTCAACCAACTCGAAGAAGCCTTGCGCTGCTTTGAGCGGGCCGTGGCCTTGCAACCAACCGCGCCCGAGCCTTGGCTCTTCATGGGTATGGTCCTTCTTAAGCTGGAGAGATACCAGGATGCCTTGGACGCGCTGGAACACGATCAGCGGAACGGCAGTAGCGTTGCTATGCGCGAGGACCTAAGAGGCGATGCGCTGTTCGGGGTTGGCCGGTACAAGGAAGCGAGGGCAGCTTACCGCCGAGCCCTTAGGCGTTCAGAAGACAATCCCTTCCTGGAAAGCAAGTTGGGATACACCGAAGTGAGGTTAGGGCAAAAGAACACCGGACTTGCCAAGCTACGGCGTGCAGCGAAAGTGCTTTCGAATATTCACGATATCCAGGACCGGCTCATGAAAGCCTGCATCGTGGCAGACAGATTGGAAGAAGCAGCTGAGGTGGCGGAGAAGTTCACTTTTGTTATGGGCCACCCCAAGCTGTTTCTGCGCGCCGCGAGCATTCGTGCCCAGTTAAAGCAATGGGAACGTGCGGAGGAGATTTTGTCGCGCGGCCTGGAACTCTTCCCGCTGTCCGTGGAATTGTATGCGGCACGGGGCGAAGCGTCGAGCAAGAAGCAGGAGCCTCTGGCGGAGGCGACGATGAAATCTGATGCGCCTTTGGAACACAGTCTTTCGAGAAGACTCTAATTATGCGCATCGCCTATTTCCACACCAACACCATCCTGTCTTCCTGGACTAACTTTTCCCTCGCCCACACCCTGCGTTCCATGGGACACGAAGTGCTGGACGGAGCAATTCCGACCAACCATCACGGCGCGGTCATTCATCAGCTCGGACGGGCGGAATATCAGCGCGTCATGGCCGGCATGCCCACCCTGGAGAACCTGCAAGAATGTGACTTGATCCTCGTCGGAGGACCCGAGTATGTCGCGGTATGGCTGAACACGCTCTATGGCAAGGCGAACTGGTGCAGCCTGAAAGGCCGGCGCGCGGCCTTTTACCTGGAATCAACGCGCCGCGAAGACGTGCAATTCCGTTACGAAGTGCTCGCCGATTGGTATAACGTGCACTTCTTCCCCGATCCAGAAGACGCTCAACGGCTTGGCGGACACCACATCAAGGGGTCCGTGGATACGGGAATGTTCAAACCATGCTTGCTCGAAGGCCAGCCCGGCCACGCCTGCGATCAGGGCTGTTATTCGCGTCGCATGCAGGAAAAGAAATACGAAGCCGCCTTCGTCGGCTCGCTCTATCCCAAGCGGATCGAGTTCCTCACCAAGCTGCTGCCGCTTCTCCCCGAAGTCGATTTTCGCGCCAACGGAGTTGCCGTCCGTGACCTGGGCGGCGAGTGTCAGCGCGAATGGGCGGAACTGTTAGCCAAGAATATTCGCCAAATCAAGATCCACGTCGCTCTGCCCAGCAACAACATGACCATGATGGTTGCGCGTCCGTTCGAAACTCTGGCCTGCGGAACCTTTCTGCTTACTTACAACACCCAAGATAATCCGTTTCGCGACGGCGTGCACTGCCGTATCTATGATCCGGCTAAGCCGCAAGAACTGGCGGACATGATCCGCTACTACATCGCGCACGAGGATGAGCGCGAGGCAATCGCCAGAGCTGGTTGTGAGGAGGTGCGCAACAACCACTCCATCCGGCAGTGCCTGGCCGAGATTTTGGATCTCGCAACCGAAAACGTTGGGTATGGAGGCAACCGTCGCAGTCTTCAAACCGCGAGCGCACATTAGTGGTGGATTAGAGCCAGACTCTATGGCGCGCTCCCATAGTTACAAACCATACAATTGAAAGCTTTCGTCGATGCTCAATAACATAGGAAGACAATTTCGCTGGTTTACAAATGTTCTTTTCGAATTCCAGCTTCATAGTAACTCGAAGCTGGTTACGGGCGTAAGTTTAGAGGCTAATCCAAAAAAGCAAAGTGCCGATAAATAGCCTGCAAAAACAAACCTCCTGCTCGAATGGCCGGTTCTCAACCTTCGAGAAGTCGGAAAACGGGGCCGTGACCCTTGAGGCAGGCGGAATTCGAACAAGGAGATTTTTCAAATGATTAGCATCCTGAACAACATTTCTTCGCTGCAGGCAGAGAACGCATTAAACTCGACACAAGCGAACCTCAACAAGACTTTGCAGCAACTTTCCACCGGCCAACGCATCAACTCCGGTGCTGACGATCCTGCCGGCCTGGCCATTGCCAACGGGCTGGAGGCGAACGTAACCGCCCTGACGCAGTCCGTGCAGAATGCCAGCGACGGCGTGGGCGAACTTCAGGTCGCCGATGGCGCTCTGTCGCAGATCACCACGTTGCTGAACCAGGCAGTCACGATTGCCACCGAGGCAGCTACGGGCACGGTAAGCACCGCGCAACAAACTTCTCTCGACAACGAGTTTACATCGATCAAGGCTGAAATCACCTCGATCGGCTCGAGCACAACCTACAATGGTACGCAGGTCTTCACCGGGACCGCTCTAACCGTCTACATGAGCGATTCGAGCACCAGCGGGGCCGTGAACATAGCCGTGACTATGGCGTCGATTAGCGCGACTAGCTTGACCCTGACTGATGCCTTGACTGGCGGGACCGCTGCAACGGCTCTGGGTCAGATCAACACCGCAATCAGCGCAGTCGCTGCCCAGCGTGGCACTCTTGGAGCGACTTCCAACCAACTCCAGGCGGCTTCCAACGTGATGAACTCACAGATCACCAACGTGCAGAACGCCGAGAGCGGAATCATGGATGCGGACATCGGGCAAACGACAGCCAACCTGTCGAAGTACACAATTCTGCAACAGACCGGTATTGCTGCACTACAACAGTCGACGCAGATGTCGCAGTCTGTGCTGAAGTTGCTGCAAAGCTAACTTGGGCGGGATGGTGGGACCCCTTGGGTCCCACCATTCTCCTTTTTCAAGGTGCTAACCGTAGAGTAAAGGAGGCACTTTAAACTTATGAGTTCTGTCTCTGGCGTCAACCTAAGTTCTCTGTTGTCCGCGTTAGGCTCATCCTCTTCTGGTATTGATGTCGCTTCCGCAGTCTCCCAGGCCATGACCGCGCTTTCCGCTCCGGAGCTACAGTGGGAAGCCGAACAGCAAACCCTGGCAACCCAGACCAGCGCTATTAACCAGATACAGACGGATGTCTCCGCCCTTCAGACCAGCTTGACCGCCCTGGCGGATCCTGCAGGTGCGCTTGCCTCCATGACGGCAACCTCTTCGGATACGAGTGTCGTAGATGCATCGGCAGCCGCTGGCGCTACTGCCGGAAGTCATGTCGTCGTCGTCAACAATATCGCCTCAGCCGCGTCGGCGTATTCCAATTATGTCGCCAGCAGCAGTACAACACTGACGCCTGGCAGCTTTACTCTTCAGGTGGGCTCAGGCACGCCCACAACGATCCAGATTGGCAGCGGCGTAAACACGCTCGACCAACTTGCCAGTTATATCAATGGACAGAGTGTCGGTGTCACTGCCAGCGTGGTCAACGATTCCACTGGATCGCGCCTGGCGATCGTAAGCAACAGTACCGGCAGCGCCAACGGTTTCACCGTAAGCGCTGCGTCCGGCCTCACCTTTACCCAGACTGCTAGTCAACAAGGACAAGATGCATCCCTGACGGTCGACGGAATTCCGATTGATAGTGCGTCGAATACGGTAACCGGGGCGGTCAGCGGTTTGACTTTGAATCTGGTGGGCGCCGATGTAGGTGGCCAGGTCACGGTCACCGTCGCACCTGATTCCACCTCAGTCGAAACAGCCATCGCTACCTTTGTAGGTGCCTACAACACGGCCATCGGGGACGTAAATACCCAGTACACGGTCAGCGCAACCAATCAAGAAGGCCCGCTGGCCGGGGACAGTACCGTGCAAATGTTGCAAGACAGCTTATTGTCGGCTGGCAGTTATTCCGGAGGCGGCAGCGGTGTTTCGACTCTTGCCGATCTCGGAATCACTATGAACAATGATGGCACTTTGACCTTGAATACTGCCACCCTCGACAATGCTATGCAGAACAATTTTGCTGCGGTACAGAATTTCATGCAAGGGGCATCTTCGAACGGCTTCGCTTCCACCCTCAACAACCAGTTGAACAATCTGACGGAGCCGGCCACGGGCGCTTTCACCGTCGATCTGCAAAGCATTTCCAGCGAAAACACGGACTTGCAAGACCAGATTAATACTTTTAAGACTTACCTCAACGCCCAGCAGACGCTGCTTACGGCTCAATATAACCAGGCCGATATAACGTTGCAGGAAATACCAGAGGAAGAGGCACAAATCAACGGTGAACTCGGCTATCCTCCGACAACGACAACCTCATGAAAAAAAGCCAAACTGAACTCACGTACCTGCGAGCGGCCGCGCAAGACGCTACCGCGGTCGGACTCGTAATCATTCTCTACGATCTTCTGGTCCACGATCTGGAGCAAGCGATTGCTGCGTTCGCAGATCGGGATGTCGAGAAGCGAGCCGCGGAAATCAAGCACTCCTTTCTGGTGCTTCAGCAGCTCGAAGGGTCGCTCGACAGGGAAAATGGCGCGGAGGCGGCAAAACATCTTTCCGGGTTTTACTCCGCCTTGCGCAGCAAGATTCTCGAAGCACACATAAAAGCAAGTCCGGAGATCCTCAAGCGGCAAATCGAACTTGTGCTCGATGTTCGTCAGGCATGGCAGCAGGTTGACAAGCCAAACCTGGGTCCCACATACGCCGCGGTTGAATCGGCCGCTTCCGGCAAGGCAACGGAGAACTCCATGGCCGCGGCCGCCGGTGGTGGCGAAGTCGTTTCCATGAACTGGACGGCGTGAGACGAAGCGCCGGCGAGCGTTCCCAAGCTTTGATTCCTGGATGCTTTGCGGTTACGAGTTGCCTGCTCTGTGATTGAGCAGGCGACGCACGTATGCGCAAAACTGCCGCCATCACGTATGAGTCCGATTGGCCGCAGCTCTTCAAATCTCCAACTCCGATATTTGGAGCCTTGATTAAGCGAATTACATTCATTGGGACACTACCATTCCCGTCCTGGCGCGTGCCTGCTTGCACCGCTTCACTCTGCCTTTTGGGCTTTCCCCCTACAATCGGCCGTAGCGACGCATTGCCTTATCACCAGATTCGGACCTCACCAAGGTATGTGGCTTATCGCGCTGAAGTACGGTCAAGCGATCGCCTTATTTTCAGCTTGCCAGACTTTGAGTGAGCCGACTCAGAGAGGAATAAAACAATTGGAATGATGATCCCGCTCTTTGGAAGATGATGTAGACCACCAGAATGGAGCCCCGCCTGAGCCATGGTAGTTACCCGCGGTTAGTGGTTATCCACCATGACGCAGACGAAGGGGAGTAAGATACCGATCGACAGTTGCTCGCAAAGCTCAACCTGTCAGCCGTATCTAGAACCGGTCTTGCAATCTCAAGTCAACCGGCAGATCTGTGGCGGCTACTGTAGGTAGTCCAACAAACTCTGGGGAATTATTTTGGCGAGAGCCGCCAGCGTCGCACTCTGCGCCGTCTGCGCCTGAGACAACTCGGTTGCGACTGTCGCCATGTCGACACCCACCAGGCTGTTCTCCTGCGTCTGAAGACTGACCTGCTCTTGCTGCAGGTCGGATTGGTTATTATTGAGTTGATTGACTGCGCTGCCGTAAAAGACGCGCTGCTGGGACAAATAACCAAGCGCGGTGCTCACTTGAGTCGTTGCAGTCCCGATATTGGTTGTGTTCCCGCTTTGCAGCGCCGTGATCAGTTGCTGCAGCGAACCCATGACGTTGCCCCCCGCACCCTGGAAGACCTGGCTTCCGGGAAGGTTCGTCTGAATGCTGCTTCCTTGCGCAATCTCGACGCTGTTCACTCCAGTATTTCCGTTGTAACTTACTCCCGAGGGCTGCGTCGAATCCAGCGTGAAGGGGGCCGATTGGGTTGCAGTCCCCCCAAAGACGTAGCTTCCTTCATAGGAAGTGTTGCCTAACTGCACCATTTGGCTCTGGAGGGCCTGGACTTGCTCCGCGATCGCCTGCTGGTCCGAAGAAGACAAATCCCCATTGGCTCCCTGGACGCCCAGGGAAATTGCCTGGTTGAGAGCAGTGACGACCGAACTAAGCGCCGAATCGGCAGTTTGGAACATGCCCTCGAGGTCAGTCGTATTCTGAACATACTGGTCGGTCTGACTCTGGAGCGCATGGTTCTGCACATCCGCGGCGGCGGCCTCAGGATCGTCGGAAGGCACATTGACCCTTTGTCCGGTCGCGAGTTCCTGTATGTCAGTCTGTTCCTGGGCCTGTGACTGCCAGAGATCCGTGAGTATATCAGGTGTGTAATTTGGATTTACGCGCATAAGTTTACGGCGCCGCCGTTACCCCCGATCCCATATCCAGTACGGACTGGGTTAGTTCGTCCACGGTTGATACCACACGAGCCGCCGCTTCGTATGCTCGCTGGTAGTTCATGAGGTTGGTCGTCTCCTCATCGAGGTTGACCCCGGAGACTGCACCCAACTGGTCGTTGAGTTGGTTTAAGCTCGCGGTGCTGGCGGTCACTTCGGTCGCGGCCTGGGAAGCCAAGGTCCCGGTCTGAGACACCAAATTGGCGTAAGTGTCCACTGGATTCTCGCCGGAAGGGAGCGCCTGGGTTTGCACCGCTAAAAGATTCACAACATTGCCATCGCTCCCCGCAGTTCCGTCAGAGCTGGCAGCGATCAGACTTGGGTCGCTAATGGCAACCTTTAGATTGCTGGCTGCCCCGGCCCCAGAAGTATCAGAGAAGAGAGCTTGTCCGGCATTTCCGTTCAGGTCATATCCCGATGCCTGCGCCGCATTGAAACTTGTAGCGAATTGGCTGGCCAGATTGTCGAGTTGAGTGAGCAGGCCGGGAATCGCCGTATCTCGAACCTCAAGGTTGCCCCCCAACTGGCCACCCTGAAGAGAGCTGGTGATGTCTTGCCCTTGGGACGAGACGTCCGTCATCCCCGAAGGCCCGTTCGTGGTCTGGAGCGCAAAGCTCTGACCACCGACGACCAGCGGTGTTCCGTTTCCAGTGGTCAGAGTGAGCCCGTGTTCCGTCTGGATCTCGTTCACGTTGGTCAATTGTGATAGCTGCTGAATGAGTTGGGTCTCCTGGTCGCCGAGGTTGCCGGGATCCTGGCCCAACTGTTGCATCTCCCCGACCTGCACATTGAGCTGGGCAATCTGTTGGGTTAGCGTATTGATCTGGGTAACGTTCTGGGTAACCGACTGATTCAGGCCAGATCGAATTGAGTCCAGATTCTGTTCGGTCGAGTTGAAATCGCTCGCAAGGGTCTGCGCGGCACTCAGCACCGACTGGCGATCGGTCATGTTAGTCGGGTCGGTGGAAAGCTGGCTGATGCTGTTGAAAAATGCTGTGAAGTCTGCCCCGATGCCTTGTGTGGCATTAGAGAAAGGAACCTGCACCTGCTGCAGCGCGCTGGACTGCGTCTGTGCGCGGGCTTGTTGCGAATTTTCGTTTGCAATCTGAATCTGCAGAACCTGATCGGTAATACTCTGGATTTTTTGCAGCACCACACCGTTGCCATAGGTTAGGTTTCCCTCTACGGTCGGCGCCGCTTCCGTGAGGTCAGCCACCTCGCGAGTGTACCCTGGAGTGTTCTGGTTGGCGATGTTGTTGGAGGTGGCGTCCAATGCCCCCTGATCAGCTCCAAGAGCTGCAGACGCGATCCACATCGAGGACGATAATGAGCCCATTCTGCTATACCTCGCACGACCAAGTGTGGCGTTGTGACAGAGGGGAGGGAGCGCGGTCGTAGCCCTCTCCGTGGCCACGATAGAGCGCGGCAATCAGTTCGACAGATCTGCGCGCGCGTTTCAACAGCGCGGCATACACGCGATTGAGCTGTGCCAGCGCCATGTGGGCTTGCCGAAATTCTTGTAGCAACTGCGCATCCGAGTTTTCGCCGGGAACGGCTTCCACAACGGTTGACGATGGCGTCCACTTCATAGTGGAAAGCCGGTTGCAGATCGTCTCCTGCGCCGCCAGATGGGTCTCCAACTGCCGCAGATCGTTCTTCTCGATCGCGGAGATCGCGGACGCAATCGCCTGCGACAGGGCATGCACCTGGGCGAGATGCTCAAGTTGTTCCTGCCTGCGGGTTGAATCGGATTTCAGCATGTTCGACTAGCTCAGTCGGTCCTCACTATTTCTATCCTTATCATTATGGTTGCTCTTCTACCTACCCAGGATCGCGTCGGCGATGTCACTTGGATCGAGTTTGTACTGCCCGCTGCTGATGCTCTGCCTCAAGCTGTCTACCTGGCTCTGGCGCACTTCGGGCTGGCCAAGCACTTGCGTAGCAAGGGCGCTGAGAGTGACTTTGTCCTGCGACAACGGGGCCTTGTCGCCCGAGGGCAATGGGTCGGACTGGTTTGTGGCAGCCGTGGAGGACTTCTTCGCCTGTTCGGCCGACATTGACTGTGGGTCAGGTGTGTTTAATCCAATTCTCATAATCGAACCTCCCAATTTGCTGGCAAACTCTTATCGGCCCTTTGGGCTAATAACTTTAGTCTCCGCCAGAACTATTTTGCACTCCTGTAACTACTTGTCGTTCTTTGACTTAGAGGTACTTAAGTTAGGCTGAGACGCACTTCCTGTAGTTGCCTGCGGAGCGCCGTCGGTCCGATTCGCCTCGATGGCCGACAAATGCTTGCTGATCATGGAGGCGATACCGAAACCACCAGTCTTGCTTATACCTTGGGCCAGGGTTTGACAGGCGATGCTCTGAAATTGGTCATGACCCGAATCGCGGTCCTGGTCCGGGTCAGAGCCTGGAACCGTCGCGAATGATTTTTCTGCTTTTTCCAGCCACTCACCCACCAGGATGCTTTCGAAATCGCGAGCGGCTTTGTCAATTTTGGACGAACTGTTTTTCGTTGGCTGGTTGCGAAGTCCCTGGACGGCAAGATCGCTCTTCGCCTGCGTGAGACTCGAACTGCTGGTTCCCAGACTTGCGATACGGAAATCACTCATGACTTAGAGCACCTCCAGCTCAGCCTGCAGGCCGCCCGCGGCTTTTATCGCCTGCAGAATTGCGACGATGTCCCGGGCGGTTGCGCCCATCGCGTGCAGGCCGTTGATTAACTCCTCGACGTTCGCTCCCTCTTTCAGTTGAAACGAACGCGCTGGTTTGTCATGTGCACGCAAATCGGTTTCGGGCACGACTTCCGTTTTTCCCGTCGATTGAGGCAGGGGTTGCGAGACGACGAACGTCGTCGTGACTTCGACCGTAAGATCGCCATGAAGCACCGACACGGGAGAAAGCTTCACATCGCCTCCCATCACAATCGTCCCCGTGCGCTCGTTCATGATCACTTTAGCTGGAGGGTGGATGGAAACAGTAAGGTTCTGCACCTGTGCAATCAGGGTCGGAACCGAAGAGACTCCCGATTGGTCAACGTTGATATCCACGTGGCGACTATCCAACGCCGAAGCTAGTTCCTTCCCGAACTCGTGGTTGATGGCGTTTGCAACGTCACGAGCGGCAGTGAAATCCGGTTCGCGTAGGGCCAGCGACAGAATCTTGAGATGTTTCAAATCAATAGAGGTATCACGTTCTACAATTCCGCCTCCGGGAACCCGGCCGACGGTCGTATGATTAACCACCTTGGAGTTACCGCCGCCGCCAGCCGTATAACCGCCTAGGGTAAGTGCGCCCTGTGCCTCGGCGTATACCTGGCCATCAGCGGCGTGCAATGAGGTAAGTAAGAGCACACCTCCCTCAAGGCTCTTGGCATCACCGATCGAGGATACGGTTACGTCGAGAGTGGTTCCCGGTCGCGCAAACGGAGGAAGAGAGCCGGTTACCATAACGGCAGCAACATCACGAACCTGAATTGTGGCAGCGGGAATCTGAACGCCCAGCCGTTGCAGGACGTTGGCCAGGGTCTGCGTGGTGAACTGTGTTTGCTGGCTGTCTCCGGTTCTGTTTAATCCGACAACGACGCTGTAGCCAATTAGCGGGTTTTCGCGGATACCTTCGATGGTCGTAATGTCTCGAACCAAAACGTGGCGAGTGTCCTCAGCCATCGCTCGACTCTGTCCGGCAAAAAGCAAGAAAGGAAGGGACAATAGGAAGGCCAGCCAGGAGGACTGCATGAGAAGCCAAGGCAAACTGGGGTATCTACTGTTCACCAAGTGAGCAGCCATAGCAACCCCCGGACGATAGGATTCTGCCGGCCAATGTAATCCGACACGACGCCTTTGCCCTTCAGTTCGATCTCGAGATTGGCCAGGGCCGTGGCATTAGCGGAGTTGTTAGGACCCACATCCCCGGGACGCAGCACACCGCGCACGATCAGATCCTCATGTTGACTGTTGATCAGGATGCGCCGCTCTGCTTCCACAACCATGCTCCCGTTGGGCAGCAGGGCGATCACTTGAGCGGAGACGGTGGCCGTCACACTGGAACCCGCCGACGTTTCTCCCGACCCTTTTAACGTCTTGGAGGATGACATGCCGAGGAGCGGGTTCGCCGGGTTCGACAATCCTGGCAAGGCTGTAACAGCTGAGTTTGCCTGGAATGATCTTGAGTTATTCACATCCCCAGTAGACTGGGCTGCCGTTGTTTCGGACACGAGCAGAGTGACAACATCGCCTAAACGGCGCGCCTTATAATCCGCACTCATGTCCGTGAAAGCACTGTTGGGGGTGTATAGGCTGCCAAGCGTCGTTGTTTCCTGGGTGGTGGGCAGTTGTTGCATTCGAGCAATATAATCAGCGCGTAGTTTTTGGGACTCCTGTTTTGTTTTTGTACTGGCCAGTGCCAACGGAATGCCGTGCAGCAATACGATGGTTGCCGACAAAACAACTACCCATCGGACTCCGGGGCAAATTCTCATGCGTTTTCCGTGGCTCAAAGGCTACCTTTCACCATTCCTGTTGCCACCACCTCCGCATCGAAGAATTGCCTGCGATCCGGGCTGGCGACTCGAATTCTTTGGCCGAGCGCGCCACTCTGCAAGCAGATCACGGGCAGGCTTATGCGGGAATCCGGGGTTTCAAGAATCAAGGTCGCATGATCGCCACTGCGAACGACGTTCTGCAGCAATTTTGCCGTGTTCACCGGCACCGCACCCACTCCCACGCTGCTCACGTGCGTCCCATCGAGGCCGTGTACCAGGACGTAGAAGGGCAGGCATTCTTGATTGTCCTGGCAACGCAACTTCACTTTGACCGTGCCAGCAGTTGTATCGGTCACGCTCACTACCCGCACTCTTGCACTTTCTCTGGTACTGCTGATTCCGGAGAGAAGTTCGATCTGGTCCGGACTAACAGAAAGACCCGCTAATACCATTGCATCCGCCATGCGCCGAGCCGAGTTGGCCATTCGAGCGGCCCTTGTCTGGCTCAGGGCCACAGGCATGACCGCGACAAGAATCAGGACGGAACAGACGAATTTGTTGGCAATGTTTAGCATCGGTGAACCGCCTAGCGGCCGATACTGGCCAGATCCTGCATCATCTGATCCGCCGAGGTCACGACACGCGAGTTGGATTCATACGAACGCTGCGCCACAATCATGTTGACGAATTCTGCTACCACGTCCACGTTCGACTGCTCCAGCATGCCCTGCTGGATCGTGCCCATCCCTTCGGCGGCTCCAGGGGAGCCCACGATCGCGTCACCGGAAGCCGTTGTCGCCAGATAAAGATTGTTGCCAACGCTGTTCAAACCGCCGGGATTCGGAAACATCGCAAGTTGAATACTGCCTACCTGCTGGGCTGCGGTCTGGCCCGACTGAGTTACCGAGACTGTGCCATCGGAGCCAACCGTGACCGTAGTGGCGTTCGCCGGAATGGTGATGTTGGGCTGCAGTGGGGTTCCGTTCGCGGTGACAATATTTCCTGTCGCATCGAGATGAAAGGAGCCCGCTCTGGTATAGGCGATTTGACCGTCAGGCAATGTGACCTGGAAGAAGCCGAGCCCCTGAATCGCCAAATCCAAGGGATTGCCGGTGGAACTGAAGTTGCCCTGGGTCTGGACAATTTCTGACGCGGCGGGCATGGTTCCCAGTCCGACCTGGAGACCTGCGGCAATCGTGGTTTGCTGGGTCGCTGCCGCGCCGGGCATGATTATGTTTTGGTAGATCAAATCGGAAAATTGAAGACGGCGCGAGTAAAAACCCGCAGTGCTGGAGTTCGCCAGGTTGTTGGCAATATTGTCGAGATTGAGTTGCTGCGCGGACATCCCGCTGGCTGCTGTGTAGAGTGCACGAAGCATTTCCCGCTCCTTTAGAGGTTGTTGGAAACTCTTGGTAAATCCTGCGTCGCAACTTGGTTCATATCCGTGTGGAACATCGTCAGAGCCCGCTGCATCAGTTCCGCATAGCGCTGTACCGTAATCAATTCGATGGAACTGGCAACCACGTTCACGTTGGAACTTTCCAAGGTTCCCTGCTGGACGCTAGCCTGAGTGGCCGGGACCGCACTCTTCTCGGGCGCGGAGTAATAGGTCTTCCCCACACTCTCCAAAGGAGTCCCGGCCGGAAAATCGGCAATCTTCAATTGGCCCGCCAGCGCTCCATTCACCGATATGGTTCCATCCGGACTTACTGACACCGGCGCACCCACAATCGGTATGGGACGGTCATCGTTTCCTAAGACCAAGTCGCCTGCAGATGTAACTAGTTGTCCTTTTGGGGATACATGAAAGTTGCCGTCCCGCGTGAAGAGCTGCCCGTTGGCGGTCTGAACTGCAAAGAACCCACTGCCCTCTATCCCGAGATCCAGATTGTTGCCGGTTTTCTCCAGACTTCCTTGGGAGAGGTCGAGTTGTCCGCCGCCCAGAACCGAGTAGTCATTTACAGCTTGATTCAACCCGGAGAGAGGTGCGCCGGAAGACGTGGCCAGCAGCGAACGAAACGAATCGTGCTGCGCCCGGTATCCGGGAGTACTTACGTTGGCAAGGTTGTTGGCAACCAGATCCAGGGTCTGGCTTCGCGCCATCAATGCCGTGCAAGCCGCATAGAACCCGCTGTCCATAGAGACTCCGGCATAGGAGCAAGCACGGGTGGGGCCACAATGAGGCCCAGGGAAATAACTGCAAGTGATTGAAGACTCGTAGATAGTGGGGTCCGCGAATGAGAGGCGGATTAACCTGCAACAGAATCAAACTGCGTCAAAGTCATTCTGCATTGGTATCTCTAACCCGCCTTGGTCTACAAGGTGGATTCTTAGTCGGACTGCTTCCCACTCACGAACCGCCAGGCATTCCAACCGGGAGGCCCAATTGTCGGCCGCCTCCACTATATTGAGCAGTGCACGCGATTCGCGAGTGCAGCAGGCTTTGGGATCGCTGTTAATCACATCCGCCAAGGCACGTGGAAATCTCCAAGCCTCCGCCATTCGATAGTTAATAGGACAGGAATTTGCCGTAACCAAGCCTGTCGTCGCCCATCCCAGTAACCATGGAAGATCGCCCACATGGTATAGCAGCCCGGCCAGGTAGGCTTCTTCCGGGCTGACCTCTGAGGACTGGCCGGCGAGATCTTCCGCGACAAGAGCTGTTAATCTGGAATGCGTCCAGAACCGCTCGCATTCACCTAGTCCCGCAGGACTTCTGAAATGGACTGGCAGAGGCTTGGTACGAGCTACGAGCGCTCGCAACCTCTCGACTCCAACCTGGACCACGATATCGCTGATAGTAACAACTCTGTCCGGCGATTCTTCAATCTCTCGGGCCGCGACCCGCAACAACTGCACCGTGAGTCCGATGTCGCTCTTAATGATGTTTGTAATATCCTGCAGGTCGGCCACAGGCGCGGACAAGCACAATTCTAGCCGCAGCAGCGCAAGTGGCATAGCTGGAGGGCCGGGAAACTCTGCTTCGCCCAGCGGTGGACAAGTCGACGAGCGCGGAACTGTATCCAGAGATTGTTGGGCAGCAACCGCCATTCGAGCTTTACAGTTTGTCTGGTTCGCAAACATTGGGACCATTCCCGCCAATGTTTATCGGCAGTAGATGGTCCGAGCTTTAGCTCTCTCACGATCCTCTAACCGCTTTGCACGCGGAACAGTAGGTCCATTTCTCGCTTGCGTCCCCAGAGCCGCGTCCACAGGTAATCGCGACATTTCCCCACCCGCACCCGATCTGCACCAAGCTGAACAACATAGTTCCTGATGATGCGTGCCATCTCGGCGGTTTCGACAATCTGTTCGAAAACAAGTTCGTCATCGCGGAGAAACGGCGTGGACGGAGAGTACAAGTGCGACTCGTATTCGCGGGCAGTTATGAAACATGGTTCGACCGTGCAGGAGGTCATGTGGCCGATCGCATAAAGGACCTGGTGCTGGACACTACTCACAAAACCGATCAGAACCCGGCGCTCATTCTCGACAAAGTGGACGGGAAGCATTCCGTACAGTTCGAGAAATTGTCGGGGAATCCGGATCTGCATTCCTAGTCGCCGGTCTCCCACGGGAAATACCGGGCAGGCCCATTGCGCGGCGACTGCAGCGGTCACTTGTTCCTGGGTTGCGAAACCAAGCTGCTGCGCTGCGTCTCCAAAGTTCAGGTGCGTCAACCGCTGGTGGTCGAGCGCCGCCTTAAGTTGCTCTGCAGTCAAGATCCCCCGCGACAGCAGTAACAATCCGAGAGGGACGCGCGAACTACGCGCCTTAGCCGGCTTACGTTGGGAGGTCACTAACTCCGCGATCTTCCCTTTGACGACCTGCTCAAGACAATCTCCACCACAATACCAACGGTCCTCAAAGGTCATCCCGTGGTGGCGTTGAGCAATCGTCTGCAATAAGCTCTTTGTCGAGCAACTGGAATCGGCGCAGCGGGGCGTCCAATTTCTCCACATGGAAGAGATCTTCGGAATGTACTGCCAAGCTAGCATATTATTCCGGCGCCTCGCGTCTTCTCACAGTAATGTTTCGTCAAGAGCCGCGTCCTGGAGAACGGCGCGAAGCTTCGGGAGGGCCAAGCTATGGAGCTGAGAGATCCTCGACTCTCCCAGTTGCATCACAGCCGCAATCTCCTTCATGGTCAGTTCGTCTCTGTAATACAGCGAGATGATCATCTGTTGCTTTTCCGAAAGGGTTGCAATTGCCTTTGCGAGCTTTTCTTTGACTTCGGTCCGCATGCAGAGCTCAAACGGATTCTCATCGCGACTGGGCGCTGACTCGATGAGGTCCCGTTTTTCGGAACGGTCGTAGGTTGCGTTCACCTGTTGGCCGACCAGAATCGCTCCGTCGATTCGGTGGGCGATGGTGTAAAGTTCGTCAATGGAAATGCCCAGTTCGGCGGCGATCTCCTCTTCTTCTGGCTGCCGACCCAGACTCTTCGACAAGTTCGAAATAGCCTCTTCAATCTGCCGGCCTTTGTGACGAAGCGGGCGCGATCCCCAGTCCAGTTCGCGAATGCTGTCGAGGATGGCTCCTCGAATGCGGAACTTGGCAAATGATTTGAGAGGAACGCACTTACTCGGGTCATAACTCCGCACTGCCTCGATCAGACCTATTACTCCGGCATGGACCAGGTCCTCGAACGGCACTTGCGGTGGCAGACGCTCATGAATCCGCCTGGCAATGTAATAGACCTGCGTTAAGTTCTCCATGATGAGTTGCTCGCGGTCTTCTTTCTCGTCTACCTGCTGTTCCTTGTATGCGGCTTGTGCCTGTAGCATGGGGTCCTCGATTGATCTGTGCTGCGATTGACT
>Ga0116134_1000256_pt1 | contig 28175 bp, 23 predicted proteins | sample June2015DPH_19_5_FD_89737 | JGI IMG/M metagenome (GOLD analysis project Ga0116134, IMG submission 89737) | Peatland microbial communities from SPRUCE experiment site at the Marcell Experimental Forest, Minnesota, USA - June2015DPH_19_40 | ecosystem: Environmental > Terrestrial > Soil > Wetlands... | reverse complement strand
GCTGACCATTTCGCTCTCCGCGTACTGGTCGTCTCCGATCGAGACCCGGGGGCGGCCGTCCACGTACCCGGCGGTGTACATGATGACGTAGGGGCCGGCCGCGAAACTCCGGGAGATCTGACGCTGCGCGTCACCGAACAAGCCAGCCGGGGTCCCGGCGAACGCCACCGCGTGCACCCCGGGGTCCAGGGCGATCCGGGCGCCGACGCCCAGCAGGATGACCGCGGGCCACCGGCGGCGCCACACCGCCACCGCGCCCAGCGCCCAGCCCAGCAGGACCTGGGCCGGCCTGTCCCAGGACGGGGTCCGCGCGGTGGTGACCCCGAGAGCGCGCAGGGCCGAGGTGGGCAGGTTGCGGATGGTGTAGTGCGCGGCGCTCATCGTGCCCGGATCAGCCAGGTAGAACGGCAGCCACGCGGCGGCCAGCGCGGCCAGGACGGCCACCGCGCTGCGCCACATGTGCCGGACCGGCACCAGGAGCAGGAGGGAGACGAAGACGAGGGCCCACGGCTTGGCATCGGCGGCGAGGCCGACGCACAGGCCCGCCAGCACCGGCCGGCCGGCGACCACCGCGCGCAGGGCCAGGACCGCCAGGATCAGCGCGAGGCCATCGTCCAGGTGCAGGTACCCGACCGCGAGGTCCACCCAGGCGATCATGAATGCCCCGCCGCCGAAGAGCACGGTCAGCCGCAGCGCCCGGGGATGTTCCCGCAGTTCCGGCCGGACCGTGCGGGCGAGGTCCTCGATGGCCGCGATCAGCAGTATTCCGGCGGCGGTGAGAAGGATCTCGGCCACGGTGATGCCGCTGTCCGGCCCGAGGCGCCGCAGGACCTCGGCGACCGCGAACGACAACGGCCCGATCTGCAGCGAGGGATTGCTGGCGTACAGGTGCAGGCCGCCGGGCGGCTGGAACGAGCCCGGGCCGCCGAACAGCGCGGCGGTGCCGCTCCGGAAGAAGACCCAGGCGATACCGCCGGCCGGCGCCATGTCGATGAACCACGCCACCGTCCACAGCGAGAGCAGTCCCCAGTGCCAGTTACGGGTGAGCCAGTTATGAGTAAGCCAGTTACGGGTGAGCCGGGCCCGGAGGCCGCGTGCCCCCGTCACCGGGTGGCGGCCGCGTGCGGCGTGCTCGGTCACCCGGTCGGACCTCTCTGTCACGGGGCTGCCCGGTCTGTCACGGGGCTGCCCAGCCATGGGGAGCCTGGCCATGGGGAGCCTGGCCATGGGGAGCCTGGCCATGGTTCAGGCTCGCGGTCGGCGGATCTTCCCGAACTTTAGCAACCGGGCCGCTGCCCGGGCCGAGGCCGCGGCGCGGCGGTTCCGGGGGGTGAATATCGCGATTAGTCGTAACATAAGCACCAGCAGTCACATGTGAGCAATATCACACCATGTCAGGTCAACCCGACAGGTCAACCTTGGTGAACCGGTTGCGGACCCTCCCCCCTTTTCTGGCAGTGTAGGTCGCCGACGGTGATTGCCCCTTACAGCAAGGCCCGATACGGCCAATGTATGTGCATCATTCGCGATTTGCGACGGCCCGGCCACGTGAGGTGCTTACCGGAGAATCGCTGCCTGTGCCTAAGCCGCAGTGATCGACGCGCCCGGCAGCCCCGTCCGGTGCGCTTGGCCGACGAAAGGATTGCCTTGTCACGACACCGGACAGGGACTCGCGCTACGCGGCGAAGCACTCGCTTTGTGCGCCGCAGCGGGATTATTCTTCCGGCGGCTGGTGTCGCGGCAATTGGCGTAGCTGCTGTTTCGGTAGCTGCCTGGCTAATGGGCCCGTCATCGTCCGGGGCATTCGGTGCCGCGCAGGCTCTTGAGGCAATTCCTAATAGCAAAACAGTCGCGCTGCTGGAGCAGGAACGCCAGCAGATGATCGTCATGAGCGCCGCGTCCCGCACGCTGACCGTGGTCGCCCAGCCGAAGGAGGCGTCACCGGCCTCAGCTGTAGCTTCGGCGAACCAGGCGGCCTCGGCAGGCACGGGTTCCGGTTCAGGGCTGGGGTCCACCACCGGCAGCGCGCCGACTCCGGTAGTGCCGCCCGATCCGGGTACCGCTCAGTCGATCGCCTACAACCTGCTGGGCAGCTTTGGTTTTTCCACCTCGCAATTCAGCTGCCTGCAGGATTTGTGGAACAGGGAAAGCGGCTGGTCCTATGACGCCGAGAATCCCACCAGCGGCGCGTACGGCATTCCGCAGGCATTGCCCGGGTCAAAGATGGCAAGCGCGGGGGCGGACTGGCAGACCGACCCGAAGACACAGATCGAATGGGGCCTCGGCTACATAAAGGACGTGTACGGGTCGCCCTGCGCGGCGTGGAATTCCGAGCTCGCGAACGGCGCATACTGAGCCTTCGGCCGCGCCTCCGGGTACTGCCCCGGGGGCCCGTCGCGTGCCCCGTTCGGGCGCTCTGGCCGCGCCGTGCTGACAACGCCAAAAGGGTCTATTAGCTGCTCTGGCGGCCCGTGTCAGTGTTTCGGCCGGCACGTCATTATTCGGTAATGATTACTCTTTGGCTAAACCACGCTACTTTGCGTTAAATAGCTCAAGGTTTCTCGTACTGCCGTGATCGTTAAGAAGTTATATTCAGCAAATATTCAGATAGCTTTCAGTATTGCAGTGTGATCCGCGCCATATCCCGTAACTAATTTGTAATGTCAGCACGGATGGTGCGTGGCAGTATTTTGCCAGCTCGGAGGCCAAATTGGTTAGCCATTAAGCCACCTTTTCATAAGGGCATGTGATCCATATCACAATCAATTCTGGCATTGTTTGCCTGTTTTGTCCGGCATGGTTGGTCCTCGTCAGCGCCTCGCTCGTGTGACGGCCGCTCAGGGAGCGGCCCGGTGCCCAGACCCGCGCCACGTCCACGAGCATCGCCCGGCCGCCTAACCACTGCGGCGAGGGCCGTCAGAGGCGGAAACATCGCACGCCGCGTCATGCGACCGCGCGGGCGATCAACCGAAGGGTCAATTTGCCACGGCACCGGATCATCACCCGGAAGCGAAACAAACTGATCATTGTCGTGGCGGCGGGCACGCTGACCGCGGCCACCGCCGCATCGGCCGCCGCCGCGGTCTGGCCGTCGGGTTCCCCGGCCACCTCGGCGGGGACGGCGTTCAGCGCGATTACTGTGCACTCGGGGCGGACAGCGGCCGCCGGCAACGTGCCACGTGTCCTGACCGCGCAGCGTGTCAGGGCGATCGCAGAGCAGCAGACGCTGACCCTGCTGGCCAGCCGGCAGGCGGCGCACCAGGCGGCCGTCGCCCAGGCGGCGAAGCAGAAGGCCCAGGCGGAGCTCGCCGCCAAGCAGGTGGCCGCGCGGCAGGCTGCTCGGCAGTCAGCCGGCCGGCAGGCGGGCGCCCAGCAAACGCCCAGCCAGCCGGCGGTCCCGACCGCCGTGCCCGCCGCCTCGGGTTCACCTCAGTCGGTCGCGCAGGCCATGCTGGGCTCGTTCGGCTGGTCGTCGAGTCAGTTTTCCTGCCTGCAGCCGTTGTGGGCGGGGGAGAGCGGCTGGAGCGTGACCGCGAGCAACCCATCCACCGGGGCCTACGGCATTCCGCAGGCGTATCCCGGGTCGAAGATGGCCAGCGCGGGCCCGGACTGGCAGACCGACGCGGCCACCCAGATCCGCTGGGGACTCACCTACATCAAGAACACCTACGGCTCGCCGTGCGGGGCCTGGAGCCACGAGCAGGCTGACGGCTGGTACTAGGCCAGGGCCGGTACCAGGGGCGGGTATCAGGAGGCCGGCGCCCGGGATTCGTCGCCCCGGGCGCGGGCCCGCCAGCGGCCGGAGCCGCCCGGGAAAGCGCCTGCGTCCTAGGGGATGGGCCGGAACGTCCGCATGGCCTCGTCGAAGGCGGGCAGGTTGCTGTTCCACGCCGTGGCGGGCGACGACAGGTAAAGCGCGTAGGACTGCGGGCCGGCCGACGTGGATGCGATGTACAAGAGGTCCAGGACGCGCAGCCGGCCCTCGGACGGATCCAGCCAGGTGAACGCCCACGCGGCGCCGTCGCCGCCCCGGATGCCGGCCGGGCGGATACCCAGGCCGACGTAGCCGGGGAAGTGGCCCTGCTGCCGGGTCCGGACGGACAGGTAGCGCGCTTCGGCGATCATGTTGGTGAAGGTATGCGGGGTCAGATCGATCTGCAGGAACGTGATGCCGTCGGGCGCCTCGATGGTTTTCCCGGTTCCCTTGGTCACTGCCGTCCACTTGTCCGGTATGGCGACGGTGAAGCCCGCGGTCGAGCCCAGCTCCGCGGCCGGAACGGTGAGGAAGTGGTATCCGGCGGGCAGCGGCCCCGTGCTGGGCGCCCCGGAGGCCGCGGTCACCGGTGACTCGGGCGTGCTGGCGGAGGTGGAGGAGCCGTTCTGGCTGGCCGTCGTGCGCGCGGTCTTGTGCAGGGTGTGGAAGGCGAGCAGGCCCGCGGCGGCCGCCGCCACCAGGACGATGACGCCGAACCAGACCAGCGGGGCCCGGCGCCGGCGGGGCCGGGCCTGCGTCGCGGCTGCGGCGCCGCCCGGCGGGGTGCCCTCGATGCCCTCCTGGGCGGATGCGGTGCCCCAGGCCGGGGCGGCCCCCCAGGGCTGGCCCGCGCTCGCGGCTGAGGCGGAGCCCCACGGCTGGCCGGACTGGCCGGAGCTTCCGGGTGCGGCGGATCCCCAGGGCTGGCCGGTGCTCTCCGGCTGAACGCCGTCCCGGGTCTGGCTGGGCGCCCCGGAAAACCCGGATGCCTCCTCGGCGGGCCGGTCATCCGTTCCGGGTGCTGGCTGGCTGGTCACCTGATCGGCCGCGCGGAGGGACGAGGGGAGGCGCACCGGGATGGTCTGGTCGCCCTGCACCGGCAGGTCCACCGACGTCGGCCCGGGCCGGGGCATGCCCGGCGCCGGCTGCGCCTTCGCTCCGGCGCGCGGGCCGCCGGCCTCGGCCGGTCCCGCCTCGGCCGGACGGCCCGGCTCGCCACCCGGGCCGGCAGGCACGAAGACGTTCCCGTGCCCGGTGGCGCCCGCCAGCGGTCCCACGGCGCCGAGCATCCGCGCCGCGGTCGCGGCATCCGGCCGGTTCGCCGGGTCGCGCCGCAGCAGGGCGTCGATGACCGGGCCGAGCCCGGCGGCGGGCGGAGCGGACGGCGGGTCGGAGTTGATGATCGCCGACATCGTGGTGATGGCCCCGCCCGCCCGGTCGAAGGGCCCGTGCCCCTCGACCGCCGCGTACAGGGTGGCGCCCAGCGACCACAGGTCAGAGGCCGGCGTGGCCGGATTGCCCTGGATGCGTTCCGGGGCCGTGAAGCCCGGCGACCCCATGACCATGCCCGTCTGGGTAAGTTTCGGGTCACCCTGAAAGGTCGCGATGCCGAAGTCGGTGAGCACGGCCCGGCCGCCGTCGGCGAGCAGCACGTTGCTCGGCTTCACGTCGCGGTGCAGCACGCCGGCCGCGTGGGCGGTGGCCAGCGCGGCCAGCAGCTGGCGCCCGGCGCCGGCCGCGCGGTCGGGCGGCAGTGGCCCGTCGTGCGCAATGATCTGGTCCAGGGAGCGTGCCGCGACGAGCTCCATGATGATCCAGGGACGCCCGTCCTCCTCCGCTACGTCGAAGACGGTGACGAGGCCGGGGTGACTGAGCCGCGCGGCGGTCCTGGCCTCGCGGTGAGTCCGCTGGAAGGCCTTGGCGCGTTCGTCCGGGTCCAGGCCATCGCTGATGCGCAGTTCCTTGACGGCGACCTCGCGGTCGAGAACCTCGTCCCACGCGCGCCAGACCGTTCCCATCGCACCCCGTCCGATGGGCCCCTTCAGGCGGTAGCGCCCCGCTATAACGCGCCCCGTGCCCGCCATAGCGTGCATAGCCGGACCCTACACGGGATCGGCGGATAGGTCCTGCGTTGCGGATGAGAGTTCGATGGGAATTAGCTCACGATCTGCCAAACGGGCAGTTTATCGCACTGTGCCGGTCATTGCGCCGGGCCGCCGCGCGTGCCGATGGCCCCCGCAAGCCTATCGCGGCGGCCGGCTGCCGATCGTGAGCGCCGCGCCGGACGGGTCCGCGAAGAAGTCGTTTCCCTTGTCGTCCACGATGACGAACGCGGGGAAGTCGCGGACCTCGATCTTCCAGACCGCCTCCATACCGAGCTCGGGGTACTCCAGGACCTCGACGTGGGTGATGCAGTCCTGCGCCAGCCGGGCCGCCGCGCCCCCGATGGAGCCGAGGTAGAAGCCGCCGTGCCGCTGGCATGCCTGGGTGACCGCCGCTGACCGGTTGCCCTTGGCCAGCATCACGTAGGACCCGCCCGCGGCCTGGAAGCGCTCCACGTAGGAATCCATCCGGCCCGCGGTCGTGGGCCCGAAGGAGCCGGAGGCATAGCCGGCGGGCGTCTTGGCCGGGCCCGCGTAGTAGACGGCGTGATCGCGCATGTAGTCCGGCAGTGGCTCGCCCGCGTCGAGCCGTTCGGCGATCTTGGCGTGCGCGATGTCCCGCGCGACGACGAGCGGGCCCGACAGCGACAGCCGGGTCCGGATCGGGTACCTGGACAGTTCGGCGCGGATCTCGTCCATCGGCCGGTTCAGGTCGATCCGGACGACGCCCGCGTCGGCGTCGGTGTCCGTGGGATCGGGCAGGTACTGTGCGGGATCGGTCTCGAGTTGCTCGAGGAAGACGCCCTCCGGCGTCACCTTGCCGAGCGCCTGCCGGTCAGCCGAGCAGGACACGGCGATGGCGATCGGGAGGGAGGCGCCGTGCCGCGGTAGCCGGATCACCCGTGCGTCGTGGCAGAAGTACTTGCCGCCGAACTGTGCGCCGATCCCGATGCGCCGGGTCACCTCCAGGACCTGCTGCTCGAGTTCCAGGTCGCGGAACCCGTGCCCGGACAGCGAGCCCTCCTTCGGCAGGGTGTCCAGGTAACGGGCCGACGCGTACTTGGCCGTCTTGAGCGCGAACTCGGCACTGGTGCCGCCCACCACGATGGCCAGGTGGTACGGCGGGCACGCGGCCGTGCCCAGTGACCTGATCTTCTCCTCCAGGAAGGAGAGCATCCGGTCGGGGTTCAGCACCGCCTTGGTCTCCTGGTACAGGAACGACTTGTTCGCGGAGCCGCCGCCCTTCGCCATGAAGAGGAACTTGTACGCGTCGCCGCCCGTGGCGTAGATCTCGATCTGGGCGGGCAGGTTGCTGCCCGTGTTCCGTTCCTCCCACATGGTCAGCGGGGCCATCTGTGAGTAACGCAGGTTGAGCGTGGTGTAAGCGTCGTAGACGCCGCGGGCGATGTGTTCCTCGTCACAGCCGTCGGTGAGAACGTGCCCCCCGCGCTTGCCCATGACGATGGCGGTCCCGGTGTCCTGGCACATCGGCAGCACCCCGCCCGCCGCGATGCAAGCGTTTTTCAGCAGGTCACGGGCGACATAACGGTCGTTAGGGCTAGCCTCGGGATCGTCCAGGATCGAGCGGAGCTGGCCGAGATGCGAGGGCCGGAGCAGATGGGCGATGTCGTGCATCGCGGTGCTGGTCAACTGGGTGAGGACGGCTGGCTCGATCTCGGTGAACGTTTTGCCGAGCGACTGCCGGGTACTGACGCCATCCTTGGTGATCAGCCGGTACGTGGTGTCATCCGCTCCGAGCGGCAGCAGGTCCGTGTAGCTGAATTCAGGCATCGTGGCAGATCCTCATCGGTCGACCGTGATTTGTTACCAGCTTAGGCCGCAGCCGGACGGACACGGGCCGGTTGCAATAGCGACGAATCACACACGTGTGGGCTCGCGAGCAGCGGTGTCTCGTTAAGATTTGCCGTACGGCAAACGTTTGGTAAATGATCTTGAGGATACTCGCGGCGGCGATGGTACGCAGGGGGAGCGAGTGTCCTCCGGGGACGTTAGGGCGACGTTTAAGGGAGCGGAGCGGAGTGATCCTGGATGTCTCCGGTGTCATGATCGTCGACTCCTACCTGGGACGCGTGCTGACCGAGATCGCCGCGCCCGGTCCCGCCTCGCCTCACGCGGACATGCAGAAAGGGGTGCCGGGTCCCTGGGCTCTGTCGGCCGCCGCGGGCGGCAGGCCGTGCGGTTCGGCGGCCTGCTGGAACGCGGCCAGCCCTTTGGCCAGCTCGGCGCGCCCCGTCGGCGGCATGACGTCAAGCACCTGCGCGATCTGCTCCCGCCGGCGCTGCCGCGCCTGCTCGAGCAGCGCCTCGCCGTCCGCGGTGAGGCGCAGGCTGACGGCCCGCCTGCTGGCGCGGCCCGCGTCCCGGGTGAGCAGACCGGCCGCCTCCAGCCGGTCACACAAGCGGCTGGCGGAGGAAGGCAGGGCACCCAGAGCCTCAGCGAGCTGGCTCAGGTTGAGCTCGCCGTAACGGCCCAGCGCAGTGAGCGCGCGAAGCTGCGTGGGGGAGATCCGCACATCCAGCGATTCCGCGACGTGCGCCCAGATCCCCACCAGGGCCTCAGCGGCCGCCTCCACCTCGGCTGCGGCCTGCTGCGCCGCCAGAGAATCAGCCTTGTGCGAGGCCATGGGGCCACTCTCGCACATTCGGGTGCCGCAAAACACCTACTATTTCGTCAAATCGCGGCTGGTCCGGCCGTTTCGCGGCCCGCGCCCAGCGCTGAGAGATGGTACGTGACACATCATGCCTGACGACCGCAAGAGCCCTGACGACCGCGAGAGCATCGAGCGCTCGATCTGGAACGCTCGCCCGACCCGGCTCGTGCAGACCGCGCGCGAGTCCATCGACACCTGGCTGGGAGTGGCGGGCGCGGAGATCCTGCTCATCGACTACCACCAGTCGCACCTCGTCCCATTCGCCGATGGCGGCGGGGGAACGCCCGTCCCGGTCGACTCGCACCCGGCGGGGCGGGCCTTCGCGTCCGGCCGTCCCGTCGAGGACGACGATCATCTGTACCTCCCGCTCAGCGTGTACGGCGAGCGCATGGGGGTTCTCGCCGTACGGTTGCCGGCCGGGACCGACGTCAGTGACGAGGACCTGACGGAGATCGCCGCCAGCGTCGCCCGGTCGATCCGGCTGGCGGACACGGCGACCGACATCTACCGCGAAGTCCGGCGGCGCAAACGCCTCACGATCGCCGCCGAGCTGCAATGGGACCTGCTGCCGGGCCGTACCTGCGAGTCGGACGAATTCTCCCTGGCCGGCCAGCTGGAGCCCGCGTACACCGTGTCCGGTGACAACTTCGACTGGTCCGTCTCGGATCGGTACCTGCACCTGTCGGTGAGCAACGGGATGGGAACCGGTATCGCGGCCGCGCTGCTGACCCAGCTGACCGTCAACGCCCTGCGCAACGCCCGCCGCTCGGGCGCCGGTCCCGCCGAGGCCGCCGAGCTGGCCGGCGAGATCGTCTACTCCCAGTACGGCGGGACGCAGCATTGCTCGACGCTGCTGCTGCGCATCGTCCTGTCGACCGGGGAGGCCGAGGTCGTCGACGCGGGGTCGCCGCGGATGCTCCGGGTCCGCCGCGGTGAGGCCGAGCAGGTCAAGCTCGATCAGCAGATGCCGCTCGGCATGTTCGGCGACACGCGCTACCGGGTCCAGCCGGTCACCCTGCGCGCCGGGGACCGCCTGATCATTCTCAGCGATGGTCTTTACGAGGCCCGCGCCCCGTCGGGGCGGGTTTACGGCCAGGCCCCGCTGGCCGCGGCGCTGCGGAGGTCCCGCCTTCAGGTGCCGAACGAAACCGTGCGCCACCTCATCGGCGACCTGCTCGCGCACCACGAGGGAACGGACCTGGCCGACGACGCGATCGCCGTCTGCCTGGACTGGCACGGGGCCGGGGCTCACCCCGTCGCCGCCCTGAGCAGCGTCGGTGACCTCACCCGACCAGGGGACACGTCACCTGATGTCATGACTTGAGTGCGGATGACTGTCCTTGTATGGTGGCGGCATGCGGCGGCGTCGCACCGTGCGGTGCCCCCGTCCGCGCGAGTCCGCTCGCCACGCGGTGCCCCCGTCCGCGTGTGGCTGAGCAGGCGGCGCCGCCGCGACCAAGCCATGCTGCGCAGCCTTTCGGGCTGCTTCGCCGGATTATCCGCGGACCGATGCTAGTCCGGGGGGACGACCCCCCGGCCCCCCCCGCGCGGCCCCCTCGCCGGTGATAGTGCTCGCCGTTGGCCTTCTTTCCCGCCGTGGGCGGTGGGCTTCCCGCTCGTCGTGGTGCTCGCCGTTGGCCTTGGTCCCGCCGTTGGCCGGTTGGCCCCTCGCCGGCTGGGGTGCTCGCCGTTGGCCATCTTCCCGCCGTAACCGCCCGGGGCCTTCACTCGGGTTCGGGCAGACTTTTCCGCAGCATGTGCGGAAAGTCTGCCCAGATCCGGGGGAGGAGCGGCGAGGGCGGGCTTAATCGAGGGCGCGGCGGGGTTTCGGGACGCGATACGACGCATCGCCCATGCCTCAACGTTAGATGGCCCGCCCGTACCTCGCCTAGAGCGCGGTTACGCCGGGCCGAGAAGGTCCCAGCGGTTGCCGGCGATGTCGCGGAAGACGGCGACCTGTCCGTAGGGTTCGGTGCGCGGGACCGTGACGAACTCGACTCCGGCTGCGGTCATCTTCGCGTGCGCCGCGCCGAAGTCGTCGACTTGCAGAAAGAACCCCACCCGTCCGGCCACCTGCTGCCCGACGGCGGCGCGCTGCTCCGGGCCGTCCGCCCGGGCCAGCAGCAGCCCGGTCTCCGCGCCCGGCGGGCGGACCACTACCCAGCGTTTCGGGCGGCCGTCGTTCGTCTCCGACGGTGAATCCTCCACCAGGTCGAAGCCGAGAACACCGACGAAGAACTCGATGGCCGGGTCATACTCCTCGACCACCAGGGCGACGAGCGAGAGATACATCCGGTCAGCCTAGACCGGCGGCCGCCTGCTCCGCTCAGACCGGCGGCCGCCTGCTCCGCCCGGGGCGCCCTCGCCCCCGCCATTCCGCCGCGCCCGGGGGCCCCGCGGCCGCCCGGGACCTCAGCCCTTGGCCAGGCGGGGGAGCAGCGCGGCGGCGGCGCTGATGCCGGCGACCGTGACGCACACCAGCACGATCACGTCGAGGGTCATGTCCGCCGGGGTGCCGATCAGCAGGCCGCGCAGCGCGTCGACCTCATACGACAGCGGGTTGAACTTCGTCAGCACCTGCAGCCAGCCGGGCATCACCTTGACCGGGTAGAGCGCGCTGGAACTGAAGAACAGCGGCATGGTGATGGCCTGCCCGATGCCCATCAGCCGGTCACGCCGGAGCGCGAGCCCGGCGATCGTCATGGACAGGCAGGAGAAGAACGCCGAACCCAGGACGACGATGAAGGCGGTCGCGATCAGCTTCAGCGGGTTGTCGGTGAGCGAGACGCCGAGAATGGCCGCGAGCACCACCACGACGGCCGCCTGGATCACGGACCGCAGGCCGGCCGCGAATGCTTTGCCGGTGATCAATGCCGAACGGGGCGTCGGCGTGACCATTAGCTTGGTCAGGACGCCGGCGTCGCGTTCCCAGATGATCTGGATGCCGTAGAAGATGGCCACGAACAGCGCGGACTGGCCGATGATGCCGGGCGCCAGGTAGGCCAGGTACGGGATGCCGTGCGGCGTGGGAATGGCGTGGATCCGGGTGAACGTCTCACCGTAGATGAGCAGCCACAGCGCGGGCTGGATGGCGCGGGTGTACAGCTCGCTGCGGTCGTGCCGGACCTTGCAGACCTCGACCCAGCACAGCGTCACGATCCGGCTGGCCAGGCTCTTCAGCTCGAAGATCGGGCCGCCCGGGACCGGGATGCTAGCCGAGGCGGCGGGCGGTGCTGCGGGTGCGGCGGACATTGCGGATCCCTCCCTTCTCCTCGGATTCGTCCAGCGTCCCGCCGGTGTAGTGGCGGAACACCTCGTCCAGGGTCACGTGCTCGCCGAGCGCGGCCTTCAGGTCGGCGGGGGTGCCGGTCGCGCGGATGTGGCCAAGGTGCATCAGCGCCAGCTGGTCGCAGTAGGCGTCCGCCTCGTCCATGTAGTGCGTCGTCATCAGCACCGTCATGCCGAATTCGTCGCGGAGCTTGGTGATGTAGTCCCACACGTCGGTGCGGGCGATCGGGTCGAGCCCCACCGTCGGCTCGTCCAGTACGAGCAGCCGGGGCGCGTTGACCAGGGCCTGCGCGAGTTCCAGGCGGCGGATCATGCCGCCGGAGTAGGTGGCCGCCCGGCGGTGGGCGGCATCCGTCAGTCCCATGGCCGCGAGCGCGCCGTCCACCCGCCCGGCCCGCTGCTTGCGCGGCACGTCGAACAGCCGCGCGAACAACTGGACGTTCTCCCACCCGGTCAGCGTCCCGTCCGCGGACAGCAACTGGGGCACGTAGCCGATCATCCGGCGCACGAGCATGGGCTGGGTGGCGGTGTTCACACCGAAAACGGTGATCCGGCCGTCGACCGGCTTGAGCAGCGTGACCAGCATCCGGATCGTGGTCGTCTTGCCGGCCCCGTTCGGCCCGAGCAGGCCGAACGTCTCACCCGGTTCGATCCGCAGGTCCACGTGGTCAACCGCGGTGTGCGTGCCGAACGTGTACGTGATCTGCTCGCACGACACCGCGGCCATGGGGCCGGGCGGGGCGGCGGTCCCGCCGTCAGGCGCCAGAACTGTCACCCTGCTGCCTCCTTCACGCCCATGGGGTCTTCCATTCGTTCGGCCAGCCGCATCAGCGCCGGGATAGCCGCGCCGAGCGCTTCCCGGTCACCTGCCGGGAGCCCGGCCAGCGCGTTCGCGGCGAGTTCGGCGCGCAGGTCACGCCACTGCGTGAGGCGCTGCCGGGCCTTGTTCGTCGGGCTCAGCCGCACCGTGCGGCCGTCGGCCCGGGACCGTCCCCGGGTGATCAGGCCCTGCGCCGCGAGCGCGCCGACGATCGTGCTCACCGTGTTCGGGGCGAGCCGCAGTTCACGTGCCGCCTCGGCCACGGAGATCCCGGGCCGCGAGACCGTGAGCCGCAGCAGTTCGGACCGCGTGGCGGGCAGCGGCTCGGTGGGCGACGCGTGCCGGACGGCGCGCCGCGTGGTCCGGCGGACGGCGCTGATCGCCGTGAGCAGGTCGGCCGCGAACGCCTGGGGCGCGGCCCGATCCGCGGCTCCGGCCCCGCTGGCGGACGGCCGTGCATCGGCATCTAGATCTTTCACAGAGCTAACTATATAACGGTCCCTGGGGCGTCGTTCAGGAGGACGCCTGCCGCGAGCGGGCCAGCTCAGGCATCTGTTGTGTGTTTTTTCTCTACCGGGGTAATAGGGGGCCGGAACAACGCCAAGACGGAGGTACGACGATGGCGTCAGCGGGCACTTACCTGCTGTCCGGAGCGCTGCTGATCATTACCGCCATCCTGTTCAAGCAGGGCACGCTGAACGCGACCACCCAGACGATCGCGTGGGCGGTGATCTTCTTCTTCGCCTCCGCGGGCGCCAGTGCCGGCTACCTGACCGCCAGCGAGGTCTTCCCGCTGGAGGTCCGGGCCAAGGCGATCGCCGTGTTCTTCGCGATCGCGCAGTTCTTTGGCCTGCTCGGCACGCACGTCTACGGCGCCTTGATTGGTACCGGCAACGACCCGGACAAGCTGTTCGTCGGCTACCTGATCGGCGCCGGCGCGATGATCCTGGGTGGCGTGGCCGAGATCATCTTCGGCGTCGCGGCGGAGGGCAAGTCGCTGGAGGACATCGCCAGCCCCCTGTCCATGGTCCGCAAGGCCACCCGGTCGGTCGCGGACTCCCCGCCGCCCCTGCACGGCCCGGCCTGACCGGCCTGACCGGCCCCCCGCCAACCGCAGTCCGGCGTCCAAGGCTCACTCGGGCGACAGCAGCTGAAGTCATGGGTGTTGCACAGGACTGCAGGGCAGCGGAAGTTAGATAAGGTGGCGCAGATCATCGGCAGTCATACTGACGATGGCGAGGATGTTCCGTAAAGTGCCCTTGGGCATATCGCCGCTATGGACCGGCACCGTGACCGTGCGGCCATCGGGGTGACGCATCACGTGGTGACTTCCACGGATTCTTTCGACCGAAAACCCCGCCTGTTCGAGGGCCTTAACTACTTTCGCCCCCGGGACTGCCGGAATAGAGGCAGGCATCAGGCGACGTTGAGTGTCAGCGTCAGCTCATCAGGCGGCCCGGTCTCGGCCAGCAATGCCTCTAGTGCCTCTCGCAGGTCAGCGATCGCAGCTTCGGGTGTCGCGCCGTCGCCAACCGCACCAACCCCGGCCCGGAGCTGGGCGGAGGCGCACCAGACGCCATCCTCGTCCTGTTCGAGCACGTACGGTATGTGCACGATTCTTGGCTGGTCGCCCACTATGGCTGTGGTCCCTTCCTGCCCGTAAGTCCCTTGACCAGAGTAAAGCTCGATGCGCCCTATGAGCGCAACGTGCGATGAGCTAGCAGGCTCCTGTGAGGCCTGCACGGCAGCAGGGGACAGCGACGTGCCGGATTAGCTCCTCGGGTCAGCCGCTGTTTGCCCAGTCAGCCGCCGTGCCGCTCGGGTGCGTCGGCGGCTGCCCGCGCAGTTCCTGCCAGATCTCGTCGGCGTCCGGGCTGATCAGGCAGTATGGGTTGGTGCCGTCGCGGCTGACGGCCTCGAACCGCGGCTTGTCGCCGTAGCGCGTGATCACGTTGACCAGGTAGCCGGGGAACGCGGCGCGCAGCGCGGCGGCCTGGGCGTGCGCGCTCGGCTCGGGGGACGGCGGCCAGCCGGTCATGACGCGCGCCGGGTGTCATCGGGGCGGTTGCGTGACGCGGGCTCGGCGGAGGAGTCCGCCGTGATTAGCTCGCGCAGTCCGTCCGGGTCGCGGGCCGCCAGCGGCCGCCCGCTATCGAGCCGCTTGGCGACCCATCCGGCCCTGGATCTACGCCGCACCGCCGGACCTGACCGGGGCCCTGATGGGGCTGGCCAAAGAGACCAAGGCCAAGGGCTGGTGGCACGCCTACGGTGATGTCATCCCGGAGAATTTCGACGTATACCTGGGTCTGGAAGAAGCCGCCCAGCAGCTCGCCTGGTACGAGCCGGAACTGGTGCCCGGCCTGCTCCAGACCGCCAGCTACGCCCGCGCCGTCATCACGGCTGATAACCCCGAGGTCGAGCCCGGCGAGATCGACCGGCGCGTGCAACTCCGCATCGAGCGGCAGGCACTGATCCGGCGGCCCACCGCACCGCTGGCCCTCCGGTCGTGCTGAACGAGTCGATCCTGCGCCGCCCGGTTGGTGGGCGGGACGTGATGGCCGCTCAACTGGACTCGCTCGCTGAGGTCGCCGAGTTGGCGAACGTGAAGCTGAGGGTCGTGCCGTTTAGTATCGGCCTGCATCATGGCCTAATGACCGGGCCGTTCGTTCTGCTGCGATTCCCGCCTAACGGAGACGGCCAGGACTCCGAGCCGCCCACCGTCTACCAGGACGGATTCACCGGGGCGCTGTTCCTGGACAAGCCACACGAAGTCGAGCGGTTCGGCGATGCGTTCGAGTACATCTGGGCCGCTGCGCCGAGCGAGGCCACGTCCGGCAAACTCATCCGAACCTGTACGAAAGAACTGAGAGGGAGATAACCATGACGACCAGCCGCCGCCCTTCATGGCGGAAGTCGAGCCGCAGCAACGGCCAGGCCAACTGCATCGAGGTGACCACGCAACCGGGCGCGGTTGCCGTCCGCGACTCCAAGGACCCCGGCGGCTCGCCGCTCGCCGTCACGCCATCCACCTGGCGGGCCTTCACCCGCCGCCTCAAAGGCGAACCCGGAGCCTAGCCCGACCCGGTCTGATCAGGAACGTTCCTGACCTCGGGCGGCCATCCGCGCGGGATGCTCAGGCCCAGACGTAGCCAGTTGACGATTCCGATGCGCCGTGCACTGCGGCTTTTAGAGCGCGGCGCAGCCGGCCGGTCAAAGCTTCCAGCCGACTCACGTCAACCTGCCATATTGGCTACCTCATGGAGAGGACTCGCGTACCCGTGCGAGGCCTAACGTCGTCGGCGCGCCCTGGCTAGACCTCGATGAGGATCGTCAGGGTCTCGGGCAGGACGCCGTCATGCGTCATCGCGTCGGCCATCGCTTCGGTCTGCATCGCGGCCATGAGGGCATCCATGTCCGCGACGTCCATGAGCACCGCCACTTGGCTCGGATTCGTCGGGTCGGCGAATGTCCGGATATTGGTGACCCCGAGGGGCCCGAAGACCTCTTCGCGCCGTGATGAGGCCAGCCAGTGATCCTTGTCCTTGACGTCGTGGTGCGCGATGACAGTCGGCATGGTGTCTCCTTGGCATCGTGGCCCCGGCGAGTCTGGCCTGGGACGGCCGACACTACACCCTAAATGCCTCCCTACCTGCATCGATGCCGATACGTGCCGCGGATTGTCAGATCTTGGTGAAGTGGTGGAAGCACTCGTAGGCGGCGTCGTGCGCGGCGAAGTCGGCCGCCTCGGAACGCTTCACCGCGAGGTAGGCGCGGCTGCGCAGCGGGCCGAGCGCCGTCATCAGGAGATCGTCCGCCTCCAGGGCATTCAGCGCCGCCTCCAGCGAGCCGGGCAGGCGGCGGGCTCCCAGCCGGGTTCGTTCAGCATCAGAGAGAGTGGCCGGATCCACGTTCACCGCCGCACCCGGATCAAGCTTGCCGCGAATCCCGTCCAGCCCCGCGTGGATGAACGCGCCGAGGGCCAGGTAGGGGTTGGCGCTGGAGTCCGACGGCTTCAGCTCCAGGTTGACCGAGCTGGCCGGGTCGCCGCGCAGCACGGACGCGATCCGCACGGCCGCCTCGCGGTTGTCCATCCCGTAAATGGTGTAGGCGCTGCTCCACATCTGCGGGGCGAGACGACGGTAGCTGTTGACGCTGCCGCAGGTCAGGGCGGTGAGGGCGGGCAGGTGCGCGAGCACGCCGCCGATGAAGTGGTAGCCGATGTCAGATAGGCCGTACTGGTCGCGGCTGTCGGCGAAGACGTTCCGCCCGGTGGGCGCGCCGTCCGGGCCGAGCTCGAAGAGTGACCCGTGCAGGTGCGTGCCGTTCCCGGCCTGGTCGGGAACCGGCTTCGGGGCGAGGCTGGCCCACACGCCGCGCCGGAACGCCACCCCCCGGACCGTCTCCCGGTACAGCAGGTGGTTGTCGGCCGCGCGCAGTGCCGGGGCGTGCCGGATCACCACTTCCTGCTGGCCGTGGCCGAGCTCGGGATAGTAGTGCTCGACCTCGAGCCGCTGGGCCTCCAGCGCCTGGACCAGGTCCATCGTGAAGTCGTGCGCGCGCTGGAATCCGGTAGAGGAATAGCACAGGCTGTCGTCGGCGGGAACGAGCCGGTCGGGGCCGCCATCTGGATCCGGCTCGCGCTGGCCGAGCGTGAACTCCGGCTCGAACGCCGCGCGCATCGCGTAGCCCTCGGCCGCCAGTGCGGCGATGGCCTGCTTGAGGAAGGTCCGCGCGCACGCCTCCCACGGCTGCCCGTCGGGCCGTACCAGGTCCGACGCCATCGCGGCCGCGCCGGGCGCGTACGGAAGCGGCACGAAGGTCTGCGGGTCCGGCACGATGCGGACCTCACCGACCGGGCCCATGCCCTCGACCGGCTGCAGGTGGTCGAGCATGTTCATCGCCATCATCGCGACGGCGTGCCCGATGCCGCTCGTCATCCGGGCTTCCAGCCCCGAGGCGTGCGTGGCCTTGCCGCGGATGATCCCGCCGTGGTCGGCGTAGAGGAACCGCACCAGGGAGATCCCCCCATGCCGGGCCTGTTGCCGTGCGGAATTGGCGGCACTCGCGCGCGCCTGGTCGCGCGCGGCGGCTGCGGATTCGGCTGCGTCGGTCATGGATTACGGGTAGCACGATGCGCCTCGGCCCGTATAGCGGTTACTCCATTTGTCATGGTTGGGGCGCCGCCTGCGCCAGGTCCGTCAATCATCCATCGGAACGGACGTGGGTGCAGGTCGTCCGCTCCCGCGCCTGTCCCCGCGTCGCTCGTCAGGATGCGGTCGTGCACACCGCGCAGCCAGCCGCCCGGTTCGATGCCCAGCTCCCGGCGAAGCGCCCGCTCACCGGACCGGTACAGGCCGAGCGCGTCGGCCCGGCAGCCGAGCCGGTCCAGCGCCAGCATGGCCAGGCCACATGAGCGCTCGCGGAGCGGATGCGCGATGAGCAGCGCCGACAGTTCCGTGACCACCGTGGCGTAACGGCCCAGTTCCAGATCGGCTTCCGCCTTGGCGTCGGCCGCCATCAGCCGGCGGGCGTCCAGGCCTTCCGCCGCCGCCAGGATCGGGATCGCGCCGACTCCGGTGAACGCCGTCCCGCGCCAGAGCGCGAGCGCGTCGGCGAGCAATTCTGAGGCGGCGGCCGGGTCCCCGGCCTCGGCGGCGCCCAGGCCCCGCGACATGAGCCCGCTGAACTCGGCCAGATCGAGGTCCACCGCCCGGTCCGCCAGCAGGTAGCCGGGCGGGATGGTCAGCAGCGGGCTGTCGGCGTCGCCCGGGCCGTGCCCCATCAGCTGGCGCAGCGCCGACACGTGAGCCTGGATCTTCGTCCGCGCGGTGGCCGGGGGCCGGTCCGCCCACAGGATCCGGGTCAGCCGGTCGACCGTCACCACCCGCCCGTGGTCCAGCGCCAGCGCGGCGAGCAGGGCCCGCTGGCCGGGCCCGCCCGGCGGGCGGGCCCGGGCGTCACTGACGATCTCGATGGGCCCCAGGACGTTGATCCGCATGGCGTTTCCTCCGTTTGCCCGTTTGGCCGGTTCTGCCCTTTCGGCCGGTTCTGGCTGCCGCCCCGTCCCGGTCCCGGTACCGACCCTGAACCAGGCTGGTAATGCGGCCGTAGTGCATGGGTAGGGGCGCTGGCCGGGGCCGCGGTGCCAAGGGTGCCGCCCGTGGAGGACGCATGTGGCTGGCTGTGCTGGGCCCCCTGGTGGTGCGGCCCGCGGGTGCCGAGGTGACGATCGCTGCCGGTAAGCAGCGCGTCGTACTGGCGGCTCTCGCGGTCCGGGCCAATCAGGTGGTCTCCTTCGACGAGCTGGCCGAGACCGTCTGGGACGGTTCCCCGCCGCCCACCGCCCGGGTGACCCTGCGCAACTACGTCAAGTGCCTGCGCCGGCTGCTCGCCCCGGCGGACGCGCGGATTGTCACCCGCGACCCCGGTTACCAGCTGCGACTGGACGCTGGCGAACTGGACCTGCTGCAGTTCGGGGAACTGGCCCGCGACGGCGCCGCGGCGGTGCGCGCGGCGGACTGGCCCCGCGCGGCCAGCCTGCTGGCCGCGGCGCTGGCGCTGTGGCGGGATGAGCCGCTGTCCGATATTCCGTCCGACGCGCTGCGGCGGGAGATAGCGCCGCGGCTGGAGCGCATCCGGCTGCAGGCGCTGGAAGGGCGGGTGGACGCCGACCTGAACCTGGGACGGCACGCCGAACTGATCCTGGAGGTGCAGGGCCACACCGCCGAGCAGCCCCTGCACGAACGGTTCCATGCGCAGCTCATGCTGGCGCTGTACCGGTCCGGGCGTGGCGCCGAGGCCCTGGCCGCCTATGACCGGGCCCGGGGACTGCTGGCCCGGCACCTGGGTGCCGAGCCCGGGCCCGAGCTGCGGGATCTGCACCTGCGCATGCTGCGCGAGGACGCGGACCTGGCCGTCGCCCGCGCTGGACCGGCCGCTGGGGCTGTTCCGCCGGGCGCGACCGGACCGGCCCCGGGGGCGGCCCCGGTGGCGGCCGGCCCGTGGTCGGCAGACCTGGGCGCGGCCCGGCCCGTGGTCCCGCGCCAGCTGCCCGCGACGGCCCGGCATTTCGCCGGGCGGGCACACGAGCTTGCCCTGCTCACCGGCCTGCTCGGTGCCGCCGGGGGGGCCGATGGCCGGACCGATGATGCGGCGGCCGGCGTGGTGACCATCGTCGCCATTGACGGGACGGCGGGTGTGGGCAAGACGACGCTGGCCACCCGGTTCGCGCACCAGGTGGCCGGACGTTTCCCGGACGGCCAGCTGTACGTGAACCTGCGCGGCTTTGATCCGGCCGGACCGCCGATTACCCCGGCCGACGCGATCCGGGGTTTTCTCGGCGCGCTCGGGGTGCCGCCGGCGCGGATCCCGGGGGACCTGACGGACCAGGCCGCCCTGTACCGCAGCCTGATCGCGGACCGGCGGATGCTGCTCGTGCTCGACAACGCGCGGGACAGCGCACAGATCCGGTCCCTCCTGCCGGGCGGCGGCGGCTGCCTGGTGCTCGTCACCAGCCGAACTCAGCTGGTCAGCCTCGTCGCCGCCGAGGGCGCGCAGCTGCTCACCCTGGACCTGCTCGGGCCGGCCGAGGCGCGTGACGTACTGGCCCGCCATCTGGGCGCGGCACGGGTCGCCGCCGAGCCCGCGGCCGCCGGGGAACTGGCCGAGCTGTGTGCCCGGCTGCCGCTGGCGCTGAGCGTCGCCGCGGCCCGGGTGGCCTCCCGGCCCGGCTCTTCGCTGGCCGGCGCGGCGGCGGAACTGCGCAACGCCCGGAGCCGGCTGGATGCTCTCAGCGCCGGGGACGCGGTCACCGACGCCCGCACGGTGTTCTCCTGGTCCTGCCGCCAGCTGAGCCCCGGCGCGGCGCGGATGTTCCGCCTGCTGGGCCTGCATCCGGGTCCGGACATCTCCGGCGCCGCGGCGATCAGCCTGGCCGGCGTGCCACCGGGCGAGGCGCACCGCGCACTGGCCGAACTGGCCCAGGCGAGCCTGCTCACCGCGCCGTCCGCGGGCCGGTTCGCCTTGCACGACCTGATGCGCGCCTACGCCGCGGAATTGGCCGCCGCAGGCCATCGCCCCGCGCAGCGGGCCGCGGTGCGCCGGGTCCTGGATCACTACCTGCACACCGCCTTCGCCGCGGACCAGCTGCTGTCCTCGCGTGACCCGGTGACCCTCGTCCCGCCCGCCCGCGGGGCCCGCCCGGAACCGCTCGCCAGCGCCGGGGCGGCGCGGGCCTGGTTCCGGGCCGAGCACCAGACGCTGCTGGCCGCGGTCCGGCTCGCCGCGGAGACGGGATTCGGCGACCACGCCTGGCAGATCCCGTGGGCCCTGGTGACGTTCCTGGACCGGCAGGGGCACTGGCCGGACTGGGAGAGCACCCAGCAGACCGCGCTGGCCGCTGCCCGGGGCCGTCACGACCTCATCGGGCAGGCCCAGTCCCATCGCCAGCTCGGCCGCCTGCTCATCCAGCGGGGCCCGTACGCCGAAGCCGAGGCTCACCTGGCCCGGGCGCTGGAGCTGTTCCGCGCGGCCGGGGATCAGGTGGGGCACGCCCGCGTCCGGCTCGACATCGCCCAGGCGCTGGAGCGGCAGGGCCGCCACCGGGCCGCGATCACGCACAGCCTGGAGGCGCTCAACCGGTTCCGGGCGGTCGGCCACCGGGTCGGGCAGTCCCGCGCCCTGAACGGCATCGGCTGGTGCTACGCCCAACTGGGTGATCCTGGCCAGGCACTGCCCTACTGCGAGCAGGCCCTGGCACTGGACCGGGAGCTGGGGAATCTGCACGCCGTGTCCGCCACGCTGCACAGCCTGGGTTACGTCCATCACCGGCTCGGCGACCATGCCCGGGCCGTTGCCTGCTACCAGGACGCGCTCGGCCTGTCCCGCCAGCTCGGTGACCGTTACGGCCAGGCGGACGCGCTCGCCTTCCTGGGGGAGACGTACCGCGCGTCCGGCCACCCGGCCGGGGCTCGTGAGGCGTGGCAGCAAGCCCTGGACATCCTGGCCGAGCTGCGTCATCCCGAGGCCGATGACATCCGCGCCAAGCTCCGCGACCTGGACGCCGCGCCGCTCACTACCGGGATGGCCGTGACAGCCGGTCCGCCGGACATGCCAGGGACCTCCGTTGCGGCGGCCCACGTCGCCTGACTGCGTCCCCGGGCGGCGTGAAGGGACTGCGCAGGCGCGCTCGCGAGGAACCCGCCGCATGCGCCGGCCCGCCCCGTTATTGTCACACGATAATGACCGCTGGAAAGGTATCGGACAGCGGAAATTAATTGGGCCGGAAGCGTGCCGTTAGTTTGGCAATAGCAGTATTGCGCTTATCTTACCGGCTGTTTCGGATCGTTGTTTTCTGCATTTCTGATGGCATTCTTCGGACGGGCCGGTCTTTCTGCCGGGCCACTGCGATTTGCTGTGCTGCGCCTTTCGGCGGGAACCGTCGCATGTCACGAAGGAGATCATCAGAATGACGAAGAGCACGAGTTACGGGACCGCGCCCGCACACGGCGCGACCCAGCGTGCCGGTACGCGGCCAAACCGGGAACCGGCGCCCTGGCCGCTACCCGGGCCGGCACCGGCCCGGGTAGGGGAGCAGGCCAGCAGGGCAACCCGTGCGGGGCGCAAGATCGCGGCCGCGGGGCTGATCGGGTCGGCCGCTCTGGCCCTGCCGGCCGCTGCGGCGCTGGCCTCACCTAGTTCGGTGGCGGTTCCCAGCCCCGCTCCGGGGTCAGTGGTGCTGACCGCACACGACGTGCTCGCGCCCGGTACACAGTTCCGCGCCTACACCGTGGGCCAGCCAGTCCAGCCAGTCCAGCCAGTCCAGCCGGCTCGTTCATCGCATTCCGCACAGCGGACCCATTCGCCGTCCACATCCGCCCTTGTGTCTCAGGCGGCGCGCGCGTACGCCGCAAAGCCGGGATCCGCCCAGGGGCACCTGCCCCGGGCCGGTGCCGGTCGGCCCCCGGACGGCACCGGGCGGTCGCAGCGCGACAGTCGGAACACGGCGTTCCCATCGCGCGATCTTCCGATTTACCGGCAGTCGCAACGTCATCATCTCCAGCGGCTTCGCGGGACGGAGCCGATGCCGAGGTCGCAGGGAGCGGCCGCTGGCGGATGGCAGGCGACCGGCGCCTCTCAGCCGGGCAGCGCCTCTCAGCGGGGTAGCGCCTCTCAGCCGGGCAGTTCGCCGGTGACCGCCACCCTGACCGCGTACACCACAGCCAACGGCGGACCGGCGCTGGCCACGAGCTCCATGGATCCGTCCGGGGGCACGGCACTGCCGGCCACGAGCACGGCGCCGTCCGCCTACAGTGTCCCGTCCGCCCGGCCCGGCCTGGCCGGTGCACCGGTCGCCGCGACGAATGCGGCCAGCCAGGTCCAGGCGGGGATGGTCACCCCATCCGGGACGGCGATTCCGCAGCAGAACACCAGCCGGGCCGCCATGCCCGCAGGCGTGACTTCCGGCGGCTCGAACGTAGCCCAGCCGGGCGCCGGCCCGGCGGCCGACTCCACGGGCGCCGTCAACCCCCGCGGCCCGAACATGCAGCAGTGGGGCGGTCAGCGCAATCAGCGGTCAGGCCACGGCGACCAGTGGCGTGGCGGCGAGTCGGGGCGCCCGTCCCGGCCGGGTGGCCAGCAGACCGTGGTGTCCGCCCACGGGCAGCACCACCAGCGCGGCCAGTGGGGCCAACCGCCACAGTCTCAAGGCATTCCGCCGGGCGGCTTCACAACGTCGCAGTCGCCCAACTGGGAACCGGGCCAGGGCGGGAACTACCTCGCCCCGGTCACGACTCCGCCCGCGACGGGCGGCATGGTGACTGGTACCCCGGTGACCGGGACACCGGCAGGCCCAGCCGTTACTTCCGTGACGGGCGCGGCCTCGACGGCCACGGGGACACCGTCGACTGGCACCACGGCCACGGCCACGGGCGCCACCGGCGCGGCCGCCACACCCGCGACGGGTCCGGCCGTGCAGACGGTACCGGTGTCTGATCCGGCGGGGAACTTCGCGGGCGTGCTGGAAGTGGACCAGGCCACCGGCCAGGGTGCGCTGGTCAGTCCGGCGGGGACCGTGCTGGGTGCCGTGGCCGTCGATCCGGCGACCGGCGGCCTGGTGGTGGTCGGTCCGGCCGGCACGGTGCAGGGCACCCTGGCGATCAACCAGGCCACCGGCACCGTGACCTTCGCCGCCGGGGTTCCCGCCGCTAACCCGGCAGGCACGGCCACCGGCGCGACGGCCGGCATGCCCACCGGCACCGCCCCGGGCATGGCCGCCGGCTCGGGTACCGCTGCGGGAACGACTGCGGGCGTGGCCACGGGTAACGCCATCGGCACGACCACCGGCACCGCGGCCCCATCCACGATGGGCACCACCGCGACGAGTGCGGCGACGGGTGCAGCCGCGGGTGTGACCACAAGCCCGGGGACCGCTCCGGTGCCGGGCGCGATCACCGTGACCCTGGTCCCGGTGTCCGACTCGGCCGGCCAGCAGGCGGGCGTGCTGGAAGTGGACCAGGCCACCGGCCAGGGCGTCCTGGTCAGTCCGGCGGGGACCGTGCTGGGTGCCGTGGCCGTCGATCCGGCGACCGGCGGCCTGGTGGTGGTCGGTCCGGCCGGTACCGTGCAGGGCACCCTGGCGATCAGCCAGGCCACCGGCACCGTGACCTTCGCTGCCGGCACGACGACGAGCGCCGCGGCCCCCACGACGGGCACCGCAACCGCGGTTCCGCCTGCGGTCGCGCCCGTCGCTCCGCCCATATCCCCGCCCATGATCCCGGCCACGGTCCCGCCCGCGACCCCGGTCACGACGCCGCCCGCGCCGCCCATGAGCGCCGTAACCCCGCCCATGGGTGCCCCGGCCCCGGCCATAGCGGCTCCCGCGCCCGCGCCTGCGCCCGCGCCCGCGCCTGCGCCCGCGCCCGCGCCTGCGCCCGCGCCTGCGCCTGCTCCCGCGCCTGCGCCGGCTCCGAAGCCAGCGATCCAGGTCAGCAGCGTGATGGTCGGCCTGACCGGCGCCAACGGCGTTATCGACCCCACGGCGACTATCGGAGTCGGCGGCACGAACGCGGGCGGCACCGTGAACCTGACCGGGCCCGCCATCGGGTCTTTCGGCGGGGGCTTTTCCTAGGCCGGCTGAGATCGGCCGCCTGAGCGGGCCGGACAGCACTTTCCCGGTTCGCAAGGCGGGGGTCTCCCTACGCCATTAATTCGCCGGCCCAGCCGCAGGCGGGCCAGAAAGGTTGAGTTGTCATGGAGCAGCAGCAATTTCCTGTCCCTGGAATGGTGCACAATTGGGCCAGCCCGATGGCGAGCCAGCAGGCGGCCTTCCTGCCATTTCAGTGGACCGGCCCGGACGGTGGCACCCGCGGTGCAGGACCTGCAGCCGAGCCCGTATTCGTCCTGTGCGTGGCCCGGTCCGGGTCCACGTTGCTGCGTTTCCTGCTCGACGCGCATCCCGCACTGGCCTGCCCGCCGGAGAGCGACTTGCCCGCACTGTGCGCGCACCTGGCCTCGGTGTGGTCATTGCTGGAGGGCACGCCCCTGGCCACGTCCACGGACGGCGCGCCCACCCTGCCCGGGCCGGCCCTCACCGGGATCCGGCAGACCGCGAACCTGATGATCAGGTCTTACCTGGGCCGCCGGGGCAAGGCCTGGTACTGCGACAAGAGCCTCGGCACGGCGCGGCACGCGGAGCTGCTGCAGCAGGTGTTCCCCGGGGCGAGATTTATTTGCCTGTACCGGCATCCGATGGACGTGATCGCCTCCGGGATCGAGGCGTGTCCCTGGGGGCTGAAGGGATACGGGTTCGAGCCCTACGCGGGGGAATCCCCGGGCAACGCGGTACAGGCTCTTGCCCGGTACTGGAGCGACCACGCCTCGGCCATCCTGGCGGCGGAGGAGAAGTTCCCCGATCGCTGTCACCGGGTCCGGTACGAAGACCTGGTAGCCGACCCCGAGGAGGTGGCCAACGGCATCTTCCGGTTCCTCGGGGCACCCCCGGTCCAGGGCATCTCCACCTCCTGTTTCGCACCCGAGCGAGAGCGGCTCGGCCCCGCCGACTACAAGATCTGGCACACCTCGCGGATCACCACCGGCTCGGTAGGACGTGGCTGGTCCGTCCCGGCCGCCCTGATCACGCCGCCGGTCACCGCGGTCGTCAACGAGCTCGCGGACAAGCTGGGCTACATCAGGGTCGACGAGACGTGGAGCGTCGCGGAGAGGGCGCCCGATCTCCGGCGGTCCTCCGAAGGAGCCCCGGCCAGCCCGGCGGAGCGCCCGCGGACCGGCGACACCCGCCAGATGCCGCGGGTGTTCCTCGTACTCGGCGACATGCTGCAGAAGGGGCTGTTCCGGGTCAGCGATCGCTTCGTCCGCCGCTGGGGGACGTTCGCGGCGGAGTCGTTCGTGATCGTGGCCACTTCAACGGGAGCCGGGTCGGCCAGATGGCGGGTCGACCTCGCCGCCCGGACCGTCACCCTGGCCGAGACGAGCGACGCCGGGGACGGCGCCCTGGGCGGTGCCGCCTGGCAGCTGGCCGGGTCCGCCGACGTCTGGGAGCGGGTGGTCCGCGGAACGGTCAACCTCAACGTCGTGTTGCGGCGCCGTGAGCTGCGCTACTGCGACGCCGGTGACGGTGCGCCCACGACGGTGACCCGGATCGGCATGCTGGCCGACCTGCTCGGCATCACCTCCTGGCGGTCAGCGGACGCCGCCGGGCGGCCGCAGCCGGCGCAACCGGTCTCCGTGGCCTGACCGCCGACTGAGTGCCCCACGACCCTGCCCCGTCACCAAGCGCGGCTACATCACCCCTTCAAAGAGGAGTTCAGTGACATGAGCAACAGACGGAAGACGTCGGACCCGGTCCGGCGGGCACCTCAGCACCGTGAGGGGCGCGGGCGGCACCGGGAACCGCCACGCAGTCCCGGCGGCCTGATCGCCGTACCTGGGCAGGCCGGCGTGCGGATCCTGGCCGTTGGCGCGCTGGGATCGGCGGCGGCGATGTCGCTGTCCGCCGGGGCGGCGTCGGCCGCTACAGCGTCCGGCCCACCGGCGGCGGCGCTCACCGCCAGCGTGCGGGCCGCGCCGTCCTCCGGCGCACCGGCGCCGATCAGCGGCGGGAACGCGACCGTCAGCGTGACCAACGGCCAGCCCGGCCTGTCCTTCAGCCTCAAGACCCCGTTCGGCCAGACGCCCAATCTGACCGTCCCCACAGTGACCCCGTTCCAGCCGGCCCCGCTGCAGTTCACCCTGGATCCAGCCGGCGCCATCAACAGCGATCCGTTGCTGCAGAGCATGCCAGGGGCGATCGCGGCCCAGCAAGCACAGCAGGCCCAGCAAGCCCAGCAGGCGCTGAGCAGCTTCGTCCCCCCGACGTTCGACATCCTGCCCGGGACCAGCGGCGCCCTTTCGCCAGCCACGCCGTCCGCCAGCCCGGTCCCGTTCGCCGGCATTTCAGCGGGCAGCAGCCCCGGCCTTCTGTCCGCCACCCCGCCGCCGGCTGGTCAGGCCTCCGGCCCCACGGCCCCCGTCAGCAGCAGCACCGTCCCATCCCTGGCCCCGCCACCCTTGTCGGTGTCCGGAAGCATTGGCGCCGCCGCCGGCCCCATCGGCGGGACAATGGGATTCACCTGTGACAACGGCGGCAACTGCGCGCTGACCCTGGGTTGGCTCGGCGGATGGGGAGGCAGCGCCCGCTTCGCGGTATCTCCAAACCCGGCCCCAACAACCCTGAGCGTCGATGCCAGCGCGCAGGCCTCGGGCACGCTCGGCCCCTTTAGCGTGACCGCCGGGGCGAGCGGCAGCCTGACGGACTTCAACGGGGTCAATGTGTTCGCCCGGGGCACTAACCCTGTAGGCCAGCAGTTCACGGTGTCCGGCACCATCCCCCCGTCCGTGCTGGCGGGGATCGGCCTGGCCGACTCCAATGCCGCGGCCGCCGAAGCCGGCCTGCCCACCTTCGACCAGCCAATCGGGCCGCCCACACCGAACGAGCAGGTCGCGCAGACCTTTGCCGACCTGGCGGGCATCAACGGTGGCGGCGGGATCACGATCGCCCCGGGCGGCCGCATTGTCTCCTTCGGGGCCCAGACGACGGTCGGCGTCACCGTGACCATCCCGATCACGCGCGACTATCTCAACCAGGTTGGGCAGGCCCTCGGCAACGCCGAGATGGTATTGCCGGTGCTGCCCGACCCCGCACTCACTCCTACGGAGCGCATCGACCAGGGCTTCTCCGCCGTTGGCGGCAACGACGCGGCGTCCATTGTCCAGCAGGACTTCGCGGCGCTGGCCGGTTCCGGTACCGGGGCCGGGGGCTTCAACACCCTCCCGGGCCCCCTCCCGTCGGGGCCGGTCAGCGGGCAGCAAGCGCCCGTCCCCTACATCACCAATCTGACCACGCCGAACGGGGACGTCATCAATCCGCTCACCGGGACGGGCGGCGCGCTGCCTGGCGTGCCCGCCGCTCTGGCGGCGGCTCCCGCTCCTGCCGCCCCGGTCACGCCTGCGCCCGCTCCCACGGACCAGACGCCCGCCCCGGTC
>Ga0116134_1000254_pt1 | contig 28327 bp, 23 predicted proteins | sample June2015DPH_19_5_FD_89737 | JGI IMG/M metagenome (GOLD analysis project Ga0116134, IMG submission 89737) | Peatland microbial communities from SPRUCE experiment site at the Marcell Experimental Forest, Minnesota, USA - June2015DPH_19_40 | ecosystem: Environmental > Terrestrial > Soil > Wetlands... | reverse complement strand
GACGCCCCGTCGAGGAAGCTGTAGGAGGAATGGCAGTGCAGCTCCGCCCAGGGCGGCGCGTCGCCCCGGTTCTCCTCCCGGTTCGCGGTCGGCCCGACGCGACCAGGCCCCGGCTGAGCGCCAGGCGGCCCGGGCCCCGGTTCTTCTCCCAGTCCTTCTCCCGGGCCGGCCGGCCGCCGGGTCACGTTCCACGACAGGCGCCGTTCAAGTTCCCGCCAGGTGACCGGCGGGTTGTCCCAGCCCATGGTTGCCGCCTCCCGCTCGTGGTGTCCATGGCCGCCCGCCTGGCCTCAGTCATATCTGGCCTCGATCTGCCAGCGGCCCAGCTCAATGGCGGCCAGCCAGGCGGTACCGTCCTCGGTGACCAGCTGGAACCGGGCCCGCCGGGTGGCGTTTCGCTCGTCCCACCACCGCTCGCGCACCGGCCACGGGCCGGCCCAGGCGGTGATCGCCAGCCATGGGCTGTCCCCCGCCATCAGCGCGTCGGGCGGCGCGGATATGACGGCTCGGCCGGTGACGGTCACCGGGACACCGGCGGCGTCGATGACCCGGGCGGGCAGCGGGGCCGGGTACACCGTTGCGGGAGCGGGCGGGGGGATGCGTGCGGGCCACGGCCGGTCCGCCGGGAAGCGCGTGTCACGTATGTCGCCGAAGGGCACGAGCACCACCTGCTCGGCCGGCCCGCGGCCGCCCGCGAGCAGTGGATGGGCGACCGACTCATGCCCGAGCATGGCCTGCAGGCGGACGGCGGCACGTTCCACCCGGCCGCTGATCAGGTCGTCGCCCCACAGGCCGAGCTGACGTCCCTCGTCTGGCACCAGCTGATCCGGAACCAGGCGCAGCAGGGTGATCCCGCCGGCGGCCTCATCCGCCGGGCCGTCGTCCCCGCCGGCGCGGGCCGGCGGCCACCCGTCCAGCTGCCAGCGCACCCGTTGCGCCACGGCCAGCGCCGACAGCAGGCCGTCGTGGCGCCACAGCCGGGCGCTTTCCCGCCCGTCGGCCCCGGTTACCTCGACCCGGACCCGGACACAGGACAGGCCACACGCCGCGAGCCCGGCCAGCATCTGCTCGGCGAGGCCCTTCGCCGCGAACGCCGCCGGCTCGGCGTGGACCGGCGGGTCGAACTCGAGCGCGGTGGAGAGATCGGCCCGCGGCGGCCCCGCCGCCAGCCGGCGGGGTTCCTGGCCCCGGGCTACCCGCTGGAAAGCTGTTCCCTCGGCGCCGAACCGGCCCGCCACGTCCCGGGCCGGAAGGGCCGCAAAATCCCCCAGCGTCCTGATGCCCAGCCGGGCGAGCTGGCCGGCCAGGCCCGGGGCGGCCAGGACGTGCACCGGGTAGGCGGCGAGGAACTGCCGGGTCCCACCCGGCGGGACGACGACACCAGGGGCACCGGGCGCACCGGGCGCACCGGGGTCGCCAGGACTGACGGGGCGGCCGGGGCGGGCGGCACGGGCCGCGAGGCACGCGGCGAACTGGCCATCGGCGACTCCGGTGTGGCAGTCGAAGCCGTGGGCCGCCACGGCCTCGGCGATCTTCCGCGCGAGAGCGTCCTCGCCGCCGAAGTACCTGGCCGGCCCGCGGGCGCCGAGTACGCACATCCCGGGCCGCAGCACCTCAACTTCCGGGCAGAAGTCCTCGACCACCGTGACGACGTGCCCAAAGGTCCGCGCATCGGCACCGTCGGCGTCTTCCTCCGGCCAGCCGGGACACCACACCGCCAGGATCCGCGCCGGCTTACCGGTACGCTCGGCCCTCACCGGGCCGCTCGCAGGGAAGCTACCGCGGCGGTGGGCGCTCCGGCGGCCGCCGCCCCCGCGGGGAAATCGATGCGGCCGGCGTCCCCCGTCTCATCTGGGATCACCGTGCCGTCGGGAGCAGGCAGCCACAGCCAGCGCCGCCGCGGCCGGGTCACCGCTCCCCGCCCCTCCGCCACCACCTCGGCGCGGCAGGCCCGGAGACTCCCGTATCCGTCACCGATCCCGGCCCAGGACCGCCGGGCCACCCGGAGCCGCACCGGCGCGCCCTCCCATTCGCCGGCGGCCACGAGCACCCCGCCGCCCCGCCGCAGCACACCCTCCAGCCGACGGCGGATCTGCGCCGGCGGCCGGGCGGGCGGCCGCACCACCACGACCTCACAGGCCTCCAGCATCGACGTCACTACCTGCGGCCAGCCTGGCCCGGGGTGGGCGACAAGCATCAGCCGGGCGGGCTCCGCCCCCAGACCCGCCGCCGCGGCCACCCCCAGATCGGGTATCCCGGCCACCCCGCACCAGGCGCCCGCCGCGGACGCCGCCGCCACCAGCGCCAGGCACAGCAGCCCGGGCCGGTCCACCACGACCACCGATCCCCTGGCCAGGCCCCTCGCGGGAAGCAGTTCCGCCAGCGCGGGCAGCACCGGCAGCACCCCCGTGGAAAGCCCATCGATGCGGAGAGCCTCAGCGACCTGGGAAGACACAGCGTTACCGATCAGCCCTATGGCACCGACCGGTGCAGCATCCGCGGATGGCTCGTCAAAAACGTCCAGAGCGCCCGTGACCTGCGAAATTCCCTTCCGCATGACTAAGCAGTATCGAATTTGAGTTCGATATGTCAAGGTGCGAGCCGACTACGTTATGTGACGTAAATGTGTGACAGCGTCCGCTTCGCGGGTCCCCCGAGGTCGCGGGAACCCGGGCGCCCGGCCGCCGTTCCGGGATTGCCCGGTGAAGACCGCATATCCAGCGGCGGCCCATCCGCGATCGTGACCGTTCCTGAACATTCCCCATGTTCTTTCAGCAGCAAAACGGGCAGTATTTCATTCAGCTCACAGGAACATCCGGAACTCTTCCTGGCTCCCGCACAACATCACCACCCCGTCGGCCCAAAGGGAGCACCAAAAGTGAACGCCCCGCCACTCCAAGTGCCCGCCATCCACGCGGTGTCCCATGCCCCAGCGGAGAGTGCAAGCCTTCCAGATTCCAGAAATCGGGAATTCAGTGAGCAAAGCTGACGGCAAGCACCGGAACAGGCGATACCGACCCAAACGGCAAGAACCGGCCCAAAAGCGGTACCGGCCGACGGTGAGCACCACAAGAGCCCGGCACAAGGCCAACGGCGAGAACCAGAACGAAGCGGGCACTGGCCCCCCACGGCGAGAACCACGAGAGCCCGGCACAAGGCCAACGGCGAACATCAGAACAAACCGGTACGAGGCCAACGGCAGGCACCGGAAAAAGCGGCACCAGCCCAACGGCGGGAACCAGAGCAGACCGGCAGCAGGCCAACGGCGAGAAACCAGAACGGTCCGGTACGAGGCCAACGGCCGAGCATCCGGACAAACCAGCACGAGGCCAACGACGGCACCCGGAAAAGCGGTACCGGCCCAAATGGCGGAAACCAGAACAGACCGGTACGAGGCCAACGGCGAGAACCAGCCGGGAGAGTGGGCCACGCGGGGGGTCCGGGGGGTCGCCCCCCCGGAACAGCACTGCGGACCTCCGCGAAGGTGGCCCGCAGGGCCACCGAGCAGCATGAACCGTCTCGTGGGCGAGGAGGGATTTGAACCCTCACGTCCTTTCGGACACACGGACCTGAACCGTGCGCGTCTGCCGTTCCGCCACCCGCCCTGGGCAGGCAGTAAGGCTAGCACGACCCCGAGCGCACCCACACCCCAGATACGATCAGATGCGAGTAGCGAAGGGAGGTGCCACGGTGGGAGTTCTGCAGCGCTTCGAGCGACGGCTCGAGGGCATGGTCGAGGGCGCCTTCGCACGGGCTTTCAAGTCTGAGCTACAGCCGGTCGAAGTGGCTAGCGCCGTGCAGCGCGAGATGGATGACAGAGCGGCGATCGTGGCGCAGGGCCGCACACTGGTTCCGAACGACTTCGTGGTCGAGCTGGCCGATAGTGATCATGAACGTCTCGACGTGTACGCAGACAGCCTTGGCGTGGAGCTGGCCAACCTGGCGCGGGACTACGCGAAGGAGCAGGGCTACTCATTCGTCGGGCCGGTGCGGATGCGGTTCGAGGGCGTGGACGACCTGACGACAGGTACGTTCCGGATCCGATCCGGGGTGATCCGCGGGTCAACCGTTGAAGGCGGCGAGATCCGCCGGCCGGCCAGCGACCTGCCCCAGCCGAGGGGCAGTGATTTCGCGGGCCACCCCCGGCTGATCGTGTCGACCGGGGACCCGAACGGCGGCGGCAGGCAGCAGCGCAACTACGACCTCGTCACGCCGACCACCCTGCTGGGCCGGGGAACCGACTGCGACCTCCGGCTTGTTGATCCGGGCGTCTCGCGTCATCATGCGGAGTTGCGGGTTGAGGGGGGCGAAGTCATCCTTGTCGACCTAGGCTCTACGAATGGCACGTTCGTCAACGGGCAGCCCATCAAGCACGTGGTGCTAACCGATGGCATGCAGGTCACCCTGGGCCGCACGACCCTGGTTTTCCGCAGGGACAGCAGCTACTGACGCCAGAGGCGAGGAACATCTCACTGGGATGAACGAGCTCACCCTCACCCTTATCCGGGTAGCCTTCCTAGCGGTGCTATGGCTTTTCGTGATCGCGGCGATCGGCGTCGTGCGCACGGACCTTTCGGGTAATTCCGGTGGCCGTTCGCGGGCCGCACGCAGGCAGGCGCAGGCTCCGCGCGCGGCAGCCAAGCCACAGCGAGCGCGGCGGGGGCAGCCTCATGTGCTCGTCGTGACGGCTGGTTCCCTCAAGGGGACGACCATAGATCTCAGCGAGCAGCAAATTACGCTCGGCCGGGCAAATGACGCTACGCTCGTACTCAACGACGACTACGCTTCAAGCCGACACGCCCGGATTTTTCCGCAGGACGGGCAATGGATCGTTGAGGATCTCGGCTCAACCAACGGCACATATCTGGATCGCCAGAAAGTGACGAGGCCAACCCCCGTGCCGGCGGGCGTGCCGGTCCGTATCGGCAAGACCGTTCTGGAACTGCGCAGATGACACTTGCACTCCGCTACGCGGTACGCTCCGACGTCGGTCTTCTCCGCGAGGGAAACGAAGACTCGGCGTACGCGAGCCCCCGCCTGCTCGCCGTCGCGGACGGTATGGGCGGCCATGCCGCCGGCGAGGTGGCAAGCGCCGTCGCCATTGCCTCGGTGGCCGCACTGGACGACGGGTCACCCCCGACCGGTGACTTGCTGGGCTCACTGAACAAAGCGGTCCACTCGGCCAGCGACACCCTGTACCAGATGGCGTCGGCCGACCCCGCCGTCGAGGGCATGGGGACGACCCTGACGGCCATGCTGTGGGCGGGCCAGGGCTATGCCCTCTGCCACATCGGCGACTCACGCGGCTACATGCTCCGCGACGGCGAGCTGTACCAGATCACCCACGACCACTCCCTCGTGCAGTCCCTGGTGGACGAGGGACGGCTCAGCCAGGAGGAGGCCGCTACCCATCCGCAGCGCTCGCTGATCCTGCGGGCGCTCGACGGGCGCGGGGAGGCGGAGCCGGACCTGTCGATGCGCAAGGCCATGCTCGGTGACCGGTACCTGCTCTGCTCCGACGGCCTGTCGGACGTGGTCAGCGCGGAGACGCTGCACCACACGCTCAGCACGCTGCCGGACCTGAATGATGTGACCGTGCAGCTCATCGAGCTGGCCATCCGGGGCGGCGGCCCCGACAACATCACCGTCATCGTGGCCGATGTCGTGGACACCGACACGACCTCGGCCGCCCCCACGACCGCCCCGGTCATGGCGGGGGCGGCGTCGCACGGCGGCGCCGGGGACCTGAGCCTGCTGCAGCGCGCGGACAGCCCGGCCGGCCGGGCGCAGATGCTCGCGCACACCGCGCCGCAGCCCGCCGTCATGCTCGACGAGCCCCGCACCGCGCCCGGCGGCTGGCCTGCTGACGCCGAGCCTGGCCGCCACCAGCCCGACAGTCAGCCGCAGACCAGGAACGGCCACCGTGCGCAGCGGCAGCGGCGTTCGTCGCGCCGCCGCTGGCCGATCGTCTCGATCGCGCTGGGCGTACTGGCCGCGGTCATCATCGGCGGCGGCTACGGCGCCTGGTACTACACCGAGCACCAGTACTACCTCGGCACCGACGCGAACCAGGTCACGATCTTCCGCGGCATCAACCAGCGCGTCGCCGGGGTCAACTTGTTCAGCGTGTACGCCCGGACCGGGATCACCGAACAGCAGGTCCCGCCGCAGGAACTGCAGATGATCCAGGGAACGATCTCCGCGACGAGCCTGGACGATGCCCAGCGCATCGTCGGGCAGTTGCACACCCAGGACACGCAGTGCAAGCAGGCTTACACGGCGCGCAATTCCTGGATCCAGCAGCAGACCGCGCTGACCGCGTATAACAAGGCCCACCCGAAGGCGCTCAAGCCCGCCTTGCCGCCCGAGCCCACCGTGCCGGCGGACTGCCCGGCTGCGACGGCCCTGGGGGTCACTCCGTTGCCCTCCACCTCTCCCTCGTCGCCGTCGGCGGCCCCGTCGGCCACCCACTCCGCGCACCCGACGCAGGGGAGCAGTGGGTGAGCAGCGTCGCGACATCCGAGGACGCCACCCTCGGCGGCATGCCCGATTCCCCGATGGCAATGCCCCGGGGACGGCGGCGCACCGAAGCCGTCATGCTCGTCTTCGCGGTCGCGCTGGTCGCCTTCGCCTACGCCAACGTCGGGTTCGGGCTCAAGGGCTCGCTGCCGTCCGGCATGGCCGAGTACATGATCGCGTTCGTCGTGCTGCTCGCCGGTGCCCACCTGGCGGTCCGCAGGCTCGCACCGTGGGCCGATCCGCTGCTGCTGCCGCTCGCGGCCACGCTGGACGGCCTGGGCATCGTGATGACCTACCGGCTTCAGGAGGTCGGGCGGGACGGCAATCCGGGTTCCATGTCCGTACCGCTGAGCTCGTCGGCGACCCTCGTCCAGATCGTGTACACGGCGATCGGGCTCGGCTGCTTCGTCGCCGTGCTGGCGCTCGTCCGCGAACCGCGCGTACTGCAGCGTTACACCTATATCTTCGGCCTCGTCGGCATCGTTTTGCTGGCCCTGCCGGCGCTGCTCCCGGCCGGCATCAGCGAGGTGCAGGGCGCCAAGATCCAGATCCGCCTGGGCGGGTTCACGATCCAGCCGGAGGAATTCGCCAAGCTGGCCCTGGGTGTGTCGTTCGCCAGCTACCTCGTGACCAAGCGCGACGTGCTCTCGCTGGCCGGGCGCCGGGTGCTCGGCATCGATCTGCCCCGGGCCCGCGACCTCGGCCCGGTGATAATCGTCTGGGCCGTGAGCCTGCTGCTGCTCGTCTTCGAGAGCGACATCGGCACCTCGGCCCTGTTCATGGGGCTGTTCGTGGCCATGCTCTACATCGCCACGCAGCGGACATCCTGGCTCCTGATCGGGTTCGTTCTTTTCGTCGCGGGTGCCTATTCGGCCAGCAAGCTCTTCGCGCACGTGGGCGAGCGATTCCAGATCTGGCTGCACCCCTTCGCCGGCCAGAACCCGTTCAACAACGCGTTTCAGCTCGTTCAGGGCATCTACGGGATGGCGTCGGGAGGGATCCTCGGGAAAGGCCTCGGCGGCGGCCAGCCTTACCTCACCCCGCTGGTGCAGAGCGACTTCGTGGTCACCGCGTTCGGCGAGGAGCTCGGCATGACCGGGCTGATGGCGATCCTGCTGCTGTACGGCCTGATCGTGCAGCGCGGCCTGGCCACATCCCTTTCCGTCAAGGACCCGTTCTCCAAGATCCTGGCCGGCGGTCTCGCGTTTATGCTGGCGCTGCAGATCTTCGTGATCGTGGGCGGGGTGACGCGACTGATCCCGCTGACCGGCATCACCACCCCATTCCTTTCCCAGGGCGGCTCCTCGCTCGTCGCCAGCTGGATACTGATCGCGCTGCTCATGCGGCTCAGCGACACGGCCCGCAAGCCGCCGCCACAGCCGATCCAGGACGAAGGGATGACCCAGGTGGTGAACCTCTCGTGAACCGCGCCCTACGCCGGATCTCGATCGCCGCCCTGGTCATGTTCGTGCTGCTGCTCGCGAACGTGAACTACCTGCAGGCGTTCGAGGCCGGGAGCCTGACCGACAAGCCGGGGAACTCGCGCGCCTTCGCGGCCCAGTTCCAGTACCAGCGGGGCGAGATCACCACGGCGGACGGCAAGGTCATCGCCGAATCGAAGAACGTCGGCGGCGTGTACAAGTACCAGCGCGTGTACCCGCTCGGCCAGGAGTACGCCCCTGCCACTGGCTACGACGCGCTGTACAGCGCGTCCGGCGTCGAGTCCGCGGAGAACTCCTATCTGACCGGCAATTCCTCCAATCTGGCCGTCCGGAACGTGATCGATATGATCACCAACAAGCCCCGGAAGGGCGCGACCGTCCAGCTCACCCTGGACTCCAACGCGCAGAACGCGGCGTGGAGCGCACTGCAGTCCAGCGGGAAGGCGGGCGCGGTGGTGGCGCTGAACCCGCAGACCGGGGCCATCCTCGCGGTGGCCTCCTATCCCTCATACGACCCGAACCAGCTGGCCGTGCTGGACGGGAACCAGCTCAACGCCAACGACAAGAAGCTCCTGACGGACCCGAACCAGCCGCTCCTGAACCGGGCCACCGACGCAACGTTCCCGCCGGGCTCGACATTCAAGATCGTCACCAGCTCCGCGGCGTTCACCCAGGGCAACGACAACCCGAGCACGGTCGTCGACGCGCCCACCAGCCTGCAGCTACCGCAGACCAGCACCCGCCTGATCAACAACAACGGCGAGCAGTGCGGGACCATGGGCAACGGCAAGGCGACGATCATCACCGCGTTCACCGAGTCGTGCAACACCGCCTTCGCCAACATCGGCATGCAGCTCGGCTCGGCGACGCTGAAGAGCATGGCCGAGAAGTACGGCATGAACGACCCGAATCTGAAGATCCCGTCGTCGGTCGTGCAGAGCAACTTCCCGCTGGAACCGGCCCAGTCCTTCACCGCGATGTCCGCCATCGGCCAGAAGGACGACACGGTGACACCGCTGCAGGAGGCCATGTTCTCCGCGACCATCGCCAACAACGGCACGCTGATGAAGCCCTACCTCGTCCAGCAGGTCCAGGCCGCCGACCTGAGCATCGTCGATTCGGCATCCCCTGCGGCGCTGAGCCAGCCGGTCAGCCCGGCCGTCGCCAGCGAGATCAAGACGATGATGCTGAGCGTGGTCAGCTCCCCGGACGGGACCGCAGCGGCGTTCAAGAACGCCATCCCCGGGGTGCAGATCGCCGGCAAGACCGGAACGGCGCAGAACGGGGTCAACAACAGCGGCCTGAACGACGCCGTTTTCACTTGTTTTGCCGCTAACGGCAACCGTTCGATGGCTGTCGGCGTCATCATTCAGGGCGGCGGTTACGGCGCCGCGGCGGCCGCCCCGATCGCCGTCGCTGTCCTCAAGGCGTATCTGGAGAACGGGTGAACGGGTGAACGATCACCTGCTGGGCGGACGTTACCGGCTGACCGGCCGGATAGCGGTTGGCGGCATGGGCGAAGTATGGCGCGGCACCGACGAACTGCTCGACCGCCCCGTCGCCGTCAAGCTGCTCTCGGCGGCGCACGCGACCGACGAGGCGTTCCGGGCCCGGTTCCGTGCCGAGGCCCGCTACGCGGCATCGCTGTCTCATCCGAACATCGCCCAGGTCTTTGACTACGGCGAGACCTCCTCCGACGAGGAGGCACCGTCCGATCTGCCATCCGGCGGCGCGTACCTGGTCATGGAGCTGGTGTCCGGCGAGCCGCTGTCGGCGCTGATCGCCCGGCAGGGGCGGTTGTCCAGCGCCGACACCCTCCGGATTGTGAGCCAGGCTGCCGACGCACTGTCCGCGGCGCACGAGGCGGGCATCATCCACCGCGACATCAAGCCGGGCAACCTGCTCGTCACCACCGAGGGCACGACGAAGATCACCGACTTCGGGATCGCGCGCGCGATGTGGGCCGCTCAGGCATCCCACCTGACCCAGACCGGAATGGTCATGGGCACGGCCAGCTACGTCTCGCCCGAACAGGCGACCGGCGGGACCATCACCTCCGCCTCCGACATCTACTCCCTCGGTGTCGTCGCCTACGAGTGCCTCACCGGTACACCGCCGTTCACCGCGGAGACGCCGGTCGCGATCGCGGTGGCCCATATGCATCGCCCGGTGCCGCCGCTGCCGGACGACGTGCCCGCTCCGGTCGCGGCACTGGTCACCGACATGCTGGCCAAGCAGCCGGAGGAGCGGCCGCAAAGCGCCCGGTGGGTGGCCGACCGCGCCCGCCAGCTGCGCAGCGGGCTGCCCCGGTCGCCCGACCTGGTGGCCGAAGCGGTGCCCGGCGACGGAGCGGACGAGCTGACCCGGACGGGGGAGATCTTCCCCGGAGCGGTGACGAATCCCTCTCTCGGTGCCGCGCTCACGCGAGCCGACCTGCCCGTGACGGCCCTCACGGGCGCGAATTTCGGCGGCCGGCCGGCCAGTAACGGACGGCAGCCTGGTGACAATCGTCACCGTCGGAGGTCGGCGTTTCTCGCCGCGGCGGTGAGTGTGGCGATCGCCGGGATCGGCGGTACCGTCGCGGCGGTCATGCTCTCCGGCCATCCGATGAGCACTACCAGCGATACCTCCCCCGTCAGCCCGACCGCGACATCCCCGGCCGTCTCCGCGAGCAGGAGCGCGTCCACGAGGACAACCCCTACTCAGATTCATGTTCCGGCCAGCATCGTAGCGACTACGCCTACTCTGGGAGTAGCGACAGGCGGTAGCTCGACTCTGCCCCCGCCGGTAATAACGAAGAAGCCGGTACCACCGGTAAAGACCACGAAGTCGGCTCCGCCACCAACGACGACACCACCAACGACGACACCACCAACAAAGCCACCACCAACAAAGCCACCACCAACGACACCACCACCACCGACACCACCGACACCAACGACGCCAACACCAACGAAGGGGACATCGGGCGGCGGCATCTCGTTGACGAGAATAATCGGGTCGTTGACGAAAGTAATCGGGTCCCAATAGGGGCCGGTGATGAAACTATGCGGGATGGTTTGGCAAAGTGCGAGATATGACACAGCCCCGGCTGCTCGGTGAGCGCTACGAACTCGACCGCGTCGTCGGCCGTGGTGGCATGGCCGAGGTGTACCGGGCCCACGACATCCGCCTCGACCGCACCGTCGCCATCAAGACACTCCGCATCGACCTGGCCCGGGACCACACATTCCAGGCCCGGTTCCGCCGCGAGGCACAGTCGGCGGCATCCCTGAACAACCCGTCCATCGTCGCGGTCTACGACACCGGCGAGGACATGGCGGCCGGTCTCCCCGTCCCCTACATCGTCATGGAGTACGTGGACGGCCGGACCGTCCGCGACCTGCTGCAGGCCGATCACCGGCTGCTGCCGGAACGGGCGCTGGAAATCATCGACGGGGTGCTGGGCGCGCTGGACTACAGCCACGAGTCCGGCATCGTGCACCGCGACATCAAGCCGGGCAACGTCATGGTGACCCGCAACGGCGACATCAAGGTGATGGACTTCGGCATCGCCCGGGCCATGAGCGACGACCAGGCCACGATGACCCAGACCGCGCAGGTCATCGGCACGGCCCAGTACCTGTCGCCGGAGCAGGCACGCGGCGAGCGGGTCGATGCCCGCAGTGACCTCTACTCCACCGGCTGCCTGATGTACGAACTGCTCACCGGGCGCCCGCCGTTCACCGGTGACTCACCGGTCGCGATCGCCTACCAGCACGTCCGGGAGAACCCGGTGCCGCCGTCGGTCGTGGACCCGGAGATCCCCCCGTGGGCGGACGCCATCGTGCTGAAGGCGATGGCCAAGGACCGGGCCGACCGGTACCAGAGCGCGGGCGAGATGCGGATGGACATCCAGCGCGCCATGAACGGCATGGCCGTGGCCGCCCCGACGCGGATCGACAACTACGGGCGCACGCAGCAGATGGGCAGCGCCACGATGATGGCCAGCCCCACCACGGCCGTCCCGCCCTACAACTACGGCCAGGAGGACACCCAGGGAGGGCCGCCGCGGCACCGCTACCGGGCGCTGCTGTGGGTCCTGGGCCTGCTGGTCGTCCTCGGCGCGGTGGGCGCGCTCGCCTACATGATGTTCGGTGGCGGCGGCAAAACCGACGCGGTGCCACTGGTGGTGGGTCTGCCGCAAGCCAAGGCCGTGCAGGAGATCCACGCCGCCCACCTGCAGGCCAATGTGGTCCCCCAGGCTAGTTCCCAGGTCGCCAAGGGCGACGTGATCAGCACGAATCCGCCGCAGGGCAACAATGTCAAGGCCAACACCGTGGTCACGCTGGACGTCTCGACCGGCCCGAAGCTGATATCGGTCCCGAACGTGACTAACGAGCAGGCCGGCACCGCCGAGAGCACGCTGACCAGCCAAGGTCTGACCTACAAAACGGTATCGGACCCAACGTCGACCGTACCGGCAGGCCAGGTGACGAAGCAGTCGCCCGCGGCGGGCACCAACGAGCCTCCGGGCACCCAGATTACGCTCACCGTCTCCGGCGGCGCGGTGCCCGTACCGTCCGTGGTCGGTGATTCACAGGCCACCGCGACGCAGCTCCTCCAGACCGCCGGGTTCAGCGTCGTGTCCAAGACCGAGTCCGGCGCGCCGGCCGGTACCACACCCGGGAATGTCTTCGCGCAAAACCCCACGGGCAACAGTTCAGCGGTCAAGGGCACGCCGGTGACGATCTTCATCGCGGCCCAGTCGACCACCCCGACCGCCAGTCCCACCCCGAGCGCCACACCGTCCGCCAGCCCGACACCCTCACCGACGGACTCCGGCACCCTGGGCGGAGGCGGCCAGGGTGGCGGCGGCGGCCAAGGCGGCGGCGGCACGGGCAACTAGAGGGGGCCAACGGCCAGGTTCACCGGTCTCCAGCGGCGGCTCGCCTTCGGGCGGGCCGCCGTTTCGCTTGCTGCACGGAAGGGCGTAACCCACTACCATTACGCCAGCAGCCCGAGGCCCGCGCCGGTGCGCCAGCACCCGCCCCAGACCAGGAGATGACGGTGCCGAAGTCCCGCGTCCGCAAGAAGGCGGTGTACGTGCCCCCGCCGAGGTCGGCGAGGGCCAAGGTCAGCCCCCCGTGGCTGGCTCCCACGATGGTGGCGTGCCTGGTCATCGGGCTGGTGTGGATCGCTGTCTTCTACCTCACCAACGACCAGCTAGCCGGGATGTCGGCCCTGGGTGACTGGAACGTGGTGATCGGCTTCGCCCTGATCATCGGCGGGGTAATTCTGGCCACCCGGTGGCGGTAGGCACGCGGTGACCCGCGACCCACCGAACCGGGCTCACCAGTGTGGGCTCAGAACCCGGACACGCCGATCTGGCCGTTCCGTACGACCACGGCGAGAACCAGCAGGGCGAGCACGGCCACCGTGGCGCCGCCCTGGACCAGTCGCCGCCGGGAACGCGGAGCGTAGGCGTAGGCCGCCGTCACGACTACCCCGGTGATCAGGCCGCCGATGTGGTCCTGCCACGCGATGTGCGGCACCACGAAGCCGAGCGCCAGATTGATCACGATCAGCCCGATGATGCCCCGGCTGTCCAAGCCTCGCCGCCGGGACACCACGAACCAGGCGCCGAAGAGGCCGAAGATGGCCCCGGACGCACCGAGCGCAGGCTGGTTGAGTGCCACCAGGTAATAGAGCATCACCCCGCCGCCGAGCGCGCTGAGCAGGTACACCGCGAGATAGCGAGTGGACCCCAGCATCCGCTCCAGAGACGGCCCCACGAAGATCAGGGCCCACATGTTGAAGGCGATATCGGTGATACCGAGCCCGCCGGTCGGTGCCACGAAGGCCGACGTGATCAGGCGGTACCACTGACCGGCCCCGACGCCGATGGCACCGCGGCCGTTGCTTGCGTAACCCACCATCTCGAGGTTGTCGGCGATGCTGGGGCGGGCCAGGACGGCCAGGTAGAGGAGAACGTTGATACCGACCAACGTCCAGGTGACGACGGGCGCCGTGACCGTTCGCCCGCCAAATTCCGTCCTCGCCTCCCGGGCACCCTTGTTCGCGCCCCGGACGCATTCGACGCACTGCTGGCCCACCGCGGCGGACCGTAGGCAGTCGGGGCATGCGGGGCGCCCGCAGCGCACGCACGAGACATACGTTTCGCGGCCGGGATGCCGGAAACAGGTTGGCACCTCAGCGGCCGGCCCACTCATGCGGCCGTCGGGCTGCCCGGGGGCGTCCAACGACGTCTACCTGGACGCGCCGGGCGCGTCGCCGTCACGGTCGATCACCACTGACTCAAGCACGATGTCCTGAGCCGGGCGGTCCCGCCTGTCGGTCTTGGCCTGGCTGATCGCCTGAACGAGATCGGCTCCCTCGATGACCTCACCGAAGATGGTGTGCTTACCGGTGAGCCATGGGGTGGGGACGACCGTGATGAAAAACTGTGATCCGTTGGTCCCCGGCCCGGCGTTGGCCATCGCCAGCAGGTAGGGGCGGTTGAAGCCGAGGTCCGGGTGGATCTCGTCGCCGAACTTGTAACCGGGGCCGCCGGTCCCGGTGCCGAGAGGGTCACCGCCCTGGATCATGAAGTCCGTGATCACGCGGTGGAAAATCGTTCCGTCGTAGAGCTTGTCGCTGGACTGAGCCCCGGTCCGGGGATCGGTCCACTTCCTGGCCCCCTCGGCCAGTTCGACGAAGTTACGCACGGTCTGCGGTGCCTGATCAGGGAAAAGCCGGACCTTGATCGCGCCCTGGTTAGTGTTGAGTGTCGCGGTAAGCGTATTGGTCATGCCGGGAATCCTCGCATAGCCGGCGCCGTAGCCGTCTGAAGGGGCAGATACATGTTCCGTACACTTCCACGGTACAAGCAATATCGCGTGACCGGCCGCCGTGATGCCCAGGACCGGCCGGACTAAGGGGGCTACCGGACTGAGGGGCTGTAGGCGCGAAAGGCCCGCACGGCCCGGCCGCGGCAATCGCGGAGGGTTGAGGATGCGGGTCACGGGAAGTGTTTGAGTCGAGATTCTTTGCAGGAGGTCAACTGTGTCCCTTACGAAATCCAAGAAGGCCAGGGCCCGGGCGGCCGCCGGAGCTGACGTGGTCCGTGCCCGTGCGCAGGATGCGGCAAGCGTCGCCCGCGGCCGGGCCGCCGACGCCGCGGACGTGGCCCGCAGCCGGGCCCAGGACACGGCGGACGTGGCCCGCAGCCGCGCGCGGGAGGCGGCCGACGTGGCCCGCAACCGGGCCCAGGACGCGGCGGCGCAGGTCGTGCCGCTGAGCAAGCGGGTCGGGGCGACGGCCGCGCAGGGCGTGGAGCAGGGCGTCCACGATGCCCGCGAATGGGCGGCGCCGCGCATCGAGGACGCCGCCAACGCAGTCAGTGAGACGGTCGCCCCCAAGGTTTCCGCGGCGCTCAAGGCAACCGCACGGCGGGTCGATCCCAAACCGTCGAAGGCGCGGCGGTTGCTGGGCTGGCCCGGTGCGGTGGGCCTGGCGGTGCTGGTCGCAGCCGGCGCGGCCGTAGCGATCGTGCTGCGCAAGCGCCAGCCTGAGCCCCCGCCGCCCTATCCGGGTGAGGAGGCCGAGGATGCGGCCTCAACGGCCCCGGCCGGGCTGGACGCCGAGGTGAACGGCCGCGTGCGCCAGCCCTGAGGGCCCTGCGACTCCGCAGCAGCACGGACGGCGCATGGGGCGCCGCGCCGATGACGCCCCATGCGCCGTGCTCGTTTGCGCGGGCCCGGTGACGGCCACGCGCGGGCCGGGCAGGCTGCCGGCCGCAGATGGCCGGTAGCGGCGCTGACTAGCTGGCCGTGACGGCCAGCCCGCTGACCGCCACGGAGTTGCCGAGGACGACCGACTGGTCCGCGGTCACGTTCGTCATTGTGACCGGGACCAGCGGGTCAGCGTGTTCAGCACCTGCAGCAGTGTCGATTCGGCGTTACCCGGGGTGAGAGTCAGGGTAAGCCCGAGCAGCTTGCCCGAGAGCCTGGTGGCGTAGAGCACCACGTTCCCGGAGAACGTCGCGGACGCCGCGCTGGTCAATGTCACCGTGAGCTGCGCCACACTTCCGCTAAATCGCCCGGTACCGGCGCGCCGACTTCGATCCCGTATTCAAGGACGACGCGGTCGGCCGGAATCACGATGTGACGGCAGACTTCCAGCACCGCGTCGCCGGAAATCAGCCGCCGCAGGATCGCGAACACCGGGACCCCCTGCGCCACCCGCAACGTCAGTGCTTCCGCTTCACTCGGCATGCGGGCGCTGACCGACTCCTCCACCCGTGACACGGAATGACCGAGAAAGGCGAGCTGGGCGAAGGTCCCGCCCGGCCAGGGCTCCCGGGCGGGGTCGGCCACGGGAGTTCCTGCCACGAGATCCATCGGCAGGTAGTTGACGCTGATCTGCTCCGGTTCTCCGCGGGCGTAGAACACAAAGTGCCTGCAGAGCAGGGGCGTGCCCGGCTCAGTACCGAAGAGCGCCGCTAGTTCCTCGTCAGCGGCGGCGTCCGAGTAGCGGGCCGTCAGTTGATACTCCTGCCATTCGATGGCGTGATCCTCGGTGAATGACGTGCGGGGATCAGTGGCCTGGCCGGGCCCTGCGGTGTACCTTTCGGCGGCTTGCCGCGCGTCAGCGGCGTAGCGCTCCATGGGCCGCCGCCGCACCTGCGGCCGGGCGCGCACAATCGTGCCGCCGCCGCGCCGCGTTTCGACCAGGCCCTCGAGCCGGAGCAGCGATACCGCGTGCCTGATCACAATTTCCGACACGCCATAGGCGCGGCGCAGTTCTTCCATCGTGGGGACCCGCGCACCGGGCCCATAACGGCCGGTCAATATTTGCTGACGTAGCTCATCAGCAACGACAAGGTAGGCGGGACGTTCCTGCACGGTGACACCTCCGGGCCCAGACGTCCCCCCTGGAACATTATGCGTTCAGCTTGACACGATCCGCATCTTCCTACATTTTGTATACAGAAGCCATGTTCGGTAAGGCAGATGGCGTCAGCGGTGCTGCGTGACTGCCACGAGCCGCCGGCGGCCTCCGGATCCATGGAGGGATTGATCTGGGCCGGTTATCCTGCCGCCGGTTCGTCCCAGGTCGTGGTCTTCCCGCACCGTGTGCCGTCTTTCCGCTCCGGTCCTGTAAATTTTGGAGGGTGTACCCGCGTTTTGGCGAGGGTGCCGTGCCGCAGGCCTGGCGCGGAAGAAGGACGCCGACGCCGTCATTGGCGATCTTGATCCGGCAGGCAGGGGTGGCGAGCAGGTTGGGGAGAGGCGGCGAACCGTCCCGTTCGGCCCATCCAGGGGCCTCCGGCACGGGCTCTCCACGACGGCCGGTGCCCGCGACCGCGGCCAGCATGTGGTCACGCACGGACCGGACCACCCGGTACACCCCGGATGGTCCCCGCCCGGCCGATGTCCCTTCACCGGCTTCCGCACCGGCGGACAAGGACGGGTCCCGGCCCGCACCTGACTGGCTGAGCCTCGTCCTGGCGCGGATCGCGGCGATCCTGATCATTTTCGCGGCCGCGATCATAATCGCGGTGCTGGTGGCTGGCCCCAGCTCGGCCGTCATCCACATCCCGAGGCCCGCGGCAGGCCCTCCGTGGTGGTTCTCGCTGCGTCCGTCGATTCCGCTGGTGACATTCGCGTCGTGGACGGTGGCCGGCGCCGGCGGGGCCGGGGTCATCGGGGGGCTTGCCGCCGTGGCGCGCGGCGCCCGGCCGTCAGCCCGGGCGATGATCATTTTTTCTTTCCTGGTCGTGGCGACGCTGACCGTGCTGCCGGCCGGGGGGTCCACCGACGTCGTCAGCTATGCGGCCAACGGCCGGATGGCCGCCACCGGCCACAGCCCGTACGTCATGACCCCGCAAGAACTGAAGAATTCGGGTGACCCAGTCGGCCAGTGGATCCCGCCGTCATGGCAGACCAACGTCTCGGTCTACGGCCCGATGGCGACGGCCGAGGAGTGGGCCGCGGCGGAACTGGGCGGTACGTCCGTGGCCCGGATCACGTTCTGGCTGAAGCTCCTGACGTCGATCGCGTTCGGCGCCGTGACGCTGATGCTGGACCGGGTGCTGCGGCGAGACCCGGCCCGCCGCCTGCGCGCGCACCTGCTGTGGACGGTCAATCCACTGCTGCTATGGGAGATCGTGGCCAGCGGCCACATCGACGGTCTGAGTGCCGCGTTCGGGCTGCTGGGAATCCTGATGCTGACGATCAGACCGAACAGCAAGCGGCCGGCGCTGTGGAAATTCCTGCTCGCCGGGCTGTTCATCGGGATCGCCGCAGCCATCAAGATCCCGTACGCGGCGTTCGGGGTCGGCGTGATCTGGGCCGGCCGCAAATCGCTCAGGGCGCTCGGGGCCGCGAGCGCCGGTTTCGCACTGATCTTCGTGCCCGTGTACGCGATAGCCGGCCAGCCTGCCATTTCGGCCCTTATCAGCCGCGGTCCCGGGACTACCTGGGACACCATGTACCAGATCTTCTATCGGCCGCTCGGCTATCAGACGTTCGGCGCGTTCATCATGCCGGCCAATCTGACACTGGTCGCCGGGGTCGCCTTTGGCGCCGTCGCCATCCTCGCGTTTTTCCGCTTCCCGGACGGCACCCCGAGCCTGCCGGCCCTGAGCCCGGCGCTGGCGGTCAGCCTGGCGTGGCTGCTGATGTGGTCCTATCAGCGGCCCTGGTACGACGTGATGGCCATCAGCCTGCTGGCGGTTTATCCCGCGTCCCGGCTGGATTGGCTGGTGCTGGTCCGCCTGATCCTGGCCGCGCCGGTGTATATGCCGGGGATCCCGTGGAACCCGCCCATCTGGATCGAGCGCATGGTCAACTTCGAGGGGCTTGACCTGTCGGTCTATTGCCGGCTCGTAGTGGCCGTCGGGTTCGTTGTGCTGTGCCTGTTCCCCGGCTGGAAAGGGCTATGGGGCTGGCGGCCGAAGCCGAACTCCTCATCCGGCGCATCCCCGGTCCTGCAGCCGCTCATCTAGTGCCGGTCAGATCGAAACGGCGGACCGTGCTCGGCCGCCCTGGGCTTGGCGATCTCCTTGATCGACCCGGTGCCCCTGCGGATGATCCGCAGCAGTTCACGGCACCAGGGACAAAAACTCTCCCGCGTTCCGAACCGCCCGGTTAAGGTATCCGTGAAGTTGACGAGTGCCCGTTATGGCGGACATTCGCACTAGCTGTCCCCGGGCCCCCGGAGCACTCGTTCCTTATGGCTACCGACCGCCACCACAACCACGGCTCTGCCGTCGACAGCAGACCGGTCCGGGCGGACGCCGGCGAGCACTCAACCAGGGATATCCACAGGCCGGCCAGGGGAGATGACCCGATCCCGGATGAGCGGCGCAGCCGGGGCGAACTGTATTCCGACCTTCGCGATTCCGGAGCCGCCGTGGACCAGGGACCGCGATCCAGCCCGGACGGTCCCCGCACGACGAACGAGGGCGCCTGGGAATGGAAAGGCCTCCGGCTGGAACCGGACGCCAACCGCATTGCCGATGAGGAACTATCGGCACGGCGTAAGGCCGAAGGCCGTACCGGAGACGGCAGCTACGGCGATCACGGCATCACCCCGGCCATGCGGCGAGTCGAGGCGAGGCTGGAGCATGGCACCCTCGTCCCGGACACGGAAAAGTTTGCCTTAAAGTCCCCCGACCGCTTCAAAGAAAAACTCGCCAAACTGATCGAGCGCCGACCGGACTCATCGGCGCGGGAACTAGCACGCGGAATTCACGATGGAATACGTTACACTTTTTTGTTCGAAACTCAGCACTATGTCAGTGAAACACAGAGTGTATGCACGGGTCTAACGAACGACAAATATGAGCTAGCCAGGCTCGTGAACCTCTGGGATGGCGACGAATATAAAGGTATAAACAGCCGCTGGTCCGACCCCGGCAGTGGCCAATTCTTCGAGGTTCAATTTCATACTCCTGGAAGCTGGGATGCAAAGCAAAGAACTCACGACACTTACGAAAAAATCAATAACCCTGCTACGCCTATTGAAGAAGTCGAGACCCTGCGCGCCTTCCAGTGCACAGTAAGTAGCTCGATACAGCACCCTGATCGATGGACAGAAATCACCGACTACCGAAAGTATGGGACATAACATTATGCCCGATGAAATCAGATACTTCGCCGTCCTCGGCCCTGGCCGGTCGATAGCCGATCCTATTGGACTAGCTCGCCGGACATTTACCCAAGAGGGCCGTCTCGATGAGTCCCTACGGCGAGATCTAGCCTGGGTGCGAAGCGCAGAGATTTATCAATGGGAGCGTGGGGAAGAAATGGGGCCCGATCTGGTGGAGATCAGCCAGGGGGAGGCTGAGGAGCTGATTGAGCGGTTCCGGGAGAAGTGGATCTGAGCGCGGTGACGTCGCCGTGGCGTCAGCTCTGCGGGCTGGACGCTTACCGGATTACCGAAATCCCGCGCCGACCTAGCAGTGAGACCGAGAGCGGGCCGGATCCGGGCCGTGACCCGGGGCGGGCCCAGCGGATCGCCGCCCTCGTCGCCGCCTACCACTCCGGCGGGACCTTAGCCTACGGCTGGATCCGTCTGCAGACCGGCGGCCCGGTCCAGATCCTGGCCGCGGGAGCGGCGCTGGCCGGGAGCAACGGCACCGGCGACGTGATGATGGCCCTCCCCGGCGGGGCCCGGGGATGTGCCCTGGGCCGGGGCGCGCTCGCGCCGGCCATGTCGGGACTGGCCTGCTGGCGGGCCATCGGCGGGATCAGCGACGGGCTCCTGGTGGCCACGGGGGAGCCGCAGCCCGACCGCGTGCTGGCCGCGCCGTCCCTCGAGGATTGCCTGCTGCCCGCCTGGACCGGGCCGTTCGGCTGGATGGTCGTGGCCGAGCCGATACCCCCGTCCGACCTGGAATGGCTGGCCGACGAGACCGCACGGCGCGAGCGCCTGGCGACCGGGATGGCCGAACGCTTCCCGGAACGGGACGTGGAGGCACGCCGGTTCCGGTATCGGCATACCGAATTGCGCCAGGGACTGTCGACCGGCATGTGGCGCGTCCATCTGCTCGCGGGCGGTGCCGATCCCGCGGCCGCCGCGCAGGTGGCGGCTCTCGTGTGCGCGTCGGCCGACCTCAAGGGCCTGCCGTACATGCTCGCGCCGGGCCGCCACGGCACGGCTGGGTTGCGCGACCTGCTCGGCCGCCCGTTCGCGGAGACCGCGACGGCGAGCCGGGATACGGCTCGCGGGCCCACGGACGGACCGCCGGGCGGACCCGACCAGGCCGGGGCCGCCGCCACGGAGACGGAAACCGCGCCGCGGAGCCCTTTTCACGCCAGTACGGGCCTGCTGGCGGCGCTTACCCGGAGCCCGGACGCGGAGATACCCGGGCTGAGGCTGGCCCTCCGACCGGACTTTGACGTCACGCCCGAGACCACGGCCTTCAGCGCCCGGACCACGCCTGTCGTCGCGGGCACACCGCCCACGGGCCCAGGCCGGCCGGGCGGACTTCCGGACCAGGGGCGGTACGAGAGCGCGGTGCCACTGGGGCAGGTGCTCGACCGGCAGCGCATGCCAGCGGGCCCGCTGCGTGTGCCGCTGGGGTCGCTGAACCGGCATGTTTTCGTATGCGGGGCGACCGGCGGCGGGAAGTCGCAAACCGTCCGGGGGCTCCTGGAGGCAGCCACCCGGGCCGGCGTGCCCTGGCTGGTGGTGGAGCCGGCCAAGGCCGAATACCGCCTGATGACAGCGCGGCTCACGGGATCCGCCGCCCGGGTGGTGCGGATCAGGCCCGGTGAGGCGGATGCGGTCGCCGCCGGCCTGAACCCCCTGGAACCGGCGGCCGGTGAAAACGGGGAACGATTCCCCCTGCAGACCCACGCCGACCTGGTACGCGCGCTCTTCCTGGCCGCTTTCCAGTCCGCAGAACCCTTCCCGCAGGTGCTCAGCGCGGCGCTGACGCGCATGTATGAGGACGCCGGATGGGATCTGGCCCTGGGTGAGCCCCTGACCGCGGGAGTGACCCCTGGCTACCCCGGGCTGGCCGATCTTCAGCGGACGGCCGAGCAGGTCGTCGGGGAGATCGGCTACAGCGAGGAGGTCAAGGCCGACGTACTCGGGTTCATCAAGGTCCGGCTGTCCAGCCTGCGTCTCGGCACGAGCGGCCGGTTCCTGGAGGGCGGCCACCCAGTCGACTTCGGCCGGCTGCTGCGGCACAACACGGTGCTGGAGATCGAGGACGTCGGGGACGACCGTGACAAGGCCTTCCTCATGGGCACCGTGCTGCTCCGTCTGGTGGAACATCTGCGGCTGACCCGGCGGTACGCAGCGGCCGGCGAGCCGGGCCTGCGGCACCTCACGGTCATCGAGGAAGCGCACCGCCTGCTCCGCCGGCCGGAACGGGACGCCGGCGTCGCCGCGCACGCGGTTGAGCTTTTCGCCGGGCTGCTGGCCGAGATCCGCGCGTACGGCGAGGGCATCGTGATCGCCGAGCAGATCCCGGCCAAGCTGATTCCGGACGTCATCAAGAACACCGCGGTGAAGATCGTGCACCGGCTGCCCGCCGCCGACGACCGCGAGGCGGTCGGCGCGACCATGAACCTGAGCCGCGCCCAGTCCCAGTACCTGGTCACACTGGCACCGGGTGAGGCGGCGGTATCCGTGGACGGAATGGACCATCCGCTGCTGGCCAGGATGCCCGATGGGACGGCGCGGGAGGCCGCCGGCGGCACGGCCGGCACGGCGAGCCCGGCCGCGGTCACCTCCGCACGCAGCGGTACCTGCGGCGTGGACTGCATCGGCCGCCCGTGCACCCTGCGGGACATGCGGTCCGCCCAGCGCGCCCTGGACCGCCAGCCCGGCCTCGTGCTGTGGGCCGAGCTCGCCGTGCTGTCCCACCTGACCGGCTGGCCGATGCCCATCCCCCGGGCCCCGCTGCTGGAACAGTTGCGTGCCATGCCGTCCCGGCTGCGCGACTGCGCGCTGTCACATGGCGTCGATGCGGCGGTCGCGGCACGAACGCCGCTGATCTGCGCGCGCGTGAGCCCGCCGGCCCTCGGCTCGCACGTGGTCACCGCGATGCGGGCGCGGGTCACGCGGGGTATGTGGATGTGCCTGCCGGCGGAGCCGGCGTGGCTTGCGCCGGCCTACCAATGGGTGCTCGTACTGGAAGCACTTACGTCCAGTGATCCCGCGCAGGACGGCCGGGGCCCGGACGCACGAACCGGGGACTGGGAGGACGGCTACGGCCGGGCGATCCCCGGTGAGACCCGGGCTCTTCAGGCGGCCACCGTACAGCGATGGCACGACAGCGGCCTGAGGGACGCTGACCGCGTGCGGGGTGTCGCGTTCGGGCTGGTCACGCCGTCGGCGGTGGAACGGGCGATCGGTGCCAAGGCCACCGACGACGATTTCGGGCCGCAGCTCGCAGACCACCTCGGCCAGTTCGCGGACTGCGGGTGGCCGCACCAGTACCTGAAAAGGCAGACCGAGCCCGCACCGGCTACCTGAAACAGGCTGGCGCGGACCGGCCGTACGTTAAGCCGCGCTGACCCGGCGCATCCTGCGCCGCCGCTCGGTCGCGCGCTCGTCCTCGTTCAGGCCGCCCCAGGCACCATACTTCTCCGGCCGGGACAACGCGTAGTTCAGGCAGTCCAGGCGGACCGGGCAGGAGGCGCAGACCGCCTTGGCCTTCCGCTCCCGGATCTCACGCTCCGGCTGGCGTTCACCGTCGGGCCCGAAGAAGAGGATGACTTCCTCGTTTCGGCACGCAGCCGCATCCTGCCAGCCCCAATTGGGCCGGGGAAGCACCGCCGATGGGCGCCGCACGTGAGACATGGACCAATCACCTCAACCGGTTTACCGAAGTTATCTACCGTGACTCAACCCCGTCGGGGGGCGGCCCCGTTCGGTGCGGGAGCCGTCTTCCCCACCGTGCAACGCCTAGCGTGGCCCGTGCGTTCCCGCGCCGGGGCCAGAATTTGCTTTTAGGCAAGTAACGATGCCGTTACGCAGGCGAAGTGCCGTCGCCGTCGTGTCGGACAGCCACCCGGGAACGGCCCGCCGGTACGCTTCGCGGTATTGCCACCCGGCCAGCGCGTTCCAGTGAGCAGATGAATCCCCAGCAGCAGAACTCATACCTTACGCACCGGGCGAACGCGGGAGCCGGGCGGCACGGCTGGCTCCGGCTCACGCCCGCTTATTCGGTACGCCTGGTCCGGGAACGGACCGGCCATCTGCCCGCCGGTGCGGTCGTCACGGACCCTTTTTCCGGCACGGGGACCACGATCCTGGCCGCGGCCGAGCATGGCTGCGATGGGCGCGCCGTCGACGTCAACCCCTTTCTGGTCTGGCTGGGGAACGCGAAGGCCGCCCGTTATCCGGCCGGCCTGCTGGCGGAAACGCGGGCTTCGGTTCCGGTGATGGCCGCCCGCGCCGCCGCCTGGGCCGCCGAAGCCCCGGTGCTCTGGGCTCCGAATCTGCACAACATCGACCGGTGGTGGTCGCCGGGTTCGCTGGCCGCCCTGAAGGGCCTGCGCCGCGCACTCGACGAAGTCTGCCTGCCCGCACCCGCGCTGGACCTGCTCGGCATCGCGTTCTGCCGGACGGCCATCGCCGTCAGCAACGCGGCCTTCAACCATCAGAGCATGTCGTTGCGTACCGCGCCGGCGTCGGCCACCGCAGACACGGCCGACGACTGCGCAGGCGTCATCCGCCGTTTTGCCGCCGAAACCGCCGGCGTGCTGACCAGTGCCGAAGCTGCCCTGCCCGGGGCGGGCCGCGTCATCCAGGGCGACGCCCGCGATCTTGACGCTGGCGGCCTGCCGCCCTGTGACCTGCTCCTGACCTCCCCGCCGTACGTCAACCGGATGTCCTATATCCGGGAACTGCGCCCCTACATGTACTGGCTCCGGTTCCTGGACCGGGCCAGCGACGCAGGCGAGCTGGACTGGACCGCGATCGGCGGTACGTGGGGCATCGCCACCTCACGCCTCAACGGCTGGGCGCCCGACGGTACCGTCGCGCCGATCGACGGTGAACTCCGCGAGGTGTGCGCCCTGATCGCCCGCGATGGCGGCAAGAACGGGCCACTGCTCGCCACGTACGTGACCAAGTACTTCCACGACATGTCCGCGCATTTCGCGACCGCGTTCCGGCACGTCAAGACGGGCGGCCAGGCCACCTCCATCATCGGGAACTCAACCTTCTACGGGCACGTGGTGCCCGCGGAGCGATGGTACTCCTCGCTCTTGCGGGCCACCGGATTCACCGACGTGCGGACCTCGGTCCTGCGCAAACGCAACAGCAACCTGGCCCTGTACGAGTACGAGGTGACGGGGCGGCGGCCCTGAGCAGGCCGTTACGATCCTTCGCGGGCCACCGCCAGCGGCCCGAAACTCTGCGCCACCGGCATCATCTCGATGACGTTGATGTTCACGTGCGGTGGCAGCGACGCCGCCCAGTGCACCGCCTCGGCCACGTCGGCGGCCTCCAGTGGCTGTACTCCCTGATAGACCTGACCGGCCCGGTCCTGGTCGCCCCCGAACCTGACCACGGAGAACTCGGTGCCCCCGGACAGACCCGGCTCGACGCTGGTGACCCGGACCCCGGTGCCCTGCAGGTCACTTCGCAGGTCCAGGCTGAACTGGTGAACGAAGGCCTTGGTCGCCCCGTAGACGTTGCCGCCCGGATAGGGGTAGGTCCCGGCGATCGAGCCGAGGTTGATCACGTGACCCTGGCGGCGTTCCACCATGCCGGGCAGGATGGCGCGCGTGCAGTAGGTCAGGCCCTTGCAGTTCGTGTCGATCATCGCGTCCCAGTCGTCCAGGTCGGCGTCGTAGGCCGGCTCTAGACCCCGGGCCAGGCCCGCGTTGTTGACGAGGATGTCGATCGCGGCGAACTCGGGCGGCAGGCTGGCCACCGCGCTCGCGACGGCCGCCCGGTCCCGCACGTCGAGCGTCAACGGCAGGACGTCGGCGCCGAGTTCCCTGCGAGTTCGGTAATCCGCTCCGCGCGGCGGGCGGAGATCACGACGCGGGCACCATCCGCCGCGAAACGCCGCGCAATAGCCTCACCGAACCCGGCGCTGGCCCCGGTCACGAACACGGTTGTGCTGCCCATGCCGCGATGCTACTGCCCGCGATTTCTACTTGAGGAGGCGGGAGAGACGGCGGTCCGCGAGCGGCTTGCCGCCCGTCTGGCAGGTGGGGCAATACTGCAGCGCGGAGTCGGCGAAGGACACCTCGCGGATCGTGTCGCCGCACACCGGGCAGGGCTGGCCGGCCTTTCCGTGTACTCGCAGCCCGGTCTTCTTCTCGGCCTTGAGGTCCCCCGCGGCCACCCCCGCCGCGCGCTTGGACGCGCCGGTGAGAGTCATCACGATCGCGTCGTAGAGCCCCGTCACCTGCTCGGGCGTCAGACTGGACGCGACCTTGAACGGCGACATCCGCGCGGCGTGCAGCACCTCGTCGGAGTAGGCGTTGCCGATGCCCGCGATGATGCGCTGGTCACGGAGCACGCCCTTGATCTGCATGCGCCGCCCGGCCAGCAGGGCCGCCAGGGTCTCCGCCGTGAAGGCGGCGTCCAGCGGATCCGGGCCGAGGGAGGCGACACCGGGGACGTCCATCGGATCGCGGACCAGGTAGACGGCGAGCCGCTTCTGCGTCCCCGCCTCGGTCAGGTCGAAGCCTGACCCGTCGTCCAGGATGACCCGGAACGCGAGCGGTCCCTTGCCCGGCTTGGGCGGCTGAGCCGGGATCTCCTCACGCCAGCGCAGCCAGCCGGCCCGCGCCAGGTGGACGATCAGGTGCAGCGGGGCACCGTCGCCGCCCGGCGGCCCGGCGGAAAGGTCGAGGAATTTCCCGTGCCGGCCCACGGCGCTGACCACCTGCCGGTCGAGGGCCACCAGCGGCGGGTCGTAGGTCTTCAGCACCGAGATCGCCGCCGGGTAGGCATGGGCGATGGCATGGCCGGTCGCCCGCTCACGCAGGAATGCGGCGAGCGCCTCGACTTCCGGCAGCTCAGGCATACCTTGAGTGTGCCCGACGAGCGCTACTGCTGTGAACCCGCGCCGGCCGCAGCGTAGAATCGGGCAAAACAACCACACGGGAGCTCGGGCCGACCGGGCTGAGAGGGTGGCTGGCCGCATGGCCTGTGCGCCACCGACCGTTCGAACCTGACCGGGTAATGCCGGCGTAGGGAGAAATCGTGACCACCGCGATCACACCAGCGGACGGCAAGGGCTCCTTCACGACCGTACCGGGGAACCGGAAGTCCGAGGCACCCCGCACGCTCGCCGACCCGGTGCCGCGGGCCCTCAGCTTCGTCGACCAGCTCGGCCTGTGGGGCAACCTCGGGGTGAGCCTGCTCGGGTTCACCGGGGCCTTGTTCGTACTGCAGCCGGGAGGCGCGGGCACGCCGAGGCTGTCGCTGGCCGCCGGGTTCTGCGCCATCGTCGTCGGCACGCTGCTCGGCACCCTGGGGGTCGCCGTATCCGGGATACCGGGCACCCGGACCGGGGCCCCGGCGATGGTGCTGCTGCGCGGCCTGTTCGGCGCCGGGCTGTCCTACCTGCCCACGATCATCAACATGCTGCAGTTGCTCGGCTGGAGCATTTTCGAGCTGGTCACGATCGCGACCGCCGCCCACATCGTGGCCCCCGCCCTGCCGAAATGGGGATACGTGCTCATCGGCGGGGCGATTACCGGCGTGTTCGCGATCCACCCGCTCGGAGCGATCCGCGTGCTGCGCCGGTACGCGACGGCGGCGGTCTTCGCCGTTCTGGTGTACCTGCTGGTCCAGCTGGCCCGGCACCCGCTCCCGCCGTTCAGCCACGGCACCTGGTCGGGGTACTGGGCCGCGACCGACACCGTGGTCGCGGTGGCGATCTCGTTCGCGCCGATGGCGGCCGACTACATGCGGCACGCGCGGTCGGAGCGCTCGGCGTTCGCGGCCGCGATGATCGGTTACAGCGTCACGCAGGTCCTGTGCTACGTGATCGGGCTGCTGGCCCTGGTCACGGTCGCCCGCACTCCGAACGACATCTACGGGGCCTTCATCGCCCTGCCCCTCGGGACCGTCAGCTTCGCGATCCTGGCCGCACGCGAGCTGGACCAGTCCTTCGCCGACGTGTATTCCACCGCGGTGTCGACGCAGAATTTGCGCCCACTGTGGGACCGCCGTATCGTCGCCGCGCTGATCACCGGGCTCGCGACGATCCTCGCGCTGTTCCTGAACATCGCGGACTACGAGAACTTCCTCACCCTGCTCGGCTCGGTATTCGTGCCCATGTTCGGGGTGCTCGCGGTGGACTTCTTCCTGCTGTCCCGGGGACGCTGGGACCTTTCGGAGCACGCCCGCTCCCGCTGGCTGATGCTGCTGCCCTGGGCCGCCGGGTTCAT
>Ga0116134_1000252_pt1 | contig 28434 bp, 24 predicted proteins | sample June2015DPH_19_5_FD_89737 | JGI IMG/M metagenome (GOLD analysis project Ga0116134, IMG submission 89737) | Peatland microbial communities from SPRUCE experiment site at the Marcell Experimental Forest, Minnesota, USA - June2015DPH_19_40 | ecosystem: Environmental > Terrestrial > Soil > Wetlands... | reverse complement strand
GTGTTCGATGCGGCGGATTAGTGCTGCCGGAATACACGAGCGAAGATGCTCCGCCTCGCGTCGGAACAGGTCGGGCCAGTGCGAGTCATAGGGCAAGATGCCGACATCCTCGTGGACGGCTCGCTGGACGCGTTCTTGAAGTGTGCTCATTTCACGAGAGCCGCTCTGAGTCGCCTAACGTCCAGAACTCAGGCACAGCCGCCGGGCTGATGACGCAGTCCGCGATAGCGGAACTGGGGACGCCATCCCGCGTTGCCTGCAGCGATTTGTTAGCCTCTCGACTGAGGCCATTTCTCATCAAAAGACTCGGGGTATTTTTCATCGTTGAGCACCTTGCGAATACCAAAAACCCAAACCAATAATCGAACCAATTTTCGCTGCTTCTGACCATCGAGGCAATCCAGCTCGACAATAGTGAACTCCGTCTTCACACCCGACTGGTCGAATGCCATTCCCGCTCTCGACCTGCAGACCTCCAAATCATTTCGCCTGCAAAATCTGCGGGCGTGTCTCACGCAACAATAGTCCAAAGCGCAGTGAACGGCATACATCAGCAGCAACCCGAGAATGCCGACCACGACGAATACAAGAATCAAAAGCAACCGTGACATATTGAGCCTAACGTAGAAAGCTGAGCCACCGCCGACTCGTGACGCGAACCGCGGCAGCGGAACTGACAGCGCCAACGGCGGTTGGGCGCGCTGTTGGGAATTACACAGCGGACAATCTGTGTCGTTCATGGCCGTTCTGGAGGCCGATTTAGCCCCCGGAAGCTCATTCCCGTCAATCCCAAAACAATGGGAGATCACCTTTTGTTGAAACGCATTGAAGCCGACCTTTCACAGCCGGAAGTGGCCGCAAAAGCAGGGGTTTCAGTGCGGACGGTGCGAAAGTGGGAACACGGCCACGCTTGCCCCACCGAAGAGCATTGGCAAGCGTTGATACATATTTTGCGCCTGGATTCCACGTTCCCCAAAAGCTAAAACCCAACAGCGGAGTGGTCTGTTGGCTTTTACACAGTCAAATTCCCCTCACCCGGACACCCACATCGGACAATCTCGCCGGGCGATACGGCTTGCCAAAAACAAATTTTGCCGGATAATTAAATTATGAGTGCGCTTGAAATCATTGAGCAAATCAAAGAATTGCCAGCGAACGAACAAGTGCGTGTCGCCAAGTTCATTGCCGAAAACGGCAGTTCGCTGACGGGCCGAAAATTTTCCGTCGGCATGGAAGGCGACGGCCTGCCCGTCATACGCGCCAATGGCGGAAGCATCACTTCGCAACTGGTTCACGAGATTGAAAGCCGGACGCCGTGACCCGACTGCTTGATGTCAACCTGCTCATGGCGTTGCTCTGGGAAAATCATGAGTATCACGCCCAAGCTCGTTTGTGGTTCAAGGGCGTTTCCGCGTTTGCGACCTGCCCGGTCGCCCAGCTTGGTTTTGCGCGTGTCTCCTCGCACCCGCTGCTTGGTTACGGCCTGACGCCCGAACTGGCGTTTGGCGTTCTCCGCCAATTCATCGCCGACCCGCGCCATGAATTTATTCCCGACGACTTGAGTTGCGCCGACCGCGTCGTGCGGACGGAACTGATGACCGGCGCAAATCAGATCACCGACCGCTATCTCGTCGCGCTCGCCCGGCAGCATGGATTCAGTCTGGCAACTCTCGATGAACCGCTGGCAAAAAGTTTTGCGGATGAAACGGGTCTGGTGGAACTACTGCATTGAAATGGATACAGGAGTATCCAGCAGCACACCACCCGAATTGCCCGGTTGCACCGGCACACGGAATTGACGCTGCCCAATTTTCCGCACACACTCGCCGCATGGCAAAGAAATAAAAGGCAAACTCAAAGGCTTGGGCGCGCATGGTAAAAATACGGAGATAAAAAAGTTTTAACGCAGAGACGCAAAGGCGCAGAAAGCAAAATAAAAAAACTTCTACATCGTAATGTTTTCAAAAAAATGTAACCTCTGGAACAAATGAAAACAAAATGGCTTCCCATTATCGCCGGTGCTCTTGCTGGTGGCGTTGTAAGTTTGACTACCACATGGTTGATTGGCTGGTGTCGGCGATGTCGGTTACATCAAAAACTTCGTATTTGTAGGCCGGAGGCGCAATATAGTGATGAGACCAAAATAAGCGTTCTTACTGTCCGCGTTCACAACCGCCATGTTTTTCCTTTGACGGATTGTTGGGCATACTTATCCCTCGTATACAATAAAGATACCGACATTTTATTTCCGCCCGATAATCGTTCTGCCCATATTAAACCAAATGCTCCATTTCCCCTGCAAGATGACAGGTTATGTTGGTCGGTAACATATCCGAAACCGCAGCCACCGAAAGTGGACATTTATGCTGACGAAAGTCAATCGCTTCAAGTTTTGGAATTTAACCGAATCGCTAACTGGATTGGAATCTTCTCCGAATCAAGGGGGAATCCATACAGAGTGTTTTTACGAGGCGACAGAGTTTATGAAGGCTGTTTAAAAATTGTAAGTAAAGAGACCAAGGCAAAGGAAGCAGCAATACGGATTGACTTGAGTGATCCAATGTTTCCTCAAAAGATGATTCTCATGTGAAAGGGAAAACCGAATTTGCACTGGCGCGAAGGCCGTCATATGCGGTTAAGAAAACCGCACCCGGCGAGAAGCACATTTTGTCCAGCATAATTAGCGACACGCTTGGCCTTGCAAGGAAAACAACGAGTAAAGAGGTCAGCATCGCGTATACGCAGTTGGAAAATTGGTTTCAGACAGGAGAAAAATACAGTTCGGATAAGAACTGGGATGAAGCTGCAAAGTGGTATCGAAAAGCCGCCGAACAGAATTATGCCCCGGCTCAAAACATGCTGGGCTTCTGCTACGACACTGGCTGGGGTGTGCCGCAGGATTTCTTCGAGGCAGTGAAATGGTATCATGCCGCCGCCAAACAAAATTATGCCGAGGCTCAATACCATATGGGCGGCTGCTACCTTAATGGCGATTTTTTAAACGGTGTGCCGAAAAATGAGATGGAAGCGGTGGAATGGTTTCGCAAAGCAGCCGAGCAGAATCACGCATCCGCTCAATCTGCTCTGGGCTACCGCTACTACGCAGGCGAGGGTGTCGAGCAAGATTATGTAGAAGCAGCGAAGTGGTATCGCAAAGCTGCTGATCAGGGTAAGGCCATTGCTCAAAACAAGCTGGGCAACTGCTATTACGATGGTGAAGGCGTGACGCAGGATTACACCGAAGCAGCGAAGTGGTGGCGCAAAGCTGCCGAACAAAATTATACCGAGGCGCAATACTCGTTGGGCTGCTGCTACGAACAAGGACAAGGAGTGCCGCAGGACGTTGTTGAAGCATACAAGTTCTACAAATTAGCTGCGGAGCAAAAAAAATTAACAACCCAAACTATGGAGCAAAATCGTAAAGCCGCAGTAGAGAATTTGAAACATATTGTGGCACAAATGACCGCTGTGAAAATCGCTGAAGGTGATCGTCGCTATAACGAATTCCTTTCATCAAAGCATTTGATTAAATGAAAACAACAAACCCAATCATTTACGTCAGCCCAGAATTGGAACAATTGCGTCAACTTGTGGCATGCGCACGGGCGAAATTGGCGGAATAGTGAAATTTCCATGAATGAAAGGAACGGTTTTGCGGTAGTGCGAAGGCCGATGAGTTCGGTTGAAAGGACCGCACCCGGCGCGAGGCGTGTCTTGGCGGGCATGGTTGTTGAAACTTTGGCACTGGCTGAAGAAAAAGCCTTAATAACACATTCACCTAAAGCCAGCGCCCTGTTGCAAAGTTGGTGTCAAAAAGGAGAAGATTACTATGATGGGCAAGGCGTTCCCCAGAATTATGTAGAAGCCGCAAAGTGGTTTCGCATGGCTGCCGAGAAAGGTCATGCACGAGCACAGTCTTGGCTCGGGTCTCTGTTTGAAGGAGGAAACGGGGTTGCGCAGAATTTTGATGAAGCCATTGCGTGGTATCGGAAATCGGCGGAACAGGGAGATATTTACGGACAATATTGTCTCGGTGAATGTTATTTGAATGGCATTGGTGTCACAGAACATTATACCGAATCTGCCAAATGGTTTCGCAAAGCCGCAGAGCAAGGAGATGCGTGGTCGCAATATCATCTCGGTTCTTTTTATGAAGGAGGCGATGGTGTGCCTCAAGATTATGTCGAGGCTGTTCGTTGGTATCAAATGGCAGCAAAAAACAATTTTGAAAATGCTATGTTTCGCCTTTCGTCTCTATTCCTAAACGGAGACGGAGTAGAACAAGATTTAGTCGAGGCATACAAATGGCTGAAACTCGCTACTGAAGAAAATGCTTTTTGGGAAAAGAAATTAAATTCGCTGCGTTCGTCATTAACAAAAGAGCAAATTGCAGAGGCAGAAAAGCGCTATCGTGAATTCCAGTCGTCAAAGAAATGAAAACAACAAACCCAATCGTTTACGTCAGTCCAGAGTTGGAGCAATTACGACAGCTTGTGGCTGGCGCGCGGGCGCATCTGGCGGAATTAGAAACTGATTACACCAAAGAGAAATCGCGCGTTGATGCCGTGCAAGCGGTGTTGTTCCGACATCTACGCGAGCATTATCAAAAGCGTGACCGGCTGCGGTTGGTGGTGGATTACCGGCGGAAATTTTTGGACTCACTGACGCGTGGCGATTCGGAAGCAGCGAAACAGACCGAGCAGTATTACGAGCAGGCCAAAACGCAATCGGACAAGGATTACGAAGAGATGGCGGCGGCGATGGACAAGAAGAAGCTATTGACCACCGAGCAGGAAGCCGAGTTGACGCAGCTTTGGAAAAAGTTGGTGAAGCTGTATCATCCCGACCGTTTTGCCAATGATCCGGACAAACTGGAGACGTATCATAAGCTGACCGCAGCTATCAATCAGGCGAAGGACAACGGCGACATCGAAACGTTGCGCGAAATCGCCGAAGACCCGCACGGATTTATCCTGCGTCAAGGCTGGGCAAAGCTGGATTTCAAGGACGTGGAGGAACTGGCGCAATTGAAGCGGCTGCACGAAACTTTGCAAAAGGAAATCGCAATGGTCACGGAATCGCTGAAACAATTGCGCGAAAGTCCTGATTATGAACTTTGCCAGCTCGCCGAGCAAAAGCCCGGCGTGCTGGATGAACTGGCGGCGGAACGGTCGAAGCAGCTTGAAATTGAAAATGAGGAATTGGAAGTGCAGGCGGAACGGCTCGCCAAAGAAATCAAGAAGTTGTCCGGGCAATCATCCTCCCGAATCATTTGAAAATTGGGCGCGCGGTTGACCCGCGCGATTTTCAAATCAGCGTGCCAGTGCAGCCGGGCAATTCGGGCAGTGCGCTTTGTTGCCGTTCAGTCTAGCCGTCTCCATAAATGTTTTTGCCGGTCACGCCATGAAGGAAAAGTGAAAGGACTCGCATGAAAACAACGGAAACCACGGTAGAGGTGTCTTCGCATGGGGTGAAAAAGCGTGTCAAAAGGCGCAAATCGCAGCTAAACACCCCCTGTGTCAGAGAGAAATCTAGGGCGGACTGGAAAAAGGCCTTGCAAATCTGTGGAGTAGGAAGAGAGTCACGAAAAAGGCCTACGCTGGTCGTGGGCAAGAAACCAAATGGGAAATGTCGGATTCGATCTGGGACGGCGCTGATAAAGCCGTTAAATATATGAAAATTAGCCGATTTTCGGTCTGCTCGTTCTTTCTGCTAGCAGGTTTTTTCGTGCTGATTGCCCGTAGCGCTCATGCCAACTACTGGGGTTACAACGGTGTCGTTCAAAACCAGACTTACCAACTAGAGTTCACTCCACTCATTGCTCAAAACACGACCTATTGGGCAACGATGTCGGTTTCCTCCATCGGCGGCTACGGCGGAATTCAGCAGTGGAACTCTTCAAATCCCACAACTGACCACGGGGGCTTGTATTCGATCTGGGATTCAACCGCAACGAATACGGACTCGTTTGTCGTTGGCTATAACCCGTTTATTGCGTTTAACAACTACACGTTCCGTTTTGGAGGGGAGGGCACGGGAGCACAGTTGCTTTTCAATTGGGCTTGGCTTCTCGATCAACCATACCGCATGGCTTGGCGACGCTACGCCGAGCCAAGTAACACGATGGCATCCTATGAAGGTTTTTATTTTGATCCTTACGACACGAATGCACTCGGCTGGGTTTGGGTCGGAACGATTCGCATACCCGTGAACACGGACGGCGCGCGGAATATGCAGGGTTTTGAAGGCTTTGCCGAGGCCTACGGCGGCAACACCAACCAAGTCCGTGAAATTGACATTCGCAACGTCTGGCTGCTCGACCTTAGCAACCAGTGGGACAATATCACAGCGGCCAACTGGACTGATGCACGCGATCCCGCTGTACTTATACCGATCGGGGGCGGTTGGCGACATCGGTGCTTTGACAGCAACGACGTGTTTACAGCCGCTAACAATATTCCAATGTTGCCCGCTAGCGATCTTGCTCCGATTTTTCTGCCATACCGCATTAACTGCGGTTGGGGTAGCACGAACGTGGCAACCAGCGCACAAGTGTATGTGTTTGATGGCGCTTCGCCTGCCCGGGACGGTTCGCTGGACGCACAGATTGTTTTGCACGAATACACGCACGGCTTGAGCACCCGGCTGGTAGGCGGTGGTGCGGGCATTGATGCCCTTCAAACCGCCGGCATGGGCGAAGGCTGGTCGGATTTCTACGCGCTGGCCCTGTTGACTGATCCGGCGGCGGACGTGGATGGCGTTTATCCCATGGGCAGTTACGTTGCCTATCACAGCTTCGGCACCACGTTTGAGGAAAATAATTACTACGGCATCCGTCGTTATCCGTATTGCACGGACACCAACAAGAATCCGCTGACGTTTGCGGACATTGACCCGTGGAAAGCCTCCGCCCACGACGGCGTGCCGCGCAACCCGCTGCTCGGCCCGTTCCGCGCGGACCTGGCCAATGAAGTGCATTCGCAGGGTGAAGTATGGTGCATGATGCTTTGGGAAATGAGGGCGAACCTCAACCGCAAACTCGGCCCCGAAGCCGGGAACAACCTCGCCCTCCAACTCGTGACCGACGGGTTGAAACTGTCGCCGCCCAATCCGAACTTCGCGCAGGCGCGCGACGCCATCCTGCTGGCCGACCGCATGTGGTCCGGCGGGGCCAATGCACCGGAAATCTGGAGCGCCTTTGCCAAACGCGGCCTCGGCTTCAATGCCAAGGCGCCGGAAAGCTATACCACTGCTGGTGCGCAGGAATCCCACGAGCTCATGCCTGCGCTCGCCACCGAGCGGGTGGAAATCCAGGGCGGCAGCGGCACGGTCGAACTCGGCGTCAACAACAACCTGCTGATTCACCTCCGTAATCAGGGCGACACAACTGCCACCCACGTCTCCGGCCGGCTTGCGACCGCCATGCCGGGCGTGACCGTGCTGCAAAGTCTCTCGACGTATTCGGACATTCCGCAAGGCGGGTCGCGCGCCAATGACGCCGTGTTCCAGATTCAGACCGGGACCGGTTTCGTGGAAGGCACGTCCATTGACCTGACGTTCGTCATCACCTCGGACCAAAGCGCCGGCACCAATTATCTGCGCCTGTTCACCGGCGTGCCCGGCGTGGAAATCCTGTTCGACAATTACAGCGCCCTGGCCGATCCCGCCACGGATTCCTCCGTCACGAAGGATTTGACACCCATGGACCTTGGCAACCTGGAACCGTTGTGGATGGCCGATGACGCGAGTTGTCTGCTCACCATCGGACACGGGAAGTACCTCCTCTGGCGTCTGAATGATGAACCGGTTGAAATGGTGAACACCAATTTTCTGGCTCACCGTCTGACGCGGAACGGCGTGGTGGTGGGACGGATGGAAGCGGATTCGACATTGGATATTTTGGGGAACTGGCTTAACCACACCTACGGCGCCAAATGGGTCCCGGGAGAAAAGAACCCCGTGGCACTGACATTAAATGGTGACGGTTATCGCTTCCCAAAAACTTGTTTGCTCTACACCAACGTGGGCAGTGCGTATGACCTGACGGTTCAACCATCCGTCTGGCTTGGTTTTGTGACGAATTTCCCGACGCTGCAGGACGTCTGGGACTTGGATTCAGGTGGCCAGGCGGTGGGCGCGGCCTCGGTTTATGTCCAGCCGCATGACGCCAACGGCGATGGAATCATCAGCCGGACGGAACTGGAGTTTTCGCTGACCGAGCGGCACGAATTTGCCGCGGACGGGACGTTGAACTGGCTGACCGTCACCGAACGCGGCGCCAATGCCGGTTACAACAACGCCGCTGTCATGCAAATCAATTACAACGCCATGCTGACGAGCGCGGCACAGTTTGATCCCATCGGTGGCTGGCGCTGGCTCGGACCGCTGAACTTCGGTTTGGGTGGCTCGCTATTCTCAACGGCGCTTCTGGCCAATGACGCCGGGACGATTGCTGGTTATGGCGCGGCGTTTGCGGGCAACGCGACCGTGGATGCGTTAATGCCCACGCACGCCTTCCGGCTGTCGGACAGCCGGGAGTTCACTGGTACAGCGCCCATCCTGCAGGACTTGGGTGTGTTGTCCGGTGGTTTGTACAGTTTCCCGCGTGCAATCAACCGGCTCGGACAACTGGTGGGCTATTCGCAATATCAACCGGCGGGTTCAGCGCCCGACTTTCACGGCGTCTTTTGGGATATCGCAGACGCGGCGCCGCAGGATTTGCGGTCGCTGATGCAAGTGAAACCGGAAGCATCACCCGCCGGTTTCAGCGATGCCTATGCCATCAACGACCACGAACAAATTGTGGGCACTTCGCATCGCGTCAGTGACGGTGCGTCCGCCGCCGTGTTATGGCAATACAACCACAACACGAACGGGACACCGTTCTGGGAAATCACGGATTTGAACCCGCGGCTGACGGACGCTAGTTGGTATGTGTTGAGCAGCGTGGGCATCAATGACGACGGCCTGATTCTTGCCCATGCCCTGAAGACCACCCGCGACCGACTGGGCAATGTAAAAACGGAGGAACACTCGGCGTTGCTGGTGACGGCACAACTGGCGGTGGATGCCAATCGGGACGGGGAAATCATGTTCGACGATGCGGATTTGACCACTCAGAACCAGCCTTACCGGTTCTGGTTGAATGATGATATGGACGAATCGGAATCGAGCAGTTTGTTTAGTGAAGACGAACCTGAAGCGTATCCTCCATCGCGCCCTGATTCAGGCGACCGGGTCATTAACAGTGCACGTGACTGTGAAGATCTGACGAGATTATGGCTGGATGCAGGCAACCTCGGGAATTATTTGAAGGATGCGGCCAATGATTTTTACATCGGGCTTAAATGGGAAAATGTCGGAGACACAAAGCCGGCCATTCGATTGTTCCGGTCTGCAGATGCCAGCGGCGGGCTTGGCCATATCAAGGACGCGACCATCGCCGCCAAGCAAGCCGGTGATTTTAGTTCGTGCCTGGTGGATGCCGATTTTATTTCCACTGGCATTGACCAGGTCAAACCCACGGACCGGCTCGCGGATTTCATTTTTACCAAACACACCTTCACCGGTTTGGACAAATCACAGTCAAAGCTCTTCCTGCTGTTTGAAGGCGTCAGTGAAGGCAAAGGTGAACTCCGGCTGGTTTTCCTGAAGAAAAACAGCGACGGCTCATGGCAAAGCATGGGCGAAGGCCCCGGCGTGTGGCTTGACCTGAAAAACATCCGGCGCATGTATGTCCGGGCATACAGCACACCATTGCCGGAAAATTTTCCATTGCCGTGGGAACCAGCCGCAACAACGCACCCGCCAGCCTTTCCTTATTCCGAAGAAAATATACCCGCCATGGGGAACGGCTCACTTTCCATTCACGACGACAAGCTCGGATATGGCATGGGTGACAGCATAGAAACAGTCCCGTTGGAATATTCCTACGATGCGCCACTGGATGAGCAAAAGAAATGCGTGGTGTTTGTGCATGGCATTGACCTGACCGTCGCGGAACAGCAAGGTTACGCACAGTCGTTCTACAAACGGCTGTGGTGGGAGGGTTATCGGGGACGGCTTGTGGCATTCCGGTGGTGCACCACCTTGGATGACTGGAAAACATTCGTACCGGGTCTTGGGCGGGAAAATACTTCATTTTTTAACTCCGGCGAATATCGTTCGTGGAAAGGAGGTGCCTCGCTTCGAAAATATGTTGCCCATTTGCGGGAGGAACTGGGCAGTGACGAAATCATCAGCGTGGCGGCGCATAGCTTGGGCAACGCCTGCGTGGGTGAGGCGTTGTGGCAGGGAATGCAAGTGAACAGTTACGTGGCCATGGAAGCCGCTGTCCCGCTGAGTTGTTATTATGCAGAGACGGAAAATCCACCGAAGGACCAAAGTCTGATAGCTACAGATGCTGCCAGTCCGACACCTGAATTCGTCAACCAGCTTGGTTATCAAGGTTACCTGAAAAGTATTGGTAACAGCATCGAATTCAATCGTGCCAGCTACTATAATGCTGATGATTTTTGGCTGGTTAAGGGCCATGCAAGTTGGAAACTGGGATGGAAGAATGTGAATTGGATGACCGACCAAAGAAAATACAAGCCGGATGACCGTCACGGACTTGGCGAATATAATTACGAATCACAGTTTGGAAATCCGAGACGCCCTGGTTTTATAAATGGACCGGTTTATGCTCGGTGGGTGGATGATCCACACGAGGCCATGGCTTTTGTTGCCCGGTCGCGAACAAGACCCTTGGGGGCTGGTGCGCCGCCGCCGAAATTTTTGGGGTTGGATCTAAATGACGTTTATAGATTTAATCAAGAACGCTCTTGTCACAGTGGCCAGTTCCAACGAAATATCCAGTTGATGTACGGAAATAAAGATGGAACGCAGTGGCCAGAACCATTTTATCGTCGCCTGATGAATGATCTTCGTATTGGTCCATAATTGTTTATGAATAAACGAGTAATCTTCTTCACTGTTTTGGCTGTGGGCATACTGCTGATGGGCTGGTGGTTTCTACGGGGAACTGCTCGACATACGACTCCAAACGTAGCGCCCGCGCCGTCCGCTTCAAGCGTGACGACCCAACCGGTTGTTTTGAATGCAACGACGATCCCGGTGTCAGCGGTTGTTACCTCAAAACTAATCCGAGACAAAACACATTTTGGACTGCAAAGTGTGCGGCTGTTCAAGGCCACAAATTATCCACCAAGGACTGCCGATGAAAAGGCGTTGTGGGATTGGTGGGATGCGATGGACAAGTTAGATCCCGATTTTCAATGGAAAATGCCGATTGAATTTTACGGGAAAGTTGTAGATCAGTTTGACCAACCGGTTGCTGGGGCGGAAGTAGAACTAAACTGGACAACGGTTGTTGGCCCGATTCCTGACCCCAAAAGAATCATATTTACCGATGCCAACGGACGGTTTGAGGTTACTGGCATTCAAGGTAAGAGTCTATGGATTGCCGTGGATATTAATGTCTGGCATATTGTTCTCCATGTTGGGGGTTGAAGGATAGGAATTGTGACTCCTGGCTATCGGCGGAGAGGACTACGGAACCGAGAGAAAAGCCCCGTATGCCCCACTTCAATTGCGTCATCGCCAGAGTGTTCATTTCTTAAGAGCATTCAAATCGGCATTCAGTTGGGCCAGATCAAATCCGCTGGCGGCGACGTCGTTGGCCTTGAGCCAGTCCGGGCTTAACAGCGCATATGCTTCGTCGCAGTAAGCCTGCCAGAAGCCCCAAGTCATCTGTTTAAGCGCTCCCCAGGTGACCACGGTCAGTCCATTTGCGTCGTAGGCCACCACCGGCACGGCGTGTCCGCCCCAGGAACCGGGTGCGCCCGGGCCATGCAGGCCGCCCGGAGGGACCGACCAAATTTTCTGGGTTTGGGCGGAAATGGGCAGGGCCAAACCGATGTAACAGCCGCCGAAAATGAAGACCGAGGCTTTGATATGGTCAAGGTTTGCCGGTTCCAAGCCGACGAAGGCGCTGATTTTGCGCCCCGCAAAGCCGGTGCTTTTCCAATACTTCAACACGTCCAGTTCGACTGCGCCATTGTCATTCTTGCCGGTTTTGGGGTTGTAACCGGTGATGGCGGAATAGGCGGCAACAATTTGGTTGTCGGACAACGTGACTTCCTTGCCGGTGTAGGCGGTCCATTCCTCAATGAGATGGCCGGCGGCGGCACAGGTGCAATCGCCGATCTTGTTATTCATCATCATCGGCCATTGGCTGACCTTGTCATACCATTCCTGGGAAGGGGGAATTTTCGGCAGCGCTTCCGGTTGCAGATATTGCGCCATTTGCAACGTGCGGACATCGTGACGCGGGGCGTTTTTGCCGAGCTTCATTTTCGAGTGATTGATCATAACGCTGATTTCTTTGTTATTGTTTATCCGTCGTAACCTGAATTGATTTCCAAATCTTTCCCCTCCGGCCTGTTACGTAAACAAGTCGGCCAAGTTGTAACCTGGAAAATCCTTATTGAACCCTCGAGCGAATACGTGACACCAGAACCAATCTTTCAAAAATTGTGGCCGCTCAGGGCCATTACCGGGTCTCCAAACTGGTAAACAACGCCCGAAACGATTCGCCGACGCAACGGAGCCGCAGCAACAATAACCGGGACGGGATTTTGCTGGTCTTGCCGGCCACAACGGGATGGCTGTTCTCCAACTAATGCTCCGCAATTATTGTGGCGGTGGACCGCCTTGGGGCGCCGCGCGGTAGAACCGCATTGAATTGTTCGGCGCATCCGGGTCCACAAAATCAATGGAGCCTTGGAATACTTGATTGGTGGAAACACACGACCAGTTCGCCAGATCGGTCGAATATTGAACGCAGAACCACGCGCCGTCGGGTCCGGTGACATTCAAATGGAAGCTGCCATCGGGCAACAGGAACGGCAACGGACGCGGCCACGCACGAATAATGAGTACCTCCGCGCGGGGCGGGAATCCCACAACGTAATCCGGCGGCGTGTTGATGTCCGGCGTCAGTGTGAGGATGACGGTCTTGGGGAAATTATTGGTGTCAATCGGCACAATCGGAATCAGGGCATAGGCCCCGCCGGCAGGAATGGTCACATAGCCCGGCAGGGCGGCATAGTCCACGCCGTTGCTGGCGGTGCCGCTGATGTTGTAGTTCACGGTGATGGCATCGCTGGCATCGCCGAAACGGCGCACGGTGAAAAGCGCATCCTTCGGTCCCCAGTTGGTGAAGGACTGCCAGATTGGCGGCGGCCAATTCGTCCAGGCCGGCGTCGCATTCGTCATTCCGAGCCAGACACAGGAATTTGTGCCGGCAATGGCGATCGGATCGGTGGCCACAATGTTCACCACATCGGTCGGATTCGTATTGGTGATTGAAGCCAGAATGGTGATGTTCACCGGAGCGGAAGTACAGGACACGCTGACAGGGTGCAGGGGACTTATGGTGTGGCCGGTGGCCACGGCGGTCAATGCATAGGCGCCCGCCGGCGCGTTGGTCCACACCAGGCAATATACCGACCCGAGGCGGGCGGCGATCAACTTGGAGAGGACGATATTGGCGAAAATGGGCGACACCGGCAGGTTGGTGGAACCCAGATCGAAGCCGCTGCCCAAATCCATTGTGCCGGCATAGAATTCCACATTTGTGAAGGTGACAGCCACTCTCTCCTCCAGGAGGCCAACGGGGTCCTTTTCGATGACGTATGGTACGACGTATGCGAATATGGGAATGTCCACCGGCGCATAGAATGTTGCCCGGTTCGGCGGACTGGTGATTCTTACGGCCGGGCCAAGGATTGGGTCAATTGGAATTGGGTCACCAGGGGCTTGAGCTAAGGTGAGGCACGGAAACGCCAGGCACAGGATTACACCCAGCACGTCACATCGTCTTGCGGTTTGCGCCAAACGCATCGTCTTCATAAAGCGGTGGCCTTAAAAAACAACGTTTAACCAATGCTCACCATTTACAACATCCACAAAAAAATGTCAAGCGGTTCTTAATTTCGTTGCGAACCGGGCCGACGTGCTGTCTGTGGCTCTATTTCCAAAACAATTCCCATGCTTGTCCGCCTCTCAGTTTCTTGCCAATGTCGTGTCGTGCCAGCAACCTTCGAGGCAGCCTTCGCACGGGTGAAGCAGCTTGTGGCGGATTTTCGGGCCGTAAACGGGTCAGTTCACTTCTCGATGCCGAGCAGTTCCACCTCGAAGAGCAATGTGCTGTTCGGACCGATTTTCGAGCCTGGGGGGCTTTGTTCGCCATAGGCCAGGCTGGACGGGATGAATAATTGCCATTTGTCGCCCACCTTCATCAATTGCAGCGCCTCGGTCCAGCCGGGGATCACGTCTGAGACCGGAAAGGTGATCGGTTCACCGCGCTGCACCGAACTGTCAAAAACCGTTCCGTCAATCAACGTGCCGTGGTAATGCACCTTGACCGTGTCGGTTTTCTGCGGTGACGCGCCTGCGCCGGACTTGAGGACTTTGTATTGCAGACCGGTGGCGGTGGTTTTGACGCCGTCTTTCTTCGCGTTCGCCGCCAGGAAGGTTTTACCCTCCTTGAGATTCTTTTCGCCCTCAACCTTCTCTTTCGCTTCCGCCTTGGCCAGCAGCTCCTGCCGTAGTTTCGTCAATGTGTCGCCCACCTCCTGTTGGTTCAACGCCGGTTTGCCGGCCAGCGTGTCGGAAATACCCGCGGCCAGGGCCTTGGGATCGAGGTCTATATCCCGGTCCTTGAGGGTGCTGGCGACGTCCACGCCGATAGCGTAGCTGGTTTTCTGCTTCGGATTCGTGAGATCAGGCTTGTCTTGCGCATTCACGGAACTCACGAGCAATCCGAGTGCGAGCATCGGGATTAAATATGGTTTCATTCAGTTATTGAATCGCGTTGTTTATGTCGCGAACGACGGAGAATTCCGGAAGCCGGGAACAACGTCAAGCGGCGAAACAAACAGCGGCGAAACAAACAGATTCTTCAACAGATCCTCGGGTTGGAAAAATGAAAATGGCGCAGTCGAAACGGCGGGTTCGCCAACGAAGGCGCCGCATCGGGTTGTCGAATACCTGCTTGCGCCGCGGGTCGCCTCCTTTCACAGTCTGCGCATGAACTTTCCACCGTTTTGAGAACGGGTCGCCCATTAGCGTGAGCGGTCAATAATAAAAAAGCGTCTCCTTCAAACAGCCTTTTTATTAAAAGCTGTTTTTGTCTTTGGCCGGTGCGGACAGTGTTCAAGGCGCGATTCGTTCCTGTCGTTTCCATCGTTGATTCGGATGGCATCCTCCCCTTCGAGTAAAGGGGTCAGTTCTTATTATTGACAACTCGCAACGCCTCTCAAAGCATCCGGTTCAACAGCAGAAACCCCACGTAAAAAATGCAGGCAATCAACGCCGCCACCACCAGCGACAACGCGACCCAGAACGCGTAGTAGAAAAAACTGTGCGACCCGGCCGTCGGCCGGCCGCAATGCGGACAGCGCTTCACCGACGGCCTGATCTCCCCGCGGCAAGCGGGACATTGGATCGTGTCAGCCGTTGTTTCCGGCACTGCCGGGGAATTGCTGTTGTTCATTCGCGACCAAGCTAATGGAGCAAACCGCTTTTAGTCCAGAGCCAAGCGCAGGAGCGGAGAGGGCCGAATTCCGAAAACCGAAAGCTGGCCACAGTCTGACAGCACATGTCGGCTCGGATTTCGGACTTCTTTCGGATCTCGGCCCTCGGTTTTCGGATTTGGATCACAGCCATTTCCAGTGAAGCTTGGAACGAAATCCCTTGGAGGCGGCACATCCCCATAACACATCCGAAGCCAACGGACGCTTGCCACCAGCCTTTATTCGTTCGTAGAGTTGGCAAACGATGGACTACTCTCTCAATCTAATCTGCCGCTACTGGCCGCACCTGGCCGCGGGCTTTGATTTTCTGGCCGCGCTGCTCGCCTCGGTCCATGCCCTGCTCCACAAACGCGATTCCCGCGCCGCGACGCTCTGGCTCGGACTCATCTGGTTTCTGCCGGCATTCGGTCCGATCCTTTACTTGGTGCTGGGCGTGAACCGCATCCGCCGCCGCGCCGTTTCGCTCGGCGTGCACAAAACCAGCCATGGCCGGATTCCCAAAGACCTCGGCGAACGGCATCACGACGGCGCGGAACACCTGAAAATGCTCGCGCGCGTCGTCGGTCGCGTCGTCGCGCAACCGCTCACACCCGGCAACCGCATGCAGCCGCTCGTCAACGGCGACGAAGCGTTTCCGGCCATGCTGGCGGCGATTGAATCCGCAATCCAATCCATTTCGCTGGCCAGTTATATTTTTGATAACGACGCCACCGGGAAGCAATTTGCCGACGCGCTTGGCCGCGCCGTGAAACGCGGGGTGGCCGTGCGGGTGTTGATTGATGCCGCCGGGACGCGCTACTCGTGGCCGCCCATCACTTACAAACTGAAACACGCGCAAGTTCCATTCGCAAAATTTCTGCCGGCGTCCCTGCTCACGCCGTGGCGCGTGGCGACAATCAATCTGCGCAATCATCGCAAAATTCTCGTGGTGGATGGCCAGACGGCTTTCACGGGCGGCATGAACATCCGGCACGGCAACGTGCTGGCCGATCAACCCGGAAGCCCGGTCCGGGACCTGCACTTTCGCGTGGAAGGCCCGGTGGTCACGCAATTGCAGGACGCCTTCGCCAACGATTGGGCGTTCACCACCGGCGAAATCCTTGATGGCAAAATCTGGTTCCCCAAATTGCAGGAGTCCGGCAGCGTCATCGCGCGGGTCATCACCGACGGTCCGGATGCGGACTACGACAAATTGCGCTGGACGCTGCTGGCCGCGCTGGCGGAAGCGCAAACGTCCGTGCAAATTCTGACGCCGTATTTTTTGCCGGATAACGCGCTCATCACGGCGTTGAACCTCGCGGCGCTGCGCGGCGTGCGGGTGGATATCATTTTGCCGGCCAAAAACAATCTGCCGTTCGTCCATTGGGCTTCGCGCGCGATGTGGTGGCAGGTGCTGGAACGCGGCTGCCACATCTGGCTCACGCCGCCGCCGTTTGATCACTCCAAACTGATGATTGTGGACGGACACTGGGTTTTACTCGGCTCGGCCAATTGGGACGCGCGCAGTTTGCGCCTGAACTTTGAGTTGAACGTGGAGTGTTACGGACGCGAGTTCGCGCACGAGATGACGGCGGTCCTCGGGAAAAAACTCCACGGCGGGCGCGAGGTGACCCTGACGGAAGTGGACAGACGAACTCTTCCGGCAAAATTGCGCGACGCCGCCGCGCGATTGTTTTCACCATTTTTATGAAGATTCACAACACAGCAGGTAGGGCGGGCAGTCCCCTGCCCGCCGTTTGTTCAGATGGGTGCGGCGCGCACGGAGTGACGCGCCCTACCAATCCAAAAAAATTGATCGTATTATGAAAACCTTCGACAGCCTTACCGAACAGGAAATTCTTGCGCTGGCCATCTCGCTCGAAGAGGAGGACGCGCGCGTCTATGAGGATTTTGCCGACGGCCTGCAGGAAAATTACCCCGAACAGGCCGAGAAATTCCGCATCATGCGCCGCGAAGAGGACGGCCATCGCCATCGTCTGCTGGAGCTTTACAAGGCCCGCTTCGGCGATCACGTGCCGCTCATCCGCCGGCAGGACGTGCGCGGTTTTGTGGATCGTCGTCCGGTCTGGCTCGTGCGCCCGCTCGGCTTGAAAACCGTCCAAAAAACCGCCGAAAGCATGGAATTGGAGACGAAACAATTTTACGAAGTCGCCGGGCGGCGCGCGACTGATACGGGCATCCGGCAGTTGCTCGGCGATCTGGCGGAAGAGGAACGCAACCACGCGCACACGGCGGAGCAAATCACGCTGACGAAACTCAGCGAAACAGAATCAGCGCAGCAAAAGCGGCTGTTCCTGTTGCAGGTGGTGCAACCGGGTTTGGCCGGCTTGATGGACGGCTCGATCTCGACGCTGGCGCCGTTGTTTGCCGCCGCGTTCGCCACGCACAACAGTTGGGAAACTTTTCTCGTCGGTCTCGCCGCAGGCACCGGCGCGGGCATCAGCATGGGCTTTGCGGAGGCGTTGTCCGACGACGGCAGTCTCACCGGCCGTGGCCATCCGTGGGCGCGTGGTTTTGTGTGCGGGCTGATGACCACGCTGGGCGGCCTCGGCCATACCCTGCCGTTTTTGATCCCGAATTTGAAAACTGCCGTCGCCGTTGCCGTGGGCGTGGTGCTGGTGGAACTAGGCATCATCTCGTGGATTCGCCACCGGTTCATGGACACGCCGTGGGCGTCGGCGCTGTTTCAGGTCGCGCTGGGCGGTGCGCTGGTTTTCCTGGCGGGAATTTTAATCGGGATTTCGTGAAAGCGAAACGCGCGCTGAAAAAATCTTAACGCAAAGGCGCAAAGACGCCAGGGCGCAAAGGATAGGCAGTTTCAAACTGAACAAGGTGAAATCCACTTCTCCGCACGGCGACGTTTATCAGATTTGCGAAGTCTTCTATTGCGGCGTGATTCTTGTTTGAAGTTTTGGTCGTGGTCGCCCACAGAATCCGTGTGCGGCGGCGCATTTATTTGAGGTTGGGCACCTCCGTTTTGATTTGTTATTGCAGTCATATCATCAATGGCGCGAAGTCAATTTTGTTAGCTGCATTGACCTACGCTATTGATGATTTTAGGGGCGAAATTCTAGCCGCTTTTGCTCCTACTCTAATTTAGTAGAAGCGAAATTCTCTGCTTGCCAAGAAATCTGACGAATTTGTTTTAGCAAAGCATTCACTGTCTTCTTTGCATCCGTCCATTCGCTTGCGTGGGCATAGGTTTTGCCAAGGTATTTGTCCGCTCCGGGATGAGCGTATGCTTTTATGCGATTGCCTTTGTAGTGCTGAATCAATCGCCACGCGGCCAAAGCCTTCAGATATTTCTTCACTTGCCGAAGGTAGCTTCCCGCGCCAGTAAGTCTTTTCGGCGGGGTTGGTTCAGGTATGAGCCTGTTTCCCTTCAACCATTGACTGAAGGCCGATTTGATTTCATCGTCACGCCAGCCCCAAGGAATTCTGAATGGAACGATTTCCGTTTCCTCATCGCCATCCATGATTGGCGGGAAAGGCAAATGTGTGCCAGCATATTCAACTTCATGACCCCAGTGCCGGTGAAGCGTGTGCCAATCCAATGAAATCCAAAACGATGTATCTCGCTCGGACTTTTGAATCCGCTTCCAATTCCCCTTTTTTCGCCCGGACAGATAGGAAGACCAATCAGGCTTTGAATATATTCCCGCGCGTTTCTGCCCTGCCAATCTCACTCCAAACCGTCTGTGTTCTTGAACCGTCGGCTCGTAAATAGGCTCCGTTGGAAAATTGCCGCCTGATTCGGCTTGGGCTTTTTCGCGGTGAAGTTCCCAAACAAGACACTCCGGCCATTCGTCATTTTGAATCTGAAGAAAATTCCAATCGTCTTCATTCAGACTTTTCCGCCAGACGTTCGGTGGAATGTCTTTCATGTGCTGGCGTTCACGGACTTTCTGCGGTTTGCTCTGGGGCTTTTTTCTCCGCTGCCGTTTCAATTATTTCGATTCGATCAATATAAAAAAACAGTTGGGTATAATCATCAGACAGTGGGCCACGATCATTGACACTTCCATACAAGCGAACTTTATCTCCCCGTTTCAAATTTGAAATCTCATTTACCAGCGGATTCGGCCGATCATTTTGCCCTTGGTCATAGGGCCAATTCGGGCCGTGTAATGTTTTGCAGGCAACGCAATGCCGATAAGATTTCCCCAGTGAATCTTCCACATCAAAACCCAGGTCAATCTCCGAACTTCTTCCGGCATATTTGTCAAAATCGTAAAAATTTGCATCCATCCACCCCGTTTTACTTCTAACCTTCTCTGGGAAATTGTCTATCAAATTAGCGGTGAACTCGATCATCCCCGCTTGCTGCATCTGTTTTGCTTCCGCGTCCAGCCGCGCCTGTTTTTGATCGGCTTTGATTTTGGCAACGTAGGCCAGGTCATTCGTTGAAAGGTTGGAAATTGCCAGGAAACAATTCGTGCCGCCGGTTTTGACGACGAGTGTAGTTGTGCCAGAAGAAACATAATCGCCAGCAACCGTTTTGCCCATGCTTAAAATCCAAGTGTGCGGCGCAGCGATTGCAAGCGGCACGAGTGCAAAGATTCCGAGAAGACAAATTTTTGTTTTCATGGTTTTGCCTGAACATCAGGAATTCAAACGCCATTTACCCCAATCGTCCATCCCAAACTGAATTCAGGAAATGAGTTCCCTTCCGTCTTCGCTGCGCTTTGACGCGACAAGTCCGTCTTCCCCCGCCTTGCGAGACGCGACCCGTCCGGCTTCGCTCGTCCCGGCAGGGACAAACCGACAATAGCCCGGCGTTTCAACGCGGGTCATCGTCGGCGCCGGCCAGAGTCCCACCGGGACGGCTGAACGGACGGCACAAGGTTTCCGCCATCGCCCATGATTTCATTTTGAAAACCTCGGCCGTCCCTGCGGGACTTGTAATATTTTCACGACAACCCGGCATTGAAATGCCGGGCTATTGTCAAATGTTCCTTCGGAACAACCAAACCTCGCCGGTAAATTATTTCACCGGGACGGCTGAAATTCATTTCCACAAATACCGGTCGTCGTATTCGATACGGTGTTTTTTCAGCAGCGCCAGAAATTCCTCCTGAAACGTCATCTTCTGGTGATGTGCCTCCTGTCCTTTGATGTATTCGACGGTTTTGTCCAGTTGCGACACGCTCACGCTGAACGCGCCATATTCCTCCTGCCATGCAAACCCGCGTTGTTCGGGAAACGTTTCGTGAATCCATTTTGACGAGCCGCCCTTGATCAATTGCAACGCCTTGGCAACCGCCATCGTGGACGGCAGCGAAAGCAAAATGTGGATGTGATCTTCCATACCACCGATTTCGATGGCCTTTATCTTATTCTGCCGGGCGATGCCACCGAGGAACGGCCAGAGCCGTTCGCGCAGTTCCGGCGTGATGAGGCGGCGACGTTCCTTGGTGCTGAAGACGCAATGGAAATAGGAACTGATGTAGGACATGGCGTCCATTCAGCCGTCCCTGCGGGACTTTGGCAATTCCGAATTTACCCCGGCATTGAAATGCCGGGCTATTGTCATCGCGTCGCTCCGCGACAGCCAAACGCTCCTTACCGCACTCGTCCATCCCAAAATGATTTCACACCTTCAGCAACTCGCGGCAGGCGGCTTGAAGTTTCTTCAAGCCGGCCTTTGATTTCGCCTCGATGTAACAGCGAATCAACGGCTCGGTGCCGCTGGCGCGGAACGCCACCCATTCGCGGTTCGGCAGCAGAAATTTGTAGCCGTCAGTGGTGATGAACTTTTCCACCTTGAACGGCCCGATGTTTTTCAAGCCGCTGCCAAGCTTCGCCAGCAACGCGTCCTTTTTCTCCGGCGCAAAGCTGACATTGATGCGGTCGGTATAAAATTCGCCGATCTTTTTGGCGAGTTCCTTCAAAATCTGGCCGAGCGATTTTTTTTCGGTGGCAACCAGCTCCGCCATCAGCAGGCAGGCGAGAATGCCGTCCTTTTCCGGCACGTGGCCCTTGACGCTCAGGCCGCCGGATTCCTCGCCGCCGACGATGATGGGTTCGCTTTCCATCAGCGCGCCGATGTATTTGAAACCGACGGGCGTTTCGTAAACTTTCACGCCGAACAATTCCGCCACGGCGTCCACCTGATGGCTCGACGGCACGGTGCGCACGACCGCGCCCGTCCAGCCGCGATTCTTCTTCAGGTGATACAGGGACAGCGTGAGCACCTGATTGGGCGTCAGCCACGTGCCGTCCTTGTCCACAATGCCGAAGCGATCCGCATCGCCGTCGAGGCCGAGTCCGATCTGCGCCTTGCCGCTACGGACGAATTTGCTGACGTCGGCCATGTTCGCGGCATTCGGCTCGGGATGATGCCCGCCGAACAGCGGATTGAGTTCGTTGTGAAACAGCGTGACGCTGGCACCGGCTTTTTCGAGCAACGTGTCGAGGTAACCATGGCCGGTGCCATAGCTCAGGTCCACGGCCACCTTGAGCTTCGCCTTTTTGAGCACGGCGAAATAAATGAGCTTGTGGAGTTGTTTGAAATACGCGGGCTGCGGATCAAACGTGGGGCACTGATACGTGCCGATGACCACGCCTTTGAACGGCCAGCCCGCCGCCTGAAGCTTGACGATGTTCGCTTCAATTTGTCCGGTAACTTCCGGCGTGGCGGGCGCGCCGTTGCTCGTGGAAAATTTCAGGCCCTGATATTCCGCCGGATTGTGGCTGGCGGTCATGTTGATGCCGCCGACGGCTTTGCGATGGCGGATGTTATGGGCGATGACGGGAGTGGGCGTGTCGCGATTGCAAAGCAAAGGTTCAAGGCCATTGGCGGCAAGCACCTCGGCGGCGGCCAGTGCAAACTCGCGCCCCAGAAACCGCGTGTCGTAGCCGAGAATGATCACGGGCTTGTGCCCATGAATTTCGGAGTTCGGACTTCGGAGTTCGGAGTTCAAGTAGTCAGCAATGCCCTGGGTGGCGAGGCGGACATTGTCGAAGGTGAAATCGCGCGCGATGATGCCACGCCAGCCGCTGGTGCCAAATCTAATCGTCATGGGAGGGGACATTGGAGCAATGGAGTGATGGAGTGGTGGGTATCGGAATGTCGGTTTTGCATTACTCCATTACTCCGGCACTCCAGCACCCCAAGTTTTCAACTCTTCCAATCAAACGCCTTTTTCTTCACGGCGTAGATGTAACCGGCAAATAAAATCGCCAGAAACGAAATCATCGAGCCCAGGATCAAATTCCTTGTGGCCGGGTCTTTGAGCATGTCCTTGTAAACGACCGCCCATGGATAAAGAAAGACGACCTCGATGTCGAACAGGATGAACAGCATCGCCACGAGATGGAACTTGACCGACATCCGCGGGTTGCCTTCGCCCACCGGAATCATGCCGCATTCGTAGGCGGTGTCCTTGATCGGGCTGCGTTTGCCGCGTTTGCCGAGCAACGTGGACACCAGAATCATCCCAAACGGCGCGACAATGGCCAGGCCGAGCAGCATCAATACCGCGATATACTGGGCGAATTGTGACTGTTCCATGCCTGGAAATTTAGGAGTGACGCGGAAAAATTCAATAAAGAAAGCAGGAATTCATAAAGATTCCGGCCCGGCGCGCTTGATCGTATAGGCCCCCGCTTCAAGGCGAAGCTTCGGATACCGCAACTCCAAGTCTTCATAAATGTCGTCGAGAAACGCGAGCAAGGTTTTGCATGGCGTATTTTCATCGAACGGTTTAAATGAACAGGTATTTAACTTGTGCAACGATGAACCTCCTGCATCCATCGGTGAAACCACTGGGCTGGAAAAAATCTTTTCTGTGGCTGGTGTTGGCCGTGGCGTGCTTTCACGCGGCCTACACTTCCATCAAGTTTCCCGCCGCCGGACTGCTGATTTTCGGCTATGCCTTTTTTCTCGTGCGGCTGACTGACCAGCCCACCGTCCGCCGCGCATTTTATTTTGGGCTGGCGACGGGATTTCTGTGTTATGCGCCGCAATTGTTTTTCTTCTGGCGCATTTTTGGTCCGGCGGCGATTGCGCTGTGGACGGTGCTCGCGTTTTGGATCGGGCTGTTCGCGGCGATTGTCTGCGGCAGCCTCCGGCGCTGGGGCAAAGTCAAAGCCGCGTGGTTGATTCCGATTGTCTGGACCGGAGTGGAGTATTTCCGCAGCGAACTCTATTACCTGAAATTTTCGTGGCTGAATGTCGGGTATGCTTTGCCTGTGCCGTTGAATGGTGTCGGAATATATGGCCTCGGTTTTCTGATATTTGCAATTGTATTGGGGATTTTTTATGCACGTTTGGTTGAAATCAACTTGATTGAATCACTTTTAATTTTCCTGGTTATACTGCTTCTATTATGGAACCTGTTGCTTCCGGTTCTTTCCGAAACTAAATCAAGGCGCCAATACACCCCACTTTCCATCACCGGCGTCCAGATGGAATTCCCTTCTCCGGGCGTTCTGCCCAAGGCCCTCAACAAGGCCCTGGCCAAGAATCCCGATGCCCAGATTTTTGTGTTGAGCGAATACACCCTCGACGGCCCGGTGCCGGATGCGCTGAAAAACTGGTGCCGCGAACACTCGCGTTTTCTCGTCGTCGGCGGCAAAGACCCGGTGGGGACGGATAATTTTTACGACACCGCCTTCGTCGTCGGCACGAACGGCGAGATTATCTTCAAGCAGGTCAAAAGCGTGCCCATCCAGTTTTTCAAGGACGGCCTGCCCGCGACGGAACAGAAAGTCTGGAATTCGCCGTGGGGCAAAATCGGCATCTGCATCTGCTACGACTTGAGTTACACACGCGTCACCGACCGGCTGGTAAAACAGGGGGCACAGCTTTTGATAGTCCCGACAATGGACGTTGAGGATTGGGGCCGGCACCAGCACGAGCTTCATGCCCGCGTCGCGCCCGTGCGGGCGGCGGAATACGGCATCCCGATTTTCCGTCTGGCCAGTTCCGGCATTTCGCAGGTGGTTTCCTGGAATGGTAATGTCGTTGCCAAAACTTCTTTTGCCGGCAGCTTGGACATTCTCCCGGCACAACTCCGGCTGCCAATGCGAGGCTCACTGCCATTGGACCGATTGCTTGCGCCGGTGTGCGTCGGCATCACGGCTGTCGTCTTGTTGACGTTGCTGGTTCTCACCTGGTAGGACAAGCGTGCCCGGGCAACGTTGATCTGAGCTTCTTGACAACCCTCTGGGAACAAAGCCCGAAGCCCGAAACGCGACAACCTTTCGTGAGACGGGCTGGCCTTCGGATTTCGGGCTTCGGGCTTCTTTCGGACCTCGGATTTCGGCCTTCGGATTTATGCCGTGCCAACCGCTTCCATCTTTGTTTAGAGCAGCCCTGGCACCCGGTCGAAAGATTGAAATTTTTCTTTCGCGGGCGGGCGTTTGCCCTTTCAATTCCGCGCCATGTCGCGCGATTACGTTATTGAACCGTTCCGTTCCGAAATCAATTTGCAGATTGATTACGCGCGCGAATTGAATCCGCAGCAACTGGCCGCCGTCACCGCGCCGCCCGGCCCTGCCCTCGTCATCGCCGGCGCGGGTTCGGGCAAGACGCGCACGCTCACCTACCGCGTCGCCTACCTGCTCGAACAGGGCATTCCCGCCGACCGCATCCTGCTGCTCACGTTCACCAACAAGGCCGCCGGTGAAATGATGCATCGCGTCGCCGGGTTGCTGGGCCGGCAGCTTCCGTCGCTCTGGGGCGGCACGTTCCATTCCATTGGCGCGCGGATTTTGCGCTCGCACGCCGATTTGCTCGGTTACCGGCGCGATTTCACCATTCTCGACCGCGACGACGCGATGGATTTAATCAAAACCTGCATCGCCGAAGCGGGCATCGAAACGAAAGGCACGCATTTCCCGAAGCCCGAGGTGTTGTGCGAAATTTTCTCGCTCGCGGTCAACACGCACAAAAGCACCGCCGAAATTCTCGAGGAACAGTTCGATTATTTCGAGCAAATCGCCCGGCTGGTCGCCGACGTGCAGAAACGTTACACCGCCCGCAAACGCGCGACCAACGCGATGGATTTCGACGACCTGCTCGCGCTCTGGCTCAGACTGTTGCAGGAACACGCCGACGTGCGCGAACATTACCAGCGCCGTTTCCAGTTCATTCTCGTGGACGAATACCAGGACACCAACAAGCTCCAGAGCGACCTGATTGACCTGCTCGCCGAACGGCATCACAACGTCACCGTCGTGGGCGACGACGCGCAAAGCATCTACGCCTGGCGCGGCGCGAATTTCCAGAACATCTTCAAATTTCCAAAACGCCATCCCGACGCGAAAGTTTTCAAGATCGAAACGAACTACCGCAGCACGCCGGAAATCCTCAAGGTGGCCAACGCTGCCATCGCCGCGAACCGGGACCAGTTCACCAAGATTCTCACGCCCGCGCGCAAGTCCGGCCTCAAACCCGCGCTCGTCACATGTGCCGACGCCGCGCAACAAGCGGCGTTCATCGCGCAGCGCGTGGCGGAACTGCCCGAGGAGGGCGTGAATCTGAACCAGGTTGCCGTTCTTTACCGCTCGCATTTCCACGCGCTCGAACTGCAGCTTGAGCTGACGAAGCGCCACATCCCCTTCTCCATCACCAGCGGCATCCGGTTTTTCGAGCAGGCGCACATCAAGGACGCGACGGCGTATCTCAAGCTGGTCGCCAATCCGCGCGATGAACTCGCCTTCAAGCGCGTCGCGCTGTTGTTGCCGGGAATAGGCGCGAAAGGAGCGGAAAAAATCTGGAAGATTTTTTCAGCGAAGATGGAGGGCGCGGCTTCGTCAGCGCCCAATTATTCTCCCCTCACCCGGCCTTCGGCCACCCTCTCCCCGCCGGGCGGGGAGAGGGACGGGGCGAGGGGCGCTCGTCAGGTTTTGGCGACTGCGTTAACGTCTTGCGCCAAATCCATCCCGGCGAAGGCCGTCACCGCCTGGAAACAATTTGTCGAAACCATTTCACAGCTTGAAGATGAAACCACCCGCAAAAGCGCGGCGAAGATGTTGCGCATCGTGATGGACGCGGGCTACGACGATTATCTCAAGGAAAACTACGCCAATTACCGCAACCGGCTGGAAGACCTCGAACAACTCTCTGTGTTCGCGTATCAATTCGGCTCGGTCGAAGATTTCCTGACCCAGCTTGCCCTGCTCACCAACGTCGAGGCCGAGGACGGCGACCCCGCGAACCGCGACGCCGAACAAATCCGGCTCTCAACGATTCATCAGGCGAAGGGCTTGGAATTCGACGTCGTGTTTGTCATCATGTTGTGCGACGGCTTGTTTCCGTCCGCGCGCTCGATGGAAAACGCCGACGGTGAGGAGGAGGAACGGCGGCTGTTTTACGTGGCCATCACGCGGGCCAAGAACGAGCTTTATTTAAGTTACCCGCTGGAGCGCGCCAGCTTCAGCAATTCCGGCGGCGATTCGATGCAACGCCCCTCGCGGTTTTTGTCGGAAATCCCGAGGGATTTGTTGAACGAATGGAATCTGCACTCGCGCTATGCCTAACGTTGGAGTTCAAGCTTGAGCCGTATCCATGCAGTCAAAGGCTATGCCGCACGTGCGGTCAGGCACGTAGGACGGGCGTCCCGCCTCTCTCCATCTTCACGAATTTTGATCACCAATGGGTGATGGGCCATGGCAACGACCATTGTTTCTGAAACAAAGGCTTCTTGGATTTCAGAGACAGGCGGGACGCCTGTCCTACGCGGCTTACTTGCTGATGCCGCGCTCGCTGCTTCGGACAAATTGAATCAAGTGCCTGACTTCCGGCAGTGGCGGCAGTTCCTTTTCGATTTTCGCCAGGGCGTTGGGAACCGTCAGACCTTCACGGAAAAGAATTTTGTAGGCCTGCCGTAGCGCATTTTGCGCTTCCTCCGAAACCCCGTTGCGTTCCATGCCGATTTTGTTGATGGTGCGGGTCTCCGCCGGATTGCCGTCGGCAATCATGAATGGCGGCACGTCCTGCACGATTTTGGAGCAGCCGCCAATCATGGACATTTTCCCGACGCGACAAAATTGATGCACCGCCGCCAGCCCGCCAATCACCGCGTGATCCTCGACGGTCACGTGCCCCCCCAGCGTTGCGACGTTGGACATGATGACGTGGCTGCCAAGGGTGACGTTGTGTGCAATGTGGCAGTAGGCGAGGATGGTGTTGTGCGAACCGACGCGCGTGACTTCGCCGTCGCCGGTCGCGCTGTGAATGGTGACGTATTCGCGAAACGTGTTGCCGTCGCCGATTTCCGTGTGCGTGACGCCACCCTTCCACTTCAAGTCCTGCGTTTTCAACCCGATGCTGGCGAACGGGAAAATTTCGTTTTCCCGGCCCAAGTTCGTGTAACCGTCAATGACGACGTGCGAATGCAGTTTGCAGCCGTCGCCGAGCGCCACGTGTTCGCCGATGACGCAGTAAGGGCCAATTTCACACTGCGGGCCGATTTTCGCCTTTGGATGAACAATTGCTGTGTGATGAACCATGCGATTTGCGATTTTTGATTTATGATTTACGAGTCGTTCCACTGCCACCGCAGATATCACAACGGCCGCGTAAACCGCAAATCGTAAATCATAAATTCATTCGGCGTCGAGGAGCATGAAGGTCACTTCCGCCTCGCTGACGACCTCCCCGCGCACCTTGCAAACGCCCTTGGATTTGCAGATTTTTCCGCGCGTTTTCATCAGTTCGATTTCGATGAGGAGCACGTCGCCGGGCACGACCGGCTTGCGCCATTTCACATTTTCGGCGGACATGAAATAAGCGAGCTGGCGTCCGGTCTCGGCGTGTTTCATCATCAAAAGACCGGCGACCTGCGCGATGGCCTCCAACTGAAGCACGCCCGGCATGATGGGATGG
>Ga0116134_1000251_pt1 | contig 28452 bp, 25 predicted proteins | sample June2015DPH_19_5_FD_89737 | JGI IMG/M metagenome (GOLD analysis project Ga0116134, IMG submission 89737) | Peatland microbial communities from SPRUCE experiment site at the Marcell Experimental Forest, Minnesota, USA - June2015DPH_19_40 | ecosystem: Environmental > Terrestrial > Soil > Wetlands... | reverse complement strand
TGGGCAACCTGGCCTGGCCACTGGTCATCGGTGTCGCCGGAGTGGCGCTGATCTGGAGGAACGCTTCCGCGGACGAGCAGATCATGCTACGGCGGCTGGCGGAGCCGCTGCTGGGCCGGCCCCGGCCGGGCAAGCGGACGGCGACCGTGCTGCGCGCGTCGGCCGCGGCCGTGCTGCTGGCCGGCGGCCTGGCCATCCTGCTGGTCGGCCATGATGGCGCCGAACTGCTGCTCCCGCTGGGTGGCCTCATTCTGGTCGTCGCGGCGATCGTGGTGATCCTGGGACCCTGGTGGCTGCGGATCGCCCTGGATCTCGTCGCCGAGCGGCAGGCCCGCGCGCGGGCCGAGGAGCGGGCCGACATGGCGGCCCGGGTTCACGACTCGGTGCTGCAGACACTCGCCTTGATCCAGCGCAACGCGGACCAGCCCGTGCAGGTCGTCAAGCTCGCCCGGGGCCAGGAGCGTGAGCTGCGCTCGTGGCTGTTCGGCGGGAGCGCGCCGGGCGGGGTGCGCGGTCAGGGCACCACCCTGGCGGCGGGCGTACGGCTGATCCAGCAGGAGGTGGAGGCACTGCACGGGGTGGCCGTCGAAGCCGTCACGGTGGGGGACTGCGGGCTTGACGATCAGCTGGACGCCTTGCTGGCGGCGGCGCGCGAGGCGACGGTCAACGCGGCGAAATGGTCCGGCGCGGACGTGATTTCGCTTTTCGCTGAGGTCGAGCCGACCGAAGTTTCGGTGTTCGTCCGGGACCGGGGCTGCGGCTTCGACCCTGAAGCGGTGCCCGGTGACCGGAAAGGGCTGGCCGAGTCCGTCCGCGCCAGGATGCGCCGGCGGGGCGGCTCGGTGACCGTCCGCAGCGTCGTCGGGAACGGCACGGAAATCTCCCTCCGGATACCGCGCGTCGCCGGCCCGCGTCAGCCGAGCCGGGCATGACCGCGCCCACCCCTCCCGATCCTCGCAAAGCCGGCCGTCCTGCCCCCGCCGCTCCTCCAGCCTCTGCCGCCTCTCCTGCCTCGTCCGGTGCTGACTTGCGGGTGTTCATCGTCGATGATCATGGCCTGTTCCGGGCGGGAGTGCGCGCCGAGCTCGGCGACCAGGTCGTGGTCGTGGGCGAGGCGGACGATGTCGGGCCCGCGATTACCCGGATCACGGCGTGCCTCCCGGATGTCGTCCTGCTCGATGTGCACCTGCCCAGCGGCGGCGGCCAGATCGTGGTCAGCTCGGTGAAGGCCGCCCACCCCCAGGTCCGTTTCCTCGCCCTGTCGGCCTCGGACGCTCCCGAGGACGTCATCGCCGTCATCCGCGCGGGCGCACGCGGGTATGTGACGAAGACGATCTCCACCGCCGAACTGGTCGACGCGGTGCGCCGGGTCGCGGCCGGCGACACGGTGTTCTCCCCGATGCTGGCCGGGTTCGTCCTGGACGCCTTCGCCACGATGCCCTCGGCCGGGCAGGACCAGCCGTCCTTCGACCCGGAGTTTGACCAGCTAACGCCGCGTGAGCGTGAAGTCCTCCGGCTGATCGCCCGGGGCTACACCTACAAGGAGATCGCCCGGGAGCTGTACATCTCCGTCAAGACCGTGGAGCATCACGTCTCCTCCGTCCTGCGCAAGCTCCAGCTCTCCACCCGTCACCAGCTCACCCGCTGGGCCACCGAACGCCGCCTGGCCTAAGGCCGCCCAGGTACAAGTACTCGTCGGGGGCTTCGGCGCGGGGTGCGCCCGTTCAGGCCAGCCGATCCGTGACGACTTTTCCGCACTATGTGCGAAAAAGTCGTCATACATGCGGAAATCCGGCTGGGAATGCTCCCTGCGTTAGGCGGGCGGCGTAGCCGGGTTGGCCGGCGGGGCGGATGAGGCCGCTGGGGTGGCTGGGGGAGGACCGCCGCCGACGATGGCCAGGGGCTGACTCAGGCCGATCCCGGAGCCGTCCCGGCGCCCGAACGCCCCGGGCAGATCCACCGGCCCGCCCGCCTCCGTCGCCCCGAGCGCGGGCGCAGGTCCGGCCCAGGCCAGGATCAGCGCGTCCTCGCCCTTGAGGAACCGATGGCACCGGACGCCCCCGGTCGCCCGGCCCTTCGGCGGGAATTCGGCGTACGGGCTGACCTTCACGCTTCCGGCCGCCGTCCCCGGCAGCGCGCCCGCACTTCCGGCCACCGTGACGATCACCGCCCCAGAGGACCCAGAGGACCCAGAACCTTCCGGGTCAACCGCACCGAACCAGACGACCGAGGCGGGCGGCGACAGCCGGATCCCGGCCATTCCCCCGGCCGAACGGCCCTGCGGCCGGACCACCGAGGCCGGGAAGCGCAGCAACTGGCCGTCGCTGCTGACGAAGACGAGATCCTGGGACTCGCTGGAAAGCTGTACCGCCCCGGCGACCCGGTCGCCCTCCTTCAGCCCGATCACCTCGAACTCGTCCCGGGCCTGCGGATAGTCCGGCAATACGCGCTTCACGATGCCCGACGTGGTGCCGAGGGCCAGCCCGGCCATGGGGGTATCGAGCGACGCGAGCGCCACCACCGTCTCGCCAGGCTCCAGCGACAGGAACTCCCCGACCGGGGTGCCACCGGAGAGCCCGGGAAACTGGGCGCTTGGCGGCAGGGCCGGGAACTCCAGCACGCTGAGCTTGATCATCCGCCCCGCCGACGTCACCGCGCCGACCGTTCCGCGGACCGTGGATGGCGCGGTGGACACGATCACGTCGTGCGCGGCGCGCCCCCCGGAGCCGGAGCCGCCACCCCCGTCCGTATCCGCATCCCCGCCACCGGGTGCAGTCCGGGCCAGCAGGCCGGTCGCGGACAGCAGCACCGTGCAGGGATCGTCCGCCACCTCCAACGGCACCGCCGCGGTCAGCGCCGCCCCGTTGCCTTCCAGCAGCACGGTCCGCCGCGGCGTGCCGAACCGCTTGGCGATGTCGGCCAGCTCCGCAGAGACGACCGAACGAAGCCGATCTTCGGCGGAGAGGATCTCGGTCAGCGCGGCGATCTCGCTCCGCAGCGTGTCCCGCTCCCGCTCCAGCTCGAGCCGGTCGAACCGGGTCAGCCGCCGCAGCGGGGTGTCCAGGATGTACTGCGCCTGGATGTCGGACAGGTCGAAGACCGCGATCAGCCGCTGCTTGGCCGCCGCGGAGTCGTCACTGGAGCGGATGACGCCGATGACCTCGTCGATGTCGAGCAGGGCGATCATCAGGCCGTCGACGAGGTGCAGCCGGTCCTCGCGCTTGCGCCGCCGGAACTCGCTCCGCCGCCGGACCACCTCGATGCGGTGGTCGACGTAGATGCTGAGCAGTTCGCGCAGGCCCAGCACCCGCGGCTGCCCGTCGACCAGCGCGACGTTGTTGATGCCGAACGTCTCTTCCATCGGCGTCAGCCGGTACAGCTCGGTCAGCACCGCCTCGGGATGGAAGCCGCTGCGGATCTCGATGACGAGCTGCAGGCCACGGTGCCGGTCGGTGAGGTCCTTCACGTCGGTGATCCCGGTGAGCTTCTTGGACTGCACCAGGTCCTTGATCCGCGCGATGACCTTCTCCGGTCCGACGCCGTACGGCAGCTCGGTGACCACGATCCCGGCCCGCCGCGGGGTGATCTGCTCGATCCGGCAGGTGGCCCGGGTACGGAAGATGCCGCGCCCGGTCTCGTACGCCTCCCTGACTCCCGACAGGCCGACGATCTTGCCGCCGGTCGGCAGGTCGGGCCCGGGCACGAAACGCATCAGCGCCTCGAGGGTCGCGTCCGGATGCTTGATCAGGTGCCGCGCCGCGGCGATGACCTCACCGAGGTTGTGCGGCGCCATGTTGGTCGCCATCCCGACCGCGATGCCGGAAGCCCCGTTGACCAGCAGGTTGGGCAGCGCGGAGGGCAGTACCTCGGGCTCGGTCTCCTGGCCGTCGTAGTTCGGCCGGAAGTCGACGGTGTCCTCGTCGATCGAGGCGACCATCTCCATCGCCGCGGCGGTCAGCCGGGCTTCGGTGTACCGCATCGCGGCGGCGGGGTCCTCGCCGCCGAGCGAGCCGAAGTTGCCGTGCGGGTCCACCAGCGGCAGCCGCATCACCCACGGCTGGCCCAGCCGGACCAGGGCGTCGTAGATGGCGGTGTCGCCGTGCGGGTGCAGCCGGCCCATGACCTCGCCGACGACGCGGGCGCACTTGACGTGCCCGCGGTCGGGCCGCAGCCCCATCTCGTTCATCTGGTACAGGATCCGGCGCTGGACCGGCTTCAGCCCGTCCCGGGCGTCCGGCAGGGCCCGCTGGTAGATGACCGAGTAGGCGTACTCGAGGAAACTGCCCCGCATTTCCTCGGCGACGTCGATGTCGACGATGTTCTCTTCGAAATCCGGCGGCGGGGGCGGCGGTGCGATGCGTCGGGCCATGTCCGCCATTGTGCCGTCCAGCTCGACCTGAAACGCCCACTTCTTGCGGCGTTTCGCAGCGGAACGCCCGGTCAGGTAGCTGAGAAGCCGCCATCGACGTTCCCGGTCAGACTGGGCCGCCGTAGAGGTCGAGGGCGTGGGCCATGCCGCCATCGGCAGAGATCGTCTCGCCGGTTATGAACCTGGCGGCATCCGAGGCGAGGAATGTGATCACGTCCGCGATGTCGTCGGGCTCAGCCCATCGGCGCAGCGGAGTCAGGTTCTCCACGGCCTCGATGACGCCATCGACCTTCTTGTTGCTGGCCCATAGCGCGGTGTCTACGACGCCCGGAGCTACTGAGTTGACCCTGATCCCCATGGGGCCCAGCTCCATGGCCAGGGAACGGGTGGCCGCGTCGATCGCGCCTTTCGAAGCCGCGTACGCGGCACGGCGCGGGGTGCCGATGAGCCCGGACACCGACGACAGGTTGATGATGGAGCCCCGGCGCCGCTCGGTCATGGCGGGGATGAGGGCCGCGATCAGCAGTAGCGGAGCACGGACGTTGACCGCCAGCATCTCATCGATGATCGCTGCGTCGGTGTCGGTCGTGGCCAGGCGTGCCGCCGCTGCCGCATTGTTCACAAGAATGTCTACCGAACCCAGAGCCCCCAGCGCGCTAGCGGCGAGGTCCGCAGCGGCACCGGGCTCGCGCAAGTCTGCGGGGATGATGACCGGATTCCTCCCGAGACCGGCAGCAACCTTGGCGAGATCCTCACGATTGCGTGCGACGAGCGCGACACGAGCGCCTGCCCGGTCGAGAGCCCTGGCCGTAGCGGCGCCGATGCCCCGCGACGCCCCGGTGACCAGCGCCGTACGGTTCTCAAGCGGCAATTGACCCACCGGCCGAGCCTATAACTGAGGGTGCCCGCAAGGCTTCGGGCTCCCGTGACATTCCTACAAGACGGGTCTCGCGCCGACCAGGCTCATCGCGTGGGCGGCCAGGCGGCAGCCGCTGGCCAGCGCCTCACCCGGCGGCTTCTTTTCCAGCCAGGGCCCCAGGAACCCGCCGCAGAACGCGTCACCCGCGCCTGTCCCGTCGATGATCCGGTCGATGGGCGGGGCGGGGACCCGTACCGGCGGCCGGCCGTTGGCGTAGAACAGCGCCCCGTCGGGGCCCATCTTCACGACCACCTGCGGGTACCAGGCGGTGAGGACCCGGGCCATCTGCTCGGCGTCGTCCCGGCCGGTCAGCACGCGCCCCTCCGCCTCGTTCACGAACAGCAGCGTGGCACCGTTGGTCAGCTCGAGGAACGGCTCGGCGCCGATGCGCTCGAGCGGTGCGGCGGAGGCCGCGTCGACCGACACTGACATGCCGGCGTGCACGCTGTACTGGATGGCGGCCAGCGCGGCCGGCCGCGCCCCCTCGCTGAGCAGCGTGTACCCGGAGACGTGCATGTGATTCCCCTGCGCGAACAGGTCACGTGGCAGGTCGTCGGGGGAGAGGGCGGCGTTGGCGCCCGGGTCCGACAGCATCGTGTGCTCACCCTTGTGCGTGATCATGACCACGCACGTACCGGTGGGCCGCTCGGGGTCCATGACCAGCCGCGCGTCGACGCCGTAGCCCATCAGTTCCATGTCGCGGTTGCGGCCGGCGATGTCCGCTCCGCGCCGCCCGACGAACGCGACGTCGATACCGTCCACGGCCAGCCACGCCGCAATGTTGGCACCGGATCCGCCGCCATGCATGGACACGGTCGCCGCCGTGTCGCTGCCACGGGCCAGGGGGTAAAGCGCGTGGGCGACGGCGTCTGTCATAAGGTCCCCGACGACAACGACGCGCGTCATGGCGTTCTCACCTCGTCCCGGAAGCACATGGCCCCGCTGCCTCCGATTCACCTGTCAGTTGTGGGGCGGCGGGCAAGAACATAACGCATTTCGGCGGCCGCCTCCCGGGCTTCTGCCGGTCACCCGGCGACCCCGCAAACCCCATCTTTTCTTAAAGGTAACTGTCACATCTATAACGTGCCAGCCTGGTCTACGCCGGGACGCCTGTATCGTTATCGCAGCGTAAGGGGCACCCTGGTCACCCGCAAGAGGCTTCAGTCGCAGACGGTCATCGCGCGTCCGGCGACGACGAGTACCAACTCGTCCGATTCGGCGGCCAGCAACTGATTCAGCTGGCCCAACTGGTCGCGGAACAGCCGGCCCGCTGGCGTTTCCGGCACGATGCCGAGGCCTGTTTCGTCACTGACCGCGACCGCGTACGCGCCGGTCTGCCGCCACGCCCCGACGAGTCCGGCGATCCGCTGGCCGAGCTGGGAGTCCGCCCCAGCCGCGCCATCCCAGCTGCCGCACTCATCCATCATGGCGGCCAGCCAGGCGGTAATGCTGTCCACCAGGACGGCGCCGCTCGCCTGCCGGAGGGCACCCGGGAGGTCGGTGCTCTCGAGCGTCCGCCACCACGGCGGCCGCCGGCCCCGGTGCGCGGCGATCCTGGTGGCCCACTCCGGGTCGTCGCCCGGGAGAGCCGGGGGCGCGGTCGCGACGTACATCACCGCGGGCTCGGCCGCGACGCGCATCTCCGCCTCCGCCGATTTTCCGGACCGGGCTCCGCCCAGCACCAGCACCCGGTACGGTCCGGGCCGCCCGCCGCCGGGCAGCTGTCGTCTGCCCGGCGTCCCTCCAGGCTCCGGTGCCGCGTCAGGCTCCGGCGCCGCCCCGGGCCCGGGAGCCGCACCGGGCGCCGGAGCGCGGAAGGTGTCGCCGTCGCGGGGGACCGCCACCCGCCAGATGTGGCCTCGCCGCCGAAGTTCCCGCTCCGAGACCACACGATGGTCGGCGAACGCCACCGCCACCACGGTCCCGGACGTCACCGCCCCCTGGCTGCGGAGCCGGCCGAGCTGCGCGGGATCACCGAGCAGGTCCAGCAGCGCCACGTCGTAACTCGGGGTTCCCGGCGGCACGGCCGGAGCGGGGCCCTGCCCGTCGGCGCACAGCAACCGCCGTCCGTCCGGCGCGGTCACGTCCCACCCGCCGGCCAGCCGCGCAACCCGGTAACCGCCGGGTTCGCCCGCTGTCCGCACGGCCACTTCCGGGACCGGCTCCCCTCCGGCCAGCGAGTCCCCGGCCAGCGAGTCCCCGGCCAGTGCGGCCGCGTGCGGGCCTTCCAGCCGGAGCGCGCCGTCCACGACGACGCGGAACGGCGCGCGTCCGGGCCCGGCGGAGCGGGCCCGCTGGCACGAGGCGCACCGGCAGCCAGGTTCGGGCCAGCCGCGCGGGCCGCCGCTGCCGTGGACCTGGACGTACATCTGCCGTTCTCCCTCGCCGTTCTCCCGCACGGGTAACATTTGCCGAGTAGCAAATGTCACCCGGTCATGTTTGAATGGAACCACGTCCCCCGGAACCCGTTCGCCAGATTGCCCGTTCGCCAGATTGGTAAAGGCCACGTGCTTATCGAAGATCTCGCCCGGGACGCCGCCGATCTGCTGAGCGTCGGTAACTCCGGGGAGATGAGGTCGCTGAACCGGCTGGCCGAGCTGGCGGTGCGTGAGGTCGCCGGATGCTGCGGGGCCACGGCCGTCCTCTGGCGGGACGGTGAGCTGGTCGGGCTGACGTCGACCCATCCGGATCTGGCCGAGCTGGCGGAGTTCCAGTTCACCGCGGGGCACGGGCCCGCCATCCAGGCGATGCGCGACGGCCAGCCGGTCACCATCCGGGACACGCTCCGGGATACCCGGTGGCCGGATTACATGGGCGAGGCGCTGTGCCGCGGGGTGCGTTCCACCGCGGTCCTGGTGCACGAGTTTCCCCCGCTGACCGTCGTCCTGGCCGTGGTCAGCGTCCGTCCGGACGCGATCGACAGCGAGCAGGTCCCGTTCGCCGGGACGCTGGCCGCGTTCGGCGGCGCGGTCCTGGCCAACGCGTCGGCCTATGGCGACGCCCAGCGGGAGGCCGTCCAGCTGCGGAACGCGGTCGAGAGCCGGGCCGTGGTGGATCAGGCCAAGGGGATTCTCATGCACGCTTTCGGCTGTTCCGCCGCTGACGCTCTGGAGCGGATGCGGCGCGTGTCGCAGACGCAGCACATCAAGGTGACGGACGTGGCCAAGCAGGTCGTGGCGGGGCATGGGGCCGTCCCGCAGAACTTAGGACGGTAGACCGGCCGATTTCGGGGCACCTAGCTTCCTGTGCACGTCACCACGCCATACGAAGCGGGAGGGCTGTCATGACGCGATCGGCGCCGATGCCGCCTGAGCCGATGCCGCCTGGTCTGGCCGCCAGGTTCGAGACCGAGGCCATCCCCTACCGGGACCAGTTGTACCCGGTGGCGGTCCGGATGACCCGGAGGCGTGAGGACGCCGAGGATCTGGTCCAGGAGACGATGGTCAAGGCGTGGGCCGCCTTCTGGAGCTTCGAGCCGGAGACGAACCTCAGGGCCTGGCTCTACCGCATCATGACCAACACCTTCATCAGCGGCTACCGGCGCCGTGAGCGCACTCCCGTGCTCGTACAGGACGATCTGGTGGACTGGCTGTCGCTGCGTGTCTGGCCGTACGGGACCGGGGTGCGCTCGGCCGAGGCGGAGGCGCTGGACCGGATGCCCACCGAGCAGATCCGCCAGGCTCTGCGGGAACTGCCGGATGACTTCCGCACCGTGGTGTACCTGGCCGACGTGGAGGGCTACACCTACCACGAGACCGCCGAGATGATGGGCACCCCGATCGGGACGGTGATGTCGCGGCTGCACCGCGCGCGCCGGGCTCTCCGCGCCAAGCTGACCAGCGAGGCCGCCGCCGCGTAACGGGGCCGCGTGACGGGCGGGCCCTCGCTCGGGCGCGCCTCCCGGGCTGTACCGGTAACGGCCCGAACCGGTAACCGCCCGAACCGGCAACCGCCCGAACCAGCGGCAAACGGCTCCGGCCGGGCCCCGCCTGAGCGGGTACCCGGCCGGAGCGCGGTGAGCGGTCAGCCTGGCGTCACGCCGCAGACTGGTCGACGTCGTCCTCGACGGCCGCGATGTCCTCGACGGCCGCGACGCTGAGGGCCGGCCGCCGGGCGCGCTCGTAGACCGCGACGGTCTCGCGGGCCACCCGGTCCAGGGAGTAGCGCGCCTGGGCGCGGTCGGCGGCGGCGATCCCGTACCCCTCCAGCAGCATCGGGCTGGCGAGCAGGCGCCGGATCCGGCGGGCGAGCGCGGCGGGCTGGCCAGGCGCCACGAGCACGCCGGTCGTTCCGTCGACCACGGTGTCGCGGTGGCCGCCGACCGCCGAGGCGATCACCGGCGTCCCGCAGGCCATCGCCTCGAGGCAGGCCATGCCGAACGGCTCGTACCAGGAGACGTCGACCATCAGGTCGGCGGACCGCAGCAGCGCGGGCATGTCGTCCTGGCTGACCTGGCCGGCGAACTTGACCCGGTCCGAGACGCCCAGGCTGCCGGCCAGCCGGGCCAGGTCGCAGCAGGTCTCGTCGCGGCGCAGCATCGGCCGCGCCGGCCCGCCGACGATGAGCAGTTCGGCGTCGGGAACGTCGGCCAGCGCGCGCACGGCCGTCTCCAGGCCGTCCCGCCGCAGGTGCGTTGCCACGGCGATCAGCCGGGGTCGCTCGCCGCGCGGCGCAGCCGGGCCGTCGGCGCCGAACCGCTCCGGGTCCACGCCGAACGGCACCACGCTGACCGAGGTGCGCCGGACGCCCAGGCTGGTCAGGTCCTGCATCTCGTCCGAACTGGTCGCGATGACCGCGTCCGCGCTGCACGCGACGGCGCGCTCAAGCCTGTGCCGGGAGCCGGTCTCGGCCTCGGGGGCGACGCCGGCCGGCCAGGCGGCACCGTCGCGGCCGATGTGATGACGGCGCTCGGCGGTGCGGAGCGAGTGGAACGTCTGCACCACCGGGAAACTCCGGTCGCGCGTCCCGGCCAGCGCGGCCAGGCCGCCGGTCCAGCCGATCGCGTGCACGACGTCGGGCTGGTCCCGGTGCCAGGCGTCGGCCAGGCCGACCGCGAACGCCTGTATGTGCGGGAGCACCGCCTCGTCGGCCAGGGGCTCGGCCGGGCCGGCCGTCACGTACTCGACCCGTACGCGGCCGGGCAGCTTGTCCTCGTCGGGCAGGTCAGCCGCGTCCTTGCGCGCGTAGATGGTGACGTCGTGGTCCTGACTGGCCAGTTCCTGGGCCAGGGCGACGATGCGGGTTTCCTGGCTGGCCGGTTCGCTGCCCGGCGGGCGGGTGAGAGCGGAAGCTTCTTCGGCGACTAGGGCGATCTTCATGGGGGCGGGCTCCTCGCGGCAGATGTGACTCTGAGCTACGTACGCAGTCACAGCGACTCGCAGAAAGGGATAGCCACGGAGCAGGGGGAAGAGGAGAGGAATCGGCGGTGCCGACGCCAGCCTCCTGCACGTCGCACACAGTGCGAGTACGCCGGACGGCGCGTGCGTGCCTGCGTCGTAGGCACCGCTACGGACAAGTCTATCCAGTATTGCCGCACGGCAAACATTCAGCCGCGAAAAACTCACTAGAGGCGAAGGTCCCGAAGTTATGGGGACCAGTGGTCGTAACCGGGAGCGGTGGGCGGGGCGGCCGAGGGTTTCTTCGAGTTCTACGCTGAACAGGTGCTGCCGCGGCGGCGCGACCGCCGACGCATTCGCCGGAGTCCGGCGCACACGACGACCGACGACGCAGACCGACGACGCAGACCAACGACGCAGGGAGGCGTGATGGAGCGCGGAAGCACCAAGCACGGGCCACTGCACGACGAGGAGCTGGCGCACGAGACCGAGGCCATGGTGCGGGGCGCGCCGAAGCCGGATCACACCGCAGAGTGGCGCGAGGCCGAGCCCGTCGACGATCCGCGGGAGCTGTTCGAGGGAGAAGAGGCGTTTTCCGGCGAGGACGCCATCGAGCTGCGCAGCGAGCTGGCGCGGCTGCTGACCCGCGACGAGTTCCCCGTCGACCGGGACGGCCTGCTGGCCATCCTCGACGACAAGGACGCCACCCCGGCCCTGGTGGAGCTGGTCCGCCGCCGGCTGCCCGGGGGCGTTCGCTACCACGGCACGCGCGAGCTCCTGGAGGCTGTGGGCCTGGCCCACGCCGAGGCGGACCCCGGCGCCTGAGGTCAGAAATTTTCTGCTTAACGGACCTGGTACGGGTCCCAGCCATCGAGGGCCGGGACCCGTCGGGGCCATACTCGGCCGGTACCGGGCCGGCCGCTACCGGTGCGGGCCGGGTACCGGCCGGTCTCACCACCCGCAAACGGCCGGGTCCGCCGCTGTGGTAAGCGTTTGCGGGCGGCCGCAATACGGTACAAGCTGGGCGCGCCACCAGCCCGGACTCCGGACCCGGTCAGCGGGCCAAGGACGGCGGCCCAGGTAGCCAGCAGCACCACAGGGAGGCAGCAATGGGCAAGGTACGCGACGTCATGACGGCGGAGCCGATCGTCCTGCAGCGGGATCAGTCCATCGCCGATGCGGCCCGGGCCATGCGGGACAACGACATGGGCTCGGTTCTCGTGGTGGACGGCGACAAGCTCTGCGGGATCGTCACCGACCGCGACATCGTGGTCCGCGCGCTGGCGGAATCGGCGGCGCCCAGTTCACCGATCGGCACGGTGTGCACGCCGCATCTGGTCGCGGTCGAGGCCGACGACGACACCGCGGAGGCCCTGCGGGTGATGCAGGACAACGCCGTACGGCGGCTGCCGGTCATGGACCATGGCCGTATTGTCGGTATGGTGTCGATCGGGGACCTGGCCGTTGAGCAGGACGAAGAGTCCGCCCTCGCCGACATCAGTGCCGCGCGCCCCACCCAGTAAGCCACGCACGACCGAGGCTGCCGCGCCGGTTCACCGGCGCGGCCGCCCTATGCGCGCGCTTCCGCGCGCGACCGGGCCCGGGCCCGGCGGGATGGCCGGACCGGTCCCCGGGCAGGACGGCTGGCCCGGGCCGCCGGGACCGGTCACACTGGAGAGGAACAGCCGACGCGTAAGGAGGACCGGGGATGACGGATGGCGCGGCGCGCACCCGGTCGTCCGCCCGCCGGAGCAGCGCTGGCACCGCGAACGGACCGGCCAAGCCGCCCAAGAGCCCTGCGCCGAGGAAGAGCGCCGTGCCCCCGGAAAGCCTGGGGCTGCCCGAGTTCGCCCTCGCCGAGTTCGCGGCGCGGCGGGACGCGCTGCAGCAGGCGGCCGGTCTGCCCGGCGCCCAGCTCAAGCCCCTCCTCGATGCGGCGTTCGCGGAACTCGACGGCGCCATTGACGCGCTCACCCAGCGGCAGGCCTCTGCGGCCGCCCGGCGCGCCGGGGCGCCCGCGGAGCCGGTACGGGCCGAACGGAGACTGCTGCGGGCCGTGTTCCAGGAAGCGCCCGTGCCCCTGTTCCTGCTCGAGCGCGACGGCACGGTGCGGCGGGTCAACAATCGCGCCAGCGACATCATCGGATCACGTCCCGCCTACGCGGCGGGGAAGCCGTTCACGCTCTTCGTGGACCTGCCGTCGCGCGCGGCGGTCCAGACCTACCTGGCCGCCGCGGCGCGGACCGGCCAGGCCCGGCAGACCGAGTGCGCGCTGCTGGCCGAGGACGGCGTGGTCCATGTCCGCCTGACGGTCGAGCCGATCAGCCTCCCCGAGGACACTGGCGTACTGCTCATCGCGGCCAGCGTCGACGAGGCGGCCGCGGCCCAGGCGGGCCCCGGTACGGCGATCCCCGCGACGGCGATAGCGGGGACGGCGATTGCGGGGACGGAAGCTGCGCGGGCGGCCGCCTCCCGGACGCCCAGGCCCGCGCCTCCCCGCGCGGCGAAACCGGCCCCGCCCCGGACCGCGCGCGAGCCCGCCGCCGCCCGCGCCGTGCAGACCATGGCGCGGCGGATGGACCTGCTCACCGCGGTGACCCGGCTGCTCCTGGAGAACAGCACGTTCAGCGAATCGCTGACCCTGCAGCGCTGCGCGCGCCTGCTGGCCGGTGAGTTCGCGTCCTGGGTCATCGTCGATGTCGTGCGGGGCCGCCGGCTGCGCCGCCAGTTCGCGGTCGGGCCGCCCGGCGGCGAATCGGAGTCCATCGCGCGGGCCGCCCGCGACGCCGACCCGGAACCAGACTCCCTGCCGTGGCAGGTGCACCAGTCCGGTAAGTCCCTGCTGCAGGCGCGTTCGGACGCCACCGGGATGCTCGGCACCGCCCCGGACGGCGTGCCGCTGCTCATGAAGCTCGGCGCGACCTCCGTGCTGAGCGTGCCGATCGCGGACGCCGATCATGGGTACGGGGTCATCACGCTGTGCCGCCGGGCCACCGAGGGGCCGTTCCAGATCGCGGACCTCGCCCTGGCCGAGGAACTGGGCATCCAGCTGGCCGTGGCCATCCGCGTCGACCGGCTGTTCCGCCGGCGTTCCGAGGTCGCCGAGGCGCTGCAGGCGAGCCTGCTGCCGCGGGTGCTGCCCGACGTTCCCGGGGTAGAACTGGCGGCTGCGTACATGGGCGCCACCGAGGGACTGGACGTCGGCGGTGACTTCTACGACGTCTACCCGATCCCGGGCGGGTGGGGCCTCGCGATCGGGGACGTGACCGGCAAGGGGCAGGAGGCCGCGGCCCTCACCGCCGCCGCGCGGTACGCGATCCGGGTCATCGCGCACTGGGAAGCGGATCCGGTGAGCGTCCTGACCAAGGCCAACGACGTCCTGCTGTCGGAGCAGTCCGGCGGCCGGTTCGTGACCGCGAAGACCGCCCACATGGCCTGGCACGGCAGTTCGCTGCACGTTTCGCTGGGGACAGCCGGGCACCCGGGCCCGGCGGTCATCCGGTCCGACGGCCGGGTCGAGATGCTCGGTGGCGGAGGGCTGCCGCTTGGCCTGTTCCCGGTGGCGCAGCCCGGGCTCGAAGAGGTCGACCTGGCCCAGGGTGACCTGCTGTTCTTCTACACCGACGGGCTCACGGAGACGCGCAGCCCGGACACGCGGTACTACGAGGAGCGCCTGCCGGACGAATTGGTCACGCTGGCCGGCCGGTCCGCCGCCGAGGTCGTGGCCGAGGTCCAGGCGCGGGCCGAGGCGTTCTCGGCGGGCGAGATGCGCGATGACCTCACCGTGCTGGCCCTGCGGGTGACCGATCCGCCGGATAACTGATCGCTGGCCCGGCAGTTGCTGGCCCGGCAGTTGCTGGCCCGGCAGGGCCGAAACGGGCGGCACCAGGAGTACTCCTGGTGCCGCCCGTTAAGAACTATCTGCCTGTGCCACGCGCTCGTCCGCCGTGGCGGCCGGGTCGTGCGCGCCCGGTGTCGGCGGCGGCTGCGGCGGGTGTCAGCGTACGGCTAGGCCGGCGGTTCCTCGTAGACGTCCTCGATGACCTCGGTGTCGCTGGGGACTCGCTCCCTCGGGTTCGGGTCCACATCGTCGTAGCGGTCCGCGCCGTGGATGGTCGCCCGCTCGGTGGCCATCTCCTCATCCGTTGACTCGGCCTGATTCTGCCACCGGGCCACCCCGGGGTCCGGTTCCAGGCTCGGCCGGTCCGGCAGGTCAGCCTGGGCATTGCCGGTGCCCGGGTTGCGCAGGACGTACGGCGGATACGACTTTTCCTCGAACCGGGTGACTCCGCCATGCCGGGTCCGTTTCACGTACACGCGCCGCCCCAGCCGCTGAAGCCCGCTCTTGGGCGTCACCAGCCCGATGATGCCGATCACCATGATCACGAAGCCGGCCACGTGCAGGTTGAAGACGGACGTATTTGCTGTCACAGCAAAGGTAAGAATGGCCCCGACGGCGATCCAGAACAGGCATATGCCGCTCTTCATGGGTTTCCCCTTCCTGGAGAATGCGCTGGCCGCACTCGCGCGCTCATGGTGGGCCGCCGTTAGGTGTACCCAAGATGCCGGAAGAGTACCGAAATACCGGTGCCGTTACCGGCCGCAACGCGACGCCGGACGGGTATGTCGCCATTTTCGTGTCTGCGTCCTTGTCTGCGTTCTTGCCCGCGTTCTTGCCCGCGTACTTGTCTGCGTTCTTGCCCGCGTACTTGCCCGCGTTCTTGCCGTGCGCCGTCTAGAGCATGCTGACGATGTCGCCGTCTTCCGTTTCATTCCGGCCCAGCAGCCGGTCCCGTAGGTAACTGAGCGCCCGCGCCAGCAGCCGGGACACGTGCATCTGGGAGATGCCCAGCCGCTCGCCGATCTCGGCCTGGGTCAGGTTGCCGTAGAACCGCATGGTGAGAATGCGCTGCTCACGCTGGGGCAGTTCCTTCCAGTGCGCGCTGACCGCCTCCATGTCGAGCGTCTGCTCCACGTCCCGGTCGTCCTCGCCGAGCAGGTCCGCCAGCGGGACGGGGTCCTCCCGGTCGAAGACCGGCGCGTCGAGGGAGTAGGTGTGGAACACCATGTCCGCGCGGCGCGCTTCCTGCAGGTCGCCGGGCGCGACGCCGAGATGGGAGGCGAGTTCCACCTCGTCGGGGGCCCGGCCGAGCGTGTGCGTGAGCTCCTCGGTGGCCTTCCGCACCTCCAGCAGGAGTTCCTGGGCCGACCGGCGCACGTGCACCTGCCAGCGCTTGTCGCGGAAGTGCCGCTTGATCTCGCCGCTCACGCACGGCTGCGCGTACGCGGACAGGCTGGTGCCGAAGTCCGGGTTGAAGTTGTTGATGGCCTTCAGCAGGCCGACGTACCCCACCTGCATGAGCTCTTCGCCCGATTCGGGGCTGCTCCGGTACTGCCGCACGCACGCGCGCACCAGCTTCTGGTACCGGCCGATCAGGGTCTCACAGGCTCGTGCGCGCAGGTCGTCCGCACGCGGCAGCGTACGCACCATCAGGAGCAGGTCGCGGTCGTCGAGATTGTTAAGCTCCTCGCGTTGCTCGGTCGCAGTGCTCGCGGCAAGAGCCATCGCCATAAGTTCTCCACTAGCTTGAAACGTGCTGGACAGAGCCGTCATGCCCTACACACTGGCGATAAACATCCGCGGGCGGATATCGCCGGCCGGATGTGCGACATGTCGGATGTGCGACATGTCTGGCCCGGCGGCGGGTAGGGCGGGGGTATGACCAAGATCGAAGAACCGGAGCCCGAAGAGACGGGGACCTGGGTCAACCAGCGGCGGGACGAACCGCTGCCCGCCAGCCACGACGATGAGCACGGCCAGGCCGCGGTCAGCCGCAATGAGGAGCACGCCGGGGGCCGGCCGGGGGAGCCGCCCGTCCCGCAGCAGTCGTCCCCGGGCGTCCAGCCCGCCCAGCCTGCCGCTCATGAGCCGGACGAGGCCGGCCCCGGGAAAGCGGTCCGCGACATGATGCCGGGTGGCCCCTCGCCGCAGGGCGACGTGCCCGATGCCCCGGCCGTGCAGGTCGCGGCCACCGAGGGCGTGCACGGCGGCTACGTGACTGTCGATGGTTCCACGGGCGATGGTTCCACGGGCGTGACCGACCAGGACGCCAGGGACGAAGAGCACGCCGAGAAGCACGCGGACGGCCGGCCGGGGCCAGTGCGGCTGGTGAGCAACGCGGTACCCGGTAAACCGGACGGGGAAGTAGACACGCGGCCTTAGGGGTTAAGACGGGAAGTCGGCACGTGTCCCTACGGGATGGCCAGAGAGGCAGGCCACAATGGCGAAGGCGGGGCGGGGGAAGCAGCCGGACTGGCTCGAGCCGGAGCTGGCCACCCTCACGAAGGACCGGTTCTCCGACCCGGAATGGCTGTTCGAGCGCAAGCTGGACGGCGAGCGGTGCCTGTCGTTCCGCAGCGGTACAGGCGTCCGGCTGATGACGCGCAACCAGAAGGAGGTCGCGGACAACTACCCCGAGATCGCCGCGGCGCTGCGTGACCAGGGCCAAGGCGGCCAGGGCCGGGGTAACGGGGGCCGGGGTGACGGGGGCCAGGGTGACGGAGGCCGGCCGGACTTCATCGTGGACGGCGAGATCGTGGCCTTCCAGGGCGCCCGGACCAGTTTCGAGCTGCTGCAGTCGCGCATCCACGTCACCCGCCCCGACGCCGCCCTGATCCAGCGCGTCCCGGTCTTCTACTACATCTTCGACGTGCTGTACGCCGGGGACCGCGACGTCCGGCCGCTGCCGCTGCGGGAGCGCAAGAGCATCCTGGCCGGCCTGCTGTCGTTCCGTGACCCGCTGCGGTTCACCGAGCACCGGGACACCGACGGCGAGGCGTTCTACGCGGAGGCCTGCCGCCAGGGCTGGGAGGGGCTCATCGCCAAGCGTGCCGACGCCTCCTACCGCCCCGGCCGGAGCCGGGACTGGCTGAAGTTCAAGTGCGAGACCAACCAGGAGTTCGTCATCGGCGGCTTCTCCGACCCGCAGCGCTCACGGATCGGGTTCGGCGCGCTGCTGCTCGGCTACTACGACTCGTCCGGCCGGCTCGTCTACGCCGGCAAGGTGGGGACCGGTTTCGACACCAGGACCCTGCGCAGCCTGCACGGCGAGATGTCGGACATCGAGCGGGACAAGCCGCCGTTCGACCGGGGTGAGCTGCCCCGGTCCGGAGTGCACTGGGTCGAGCCCACCCTGGTGGCCCAGGTCGGGTTCTCGGAGTGGACCCGGGACGGGCAGCTTCGCCACCCCCGGTTCCAGGGCCTGCGGCGCGACAAGGCGGCCACCGAGGTCGTCCGGGAGATACCGACGTGACGGGCATCGATATCCGCGGCGACGAGGCGCGCGTCTCCGGCCTCACCGTCCCGCTGAGCAACACCGGCAAGGTACTGTTCCCCGCCGACGGCATCACCAAGGGCGAGCTGATCGAGTACTACGGTCAGGTCGCCGACTGGATGCTGCCCTACCTGCGCGACCACCCGATCGCCATGGCGCGGTTCCCGGACGGCATCACCCGGCAGCGCATCTTCCAGAAGAACCCCGCCGGGTACTACCCGGACTGGGTGACCAGCGTCGAGGTGAAGAAACAGGGCGGGACGCTGCGGCACGTCGTGTGCGACAAGGCGGCCACCCTGGTATACCTGGCCAACCAGGCGTGCATCGAGTTGCACGTGTTCCTCAGCCGGGTCGACAGCCTGGAGTGCCCGGACCAGGTCGTGGTGGACTTCGACCCGCCGGACTCCGGTGGCTTCGGCGACGCCCGCCGCTGCGCGCTCTGGCTGCGGAACCTTCTCGACCGCGAACTGGGCCTCACCTGCTACGTCAAGACCACCGGTGGCAAGGGCCTGCACGTGCACCTGCCGCTGAACCGCCGGCAGGACTTCGAGGAGGCCCGCGGATTCGCCCGTGACGCCGCCCGGGTGCTCGCGGCCCGCCATCCGGACGTGGTCACGATCGAGCAGCGCAAGGACGCCCGCGGCGGCCGCGTCTACGCCGACATCATGCGCGACAGCTACGCGCAGACGGTGGTGGCGCCCTACTCGGTCCGGGCCCGCCCCGGCGCGCCCGTCGCCACCCCGCTGCACTGGACGGAGGTCGAGGACGAGAGCCTCACCCCGGCCCGGTTCACCCTCCGCACGATCGGTGACCGGCTGGCGGGCACCCCTGATCCCTGGGCCGGCCTGTCCCGCCACCGCTACGACGTGGCCGCCGCCCGCCGCCGCCTCGCCACCATTACCCCGTAACCTTCCGGTACCCCGTAACCTTCCGGCACCCCGTAACCCCCGGCCTGCGCCGGCCGCTCGCCGGCCGCTCGCCGGCACCCGGACGGGAACCCTCATTCGTTAACTGAGAGAACCCGATCGGGATCGTTCAAGCCGGGCCTGTTCGGGTTTATCCGCCGCCGTGGTCCCAATTGCCCCTACCGTGGGGTGCGGGGAAAAGTCGGGCCGGCTCGTGCCCGCCCAGCCAGACACCGGCCAAGCCAGAGGCCGGTAAGACGGCGCGGCGGGAAAACGGGCCGGACATGGCGGCCGGGGAATGTCCGGGGCCGGAATGGAGGCTGGCTGTGGCGCGCAAGCCCGATATCTGGGCGCGGCGTCGCAGGATCTTCATCCGGGCACGGCGCCTGATCCGGGCCCAGCGGCGTGGGCCGTTCGCCTGGCTGCGGCGGCGCCGGCCTCTCGTCCGGGCCCGGCGTCCCGAGTCGCTGGCCTGGGGCCGGCGGGCCGTCCTGGCCGCGTCCCTGCTCGCCGTGGCGTTCGTTCCGTACCCGGTGATCGGCTCGGCGTCCGTCCCGTCGGCGGGATCCTGCCAGGGGCCATGCCGCCCCGCCGGTTCGGCGGGAAGAGTGCTCTGGGCGCGTCCGCTGCCCGGGCAGTGGGCCGCCAGCAGCGGGCTCGCGGGCACGGTCCCGGTCAGCGGGCAGGCCTACGCCGCGCTCGGCGACGGCGTGGCCGTGGTGGGTTTCGGGCAGACTCTGCGCGCCTACGGTTCCCGCACCGGGAGAACGCTGTGGAACGCCGGCCTGCCCGGGTTCCCGGCGGACGCCTCGATCGTCTCGGTCCGGGTCTGGCCCGGTGTGGTCACGGTCGGGGTGACCTACGGCCCGGCTGCGGCCTCGCGTGCCGAGGTGGTGTTCGCCAGCTCCACCGGGCATCAGATCCGCTGGTACAACGCGGCACTGTTCGGCGGGGCGGTGGCCGCTTCCGCGCAGACCACGGTGATCGTCGGGAACTACGCGGTCACCGCGTACAGCAACCGGACGGGCGCCGTGCGCTGGAGCAGGCCGACGGGCCCGGCGGCCCAGACCTGGCACGTCGACGGGCCCGACCTGTACGTCACCGAGGCGGTCGGCGGCTACCTGGGGTCCGCGCCGGTGACCGCGCTGCGCCGGATCGACCTCAACAACGGGCTGGAGAGCACGGTCCGGCCGTCGGCACCCTCCTTCGCAGGTTCGTTCAGCGGCGTTATCGATGACGTCATGCTGTTCTCGGCGGCCTCCGGCGTGACCGCCTACGACGGGCTGACCGGCCTGAAGCTGTGGTCGATCGAGGGTGCGGTCCCCGAGGAGACGGATCCCGCGCAAGGTCGCTTCTATCTGACCGAGGACACCACCCTGGTCGGCGTGGACCCGCTGACCGGGCAGGTCATCGCGCGCGCCTCCGGCTCGGCGGTGGCGGGCTCGGCGGGCATGTTCTCGGTACGGGATGGCATGGCGCTGGGGCTGGACCAGGGGCCGAACGGTGAGGCCTGGGGGTACGACGTCCGCCTGCAGCGGGTCACGTGGACGTCGCCGAGCCTGCCGTGGCCGCACTTTTTCGTGGACATCAGCGGCATCGGCGGCAGCGCGGATCCGGGCGGCGCCGCGGTCATCGTCGCGGACTGCGCGAAGCTGGCGCCGCAAACCCTGCCCAGCGCGCCGGGCCCGGGGGGCTCGCCGGGCCCGGGTGGGTCCGCCGGGACCAGCCCATCGGCCAGCCCCACCGCGGGCGGGGCCAGCCCCTCGGGGCCGGCCGGGACCGGCTCGGCCGCACCCAGCGGGTCCGCCGGGGCAAGCCCATCGGCCACCGCCACGATCACGCCGGCGCCGTCCGGTCAGCTCTGCCAGGATCCCCAGCTCATCGCCCTCTACCGCTGAGCGGCGACCCGCTGCCGCCGAGCGGCGAAGTCGCTGCCGCCGAGCGGCGACCCGCTGCCGGTGAGCGGCGAAGTCGCGTCAGCCGGGGGATGGATGCCCCTGGCTGGGGTAGGCCCTGATCACGATGAACCCAGCGGAAAAAACTATCAAGGCCATTGACCGGTATCAGCGGCGTTTCCCGTGGCTGGCTTTCCCGATCGCGGTGCGGAAGAAGTTCGGCGACGACCAGGCCGGCAACCTGGCCGCCCTGGTGGCCTACTACGCCTTCGCGTCGATCTTCCCGCTGCTCCTGGTCCTGGTCACGGTCATGGACATCGTGCTGCGCGATCACACCGCCCTGCGGAAAAATCTGGAGCACGCGGCGGTGAAGAACTACGGGGCATTCGGCAGCGACCTCACCAACATCGGCTCATTCCACGAGACCGGCCCGGCGCTGGTCATCGGCGTGCTGCTGACCTTCTATGGCGCCCGTGGCGTCGCCAACGCCATGCAGAACGCGCTCAACTCCGTCTGGGAGGTGCCGAAGGCGGACCGGCCCGGGTTCCCCTGGTCGTATCTGCGCAGCTTCGGCCTCATCCTGGTCGTCGGCCTGGGTGAGATCGGCACCTCGGTGCTGTCCGGCTTCATCAGCGGCGGTCATTTCCTGCCCGGGTTCGCGGTCACGGTCCTGGTCACGATCGTTTCGCTGATCTTCAACATCGGCCTGTTCTGGCTCGCGTTCCGGCTGGGGACCGCGAAGGTCATCACCTCGCGTGAGCTGCGGCTGGGCGCGATCATGGGCGGCATCGTCTGGCAGATCCTCCAGCTCATCGGCGGCTTCTACATCGGGCACGAGCTCGCACACAGCAAGTCGCTGTACGGGGCCACGTTCGGCGTCGTGCTGGGCCTGCTCGCCTGGCTGTACCTGCAGGCCGAGGCCACGCTGTACGTCGTGGAAGCCAACGTCGTCTGGGTCCGCAAGCTGTGGCCGCGCAGCCTGGCGCCGCCGCCGCACACCGAGGAAGACGTCCGCGCGTACGAGCTATACGCTGAAGCCGAGGTGCGCAACAAGGACGAAACCATCAGCGTGGCCGTTCCCGGCTCTCCCGACGATGAGAAAGAGCCGGCGAACTCACCCGCTGCCGCACGGGCCGAATCCGCACGGGCCGAATCCGCACCGGCCGGACCGGGGAAGTCCGCTGTTTCCGCGAAACCGGCGCGGGGAGAGGACCCTCATGACTCAGGCGACGACCGCTAACCACCAGCTATCGGCCGCCCCCCACGTGATCGTCATCGGCGCCGGTTTCGCCGGCCTCAACACCGTGAAGGCCCTGGGCAAGGGGCAGTTCCGCGTCACGCTGATTGACCGCAACCTCTACAGCACGTTCCAGCCACTGCTGTACCAGGTAGCGACCGGGGGCCTGAACCCCGGTGACGTCTCCTACGCGATCGGCGGTTACACCCGTAAGTACGGCGCGCGGTATTGCCGTGGCATGCTCACCGGCATCGACGCCGCGGCCCGGCGCATCACGCTGCATGACGGCCGCGAGCTGAGCTATGACTACCTGGTCCTGGCGACCGGGGTGTCCGCGTCGCACTTCGGCATCAAAGGGGCCGAACAGTTCACCTACGGCCTCTACACCCGCCGCGATGCGGTGACACTGCGCGACCGCTTCCTGGCGGACGTGGAGAAGCTCAGTGAGGGGCCTGCCGGGGCCCAACTCGCCATCACCATGGTCGGTGGCGGCGCGACCGGCGTCGAGCTGGGCGGGACGATCGCCGAACTGCGCGACACGGTGCTGCGCGAGACCTTCCCCGACGTCGACTCGTCCCGCATCCACGTCCGGCTCGTCGAGATGCAGTCCGAACTGCTGACCCCGTTCGACCCGAAACTGCGCGCCTATACCCGTCGCCAGCTCGTCAAGCGCGGGGTGGACGTGCAACTGGACACCGCGATCGCCGAGGTGACACCCGATCGTGTCATCCTCAAGGACGGGCGCGACCTGCACAGCGACATCACCGTGTGGACCGCCGGCGTGGCCGCTCCCCCCGAGGCCGAGCAGTGGGGGCTGCCACAGGGGCACGCGGGCCGGATCGAGACGGGGCCCGACCTCCGCGTGACCGGCCAGGACCGGATCTTCGCCGTCGGCGACATCGGCCTCGTGACCGATCACCCGACGCCGCAGCTTTCGCAGCCCGCGATTCAGATGGGCCGGTTCGCGGCCGGGCAGATCAAGCGGCTCGAAGCCGGGCAGCCCACGGAGACGTTCCACTATCACGACAAGGGCCAGGCGGCCACGATCGGCCGCCGGTCCGCGGTCATCGAACTGGCTCATGGCCCGGACTTCACCGGGACGCTGGCCTGGCTCGGCTGGCTGGCCCTGCACCTGGTCTATCTGCTCGGCGGGCGCAACCGGGTGTCCGCGATCGTCAACCTCGCGTGGCGTTACCTGACGTGGGGGCACGGCGGGACGGTCATCGTCGGTGACGAGCCGACCGCGGACGCCCCACCCGAGCCGGCCGCCTTCCGCCCGGGCGCGCAGCGCGGCAGCCCGTCCCAGTCCATCACCGGCCGGGACGGCCCCGCCGGACGCCCCAATCAGGCCGCCCGGGCCCAAGCCGGGCCTTCTTCATAATCCCGGACGACACGACGTAGTAGCCTCATCGCATGACCGCGGCCGGTCCGTCCCCGAGAAGATCGCGGCCCCGCCTGCCCGCCGTCCTGGCCCGCGTACGTGCCCGCGGCCTGGTCCGCGTACTGGCCGGCGCGGTCATCGCCGGGGTGCTGCTGGCGGGCTGCGCCGGCAGTCAGGGCAGTGCAGGCAGTCAGGGCGGCGCGAGCTCCGGTTCGGCGGCGTCAGCGCAGTCCGGCGCGGCCGCCGCTAACCCGAACCTGGATCTCGGCACCCCGCTCGGCGGCCAGCCGCTGCCGGACGTCCGGCTGGAGAACCAGTTCGGTCAGCCCATGTCGCTGGGCCAGTTCCGCGGCAAGGTCCTGCTCATCGGGTTCGTCGATTCGGAATGCACGACGATCTGCCCGCTCACCACGCTGGCCATGCTCGAGGCCAAGCAGATGCTCGGCGCGGCCGGCGATCACGTGCAGTTGCTCGGCATCAACGCCAACCCGGACGCGATCACGGTGCCCGACGTGATGGGGTACTCGCTGGCCCACAACATGGTGAACCGCTGGGACTTCCTCACCGGGTCGCCGGCCCAGCTCCAGGCGAGCTGGAAGGCGTTCAACATCTACGCCAGGATTGATTCCGGCCAGGTCGACCACACCCCGGCCCTGTACGTGATCGACGCCCGGGGCCGGGAGCAGAAGGTCTACCTGACCACGATGGCCTATTCCAGCATCACCCAGTCCGCCCAGGTCGTCGCGCAGGAGGTCGCCGGGCTCCTGCCGGGGCACCCGGTGCTGGCCCACAGCCAGTCACTGGCCTACATCTCCGGCCAGACGCCCGCGCTGACGGTCCGGATGCCCGCCGCGGAGTCCGCGTCCTCGCCGGACGGCGGCCAGGTGACCCTCGGCCCGGGCCAGCCGCACCTGGTTGTGTTCTTCGCGACCTGGCTGTCGGAGACCTCCGACCTGAGCGAGAACCTGACCGGCCTCAACTCCTACGTCCAGGCGGCCGGCCGCCAGCACCTGCCCAAGCTCACGGCCGTGGACGAGGCGGTCACCGAGCCCACGCCGAACGCGGCGCGCACGTACCTCCAGGGCCTGAAACAGCCGCTCGCCTACCAGGTCGGCCTGGATACGGCCGGCCGTGTCGCGGACGGATACGGCGTGCAGGACCAGCCGTGGTTCGTGCTGACCTCATCGTCCGGCAAGATCGTCTGGTCCCACGACGGCTGGCTATCCTCCGCCGCCCTCGAAGCGGCAGTCGCCAAGCACTCCTGATCAGCGCGGCTCGCCGGGGTCACGGGGCCTCAGCGGGGCGTGCCCGCCTGCGCCTCGGCCACGCTGCCGTACACCGGGATGAGCTGGTCGGCGCCAACCAGGTTGAGCACCCGGGCCACGGTGGTCTGCGGACTGGCGAGCGCCAGCTTGCCGTCGTGGTTGTTCATCATGACGCGTATGTCGAGCAGGACCTGCACGCCCGTGGAGTCCATGAAGTCCAGCCCGGACAGGTCCACGATCAGGAGCGCGACCCTCTTGGCCGCTTCCGTTTCCAGCGCGCCGCGCAGTTGGTCATAGGTGTACACGTCAGACTCGCCCGCGAGCGCGACCACGGTGTAGGAGTCGCCGCCCGCAACGGACACCCGAAGCTGATCCACGCCCCCCTTGTACCACTTCCTGCCCCCAGAGCGGAACTGCCAGCCGACCGGGATGAGGCGGGCGGCTCATGGTCGCCGTCCGGTGCGCCCTGGCTCTTCCGGAAAGCCGGATGCTACGTCCAGGCGTCTCTGGCCCGCGCTATTGTGTCGCGTGATTTACCAGGTAGAAGGGACATTTCCACCAGGCGCTCGAACGCAAGCTGATACTGGTATGTCTTTCTCTGCTTCGAAGTTGTTGGCTCCCGTCAGGTGCTCGAGATAAGCGACATCGTGGTAATCGATCTCACGTGCCGTGCCGAACTGGAGGAGAGTAAAGCCGCCGGTAATGATGGCGTGGGGCCCATCCAGCGGGAGAATCCGCAGTGTGACGGTCTCCAGCTCAGAAACCTTTATTAGCCGGTCAATCTGACGCTGCATAACCTCGTTCTGGCCAATTCGCCTGAGCAGGACCGATTCATCGAGAACTAGGTCAAGCTCGAACGGCGGTTCCCGTTCCAGGATCTTTTGCCGGATCATCCGGGCTTCTATTCGGCTCTGGATCTCGCCGGGTGGCACGTGGGCGATCGCTCTCGCGTTGCTCGTAATCACCACCCGCGCGTAGTCCTCGGTCTGAACAAGGCCGGGAACGAACTCGGGCGCCCAGTGACAGGAAGACGTCGCTTCGGCCCCCAAGCCGATGTATTCCGTATGGGCGTCCGGGAGCGCGCCAGCGTACCCCTCCCACCATCCCTTACGGTTGGCTTCCCGCGCCAGCGCCACGAGTTGCTCGGCGTATTCCCCATCGATGCCGTAGAGCAGCAGGAGTTCCCTGATCTCCGACGGGCGCGGAGTCGAGTGGGCGTTTTCAATCCGCGAAACCTTGGACGTCGACCAGCCCATGCGCTCTGCGACCTGCTCGCCGATGAGGCCAGCGCGTTCCCGCAGCTTGCGCAGTTCCGCGGCCAGCCGGCGTCGGCGCACGGTGGGGCTGGAGGGTTCAGGCATCGGCCTTACTCCCGGACATTAGGCCTAAGTATTTCCCCTGACACACCAACGATAATCCTGGCAAACCTGCCACAGATAGGTACACCGAAGGATCCATAAAAATAACTGTTGCAACTCCCGATGCACCTGCACCGGTACTACTGTAAGCCGACACTGAGGCTGTAGGCGAGATCCATAGGGGATGGAAAAAGCCATGCACACTGCGCCAGTCCACCGGAGCATCCTGGCCGTAGACATCGAGAAGTCGACCTCTGCGCTGCGCACGAACCCGATCAAGGAGGAACTGCGCCAAGAGGTCTACAGCGTGCTGGAGTCGTCGATGGGGGTCGCCGGTATCCAGTCCGTACATTGCGACCCGTTCACCGATCGCGGCGATGGCATCCTGGTGCTTGTCCACCCGGTCGACGACGTGCCGAAGACCCGGCTGCTCCATCCGCTCGTCCCGGTGCTGCAGCGGCTTCTCACCGATCGCAACAAGGGACTGCCCGAACCGGAGCGCTGCCAGCGCCAGCTCCGGCTCCGGGCCGTCGTGCACGCGGGCGAGGTTCACTTCGACGGCAAGGGCTACTTCGGGGAAGCCCTGGACGTCGCGTTCCGGTTGCTGGACGCTCCCCGGCTGAAGGAGAGCCTGAGCCGCGGGCCCGGCCCGCTGGTCCTGGCGGTCTCCGACGTTATCTACTGGTCGATCGTCAGCCAGGACTACGAGGGCATTCCCCGGGAGTCCTACCAGCCGGTCCTGCGCGTCACGGTAGCCGGACGCCGGCGTACCGGCTGGATCCATGTCCCGGGCCCCGTCGCTGCGGAACGGGCGATGGCCGGAGCCGTGCCCGCGCGACGGCCCCGGGCGGCGTAGCGCCCCCTGAACTGCGTCAATGTAATCAGTAACGAGGCGCCGCCGATGGCATGACATTCGTCATGGAGAGCCGTGGATAAGCGGCACGTAGAACCGCGCCCCGGTACGGCTTAGCGTGGTGGTTATGACATCAACGACGCTCGTTTCCATCGTGGTGGGCGTGGCCGTCGCTGCCTTGCTGGTGGTCCGGCAGATGCGCGCCCAGCCGGTGAACGCGAACTTCCGCATCCCGCTGATCCTCGGGATTATCGGCCTGATCGAGCTCACCAACTACCTGCAGAAGAACCATCACCTCGGTGCCACCGCGATCGCTGCCCTGGTCGGCAGCCTGATCCTGGCGGCGGTGCTCGGCGCGGCCCGGGCCGCCACGGTGCACCTGTGGATACAGGACGGCCAGCCCTGGCGCCGGGGCACCTGGCTGACCGGGGCGCTGTGGGTGGTCAGCCTCGCCGCGCACTTCGGCCTCGACTACCTGATCGACCCGCACTCCCCGGACGGCGGCGTGGCCGGGGCATCCATCCTGCTGTACCTCGCGGTCACTTACACCGTGCAGCGGCTGATCGTGCAGGCCCGCGCCCAGCGGATCCCGGTCGCCGCCCGCCAGCCGGAGTCGGTCACCGGTTCGGCGCCGTGAGCAGGCCGGATCATGATCATGAGGCTGCGGAACGGGTACATGCTCCGGTAAGCCGCGGGGGTGCGTACCGTTCGCAGGAGGTCTGATGGCACGCTCGATCTGGACCGGCGCACTGGCCTTTGGGCTGGTCAACATTCCGGTCGGCCTGTATGCGGCCACGGAGGATCGGACCGTGCACTTCAACCAGTTCCAGAAGGGCACGAGTGACCGCATCCGGTACAAGCGGGTGAACGAGCGGACCGGGGAAGAGGTCAACTACCGGGACATCGTCAAGGGCCGCGAGGTCGATGACGACACCTATGTGCTGCTCACCGACGACGAACTGGAGTCCGTCGAGCCGGGCCGGACCCGCACCATCGACATCACCGATTTTGTCGATCTGGCCGAGGTTGATCCGATCAATTTCCAGCGCACCTACTATCTGGCGCCGAGGGGTGACGGCGCCGACCGTTCCTACGAGCTGCTCTACCAGGCGATGGCCGAGACCAACCGGGCCGGTATTGCCACGTTCGTGATGCGCAGCAAGGAGTACCTCGTCGCGGTCCGGCCGCAGCGGGAGGTCCTGGCCCTGGAGACCATGTACTTCGCGGACGAGATCCGCGACCCGATCGAGGCGACCGGCTACGAGCCGTCCGGCCAGCCGGCCCGCCCCCGGGAGCTCACCATCGCGCGCCAGCTCATCGAGTCGATGACCACCGACTGGGATCCGGGCCGTTACGTGGACACCTACCGCGAGCGCGTCGAGGAACTGATCGAGAGCAAACGGGCCGGCGAGACGATCGAGGCGGCGGCCCCGGCGCCGCCGCCGTCGAAGGAGGTCGACCTCACCGAGACGCTGCGCCGCAGCGTGGAGGAGGCGCGCGGGCGGGGCCGCGTAAGTGCCGGGCGCTCGCGCGGCCAAGCCGATGAGGGCCCCCAGGATGAGGACCTTTCCGCGATGACCAAGAGCCAGCTGGCCGCTCG